>Ga0066388_100000608_pt1 | contig 17629 bp, 16 predicted proteins | sample PanSoiMetaGPlot6_FD_64539 | JGI IMG/M metagenome (GOLD analysis project Ga0066388, IMG submission 64539) | Tropical forest soil microbial communities from Panama analyzed to predict greenhouse gas emissions - Panama Soil - Plot 6 (Hybrid Assembly) | ecosystem: Environmental > Terrestrial >... | reverse complement strand
CGGATCCCAGCCGCCGCGGCGGCGGCGACCAACCGGTAGCCGGGGTCGGACACGGTCGGCATGCCGGCGTCGGTGATCAGCAGCACGTCACTCCCGCCCTGCAGCGCGGAGATCAGTTCGGGCGTGCGGGCGGCCTCGGTGGCGTCGTAGTACGACACGACCCGGCCCGGCACTCTCACCCCGAGGTCGGCGGCCAGCCGGCGCAGCCGGCGGGTGTCCTCCGCCGCGACCAGGTCCGCCCGGCCGAGCGCCTCGGCCAGCCGCGGGCTCACGTCGCGGTGGTCGCCCAGCGGAGCGCCAGCCAACAGCAGTACCCCGGTGGCCACGGGTCCGAGCCTAAGCGGGTGAGGCTGGTCCTTGCGGGCCGGCTTTGCTGCCCGTGTTACCACGCCGGCTGCCCAGGAGCGGCCAACCGTTGGTCACCAGGGCGGCAAGGCCGCGACCGCCCACCGGGACCGGTCCATCGGGACCGGTCATCGGGGCGGGCATCCAGCCGGGGTGGGCCGCCCAGCCGCGGCACATACCATCTGGCCCATGGCGGCGATCCTGGACGACACCCGGCAGCGGGTCGCACCGCCCGCGACCGATCAGCCGGACCGCCCGCCGAGGCCGCTGTCCTCGCTCGACCGGCTGCGGGTGCCGATGCCCGCGGACCGAGTGCTGTCCTGGGCGTACGCGGGTGTGGTCACGCTGCTCGCCGCGGTGCTGCGGCTGTGGAGTATCGGGTTTCCCGGCGAGAAGGTGTTCGACGAGCTGTATTACGCCACCGAGGGTGGCGAGGTGCTGCGGCAGGGGTACGAGAACAACCCCGGCTACATGTTCATCGTTCACCCGCCGCTCGGAAAGGTACTGGTGGCGGCGGGCATCGCCGTGTTCGGCGACGACTCGGTCGGCTGGCGGGTGCCTTCCGCGGTGGCTGGCGCGCTCTCGGTGCTGATCCTGGTCCGGGTGGTCCGCCGGATGACCAGGTCCACGCTGCTCGGCTGCGTCGCCGGCCTGTTGCTCGCGATGGACGGGCTGTCCCTGGTGCTGAGCAGGTTCGCGCTGTTGGACATCTTCGTGGCGGTGTTCGTGCTCGCCGGCTTCGCCTGCCTGGTGGTCGACCGGGACCGGGTTCGAGCGCGGCTGGCCGACGCGGTCGAGGCAGGCAGGCCGGTGGACCGGATGCGGCTGGGCCACCTGCTGGGGCTGCGCCCGTGGCGCGCGGCCGGTGGTGCCCTGCTCGGGCTGTCCTGCGCGGTGAAGTGGAGCGGCATCTGGTTTCTGGTCGCGTTCGGGCTGCTGTCCGTGCTCTGGGACTGGGGCGCCCGGCGATCGGCCGGCAGCCGCCGCCCCATCCTGACCACGGCGCGGCGCGACCTGCCCAGCGCGGTGCTCTCGCTCGCCGTCGTGCCGCTGGCGGCGTACCTGCTGTCCTGGTGGGGCTGGTTCCTCGGGGAAAACTCCTACGGCCGGCACTGGGCCGACACACACCACGAGTACTGGTCCTGGCTGCCTGCCCCGCTCCGGTCGCTGATCCACTACCACTGGGAGATGTGGCACTTCCACTCACAGCTGACCACCGGCCACGTCTACCAGTCGACCCCGTGGAGCTGGCTGGTCACCGGCCGGCCGGTGCTCTTCTACTACCCCAAGAACCTGACCGGCTGCGGCGCGTCGAGCTGCGTGCGTTCCGTGCTCGCGATCGGCACCCCGGCGCTGTGGTGGGCATTCGTCCCGGCGCTGCTCTGGATGGGCTGGCTGGTGCTGACCCGCCGGGACTGGCGGGCGTGGGCGGTGCTGGCCGCGTTCGGCGCCGGCTGGTTGGCCTGGTTCAGCATCCCGGGCCGCACCATGTTCCTGTTCTACATGGCGCCGCTCGTACCGTTCCTGGTGATCGGTGTGACGATGGTGCTCGGCGACGTCCTCGGCCGAGCCCGCGCCGAGGAAATCCGCCGACTGGTCGGCCTGCTCGGCGTCACCGGCTACGTGGCCCTGGTCATGGTGAACTTCGCCTGGCTGTGGCCGATCCTCACCGGCCAGCTCATCAGCTACGACGCCTGGCACGCCCGGATGTGGTTCCCGTCCTGGATCTGACCCGGCTGCCTGCTAGCTCTGCTGCTCGGGGCGCTCGGCCGGCTCGGTCCGCTCGACCCTGTCTGGCCTTCGGGTCTGCCGTGCCGCCGTGCCGCCCCCGGGCGGCTTCCCCAGCCGCTCGACCAGCGGCCGCAGCTCGGCCTCCGCGGCCGCGTAGAACCGCTGCATCGTGCGCTGCAGGTCCGTGCCGACCTGCACCGCGTACTGCAGGAAACTGACGGCCAGCGGCAGCCCGAGGTCCGGCTCGCACCACACTTCGGGCTCGCCGGGTGCCCAGCCGGCGGCGTCGGTCGCCCATTCGCCGTACAGGCTGACCAGGTCCGAATACCGGGGGATGTCATAGCTCGGGCTCAGTCGGCCGGTGTAGTCGACCACCGCCGTCACTCGGGCGTGCTGAGCCCGCCAGCCGGTCTCGTGCTCGATGTACCGGCCCCACAGCCGCACCGTGCCGACCACACCGTGCGCGGGCGAGGCGGGGTCCCCGCAGCGGCAGTCCCGGATCGGCTGCTTGTGGGCCCAGATGCCGCAGCGGGACCGCAGCGACGGGACCGGGTGGCCGGGCCACACCCGGAACGGCGCGCAGTTTCCGAACCCGACGCCGTCGATCCCCCGGCACACCGCCGTCTGCGGCCCGCTCACCCACACGTGCGGCACCCGCAGCGCCACCAACTCACCGGACGCCGACACCCGCCAGCGCCGGAAACCGATCGTGCTCACGCCGGAGCCGGGTCAGGCTCCGGTGCCGGCGCGGCGGGCTCCTCGACCGGCGGGAGGTCCGCCGGGTCGAACTCCGGCCATTCACCTTCGCGCACTGGTTCACCGATGTTCGCCACGGCATCTATCATCCCTCGCCGATCGGCAAACCTCACCGCCTTCCGGGGAAGAACATCATGTGGACGAACGTGACCACGGCGGCAATGTCAAACGCCCGCCGGGGTATGCCTTCTGGGGCCACGCCACCCAGGTCTACGCGCCGCCCGGACTGGACGCGCCATCCAGCCACCGGGGCCGCCCGCCGACCCTCGTCGGGAGTCGGCGTTCCAGGCGCCCCGTTGGGCCTAGCCGGCTCGGGCCAACAGGCGGTCGCTGAGCAGCTTCTGCCGGACGTAACCGGCGTTGCTGGTGCGGCTCAGGCTGCCGCAGAACAGCACCGCGGACCACGCATACTCGCCCGGGAACTGGTACTCGGACAGCTCGTCGAGGCGCCGCGCCCCGTCCTCGCCGACGTTGTAGACCCCGAACGCCCGGGTGAAGCTCTCCGAGCAGTTGTCCTGGTAGAAGGCGCCCGCGTCGCAGGAGGCATCCGAGGCGTAGTTCGCGTGCTTGTTCTCCGCGGCATAGATCGTGATCCCGGCTGGCGAGCCGCCACCGGTGCAGCTGTTGCCCAGCATCCGCTCGTCGATGTGCTCCGCGAGCGTGCCCTCGTGCGCGATCGTCTTCAATGAGAAAGCGCCGTACCCGTACGGACAGGTGTCGTTGCGCGCAACCGTGATCGAGAACGGCTCGACGTCGCCGTGGTGCGCCCCGCCGAACCAGTCGCCGCAGTCGCGCCGGTAGAGGATCACGTACAGCATCGCGATCTTGTCGGGATCAGCGGGATGCGGCCGGACCCGGACCAGCGCCGTGCCCGGATTCGTGCTCGTGGCCGGGTCGGTGCACCCGGGATCCTCCCCCGAGTCGAACCACACCCACGGGAAGAACCGCGCGGCCAGCGCGTCCTCCAACTCGTCGGCCAGCCCGTCAGCGTCCACATCGGACTCCGCATGAGCAGCGGCGGGTGGCAACCCCCAGACTGCCGCCAAGACCAGCAAGAGCCCAACCATCAGTCGAATGCCGCGCCGCACCTTCATGGCCTCGACGACCCTTCGCCCGGCGATACCCAGCACTGCTGCCTGAAGCTATCTCCGCAGGCGCGGCGGTGGACAGGGTCCAGTCGGGTCGAGCACGCGTAGTCACCACCCCGAGGACGGAACCGATCGGGCAGTGGTCACGTCTCAGCCTGGGGCAGAGCAGGGCGCACTCGGACGATCCAGGCCCGAAATTGTCGGGGCCGCCTGCTAGCTTGGTAGCAGAGTGGAGCCGTGGATGGGGGCGGAGACATGGCCGATGAGAAGGAGACCGACAACGGTTCCGCGGGCGATGATCCGACTGGCGGCTTCCGGCCCGATCCCCGGCCTGCCGATCCATACTCTGCCGGTCCGCCCGGTAATGCCCCGCCGCCGGCAGGACCCCTGCCGGGCAGTTCGCCGCCCGGTGGACCATACCTGGGCGAGCAGCACGAGGGCGAGCCACACCAGGGCGAGCCGTACGCCAGCGGGCGGTATCAGGGTGGGCTGTCCCCGGGCGGCGCCTACTCCAGCGTCCCGCCGCCAGGTGGTCCCTACCCGCCCTATCCCTACGACGCCGGCCCAGGCGCAGGCGGCCAGTACCCGGGCGGGCACTACCCCGCCGGGCCTCCCCCGGGCGGCCCGTACCCAGGCGGTCCATACTCCGGCGGCCAGTACCCGGGTGAGCAGTACCCCACCGGGCAGCATCCGAGCGGCCAGTACATAGGCGGGCAGTATCCAGGTGGGCAGGCCCAAGGCGGCCAGTACCCCACTGCCCAGTACCCGAGCGGCCAGTACCCCACCGGCCAGTACGCGGGCGGGCAAGCCCAGGGCGGGCAGTACCCCACCGGGCAGTACCCCCCGCAGCCGGCGGGTGGCTACCAGACCGGTCCGGTCGGTGGGCAGCATCCAGGCTGGTACCAGACCGGCCCGGTGCCGGCCGGTTACCCGCCCCAGCCCGGCCCAGGCGGCCCGCCGGACCACCTCAGCGGCTATGGCGGCTACGGCCCCCCGCCATGGGCGCCGCAGCGGCGCCGACGCCCCTGGCTGTGGATCGCCACCGCCGCCGTCACGGCCCTCGTGCTCGGCGCTGGCGGGGTCACCGCGTACAACCTGCTCGCTGGCGGTGGCATGACGCTGGACACCCGGGTGCCCGGCGACGCAGTGGCCTACGCAGAGATCAACCTGGACCCGCCGGCCGGGCAGAAGCTGGCCGCGATGCGGTTCTTCCGACACCTGCCGGATCTGAAGGTCGGCGACGACTCGCAGGGTCTGGTCGAAGGGCTGGTCGAGCCGCTGATCGACTCGCCCGAGGCACGCCGGCAGTTCGCTGAAAACGTCAAGCCCTGGCTCGGCAAGCATGCCGCCGTCGCGGCGGACCCGCAGGGCGGCACCGCCGAGTCGATCGTCCTGGTCGAGAGCACCGACGCGGCCAAGGCACGGGCCGGCCTGGATGCGCTGGCCCGGGACGAGAACGCCGAGTTCGGGTACGTCGTCGGCGACGACCGAATCGTGGTGATGGCCCGCACCCAGGCCGTCGCCCGAGCCGCGAGCGACGCGGCCGATCGTAGCTCGCTGCGCGACAACGACACGTTCCGGGCTGACGTCAAGAACGTCGGGGACGACGGCATCTTCACCGCCTGGGCCGACCTGTCCCGGGCTGGGAGTCTGGCGTCGGCGGAGGGCGACACCGGCCTGAACACGGCCGACCTGAAAGGCCGGGTCGTGGCCGGCCTGCGGTTCACCGACACCACCGCCGACCTGCTGGTCCGCAGCGCCGGGCTGCGGTTCGACGTGACCGGCGACCCGGCCGGACCCCGGTTGGCCAAGCTGCCGGCGGACATCGCACTGGGCGTGGCGGTCACCGATGCCGACGAGGTAGTCCGACAGCTCTACGAGCAGGCGAAGCAGGCGGGCCTCACCGAGGCGCTGGAGAACCTCGAACAGCAGACCCACCTCGACCTCCCGGACGACGTGGTCGCGCTCGTCGGCACCAGCACAGTGATCGCGATCGGCGGGACGTCCGACTCCCCCGAGTTCGGCCTGGTCTCGCACACCGACCATGTCGACCAGGCTCGGTCCGCCGCCGAGCGGCTCCTCACCGCGCTGGGCGAGGACACCCAGGTGGCCGTGCGGCAAATGCCCGACGGCACGGTGATCGCCAACTCCGAAGGTTACGCGGACAAGCTGGCCACCGCTGGCACCCTCGGTGACAGCGATCTGTTCCGCGCCGCCATGCCGGACCTGGAAGGCTCGCAGTTCGCGTTCTACCTCGACACGAGCCACCTGAGCGCCCTGACCGACGCTCCGGCTGCCCGGGACAGCGGGCTCCGCGCCGTCGGGTTCACCCTCGGCACCCAGGCAGACGCGGCCATCGGCCACATCCGGGTAGTGGTCTGACCGGCGGGGAAACTGCCGACCAGCGGGGTTTGCCGGACCGAGCCGTGGCGGACCTCCCACGGCGTCGGCGCGGTGCCGGATCAGGCGGTGGACCCGTTCCCCTGCCCGCTGGCGAGTGTCGGCGGCGGGTCCTCTGCCGGGGACTCGACAGCCGCCGGGGACGAGTCCGGGGCGGTGAATGGGGACTGCCGAGTCGCCACGACCGCGCCGTCAGTGGGCGCGGCCGGCCGACCCGCCGACGGCTCGGCCGCGGGGGCGGTCGCCCGCTCCAGGAAGCGGAGCAGCTCGACCGGGAACGGCAGCACCAGCGTCGAGTTCTTCTCCGCGGCCACTTCCACCACGGTCTGCAGCAGCCGCAACTGCAGCGCGGCAGGATTGGCCGACATCGTGGCCGCTGCCTCGGCCAGTTTCTGCGAGGCCTGCAGCTCGCCGTCGGCGGTGATCACCCTGGCCCGGCGCTCGCGCTCCGCCTCGGCCTGCCGGGACATCGACCGCTTCATCGACTCGGGCAGCGCGACGTCCTTGATCTCCACCCGCTCGATGTGGACTCCCCAGCTCAGCGCGGGACTGTCGATCAGCAGCTCCAGCCCCTCGTTGAGTCGCTCCCGGTTGGACAGCAGGTCGTCGAGCTCGCTCTTGCCGATGATGGACCGCAGCGAGGTCTGGGCCACCTGGCCGACCGCGAACTTGTAGTCCTGCACCGAGACGATCGCGGTCACCGGATTCTCGACCCGGAAGTAGACGACCGCGTCGACCCGCACCGTGACGTTGTCCCGCGTGATGCCCTCCTGCGCCGGCACCGGCATCGTGACGATCTGCATGTTGACCCTGCGCAGCCGATCCAGAACCGGCACGATGCGGGCGAGCCCCGCCTGGCGGACCTTCGGCTGCACCCGACCGAGCCGGAACACCACCCCGCGCTCGTACTGCCGTACCACCCGCAGCCCGGACACGCCCCACACGGCGGCGAAGCCGAGGACGCCGAGCAACAACCCCACAACGACCATGCCAGCCTCCAGTGGCGGCCCACGGCCGGTCGCGGCCCGCGCTGGTCGTCCGGTGCGACCGGACCTCGACCAGCGTATGCCGACTCGCCGCGCAGCCGGGAGACCCGGACACCGGAAAGCCCGGACAGCCGAAGATGGCGCGAGGAGACGGGAGATGGTCAGGCGGAGGGGCAAGAGCGGCGAGGCCAGACCGAGCTGGACCGGAGAGTGCCGGTCACCTGAGGCCGGGTCAGCGGTACCTTTCATCCGGGCTCGAGGGTCGAGGCCCGGCTCCCGGGAGCGAGAGGGGCGGATGGTCGGAAGGCAGGGCAGGGTCACCGGGCGGATCGGACCGGGCCGGGTCGGCGAAGTGATGATTTCCATCCGGGGCGGAACCGAGTCGTTCTACGCCTACTCCAATGATTCGTCCGAGGAGATCGCGGTGGGCTCCCGGGTCGTCGTCGTCGAGTACTACCCGCCGCGCACCGTCTACGTCGTGCCCGCCATGTGAGCACGCCTCGTTACAGGGGTAGTCATGATCGTCTTTCCGGTGCTCGCAGTCGCGGCCACCCTGCTGGCAGTCATCGTGTTCAAGCTGATGTGGCGGGTCGCCGAGCCGAACGAGGCGCTGATCATCTCGGGTTCGCGGCACCGGACCGTGGGTCTCGACGAGGGGCTGGGCTTCCGCGTGGTGACCGGCCGCGGCACCCTGGTCATGCCCGGCATCCAGGTGGTGCGCAAGCTCAGCCTCGACCTGAACGACACCGACCTGGCCGTCGAGTGCGTGACCAAGCAGGGCATCCCGGTCGCCGTACGCGGTGTGGTGATCTTCAAGGTGGGCGACGACCTCGTGTCGATCGCGAATGCCGCCCGCCGGTTCCTGGACCAGCAGAAGATGATCCCGATGCGAGTGCACAACGTGTTCACCGGCCATCTGCGCTCGATCGTCGGCGGGCTCACCGTCGAGGAGATGATCCGGGACCGGGACAAGTTGACCGAACAGACCCGCGCGGCCTCCGGCGCCGAGATGGAGAAGCTCGGCCTCATCATCGACTCGCTCCAGATCCAGGAGATCGACGACCCGACTGCGTACATCAAGAACCTGGCCCAGCCGCATGCCGCTGCGGTACAGCGAGACGCCCGGATCGCCCAGGCCGTGGCAGACCGGCACGCGACCGAAGCCGAGCAGGAGGCCGCTGCGGCGAAGGCGGCCGCGTTCCGGGAGGCGCAGATCCTGCAGGCCGGCTACCAGGCGGAGGTCGACCAAGCGGCCGCGAAGGCCAAGCAGGCCGGACCGCTCGCCGAGGCAACGGCGCGGCAGGAGGTCGTGGTCCAGGAGACCCGGGCCGCCGAGCTGGAAGCGGACCTCGCCGAGAAGCGGCTGCAGTCGGAGATCCGTAAACCGGCCGACGCCCGCGCCTACGAGCGGATCACGCTCGCCGCCGCCGAGCGGGACGCGCAGATCTCGGCGGCGGAGGCGAACGCCCGGGAGACCGAGCTGCACGCCCGGGCCGACGCGGCGGCAACGAAGGCCCGGGCCGAGGCCGCCGCGCAGGCGACCCGCGCGACCGGCGAGGCGGACGCCGCCGCGGCTCGTGCCCGCGGCCTGGCTGCCGCTGACGCCGCCAAGGCGCAGGGCCTCGCAGCGGCCGACGCCGCGAAGGCGCAGGGCCTCGCCCAGGCGGAGGCGATCAGCGCCCGGGCCGCGGCGCTCGCCGACAACCAGGAGGCCGTGATCGCGCAGCAGCTCGCCGAGCACTGGGCCGAGATCGTCGGCGCCGGCGCGAAGGCGTTCGGCAACGTCGAGCACATGGTGCTGCTCAACGGCGCCGACGGGATGGCCGACATCTTCGCCAAGGCGCTCACTCTCGGCGGCACCGGCCTGGGCCTGGCCCGGTCGCTGCTGTCGTCGATGAGCCAGGAGCCTGCGGCACACCCGAACGGCGAGACCCCGGCCACCTCCCGTTTCGCGATCAAGGGGGAGTCCCCTGGGACTGAAGATCAACAAACGACGATGGCTCCGTGATCGGCATCCTGGGAAGATCGACCCTCGGCAGAGCGGCCCGGCAGAGCGGCACAGTCAGCGCAGCGCAGCGCCGATCCAGTTCACGTCGGGGCTCACGGACCGGACCTGAGCCTGGATCTGTTCGGCGAGCCTGATCAGCCCGGCCAGGTCCGGGCCGACCCGCGCGTCCAGGACCACCAAGGCGAGCTGCACTCCGCCGCCGAGATCGATCGCGAGCACCCGTGGGCCGGTGCCGATGGCGGCGAACTCGGCCCCCTCCAGCGGGCCGTACCAGGCGGGCCGGCCACCCACGGTGAGCACCTGGTCGGAGTCGGCGCGGAGCCAGTCACGGCCCGCGGTCAGCACGACGTCCACCTCGCCGAGTCCGGCGACTGCCGTCCACGTGACCGTTCCGTCAGCGCGGCACTCCCCGTCCATCGAGCGGGACTTGCAGCCGGGGACCTCGAACGGCACGCCGACCGGGATCGGCCGGATCGGCACGAACGACTCGGCGACGAGCAGCGCCACCTCGTCCCAGCCTGGGCCGGCCACGGTCACCGTGCCGGTGACCCCCTCCCGCCAGAGCCACCAGATGGTGTGCAGCGGGCCACGGTCGACCACCTCTCCCGGCTGGCCGGCCACCTGCACCGGGACTCCCGGAACACCGGCCGGCTCGGCCAGCCCGATGCCGGTGTGGATCCACAGCTGGCCGGCGTGCCCCGGCACCATGAACGTGCGAGCCGCCCGGCCGTCAGCGGCTGCCCGGCCGACCTCGCGTGCGTCCGGCGGCAGCCAGCCCGGCTCGTACGCAACCATGCGCCCGTCGAGGACCAACTGGTCGGGCACTCCGGTGGCGCCCGAATGCCCCGGTGGCTGCTCGTCCGGGACCGCCAGGCGGCCGGGCCGGTGCTTCTCGAACGCCATCGCGCTCCCCTGTCGCAGTTCCTACCCGTCATGACGCGCCGGACTGCCCGTTCCGATTCGCTCGAACCTGCCTCCGCGGCGTGCCGCACAGGCTGCCACAGCGTCCACATCGGACGGCGAGCATGGTCGGGTCAGTGCTCGGTCGGGCCGGGGGGGCTCGCGCCCCGCGGTCGGGGCCGAAGGCGGGCTCCGAGCAGGACGCAGTCACCGCACAGCCCGCCACCGGGGACGCGGTAATACAAGCAGCAGCTGCTCCGGGCGAACGACGGTGGGACGCTGGCCAGGTCCGCGGTCCCGGCGCCGCGGAGGTCCGGGTGGGCGAGCAGGTGCCCGGCGACAGCGCTCGCGGCGGGGAGGTCGGCGCCGGCAAGGGAGAGGACGCGCAGCGTTCCGACGAGCGCGGAAGCGGTGTTGCCGGTGAGGATCCGGGCCGAGAGCGGAACACTGGCCCGGATCGCGCTGGACAGCCGGCGGAGGTGCTGCTCGACGACCAGGCCGTGGATGCGGGCGGCCAGCGCAGCCGGCTCGACCGCCGGCGGGACCAGCTCGCCGGATGGCCCGGACAGCAGCTCGGTCAGGCTGTCCGGACTGGAGCGAAGCCGCAGCTCGGCCGGGTCCAGCACGGGCAGCACGCCGCCGGCGAGCACGGCGCCCAGGACGATCGACCACAGCCGTGCCGCGAACCCCTGCTGCAGAATCGACGCGGCGACCCTGGCCTGCGCGGTGCCCAGCCGCTGGCCCGCTCGGGCGATCAGCTCAGCCAGGCTGCCGTCCCGGTCGGCATACAGGTCGGCCACCGGACGCGAGCCGCCGAGCCCGGTCTCCGGCGTGAGGCGCAGCCGAAAATAGGCCCCGTACCCGGCGGCTGCCTGCAGCGCGGACCGCACCCGGTCCGGATCGGCGCCGCTCACCCGGTGAACCACCTCCCCATGGTCCAGCACCGCTGGAACACCGACAGGCGCCACCCCCGCGGGACGGCCAGCGCGCGGTGGGCTCGAGCACGGCGGGACGAGCACGGTGGCCGGCGGGCACGGCGTTCGCCGACACCCGTTGTGTCGCATGTGGACGCCTCCGGAGAGCTTCGCCGCAGGGTCCGCACTCACGTGGCCCTCCGCTCACCCGCCCCCAGTACCCGCAGCTGACAGGTCACGGCGGACGGTCACGGCAGAGACTGCCTCCGACCGGCGTCGCTCTCCGCGATGGCGTCCTTGATCTCCTGCGCGATGCGCCATTGCGGAGTGTCCGGCCGCAGCATCAGGACCATGACCTCGTCCAGGTGCTCCGGCGGGTTCGCGCCGCTCTGCATCAGCAACCAGTCCGGGAACTGTCCGGACAAAACGTTCATCGCGGCGTCGAACTGAGCGTGCACGTCGCCGGTGCCGCCCTCGCGCAGCCACTGCCGGAGAACGAAGTTGTGCGCGGCCACCACCGCGGCGGCAACCATCTCGTGCAGCAGCACCGCCCCGTCCCGCCCACCCAGGCGCCGATCCAGGAACTCGGCCGACGCCCGCTGGTACCGGCTGGTCGCGACGATCTCCCGCTCCCGCAGCAGCTCCACCTCGCGGATCACCTGGTACCGGCGTACCGACGTCTCCGTGTCCTCGGCGTACATGTCGAGCACCAGGTGTGCCGCCTCGCTGACCACCTCGAGCGGCGGCCGCGTCGGATCAGCCCCGAACAGTGCCCCCTCGACCCGCTTCAGGCACGCTTCGTGGTCCGGAAAGATCGCGTCTTCCTTGGTCCGGAAGTGCCGGAAGAACGTGCGCCGGGCCACCCCCGCCGCCTCGGCGATGTCCTCCGCGGTCGTCCGCTCGTACCCGTTGGCGAGAAACAGGTTGATCGCCGCGGTGCTGAGCTCGCGCCGAACGGTGCCGGGTCCCGGCCGGGCGCCGCCCAGGGCTGGTCGCCGCGCCGGGATCGCTGATGTGACCTGCGCCATAGCATGCTGTCCTTCCCGATTGGGCACTTAGTGTCTTAGTGTACGGCACTCAGGGACAGTGGTCCACCGGTCTGGCCGATCCAGCCGGCCAGGCAGGCGAGGAAGGTGTGGTAGCGATGAGGGATGTGGCGACGGTCGAACGCCAACGGGCAGCGACACAGCCGGCAAACGAGGCCGAGGTCTGGGAGGACGACCTCCTCCGGTCGCTGCATACGCGGCACGCCACCCCGTTGCTCCGCTTCGTCCTCAGGCTGACCGGCGGCGACCGGCACTGGGCCGAGGACGTGGTGCAGGAGACGCTGCTGCGCGCGTGGCGCAACACCGACCAGCTGGCGGCCAGCGACTCAGACACCGGACCGTGGCCATGGCTCTGCCTGGTCGCCCGGCGAGTGGTGATCGACGACCTGCGCAAGCGGCACGTCCGACCCCCGGAGGTCGGCGACGAGCTGCTGCAGTATCGTGCCATTGCCGATGAAATCGGGCCGATGCTGGAGTCGGTGGTCATGTCCGAGGCACTGAACGCGATCTCCGCGTCTCACCGGGAGACGCTCGTCCTGATCTACTACCACGGCCACACGATCCCGGAGATCGCCAACATCCTGGGTCTGCCGTTGGGGACCGCCAAGTCCCGCGTGTACTACGGGCTGCGCGCGCTGCGACTGGCGCTGCAGGAGCGCGGGGTCGTCGCATAGAGAACGCAGCCGGCGGCCCACGAGCCGGCCCTGGCAAAACGAGGGCCGCTGCTTCGTAAGGGTATGCGGTGGTTCGAGGTCGGGTGCGGTGGCCGAGCCGTCGCCGGTGGGGCCAGTCGAGCCGGACCGACGATGTTGCCGCCGCTGTCCCTGCGTTCACGCCGGACGGTCCGCCGGCGAGCGTGAACGGGAACGAGGTGCTCCTCTCGTCGGGTCGGGCGACGGGATGGTGACCCGGCTACCTCGGCGGGTCGACTAGTTCGATGCCGATCGCCACGACCCCGAGGGCTTCCCGGTCAGGGGGGTAGATCTGACGGATGTTGCGGAGTTGGTCTTCGCGAGTGGCGGTCGGGTTCACCGTGGCGACCTCCTCGTGGTCGAACATTTCCTCGAAGCTGGCGTAGCGGGTGACGCGGGTGACGCGGGTCAGCACGTGCTCGTTGCGGCAGTGGAACCGGATGAGCGAGCCGGGTTTGATGTTGCGGCGGCTGGAGTCGTCGACCCGGATCTCGGTGGTCTTGGCGCCGGAGGCGATGAGGTCGAAATAGCGCTTGTAGATGCCCATCTCGTGAGCGCGTACGGGCAGGATGGCCGGGCGGCTGATGATCAGGCGGCCGAGCTCCTTGACGGTGAATGAGCGGAAGAAGTGCTTGGGGTCGGTCAGTAGCTCACTGACCATCCACACTAGAGTGTCGACGTAGTCGTCGATGCTGCCGGGCCAGGCGGTGGTGTCGAGCATCCACGGCTCAACATCCGCTGGCAGGACGCCTTCGCCTCGTTCGCGCAGCAGCGACTTGGACAGCTTGGCGCCGGTGTGGGCGAGAACCTGCGGGGTAAAGACTCGGACCGGCAGCTGCGGTGCCGGGGTTTCCAGTGCCGCGAGCGCGCCGTCGACGAGTTGGCAGCCGAAGGCCCAGTCGCCACCTTTCATCATCACGTGCAGTGTGGCAAGGTCGCGGCCGAGTGCTCGTTCCTTGACCAGATTGCGGTACAGCGTGGCCAGATCGAGGTAGGCAGCGTCGTCTTCAGGGTCGACGTGGACCTCGTAGCCGCCGTGGTCGAGGCAGACCGCGGTGAAGACAGCGCCGTCCTCGTCGAGGTGGGCGAGCTTGGTGCGGTCGGCGCGCTTCTCCGCCCATCCGCACTCCGGGCATGGGACACGGACGTGGACCACTCCGTGGGACGGTGCCAGCCACCAGCGGATGGCCTCCAAGTGCTTCAGGGTGCGCAGGAACTCTGCCCGGAAACCTGGCGTGGCCTGCTGGTCGGTGTAGGTTTCCACCCCGTAGTCGGTGTCGGTGGCCTGGGCGAGGGAGTCGAAGAACGCCCGGTAGTAGCTCTCGATCAGCTCGGCGACCTTGTCCTTGCCCAGGGCGTGGACGTAGGTCTGCTGGTAGGCGTGGTGGGTTTCGGGGTCGAGCACGACCTCGTAGGGTGCGTTGTCCAGTGCGGCGAACCGCACGCAGGTGTCGATGGAGAACTCCCGCCGGGCGGTCTTGGCCAGCAGGAACGCCGCGGCCTGCACCAGGTTCGTACCCAGGTGAGGGGCACCGTTGACCTGGGTGCCGACGACGAACTCGATCCGGGCGGGCCGGGCGAGGCGCACCCGGGGACGCAGCACGTCGATTGAGCGCAGCAATGCGTTGGCGAGCACGCTGTTGGGCGACACCAGCAGGGCCGGCGGTTTTCCGCTGCCGCTCATGGGCTCACGCTCCCCGGCTCGGTTTGGGCAGGCGCAGGTTGGCGCAGATGAAGTCCAGCCGCGCCGCGGCGGAGTCAGGCGGGACGAAGACCGGCTCGTAGCCAGCGTCGTAGTAGCCCTGCACGATCAGTTCGTGCACCCGCCGGATCTCCCGGTCCTTGGCCCACACGATGTCGTCGGGGTCCTCGAAGGTGTCCAGCGGGTCGAGCACGAAGATCGTGTCGTAGCGGTAGAGCCGAGACGCTTCCTCCAACTGCGGCGTGGGGCCCAACCCGAAGAAGGCGTCCCAGCCGTACCCATCGGGAATGCCCCGGTTGTAGAAGCGGATGCCGTGCTTGTGCGCGGTGTACTCGCCGATGAACGCGGCCAGCACCTCCAGAGAGTATTCGTGCCGGTCTTCGCGGCGCAGGTGCCGGCCCAGCCGCTCACGGTGGCGACGGTAGATCTCCCGGCCCGGCTCGGCCCGCATGCACGGCAGCCCAGCGGCCCGGATCGCCGCGATCAGATCGTCCTTACCCGAGGAAGGGCCGCCGGTGATCACATAACGACGCGGGTCATCCGCCGAAACGGCGGCGATCACCTCGTCGAGCGTGGCGGCGAAATTCGTGGTGGAAATGGTCACGGAACATGCCTTTCGTTGTCCTCATCGCCTATGTCACTCCCGTCCAGCCCGTCCTCGGGTGCGAGGGAGGTCAGCAGGCCCCCGACCCAGGCGCGGCCCACGTCGCTCTCGGCGTGCAAGGCCGTCACGAACGCCTCCCCCGCCGCGCCGCCAGCGGCCTGGATCAGCCGGGTGCGCTGGTCGGCCGACAATTCTGGTGCCCACCCGGCGAGCGCGAGCAACTCCGGCACCGACCCACCGCCGTTCCACTCGCCCGCGCCGAACGCCGAGACGCAGTCGCTGGCCTCGGCGCTGGCTCGCCCCCACCGCCAGGCGGCGGTCACCGCCTGGCCGACCACCCGCTGCCGGTCCGCACCGAGGCTCATCAGCCGCTCGACGGCCAGCAGCTCGGCGCGCAGCGCGTAGATCGCCGCCCACAACCGGCACAGAGCCTCCTCCTGCTCGGCCAGCTCCCACGCGAACGGGTCCGCCGGCACCGGCTGCCGCCCGGTGGCCGGTGCCAGCCGGGGCGCGACCCACCGCGAGCGGGTGAACCGGTCGGCGTCGGCGAGCACCATCCCCGCCAGCCGCGCGATCAGCCGCGGCTCGACCCGCTTGCGGAAGTGGTGCACCTCATGCCCAGCCGCCCGTGCGGCCACCGCGCGGCGAGCGGTCAGGTTGGCCCCCGGCTCCGCCGGCGGCAGGCCAAACAGGGCCCGCGTCGCCTCGGCGTAGCGGGTGTCCGGGAACCGGGCGAGCAGGCCACGAAGCAGACCGTCCAGGGCGCAGACACGGCTGGCCTCCTCGGCAGGGTCGACCGCGCGGGCCAGCACCCCCCGCAGACCAAGCAACACCGGATGCGCGGAGACCGCGGTGACTGGCAGACCCCGCCGCACCAGCCGCGCGAGCGCGGCCGCGATCGCCGCCATGTCTGGGCTTTTCGTGGGCATGCGAGCAGTACAGCAGAGTGCCCACAAAAAGCCCAGTAACCCATCGCAACCCGGCCGCCCGTCGACTTCATCGACGTGCGGCCGTTCAGGCGCAGACCGGGCACTCGGTCCGCAGCCACTCCCTGCCACATGCCGGCGCGGTCGTGGTCGAGTCGGCCCGATGATCTCCCCGCACGGAGCCGCACCACTGCCGATCCAGGCTCAGGCTGGGGAGACCGCGACCGCAGCGGGTCGCGACTCGAGTACACTCCGGTCCTGCAAACTCGCGCACGAAGAGGTCGGGTGTCGCAGCAATGCGGTCAGCAGGAGGGCGGCATGAGACCTCGCCGAGTCAAGATCGAAGGTGATCTCTTTCATCCCCGTGTCCCCGCTGGCGCGGTCGCTGTGACCCGCCGGCCCTCGTCGCCGTGGGGCAACCCGCACCCCATCGGCAAGCCGTGCAAACGCTGCGGCGGGGCGACGCACGACCGTGCCGAGGCGTTACGGCGCTACCGCGTCCACCTCGACGAGAACCCCGAACTACTGGCCAGGGCACGGCGCGAGTTGCCTGGTAAGAACTTGGCCTGTTGGTGCCCACTCGATGAGCCGTGCCACGCGGAGATCCTGTTGTCCATCGTGAACTCTTAGCGCGACGGGGCTCGGACCGCCGCGATCGGATCTGTCTCCTCGGGTCAGGGCCAGGCGATGTCGCGCGTCAACTCGGTGGCATCAGCACCGAGCAGGTCGCTGCGCCCGGTCTCGACCAGCGCGCCGTCGACCAGCTGCCAGCTCCGGACCGATCTCAGCTGCGGATCGGCGACAACGAACTCCTCCACGCCGTGAGAGGCGTAGAAGTCGATCTTCAAATACGTTTCGTCGTTGGGCGAGACGACCTCGACGACGACAGCGGCGGTCGGCAGGTAGACGCCGGTCGGGCTGCCTCGGTGAAACCCGGCGTCGGGCACCCGGTAGTCGTCCCGCGTGCCGAGGTTGAACGGCCCGGTCCGGACGAGACCGGCAGCCCGGGCCATGGGCCGCAGGAGCGCGCTCAACTCGTCCTCGACACGGCCGTGCTCGGCCGATGGACCCGGCACCACGTGGTATTCCCCGTCCCAGATCTCGTCGAAGACATCCTGCCCGAGAGCCTGCCGACGGGCGATGAACTCCTCGAGCGCCTCGGGGCGCTCGCCGAGGACGACCGTACGCACCTCGCGGCACCTCCCCTCGGCCCACCCGATCACCACGGTAGCAGTGCACGCGCGGTCGTCCACTGGTCGAGGCACCAGCGCGCCGCACGCGCGGAGCGGCCTGCGGATCGAGCCCGACGAGCATGCCCGGCACTGCGGTACTCGAATCACTGGTACGTACTGCTACGGGTCGTGGGGCAGCGGGCGGAAGGCGTCGTAGCGGCGAGACAGCGGCGCCAGGGTGCGGTAGTGGCGTTGGTCCGCTCCGCGCGAACTGCATGGATGTCGACACCGTCGGCGCCCCACGCGTAGCACTTTGTAGCGCATCGGGTACACTAGGACCATGACCGGGCACCAGTCTC
>Ga0066388_100000607_pt1 | contig 17640 bp, 14 predicted proteins | sample PanSoiMetaGPlot6_FD_64539 | JGI IMG/M metagenome (GOLD analysis project Ga0066388, IMG submission 64539) | Tropical forest soil microbial communities from Panama analyzed to predict greenhouse gas emissions - Panama Soil - Plot 6 (Hybrid Assembly) | ecosystem: Environmental > Terrestrial >... | reverse complement strand
CACAAGCCTGACTACGCACGCCATCCTGTTCCGAAGGAACTGTACGTGCCAACGCGGTACTGATCCCAGCCGGGACTCTAGAACAGTTGCGAAAACGACCAATACAGGATTGGTAAAACGGACATTCTGTGTGTAAGGCGCGATGTCCGCTTTTGACCCAAAGCGGACATTTGTGAGACTAGATGCTAATTTCCCCGTTGGTTCAGGGGAACAGGGCGGGTCACACTTAGGAATTGATCATCAGCAAATCGCGGCAATCCGACCAGCGCAGGAGGGAACGCCGTGAATACCCCGACATACGACAAGGGCATCACCGCGTTGCTGGTGATCGACCCGTACAACGATTTCATTTCCGAGGGCGGCAAGATTTGGCCCCGCATCAAAGCTGTTGCCGAAGCAAACAACTGCGTTCCTCATATGCAGCAGGTCCTCAATGCCGCGCGGGAGGCGAAGCTGCGGATTTTCTTTGCAATGCATCATCGATACCGTCCAGGCGATTACGAGACCTGGAAGTACATTGCGCCCATTCAGAAGGCAGCGTGGACGCACAAAACATTTGAGTATGGCACTTGGGGTGGCGAGTTCCGGGCTGAGTTCGCGCCGATGCCAGGCGAAATTGTCGTCCAGGAGCATTGGTGCTCCAGCGGTTTCGCTAACACGGATCTGGACTTGCAGCTCAAAAAACACGGCATCCATCAGCTCATTATTATCGGGTTAATCGCGCACACCTGCATCGAAGCGACCGTTCGCTTTGCCGCCGAGCTCGGCTATGAGGTCACGGTGGTGAAGGACGCGACGGCGGATTACTCGGATGAGATGATGCACGCCGCACTCGACATCAACATGCCGAACTACGCCAGTGCGATAGTGGCGACAAGGGAAGTTGTAGATGCGATCTCTTCTCTTTAGCCGGCGTGCACGCGAGGGAACTTCGCGGAGGTCGGCCCCGGCCTTAGCCTTCAGCGGACTGATTACCTCTGCCCATGCGCAAGATTAAGCAGCAGTGACAGCAGGAGGCGAAAGCTGTCCAGCAGCGCCAGCCAACGAATGAAAATCGGCTTCCTGCTTCGCCGGCTCAAGGAGGCCGGTGTCCGGGTTTCAGGATGATACTCCAGAGGACAATAAGGCCGAAGCGTCACCCACCAGGTCATCATGTATCCGCTGGCGCAATTTGATGGAAAGATGAAGAGCCGCGATTGAGGTCAACTGGATCGCTGTGCGTCGATTGAGAATCGAGTTGGTTCGCATTGCGAACTCCCAATGCAAATTGTTGAGCCGTTCGCCCCGAAAGGACAATCCTTGCGAAATGTTGCGAGCAAAGAAAGGCTACTAATTCTGGGACTAGCCTAGACGCGACACTGGAGATTGATTGGCAGGGCGGTAGTCGAATAGGGCTGCTTCGACCCGCCCCATACAGTAGCGTTGTCAGTTCCTCTCAGTTGCGTATCAACAGGAGGCTGTGAAGTTTATGCGTAAAGCGTTATTTGGATTTTTAGCGGTGCTGTTCGCGGCGGCGCTCGTTTGCCTACCAGCTGCAGCACAACAACAACCGAAAACAAACATCGTCATCATCTGGGGTGATGACATAGGGCAATCCAACGTCAGCGCGTTTTCACGTGGAATGATGGGCTACAAGACGCCCAACATTGACCGCGTGGCGAGCGAAGGCGTGATGTTTACAGACTTTTATGCCGAGCAAAGCTGCACCGCAGGTCGCGCCTCATTCATCACCGGCCAATCCGGTTTGCGCACAGGCATGACCAAGGTCGGCTTGCCCGGAGCGACGTTGGGCCTTCAAAAGGAAGACCCGACAATTGCAGAATTACTGAAGCCGCTTGGCTACACGACCGGCCAATTTGGCAAGAACCACCTCGGCGACCGCAATGAGTTCTTACCGACGGTGCATGGCTTTGATGAGTTCTACGGCAACCTCTATCACTTGAACGCTGAGGAAGAGCCTCAGCTACCGGACTACCCAAAGAACCCTGAGTTCCGCAAGAAGTACGGCCCACGCGGCGTCTTGGATTGCAAGGCGTCTGACAAAGACGATACGACGATTGATCCGCGCTTCGGGAAAGTCGGCAAACAGGTGTGCACAGACACCGGTCCCTTGACCAAGGAGCGCATGGTAACGATTGATGACGACATCGCGAACCGCGCGGTTGATTTCATCCGGCGGCAGAAGAACGCCAACAAGCCGTTTTTCGTTTGGGTGAACTTCACCCACATGCATCTACGCACTCATACAAAGCCAGAGAGCCTCGGCCAAGCTGGGCGGTGGCAGAGCCCGTACCACGACACGATGATTGACCATGATAAAAACGTCGGCACTGTGCTCAAGGTGTTGGATGAGCTTGGTATCGCGGACAACACGTTCGTTATGTACTCGACCGACAACGGCCCGCACATGAACAGCTGGCCAGACGCAGGTATGACGCCATTCCGCAGCGAGAAAAACACAAACTGGGAGGGAGCCTACCGGGTGCCAGCGATGTTCCGCTGGCCGGGCAAAATCAAGCCGGGTCAAGTATCCAATGAGATGGTTGCCCATCACGACATGCTGCCGACCATTCTGGCAATCGCCGGTGATCCCGATGTGACCACCAAATTGCTGAATGGCTACAAAATTGGCGACATGACCTACAAAGTTCACCTTGATGGCTACAACCTTGTCCCGTACCTGACCGGACAAGCTGAAAAGAGCCCTCGCGAGGCTTTTCTATACATCAACGACGATCAGCAAGTGACCGCGCTGCGGTACGACAACTGGAAGATCGTGTTTGAGGAGCAGCGGGCTCCCGGGCAGTTGCTGATCTGGGCCAATCCGTTCACTAACTTGAGACTACCGAAGCTGTTCAATGTTCGGACAGACCCTTATGAGCGGGCGGACATCACCTCGAACACATACTATGACTGGTTTTTCGACCATGTCTTTCTCCTAGTCCCCGCTCAAGACTACGTCGCTCAATTCCTGGCGACTTTCAGGGATTATCCTCAGCGGCAGAAAGCGGCTAGCTTCAATTTGGACGAAGTCCTCCAGAAGATGAAGGAACCGCCAAAATAAGGAAGTAAGCACGCTGCTCGTTCGTGCCAGCGGCCCGACAGGCACTTCTTGTCGGGCCGTACCCCACAGCGGACATTCCAATCGCGTCAGTGAGTGTTTGCGTTCGAGGGCAGGGCGTAGATCAACAGAAGAACGTCAGCGTCTTGATGCAAGTACACAAGGCGAGTATACAAAAAGCCAAACGCGTTTAAAAAATCCAAGTAATTTCAAGACGAGCAACCAATCCCGCAGATCCTGCCGGTCCGTGCCCGCACGGTCTACGCGTCCGACTCCGCCAAAGTCTAGGCAGGAATAATGAGGCTCGCGAACACATGGCTGGCATTTTGGATTGGTTCACGGAAGGCTTCGATACGGCCAATATCAAGGAGGCAACAAGGCTACTCGGAATACTGGGAAAAGTCTGATTTCAACGCTTTCCGTGTTCCGGAATATAATGATTGAGCTTCTGCGGACACTCCAAACTTGCATTGGGAACTTAAAGTGTCTTTTCGGGGCAGGCGGGGGATGGTAGCAAACCAAAATCTCTTGGGTCGCTAGCGGGCTTGTTCCCTACATGCCGTAGCCATCCACGATGGCGTGGAACCACGATTCTTCCCACTGCTGGCTTTCGACATAGTACTGGTTGTTAGGCCACCTTGTCGGTCGCGGCGGCATGATTAATGAGTAAAAATCTTGCGTCTGAGGATTAGTTATACTCCAATTCTTGCATCGTGCCCACTGAAGGTCGACAACCGCGAGTTTAATCGTGGCTGGGATGTCCAGGTGGTATGTATTTTTGAGCTTTTTTCTCACGTCATCTTCAGAGGTGCTCGGATTAAAAAACCAATCGCGAAATGCCTTGTTGGTTGTTGGGTTTGGGTCAAAACAATCCTCGAAGAATTTGTAATTGTTCTGAGCTGCCTCTCCAGTCTTGTCCCAATTATATGGCTTAACGGGCGGCATTGCTTGCTCCTTCGTATAGGACCCCGACAAAAGAATATTGCCTTTAGTGAGTTCCACGATGCAACTAAAAAGGGCAGAGGTATTGAAACACCGTCAGTGCTTTCATTGAAATGGTTGCACGAAAATTCCCCACGGAGAGTGAAATAGCTCACACACCACTCAAACGAATTCTTTCAAATTAACTTCCTTGGGCGACGGCTAAGGGACGGCTAATGGCAGCCTGTAATGCGCACTGCCGTGTCCTTGACGGTATCGACGCAACGCGAGAACAATACGTCGAGCGGAGCAAGGAGCACGCTCGCTCGCTTATCAATGTTGGCCGGATACGCGAGGCGGTCGCCTCGATGATGATGGACATGCGGAAATACCCGAACTGCGAGGTCCCTCACGAAATCCACGCGATCGGCATCGGTGCCGCCGCGGTTGGCGATGTCGTCGTGGTGCGCGCCTACATCGAGGGTTTTAACTGAAGGCCCCCTTTTAGAGAGACTGTCGACGCCGCGGTTGCGCGATAAATGTGCGGCTTGAATGCCGCGCCGCGCTCTGCTGTGTTCGACTGAAAGCTACGAAAGGGCATTCGGCACACCCGAATGTCCGCTACTGGCCAAAGCGGACTCGGCTAATGCACCGTAAATGTCTCGGGGGTAAAGCGGACTTAGTAGTGGCGCAGGCGGACAACGCCACTGAAACCTTGCGCAAAGCATGTCATCAGCGCGCTCTTATATCGCTCCTTTCGAAAGGGGATGCAAAGGACGGTGCTCTAGGTTATCCAATCTCAAAATTAGAAGATGTCCGCTTTGGGTTGCGTGGGGAAGGCGCGATATGAAAAAGATCTTTAAATGGCTGTATGGAATCCCTGTGTAAAGTCGAGCGCGCTGGGAGGCACAACGAGCTTTCGCCGTATAGAGACTTTTGGCGGGCTTGAATAGGCCAACGCGCATGGAGCTCGCCAGACGCTAGCCGCCGTTCCCCGCGGTTATTTCTTGCAACCACCAGCGCGAGTCAGACTAATATGCTGTGCAACAACTGAGGTTGGCATGAAACGTCGCGAGTTACTCAAAGTAGGTACGGCTGCCGGGGCTGGCTTCCTTGCGACCGCTGTCGCGGCTCCGGCAATAGCCCAATCTCAACCCGAACTTAAATGGAGAATGGCTTCGACTTTTCCTCAAACGCTTGAAATCCTTTGGGGCACTGCCGCACAGCTAGTGAAGCGCGTGGCGGAGATCACCGACGGCCGCTTCAAGATACAAATCTTTGGCCCCGGCGAGATTGTGCCAGCCTTTCAGGTGCTGGACGCGACTCAGAACGGCACCGTCGAAATGGGTTGGACCTCCGCCTACTATTATTGGGGAAAGGACCCGTCATTCGCATTCTTTACTGCCGTTCCATTTGGATTTAACGCGCGCCTCGCCGAAGCCTGGTATCTTCATGGAGGCGGCGCGGAATTCGTCGACGAGGTCTTCAAAGATTACAGTTGTCACTGCATTCAAGCCGGAAATACGACCGCCCAGATGGGCGGATTTTTCCGAAAAGAGATTAAGACGGTCGCCGATTTGCAGGGGCTCAAATTCAGAATAGGCGGATTCGCGGGCAACGTTGTCAAAAAACTCGGCGTTGTTCCTCAGCTTATTGCACCTGGAGAGATATACCCGGCGCTCGAGAGAGGCGTAATTGATGCGGTAGAATGGGTTGGTCCCGCTGACGATGAAAAGCTCGGTTTGGCCAAGATCGCGAAGTATTACTATTACCCCGGATGGTGGGAAGGCGGCGCCGTTGCTCACGCGTTGATCAATTTGAATAAATGGAATGAATTGCCCGCTAACTACAAAGCCGCGCTTACCGCTGCGGCACGTGAAGCAGGTCTTTGGATGACCGCCAAATACGATGCTGCAAATCCGGCAGCCTTGAAGAGACTTGTTGCAAATGGTGTGCTACTTCGTCCCTTTTCGGGGGAGATTATGGACGCAGCTTACAAAGCCACCGAGGAGACGATGAACGAATTCGCTGCGAACAATGCACGATTCAGCAGAATCTATCAGAGCGTTCGAGCATATATAAAAGAAGGCTACCAATGGTGGCAGGTTTGCGAGCTTCCCTTCGACTTATACCAAGTCAGAATGTCCAATCGCTCGTAGTTCGTCGGCGACATGGCTCGGCACGGTTGCGCAAAAATTTTAGGGGACCAAAAGGCGCATAAGAATTCAATCCGCTGGTTTTAAGTTGTCATTTTTCTTTTCATCGCTTTGAATATCGGTGCGACTCAAAGTAGCCCCCTTTTGTTGCAATTTGCGTTCCGTCACTTCATCCGAAGAATCCTCATCAATAGACGGCTGTTGTCCGAGGAGATCTGCGGTCTCGTACGCCGCGCAAACCACCGGTGCAAGATCGGTGATAGTTAGGGACTCGAAAAACGACAGCTGCTCGTCTACGTGGGCGCTATCCGCGCCGACACCGCTGTGAACCTTTAAAAACCTATAAGCGCGAGCGGCAGGCGGACAGATCGCTTTGACTTTGTGGATGAACGCTTGATCTCGACACGCAGCCATGCGCTCCAAGCAGTAGCTGAACCCGAATAACGCCACGGGCTGGTCAGATTCCACGTACGATCTGAATCGGTCGATGAATATTTCAGCACTCGGTGGCTGCACGACCCGAATGATTTCGGCAGCCGGGAGACCTAGACCTTGAAGATCTCGGTAGGCAAGGTTTGCATGACCCTGTTCTTCCTGGGCCTTCTGTCGCGCAAATCTCGCGAGGTCCGGACGGCCGAACGCTTCGAACCGCTCGGCGCCACGACGGAAGAGAGCGGGTGTCTGCCCAGCAAAAACATAATTCCCGGCCAGCCAGCGAATGTACCGCGGCAACGTGTAGGAAGTAGCGGCCGGGGATTGTTTGATCCCAGTAAGGCCTGCAGCGACGGCACCCTCAAGCAGGCTTGCAGCCACACTCGAGCGGGCCCTAGCAATGGTTGATACCGGAAGGGCAATGACGGATGAAGCACCGACATCTATTAGCCAAGATCGTCCATCCGGCGCAGCAAACAAACGCGTCTTCGAGGAAATCTCGACGTATTGCTCTGCCGGTGATCTCCCAATGTTCATCTCGCAGTACCCCCTGAGAATCCCGAAATAGGAACGTGATAGACTCGAATAATGGACAATAGGCGGACCGTTAAACGATTTCCAGCAATCTAAGCGGCCCCGACGTTGTAGCTTTCCAATGCGTTTCGCGTGAAATAGAGTTTACTAGCCGAGGGGTATAATCACGAGCTCCTCAAAACCGAGGCATAGATGCTCGAGGAGCTTCAAGTGGGCCGCAAGCCAAAGTTTCTGGCGAACAACGGCAGTAGGTAAGGGTCTCGGCAATGGCGAGGCCAACCACTGATTTGGCTGCTTGGCTGGGTAGACACGGTCTGGGCCAGTACGCCCAAACGTTCGCTGAACACAACATCGATCATTCAATCCTTCCAGATTTGACCGAAGCCGATCTCGAAAAGCTCGGGGTCTCATTAGGTCACCGCAAGAAACTGCTCAGGGCTATCAATGCCGATCGGGCAGCGAGGCAACCGCCCCGGACAACCAGGGCTTCGCACGCCGGTACAGAAGCGACGTCCCGTGCGCAACATCGCGACGCCGAATTCCGTCAGATTACGGTGATGTTCTGCGATCTGGTGGAATCTACGCAGCTTTCGCAGAAGTTCGATCCCGAAGATCTCCAAAAACTCCTCGATGCGTATCGCCGCGTGTGTAGCACGGCGATCAGGCGCTATGGAGGCGAGGTCGCCCGCTATTTCGGCGATGGTGTGATGGCATTTTTCGGTTGGCCCCATGCGTATGAGGACAATGCGCCGCGTGCTATTCACGCAGCTCTGGAAATCGTCTCCGATGTCGCTATGATTTCTGGGCCCGTTACCTTGGCTTGCCGCGTCGGCGTTTGCTCAGGGCCGGTCGTTGTCGGGGAAATCGGAAATAGCACGGCCTCCTGGTCGATGGACGCGGTGGGCGAAACGCCGAATATCGCGGCACGCTTGCAGGCTCAAACCGCGACTAACACGGTCATCATCGCAGAGTCGACCAGACGCCTGTTGTCCGCGGCTTTCGACTTGCAGGACCTCGGGCCACAGGAGCTCAAAGGCGTCACCGAACCGGTTCGCGCGTATCGCGTGCTTGCGGCCAAAAGTAGCGCCAGCCGATTCGAGGCAGCACATGCAGGATCTCTCACTCCGCTCGTCGGACGCTCAAGCGAACTGAGGTTACTGCTCGACAGGTGGGAGAAAGTCAAAGAAGGCGACGGTCAGGTGATGCTGCTTTCGGGCATTCCGGGAGTTGGAAAATCACGGCTCCTGCACGAATTAATGTCGCACATTCAGGCGGAGCCGCACCTTCTCTTGCAACACCAGTGCTCACCTTATCACAGTCAGAGCGCCTTCCACCCTGTGATCGAGCAGATCGAGCAAGCGGCCCAATTGACCGCGCGTGAGGCTGATGCAGACAAGCTTGTGAAGCTTCAGGCGTACCTTCCTCGCTCGACGCCCATCGAGCCATTCCTGTTGATTGCCAACCTGTTATCAATCTCCGTCGAGGACCATCGCGAACTGACGGGGCTTACCCCGCAACAGATAAAAAACCGAACAATAAGCACGCTTGTTGACACGCTCTTGGCGTTTTCCTTGCAGAGCCCCACACTCTGCATCTTCGAGGATGCGCACTGGCTGGACCCGTCGACGCTTGAGCTGCTTGAATTGATTATCAGCCGGATCGGCCACGCTCGCGTGTTTCTTATCGTGTCGTGCCGGCCCGAGTTTCGCCCAGCGTGGTTAGCGCACGGGGACATCACCGTATACTCGCTGACGCGATTGTCGCATACCGAAGTGAAGACAATGATCCAGGATGTTTTGAGGGGCGGGAGCATCCCTCAGCCCTTGATCGACCAGATTATTGAAAAAGCCGATGGCATCCCGCTGTTCATCGAGGAATTGACAAGCAGCACATTGATAGCGCCTTCACGAGCGCGAGATACCTCCGATCAATCAGCACGATCAGCGTCGCTCAGGGTTCCAGAGACGCTCAGCGACGCATTGATGGAGCGGCTTGACCGCGTTGCGCCGAGCCGTCGAGTAGCACAGATCGCAGCGGTGATCGGACGTGAGTTTTCCAACGATATCTTGTCGGCCGCGTCACAAATTGGCGAAGGCGATATGCAGTCAGCACTCTCGCTGCTCGAAGAGGCTGACATCATCTATCGGGTCGGCATTTCGTCTTTCGTGCGCTACGCTTTCAAACATGTGCTGTTGCGTGATGCAATTTATGACTCTTTGCTCCGGAGCAAAAGGCAACAGATTCATGCTGACATCGCGGCGATCTTAAAGCGTGATTTCCCGGAGCGGGCCGAAAGCCAGCCTGAGGTCCTCGCGTATCACTACCAGGAGGCCGGCAATTACCCGCTGGCAATCCGTTGCTGGTTCGAGTCCGGCCAACGCGCGCTGTCGCATTCCGCCAATGTTGAAGCGATTGCCAATTTTCGAAAAGCCCTTCAGCTTTTGAACGCCTTGCCGGAAACGCCTGAGCGGATCAAGCAAGAGATCGAAATTCAGCTGGCGCTAGGAATTCCGCTTATCGCCGTGCAAGGGTATGCCGCCCCAGAAACGCACGAGGCGTTTTCACGGGCTCGCACCCTGTGCTTGCGGCTTGGCAACATCCCGGAATATTTCCAGGCTCTGTTTGGCCTGTGGGGATACTTCTGGATGAAAGGAAACAATATCAACGCGCGTTCTATTGCTGATGAATTTCTGTTCCGGTCAGAAGCTTTAGCCGATCCCTTGCTGCTCATGGTGGCGCATCGAGTGATGGGCAGCACGTTATTGACCGTCGGAGACTTTCATTCGTCTGCCGATCATTTCAAGGAGACAATCAGGCTTTCAACGGGGAGAGAATGGCAGCCGCTCAATAATCTTTATATGGTGGAGCCCCGGGCGGCCTCGCTGTTGCTCCTGTCTTGGGACTTGTGGTTCCTGGGCTACCCGGATCAATCCCTTTCCCGCGTGTTAGAAGCGCTTGCGTTGGGTCAAGATCTGCACCACCCGTACACCGTAGCGTTCGCTCACTACCTGACATCCGTCGTGCACCTCCTGCGCGGAGATGCTGCGCGCGCCTTGGAAAGCGCCCAAAAGAGCTTCGAGATGTCACACGAACAGCGGTTTTCACTGTACGAGATTTATTCAAGGATTTCTCGGGGGCGCGCAATGGGCGACCTGGGCCAGCATGCAGAGGCTCGAGCCGAAATAGCTCTGGGAATCGACGAAGCACGACGTAACGGCGTCGGCTTCATGCATCCAATGATGGATAGCTGGTTGGCAGAGGCCCACGCCAGAATTGGCGAGAATGAACGTGCATTATCGATCGTCGAGCGCACCTTGGCCGACATTGGTGACGTGACAGGCCGATCATGGGAAGCGGAATTGCATCGTCAGAGAGCGCACATTCTTCTGACGCTTAACCCATCGAGCGTTGGGGAAGCTGAGTCTCACTTCAAGAGGTCTATCGAAGTGGCGCGTGGCCAAAGCGCCAGGTCCCTGGAATTGCGGGCCGCTACAAGCCTTGCGGAGCTATGGCGGGCGCAGGGGAGGCCCGATGAGGCGCGAGCCATGCTGGAGCCAATCTTGCGTTGGTTTCAGGAAGGAGACGAAACGACTGATCTCAGGCGCGCGCGGGCTGCTCTCAATTAGAGCTGGTCATGCGTTACCGTCTTGATACGAGAGTACACAAGGCGAGTACACAAGGCGAGTACACAAAATCGAAAGTTAATTTCAATGCCTCAACGGCACAAACGCAAATCCTGCCACTCCGACCACTCGCTTCACTAAGCAGTTCAAGCGTTTGGTGAACTTCCTGAACCTCCGCAAGAACCTGAAAAAACCCTTGTTACTACTGTGCCGCAGGGAGGCCCAGCTTTGGCGACACTTCGGAAGCGTGACCAGCTGTGGCAAACAATGTAAACGAATGGGATCTCGGGGGCGCTGGTGTCATTAACGAAAACGGCGGTCTTGGCAGGCGCATACGGCTGAATCAGGTTATTTTTCTGCCGCACCGGTCACGTTCAAACAGGAGCACCTTCATGCTGCTTCGCCTTCTTCGTCTTTTCGTTGTTGCCGCCGCCCCTGTCATCCTCGTGGCCTTGCCAGCGCGGGCCTCCCCCGAAAAGGTTCAATACACCGGCGATGCCAAGCCCGGCACCATCGTGATACAGAGCGAGGAACGCAGGCTCTATCTCATCACCGGCAAGGATCAAGCGCTCAAGTACCCGGTCGGCGTCGGCCGCTCCGGCAAGCAATGGTTCGGCACCACGCGGATCGCCAGCAAACACATCAAGCCGGCGTGGAAGCCACCTGTGTCGTTACGCGGTAAGCGCTCGCCCGACTTCTATATCGTGGGTGGCTCGCCGCAAAATCCGATGGGCGCCGCGGCGCTGGTGCTGGTCGACAGCGAACTCGCCATCCACGGCACCAACAATCCTGGCTCGATCGGCGGCCTCGTGTCCGCGGGCTGCATCCGCATGCACAACAAGGACATCATGGATCTGTACGGCCGCGTCCGTGTTGGTACGCGGGTGGTGTTTGCAAAGTGAATCTTCGCAGCGGGTGCTTGCGAGTCTCGGATTTCACGATCTACGGCACGAAGCAATCAGCCGTCTTTTCGAGATAGTGGCCTATCTTTTAAAGAAATCCACGGCTCATTTTTTCGAAGCTTTACTTTGTATCTAACATGCTCGCCGCCTGTGGCGGACTGGGTACAAATGACTGATAATCAGCGGAATAGAGTAACGCGCCCGCACAAAGAGCGACCGCTGCCGCGATAATCACGAACCGTGCCGACATTTTACGATGCTACGCGACCCGTACCGCATAATGATACGCGGCCTGCAGCCGCAGTCATCGCCCAAGGACAGTGAAGGGTCGGTTTTCCTCCGAAAGTGTGCGTCTGTTGCAACAAACAAGGCATTCGAGCGCTTCTTCTTTTCACCCCGTCAAAGTCGCCGAAGTTCCAGCGCGGGCGACCCTGTGGTCCGTAACTCGTCGCGTCCTCTCAACGTGCAATAACGCCATCGCGTTTGCCCGTGTAGGAAATACGCCAGATGGTACCGCCGGTATCGTCAGCAACTAACAACGATCCGTCCTTGGCAACGGCAAGTGCAGCGGGACGACCCCACACTTCTGCACGTTGCTCGCCCGATATCCAAAATCCAGTGGCAAAATTCTCATAAAAGCCTTCAGGTTTGCCGTCCTTGAATGGAACGCGCACGACTTTGTAGCCGGTCGGCTCTGTGCGATTCCACGAACCCTTGAGCGCCACGAAAGCGTGGCCTTTGTACTCAGGCGGAAACTGGTCCCCTTCATAGAAAACAAGGTCAAGAACTGATGAATGTGCCTCAAACAGCAGGTCAGGAGTAATTGTCGCCTGCACCTTCTCAGGCGCCCGGTTGGCAAAGCCCGGTTGCGGATGCTTGCCTATATAGGCGTATGGCCATCCGTAGAATCCCCCTTCTTGAACGCGGATCAGATAGTCAGATGGCAGCAGATCGCCGAGACCATCTCGCTCTTGCACCAAGGCATAAAGATCGCCGGTTTGTGGGTTGAATGCGAGCGCTGTTGGATTGCGTGTGCCAGAAGCAAACGTCGTTTGACCAGATCCATCGGCGTTGAAGCGTTGGATGGTTGCCTTCGGCTCGGGTTCGACTCCCAAGTTTCCCGATGAGCCGACGCCCACAAATAACGCGCCGGTCTTCGGATCAATGACGAGGTCACGGTTCTGGTGGCCCTGAACGATGCCAAATACGCCTTTCTTCGTGATCATGTTGGCGCCATAGGCACCCGGGGTCGCCTTGCGCTCATCAGGCTGCACTTCATCAACGCGCTTGTTCTCGGGTCTGCCGGCGCGAAGCGCTCCGAGGACATGTGGCACGCTCCAAATGCCATCTTGGTCGGCTACAAGAACGCGGTCGTTCTGCCAAGCGAGACCATAAGGCTTGTTCAGGTCCTCGACGTGGCGATTAATCCAAATGGCTTTGCCGCTGCCTTCATCGCGCAAGAGAGTGAGATAACCAGCGCTTTGCTCAGCGACCAAAACGTCGCCGTTGGGCAAGACGAGTAGCCGCCTTGGATTGACGAGACCGGTTGCGAAGGGTGTCGCGGTGAATCCAGGCGGGACCTGCGGCGCTTGTCCACTGTAGGGCACGGTCAGCGCGCGGTTGGTGACAATGGCGCTGGTCTTCGGAGCCGGCAAATCGGCTGGATCGATGCGAAACCGCCGCCCTATCTCGTGTTGGGCCAGAAAATTCTGGGTGAACCTCTCCTTGGCGCCAGACGTTTCCTCACGTGCGGCTTTTTGCTGAGCGCCCGCGAAGGAAAGCCCGAGCGCAGAAGTAATCAGAGCCGCGGCTACGAGAAAGCAGGTTTCCGATTGCCTCCGCATGGATCAGTCCTTTTTGAATTTGAATGGGGGGCGAGAGGTGACATTGCACAAGACAATGTGCACCGCTGTCAATCGAGCGGGGTTGCGACCGAAATGGACCCCGCTGCATGCCCGCTATTGGCCCTTAACGGACATGCTTATGAATGTCGGCTTTTGGAGACAGGGCGGACATTACGACTCTCCCCGCAGCATTGGCCGCTTTACCTCTGAAGGCGAACATTTCCAGTGCACTATCCCATGTCCGCCAAGGACCAATAGCGGGCATCCAGTTGTTCGTCGGCACGCGCGGTTTTACAATAGTCACTTGCGCGCCGGCGACCGGCCGGTGGAGGTGACTCGCGGGGAGCGGTAATACGAAATGCTGCTCGGTCTTCGCAGCTTGCGGCCCTGCACGGTGGTAAATCTCGTCGTGCCGGCTGGGCTGCCTAGACCAACGGGTTCGGGACGGGAAGGCTTGGCCAAATCGTAGCAATTCTGTTCTCGCCCGGGCAGGCTCAAATGCGATGTGAGTAGTGTGGAGGTGGCCATGATCGGGCAACTGACAAGGTACGAACGCCAACTCGCCCTCGTCATACTGATCGTTGTTGCGGTGTTCGGTCTCCTCATGGCGGTTGTGGGGCGCAATGACCCTCTCGGCGGTCAAGGCGCAGTGGTCCTCGTGCTCACCATCGCCGCAATTTTCGCTGTGATCTCTCGATATTACGAGCCTGAGCCGAGCGAGGAACGGTTCAGCCACTACTATGACGATCCAACAAAGGCCGGAATTGTTCTGGCGATGGGCTGGGTCGCGTTCGGACTCTTCGTCGGCGATTGGGTGGCTTGGTTGCTGGTCAATCCGAACCTGACTTTCGACGCCGGTTGGTCCAGCTTTGGGCGAATCCGGCCGGTGCATACAACCAGCGTGATTTTCGGTTTCGGCGGCAACGGGCTGATCGCAACCTCGTTCTATGTCCTTCAGCGGACTTCGCGCGCGCGCCTGTCTGATCCCCTGGCTGCCTGGTTCGTTCTGCTCGGCTTCAACCTGTTCTGCGTACTCGCGGTCATCGGTTACATGATGGGCATTACGCAGTCCAAAGAATATGCCGAGCCCGAATGGTATGCGGACCTTTGGCTCGTCGTCGTTTGGGTCACCTACTTTACCATCTATTTGCGCACGCTCGCGCGCCGCAAGGAGCCTCACATCTACGTTGCCAATTGGTACTACATGGCCTTCATCCTTGTCGTTGCAATGCTGCACATCGTCAACGGCCTTGCCGTTCCGGTTTCGCTGGGACATGCAAAAAGCTACTCGGCCTTCTCTGGAGTCCAGGATGCGATGACGCAATGGTGGTACGGCCACAACGCGGTTGCCTTCTTCCTCACCTCCGGCTTTCTCGGGATGATGTATTACTATCTGCCTAAACGAGCGGGCCGACCGCTCTTTTCCTATCGGTTATCGATCATCAGTTTTTGGGGCATCACGTTTTTATACATGTGGGCCGGCTCGCATCATCTGCACTATACGGCGCTGCCGCACTGGGTGCAGACATTGGGCATGACCTTTTCACTGATGCTTCTAATCCCGTCGTGGTCATCGGCGGGAAATGCTCTGCTGACGCTCAACGGCGCCTGGGACAAGGTTCGCGACGACGCAACGCTGCGCTTCATGATGGTCGCTGCCGTATTCTACGGCCTGACGACGTTCGAAGGATCGTTCATGGCGATCCGCCCAGTCAATTCGCTGTCCCACTACACCGATTGGACCGTCGGGCACGTCCACGCCGGCGCGCTCGGCTGGGTGGCGATGATCACTTTCGGTTCGATCTACGCTTCCGTGCCTTGGCTCTGGAAACGCGAACACATGTATTCGGCAAAGCTCGTCGAAGTGCATTTCTGGTTCGCGCTGGCGGGTACCATCGTCTACGTCCTCGCCATGTGGAACTCCGGCATTACTCAAGGACTGATGTGGCGCACCTATAACGAGACGGGCACGCTGACCTATTCCTTTGTCGATACCCTCGTTGCAATGCGTCCTTATTACATCGCCCGGGCGGTCGGCGGCCTGTTGTTTCTCATCGGGGCGCTTGTCGGCTGCTACAATATCTGGATGACCATTCGTCCCGCACGACAGCTGCTCGATCAGGTGGAGCCCATTGACGCTCTGCCTGTGGCGGCACCAGTTCTTTCGGCCGGGGAGTAGATCCCATGTTCGGGCTGCACTATCGGTTGGAGCAAAAGGCGATCGGGTTTGCGCTGGCCATCGTTGGCGTGGCGAGCATCGGCGGTTTGGTGGAAATCGCGCCGCTCTTCACCATTCATCAGACGGTGGAAGATGCACCTGATCTGCGGCTCTATACGCCGCTCGAGCTGGCAGGACGCAATATCTATATTCGCGAGGGATGCTATGCCTGCCATTCGCAGATGATACGGACCTTGCGCGATGACGTGGACCGTTACGGCCCCTATTCGCTGGCGGTCGAGTCCAAATACGATCATCCGATGCTATGGGGGTCCAAGCGCACTGGACCCGATATCGCGCGCATCGGAAATAAATATTCAGACGAGTGGCATGTCGCCCATCTTAAGAACCCACGTGACGTCGTAACCGAGTCGGTGATGCCAGCCTATGCCTGGCTCGCGCGTACGTCGTTGCGAACTGAAGATCTGGGTTTGCACTTGAAGGCTCTGCGGGCGGTTGGTGTGCCCTACACCGATGACATGATTGCTAATGCATCCGTCGATGCCTATGGGCAGACCGCGCCCGACACGTCGTTCGCCGAAGGGGTGATCACGCGCTACGGCAAAGCGACGACGGTGCGAGCTTTCGGAGGCACACCCGGACAGTTGTCGGAGATGGACGCCCTGGTCGCGTACCTGCAAATCTTGGGGCGTCTGACCGACGCCGCGCACAAACCGTTAGCGGCAGCAGGAGAATAACATGGCGATCGCCCACGACACGCTCGTGTGGTTTTCGCAGTCCTTCGGGCTGTTCTACCTGATCATGCTCTCGCTTGGGGTGCTCGCTTACGTGTATTGGCCGTCAAATCGGAAGCGCTTTGACCGTGCGGCCAATTCCATCCTCGACGACGAGGACAAGCCATGGCGATAGAAGAGCGCGACGCACAAAGCGGGTACATGACCACCGGCCACGAATGGAACGGCATCAAAGAGCTCAACACGCCGGTGCCCCGACTGGTCTATTTCTTTTTGCTCGTCGCGGCAGCTTTTTCCTTCGTCTATTGGATTCTGATGCCGGCATGGCCGTTAGGCACGACGTACACGAAAGGCCTGCTAGGGATCGATCAACGCAAAACCGTTGCCGCAACACTGAAGCAGGCAGCGCTCGACCAGAGCACCTGGACACAACGTATCGACAAAGAGAGCTTCCAGCAGGTCCAGGCCGATCCGGCATTGATGCAGATCGTACGCGATACCGGCCACAGGCTGTTCGGCGATAATTGTGCAGCCTGTCACGGCGCGGACGCGCGGGGCCGACACGGCTTCCCAAACCTCACCGGCGTGTCGTGGCTATGGGGCGGCGCTCCGGAGACTCTCGCCGAAACGATCCGCGTCGGAATCAATTCGGAAAATCCGAATACCAGGGTGTCGCAGATGCCGGCTTTCGGAAAGGACAAAATCCTGTCGCGCGCCGATATCGACAAGGTCGTTGACTATGTGCGCACATTGTCCGACTCCGCCGCGTCAAAGGAAATTTCGGCTGACCAAATCCAGGCTGGTCAAAAATTGTACCTCACGAATTGTGCGTCTTGTCATGGAGATGATGGTCGGGGCAAGACGGACGCTGGCGCGCCTAACTTAACGGACAAGTTCTGGATTTACGGCGGCGATCCGCAATCGATTTTCACAACGGTGTGGGGCGGTCGCCAAGGACACATGCCAACCTGGCAAGGCCGTTTGTCCTCCTTGGAACAGAAAATCCTTGCCCTTTATCTATTCGATCGGAGATCTCCCAGTCAGTGACCCAGGCATCTCGACCAGTGCGGATTCTGAGCAAAAGGGTCGTCATTTGGCTGCTCGTCGGCTTTGGGCTGACCTTGTTGGGCGCCGCGAATGCCCACCTCGTTTATGTGGCCGTCGTAACCCAACCGGATTGCGTCGCCCACCTCAGATCTGGCGAAGGCAAGGCGGCGCCCAGTTCATTCAGCGCCGCCACATCGGCGTGTTCGC
>Ga0066388_100000606_pt1 | contig 17640 bp, 13 predicted proteins | sample PanSoiMetaGPlot6_FD_64539 | JGI IMG/M metagenome (GOLD analysis project Ga0066388, IMG submission 64539) | Tropical forest soil microbial communities from Panama analyzed to predict greenhouse gas emissions - Panama Soil - Plot 6 (Hybrid Assembly) | ecosystem: Environmental > Terrestrial >... | reverse complement strand
AGCGCCTGCGCGATCTGGGCATCGCCTGCCGGTTCGTGCAGGATAATCAGTCGAGCTCCAGATCGGCCGGCACATTGCGGGGCCTGCATTTCCAGCTCGCCCCTCACGCCCAAGCCAAGCTGATCATGGTCCTGCGAGGTCGAATCCTCGATGTCGCCATTGACGTGAGACGCGGTTCACCGACCTACGGCCGGTACGTCTCGGTTGAGATCTCGGCCGAGTGTGGTCGACAGCTCTACATCCCCGTCGGTTTTGCGCATGGCTTTCTTACCCTCACCGACGATGTTCTGGTGATGTACAAGGTCTCTGACTATTACATCCCGGCGCTTGACAGCGGGGTGCGATGGGACGATCCGGACATTGCGATCCCGTGGCCCATAGATGCCTCCGATCTCGTCATCTCCGAGAAAGACAGGCGGCTCCCCTATCTCGCCGAGTTCAAGAGCCCTTTTGCTTATGACGGCTTTCCGCTCGTGCCGCTCACGAGCGAAGCAGGACAGTATCGGGTCGACGCATGAGGATAGTGGTCACTGGAGGAGCTGGCTTCATCGGCTCAGCCGTCGTCCGCCACCTGATCGGGCAAACGGCGCATGAGGTGCTTGTCCTCGACAAGTTGACCTATGCAGGTAATCTCACATCGCTCGCACCGGTTCGCGATCATGGCCGCTATCGATTCAGCCGCACCGATATCTGCGACCGGGCCGCAGTGGCCAATGCATTCGCGAGCTTCGATCCCGATGCCGTCATGCATCTCGCAGCCGAGAGCCACGTTGATCGCTCGATTGATGGTCCTGCTGAGTTCATCAACACCAACGTGGTCGGGACTTATGTCCTGCTCGAGGCCGCCCTTGCGCATTGGCGCAGGCGCGGAGGGCGGCCCAGCCAGTTCCGATTCCACCATGTCTCGACCGACGAGGTGTTTGGCGCGCTCACCCACGAGGGCCGGTTCACCGAGGAAACACGCTACGACCCCCGCTCGCCCTACTCGGCGAGCAAGGCGGCCTCCGACCATCTCGTGCGCGCCTGGGCCCACACGTATGGCCTGCCCGCCCTTATTACGAACTGCTCGAATAATTACGGTCCCTATCAATTCCCGGAAAAGCTGATCCCGTTGACGATCATCAAGGGGCTCGCGGGCGAGCCGATGCCGGTTTACGGGCAGGGCCTCAATGTGCGCGATTGGCTTTACGTTGACGATCATGCGCAGGCTTTGACGCAAGTGTTGGAACAAGGCCGCATCGGGGAAACCTACAACATTGGCGGTAATGCGGAACGCCGCAACATCGACGTGGTCGGCACGATTTGCGAGGTCATGGATCGTCTCATCCGCTGCTCGACCCGTTCCTCGCACCGCGAGCTGATCACCTTCGTGCCCGACCGGCCCGGGCACGATTTTCGCTACGCCATCGATTTTGCGAAACTCAACGACGAATTGGCCTGGTCGCCCAGACATTCATTCGAGCAGGGCCTGCTTGCGACCGTAACGTGGTACATTGAGCACAGGGCTTGGTGGGAACCGCTCCTGTCCACGCACCGTGCCGCCGAACGCCGCGGCCTTTCGATCGTGAGCACGTAAGAAATGCGGATCCTGCTCTTCGGCGCGAGCGGCCAGGTCGGCACAGAATTTCTTTCGCTCGCCGCATTACAGGACGTCGAGGTGGTGGCACCTGACCAAGACGCGCTCGACCTTGCCGATCACGACACGATCGCCGGCGTGATCGGCGAGGGTTCCTGGTGCGCCGTTGTCAACGCGGCGGCATATACTGACGTCGAACGCGCCGAAAGCGAGGAGGAAACCGCATTCGCAGTCAATGGCAAAGCGCCTGCACAGCTCGCAATCGAAACTGGCCGCCTCGGCATCCCGCTCATTCACATCTCGACTGATTACGTCTTTGATGGCCGCAAAGGCGCGCCCTACGTCGAACAGGATGTGCCCGCGCCCCTCAACGCTTATGGCCGCAGCAAGCTTGCGGGCGAGCGCGGCGTAGCTGCTGGCAATCCGCGGCATGTGATCCTGCGCACGTCCTGGGTCTACAGTCCGTATGGCCGAAATTTCGTGCGCACGATCCTGCGATTCGGCAAAGAGCGTGACCGCCTCACGATCGTGGCGGACCAGCGGGGCTGCCCGACGGCGGCCCGCGATGTCGCCGAGGCGTGCCTGACGGTTGCGCTTCGCTGCGCAGGAGAGCCGGCGCGCGGACCCTATGGCCTCTACCACTTCACCGGGGCGGGCGAAGCAACCTGGTTTGAGTTTGCAAAGACAATCATCGAGCTCGCGCACCTGTCCCGCCCGGTCGAGGTCGTGCCAATCCGCACCTCTGAGTATCCAACACGAGCAGCCAGGCCGGCCGATACGAGGCTTGATTGCGCCGCGGTCATTCGCGACTTCGGCATCGAGCCGCGGCCGTGGCATGAGGCGCTCGACGAGACCCTCAGCCGCCTGCTGGAGAGCCAGGAAACACCATGAGGGGAATCATTCTCGCGGGCGGCTCGGGAACCGACTCTATCCAGCGACGCTGGCGATCAACAAGCAGCTCCTGCCGATCTACGACAAGCCGATAATTTACTATCCGTTGTCGGTGTTGATGCTGGCGGGCATCCGCGACATCCACTTGATCTCGACCCGTAGGCACCTGCCGTTCTATCAGCGACTGCTCGCCGATGGCTCGAGCTGGGACATCAAGCTCAGCTACATGATCCAGAGGCGTCAAAGACATCGGGATCGGCTGGTCAATTCGGTGCTGACTAGGTTACCAGCTGCAGAGCCAGTGGCAATCTGATCGCCGCAAGCGGCCCTTTCCTCGGAGCAACTTCGGGCCAACGCGAAGCAAATTTGCAACACAGCCAATTGTTGGCTTTTTCTGCTTGGGTTGCGCCACTATGACTTTGGGTTACGCCACACTGACAAATCGAGGCCAATCCATGCCGCTTCACACAAAGCTTACCGAGAAGCTCGGCATTACCCATCCGCTCCTGCTTGCTCCCATGGGGAGTGCATCGGGTGGAGCACTGGCAAAGGCGGTCACGGAGGCCGGCGGCTTTGGCATCATTGGTTTTGGTTACGGCAATCAGGAACGGATTGATCAGGAATTCCTGGCAGCAGGCAATTCCCGTGTGGGCTGCGGTTTCATTACCTGGGCGCTGGCCCGGCAGCCGCATCTTCTGGACCGGGCCTTGGATCACAAGCCCGCAGCTGTCATGCTCTCCTTCGGCGATGCCCGACCCTTTGCCGCGGCAATCAAGGATGCTGGCGCAGCGTTGATTGCCCAGGTGCAGACCGTTACGCAGGCGGTGGAAGCGCTTGATATCGGTGCCGACATCATCGTCGCGCAGGGCACGGAGGCTGGAGGGCACGGCGCAGCGCGATCGACTCTGGCGCTGGTCCCGGCGGTCGTCGACGCCGTGCAGGAGCGCAGCGATGACGTAGTGGTCGTGGCGGCAGGCGGCATCGCGGACGGGCGCGGCCTTGCTGCCGCCTTAATGCTCGGGGCGCAAGGCGCCCTTCTCGGCACCCGTTTCCTCGCCTCAGACGAGGCGCTGACTTCGGGCCCCGCGAAGGCGAGGATCGTCGCCGCGCGCGGCGACGATACCGTGCGTACACGCGTTTTCGACATCGTACGGAGCCTCGATTGGCCCATCCCGTACACCGGACGCGCGCTGCAAAATGGGTTTTCCCGCCAGTGGCACGGGTGCGAGGCGGAGCTCGAGAAAAGCCTCCGCGTTGAGGCGCCGCGCTACGCGCTGGCTGCCGCAGCAAACGATCTCGATACTTCGGTGGTTTTCGCCGGTGAATGCGTCGACCTGATTCACGACATAAAGCCAGCCGCAATGATCGTGGCGTCGGTCGTTCGCGAGGCCGAGGCCGCGCTCAGGTCTAACCTGCCGCGATAGGCGACGCGGCCTCACGCCGCCTCGGACCCGTTGCGGCTGCGGATGGTTCAAAGTGATGAAGTCTCGGTCAGACGCCAGGCGGCAGGTCGCAAGTTGTAGGGTGGATTTTGGGGAGGATTCCCTGTTTTCTAACGCACGGCGGGCGAACGGCTTTTTGCTTGCCCTTGTTGTTCGTTACGCGGGTGGCCCGATGATACAGTTTGAGCTCGCCGAGCCTACGACGCTTGCTGAGGCAGTCAGGCTGCTTGATCCCAACGATGAGACGATCCGGCCCGTTGCCGGCGGCACTGCCTTGATGCTGATGATGAAGGCTGGCGTCTTCCGCCCGGCGAAACTCGTGAGCCTGCGAAAAATCGAGAACAACTACGCTGCAATCACGGCCGACGCCCGCGGCCTGACGATCGGCGCAATGACCACCCTCTCGGATCTTGAACAATCTGAAGACGTCTGTGCCCACGCGCCCCTTATCACCCAAACGTTGCTGACTCTATCCAATGTCCGGGTCCGCAATGTCGCTACGACTGGCGGCGCGCTGGCCCATGGCGATCCACACATGGACTTGCCGCCGGTGCTGATGGCGCTTGGCGCTTCGCTGACCATCGTGGGCCCCAACGGCGAGCGCAGCCTTCCCGTCGAGGACCTGTTTACCGGCTACTACGAAACCGTATTGGCCTTGAGTGAATTGATCGCCTTCATTCATGTTCCTACCCAGAAGAGCAAGCAAGCCGCCTATATGAAAGTTACAACGGGCGCAATCGACGATTGGCCTGCACTCGGCATCGCAGTCGCGATCGTGAGTGACGCGGACGCGATCAAATCCATTCGAATCGTTGCGAGCGCCGCGACCGAGAAAGCGATTAGGCTCACGTCGGCTGAAGCGGTGTTGCAAGGCAACTGTATCAACGATCAGCTCGTCAGGCGCGCTGCCGAAGCCGCTGTGGAGGAAGTCGAATTTGTTTCCGACGTGCGCGGTTCGGCCCCCTACAAGCGAGAGCTCATGCGAGTCTACATCCAGCGGGCTGTGCGCGCAGCCCTGGATGAGAGCGGAGAGCGCTGATGGCCTCGAGTGAAACGCCGGCCACCAGAGCTGGTTCCCAAATCGGCCGCTCGGTGCCGCGCACCGAGGGCCGCGACAAGGTCACCGGCCGTGCCGAATACGTCCATAACATGCGGCTGCCCGGCATGCTGGTGGCCAAAATATTCCGCAGCACGGTCGCGCACGGCTTGATCAAGTCGATCGACACGACCGCGGCGAAGAACGTACCGGGCGTGCTTCATGTCGTAACAATCGATGACGTCAGGAAGCTTATTCCGAATCCATACTATGGCCCCGCGTTCCACGATCAGCCAATCCTGGCGGACAAGAAAGTACGATTTGTCGGCGAGCCGGTCGCGGTCGTCATCGCCAGTGACGCGCATATTGCCGAACAGGCAGTGCAGCTCATCAGCGCGGAATATGACGAATTGCCCGCCGTCTTCGATGAAGTCGAAGCGATGACGTCGAAAGTGTTTGTGCACGACGAGCTCCAGCCCGCGGCGACGTTTGCAGACCTCAAACACCTTAAAGGTCTCAAGAACACCAATCTGGCATTGAGCTTCAAGCTTCGCCGCGGCGATTTCGAGATGGCCTATGCCGGCGCCGCCCATAAATTCGAGCACGAGTTCCGCACGCAGAAAGTGCTCCACCTGCCCTTCGAGCCGCATGCCACCATTGCCGACTACAAGAACACGGGAGTTACGCTCTACACCGCCTCACAAGGCCCATCTTTCGTGCGAACCGAAATCGCTCGCCTGCTTGGCTGGCCGGAAAACCGGGTCCGCATCAAGGTGCCGTATCTCGGCTCCGGCTATGGGGCAAAGCTCTATATCAAGCTTGAGGCGCTGGCACTTGCGCTGTCCATGATCGCGCGCAAGCCGGTGAAGGTTGCGCTGACCATGGAGGAGATGTTCTACCAGATCACCAAGCACCCCTGCACGTTCCGGATCAAGAGCGGCGTCGATAACGACGGCAAGATCGTCGCGCGCAAGTGCGAGGTGTTTTGGAATGGCGGCGCCTATGCGGATATTGGGCCGCGCGTCACGCAGAAAGCCGGAGTCACTGCCTCCGGCCCCTATTACATCGACAATGTCTCGATCGATTCGCATGCTCTCTACACGAATGTGACGCCCTCCGGCGCACTGCGGGGCTTTGGCGTGCCGCAACTGGTGTGGGCATATGAGAGCCACACCGACATGATCGCGCGCGAACTCAAGCTCGATCCGGTTGCGTTTCGACGCAAGAACCTGATGCGGGACGGCGACCAGCATACGACCAGCCAGGTGCTCAAGGACGCCGCGATCGAACAGGTCATGGATCTCGTGCTCGATCGCATGACTTGGTCGCGTCCGCTGGACAGGGGCACCGGCGTCGTCCGTCGCGGGCGTGGCTTTGCGATAGCCATCAAGACCGTGACCACGCCGACCACCTCGGTGGCGATCGTCAACGTGTCAGCCGACGGCTCCGTCACCCTTTATTGCAACACGATCGATATGGGCCAAGGCTCGAACACTGTCCTGGCGCAGATTGTGGGCGAGGTTCTCAACGTCCCGGCCGAGTCGGTGCGGATCGCTGAGCGCGATACCGACGTCACTCCCTACGACATGGGTACGCTCGGCTCGCGTTCGACGTTCCATATGGGCCATGCCGCAAGACTTGCAGCAGAGGAAGCGAGCGACAAGATCAAGCAGCTGGCACGTGATGTCGGCGAGCCCGAAGGCTCCAATGTTCCGGTCTCCGAGCTTTTCAAGAAGCGCTACGGCATGCAGGCCGGCAACATCATCGGTTCGGGCACCTACAAGCCGGACTATGTGTCGCCGAATCCTGACACCGGTTTGTCGCCGAATATCACACCGTTCTGGATGATTTCTGGCGTCGGCGCCGAAGTAGCAGTCGATACCGAGACCGGGCACGTTGAGATCACCAAGCTGATCAACGTCATCGACTGCGGCACGGCGATCAACCCGAAGCTGGTCGAGACGCAAATTTCGGGCGCAGCCCTAATGCATCTTGGTTTCACCATGTTCGAGAAGATGCATTTCGACGGGGGCCAGGTCACCAATGCCTCGCTCGCGGACTACAAGATCCCAGGCATTCGCGACCTCCCGGGAACGATGGAAAATCTCTGGGTCGACAACGTCCAGCACAACGGCCCGTTTGGCGCCAAAGGCGTGGGCGAAGTTGCGACGTTTTGCGTTTCACCGGCCATTGCCAATGCGATCGATGACGCGGTTGGCGTTCGCCTGACCGAGCTGCCGCTCAATCCGGAGGCAGTCTATCGCGCGCTGCGGGCGAAGGCCGGAAACCCGCTGGACGATGCCTGATATGAACGCTCTGCGCACGATCAACTTCACGCTCAACGGCCTTGCGGTCACGGCAAATGTTGCGCCGTACCACAACCTGATCGAGCTGCTGCAAGGGCACTTCGGCCTCACCGGCGCGCGCGAATCCTGTGGTCAGGGACTCTGCGGCTGCTGCACGGTGCTCGTGAATGGGCGCGCAGTGTCCGGCTGTCTCTATCTGGCGTCATTCGTCGATGGAGCGGACGTGGCAACCATCGAGGGATTTGATGCTTCCAATCAGCTCACGCCCGAGCAGGAGGCGTTCATCGAAACCGGCGCGTTCCAATGCGGCTACTGCACGTCCGGATTCATCATCATGGCGAGCCAATTGCTGGACCGACATCCGGAGCCGACTGACAACCAGATCAAGCACTACTTGACCGGCAATCTCTGCCGTTGTGCGGCTTATCCCGAGATCATCGAAGCGGTTAAACTTGCGGCACGCAAACGCAAGGCCCGCGCTGCGACATCGGCGCGACCTTGATTTCGGAGCACATACTCTAGACTATCGGCCTCTGCTCTGAGCCTGATCTATCTAACGGGAGGCGGAACGTGCATACACGGCGGCTCTTCGCCCTGAGCGTATCTGCGAGCGTCCTCGCGACGGCGCTCGGCACGACCGCCGCCCATGCCCAGGACTGGCCGATGCGGCAACCGATCCGCGTGCTGGTCGCGCTCACGCCCGGGAGTGCCATCGACCTCGTCTCCAGACTGGTTTTCGAGCAAGTCTCTAAACAGATCGGGCAGACGATCGTGATCGAGAACCGATCGGGTGCGTCACAGACGTTGGCCGCCGGTGCGGTAGCCAAGGCCGAGGCTGACGGCTACACGATCCTGGCCGCGGGATCCGCTCTTGCCGTCGTGCCCTCGACGGTGACGAACCTCTCGGTCAACGTGCAAAGCGATCTGACCGCCATCGGGCTACTCGCGAACGTTCCCCTGGTGATGGTCGTCAATCCCGCCAAAGGCTACAGAACGGTCAACGATTTCGTAGCGGCAGCAAAGGCAAAGCCGGGCTCGTTCACCTATGGGTCGGGCGGGCGCGGTGACTCGACGCATCTAGCTGCGGAACGCTTCCGTCTGGCCGCAGGCTTCGAGGGACTTTATGTGCCGTTCCGAGGCGCACCCGAAGTATTGACCGAAGTGATGGCCGGCCGGCTTGATTTCTACATGTCGCCCGCCGCGCCTGCGATGTCCTCGATCGAAGGCGGAAAGCTACAGGCATTGGCGGTCGCAAGTCGCGCTCGCGGGATCACGCTGCCGTACGTGCCGACGACGACCGAAGCAGGCTTCGCCAATTCCGACTACGAGTTCTGGGTCGGCGCATTCGCGCCTGCCGCCACGCCGCGGGCAATTGTGGATCGGTTGAATCGTGAGATCCTCAAGGCCCTGGAGACGCAAAGCGTGCGTGATCGCCTCAAGAGCATGGGCGGCTCCCCGACACCGATGACCGCACAGGCCTTTGCCGACCAGTTCAACCGCGAAGTCGGCGTGAATGCCGGCTTGGTCAAGGCGGTTGGATTAGAACCGAACTGATCCGGAGCGTGGCGGACATGCCCAACAAAGACCTGCGGGATTGGATCGAAGCCGTCAAAGCCGCCGGCGAACTGAAACTCATCAAGGGTGCCGAGCCGAAGGAGGAGATCGGCGGCATCGTCGACATCTATATGAGGAAGATGGGCAATCCCGCGGTGATGTTCGACGACATTCCAGGCTTTCCGCAAGGCCACCGCATCATTGCGAACATCCTCACCTCCACGCCGCGCGTGAATATCGCGCTCGACCTGCCGCCGGACAGCAGCGAAATGGAGCAGATTCAGTGGTGGCGAAACTACTTCAAGCACGCGCCGTCCCATCCGACGAAAGCGGTCAATGGCGGTCCGTTGCTTGATAACGTGCTCGAAGGCAAGGACGTCGACATCGAGAGAATTCCAACGCCGATCTGGCACGAGCATGATGGCGGACCGTATATCGGCACCGCCTGTCTTGTCGTGATGAAGGACCCTGACTCGGGTTGGGTGAACTACGGCACCTACCGCGTACAGTCGCACAAGCCCGATGTCGCATCGGTGATGATGTCGCCCGGCAAGCACGGCCTCGTCATCATGCGCAAGTACCACGAACGCGGCCAGCCATGTCCCGTCGCGGTGGTCGCCGGTATGCACCCTGCCCTGGTCATGCTGGGCGGCATCGAGATTCCCTACGGCAAGAACGAGCTGGAAGCTGCCGGCGGCATCCTCGGCGAGCCGATCGAGGTCCTCAACATGCCGAAAACCGGCCTGCCGGTCCCGGCAAATTCGGAGATCGCCTTCGAGGGGCTGATTTATCCTGACGACAAGATCAAGGAAGGGCCGCTCGGCGAATGGACGGGTTACTACGCCAGCGGCAGCGATCTGGAGCCTGCTATCCGGATCGACACCCTGATGTATCGCGACAACCCGATACTGGTGGGCGCAATTCCGGCGGTACCGCCGAACGACAACACGTTCTATTTCAGCGCGTACCGCAGCGGTGCGGTCTGGAACCAGCTTGAGGCCTCCGGCATCCCCGAAGTGAAGGGCGTCTGGGCCCATGAGGCCGGCGGCGGTCGCTTCATGCTGGTGATCTCGGTCAAGACGCTCTACGGCGGCCATTCCAAGCAGGCGGCCATGGTCGCGTCGCACTGCCACGCGGGCGCCTACAACAACCGCTGGACCATCGTCGTGGATGACGACATTGATCCGACCAACATCAGCGACGTGATCTGGGCAATGAGCACACGCTGCGATCCGCGTGATCAGGTGGATATCATTCACGGCGGCTGGAGTTCGGCACTCGACCCGATGTGCTACGACACGGAATCCGACCGGCGCAACTCGCGCGTCGTGATCGATGCCTGCATCCCGTGGCGGCGCAAGAAGACCTTTCCGAAAATCGCCCGATCGAGCAAGGCACTTGACGATCGCCTGCGCGCAAAATGGGCGAAGGACTTGCCGAAAGGTTTCTAAACAGCAGCGAGCGCTGGTCAGCTTTATTCCCCTATTCAGCCGCGATGTGCGCGCGGCGCTGCACCTCATCGTTGACGAGCGCAGCGGGTGTCTCGGTCTTTTCCAGCATGTCCCAACTCTTCAGCCAGTCGGCGGTGCGCTGCAGCTCGTCTGCAGGAATGGGAGATGGGTCCGTTACAACGAGGCGGCTTTCGCGCAAATCGGAAACCTTGAGCAAGGCAACGTCAGTCTCTCCACGTTTCACATGATAGTCGATGAAGTAATGCATGTAGGCTGATTTGTTGGCGTTGATTCGTCTGACTGCTTCCCGCACCGCACGGTTAAACGCAGCGTAGGTCTCGGCATCGACACGTTCGGAAGCGACTTCGGTGCCGTGAAAGAATGAAGAGCAGATGGTGCGGCATCCGAGCTTCTCGGCGAGCGATATGTGCGGTTCGGTCAGGGTGGTGGCCTGGATCTCACCGGCCAGCAGGGCCTGCAGGCGGAAGTAGGAACGCGACGGCGCGCTGCAGAGGTTCACCTTGTCCCGCGGCAGGAAGCCCTGGAGCAGATGGAGCGCGACGTAGTGGCTCCCAAAATAAAACGGTACGCCGACCGCGACGCCAGCAAGCTGTTGCGGCGTGTAGATGGACGATTTGGGACTGACGACGATCGCCGCGTAGGCGACGATGGCGCGGCGGCCGACCTGGCGGCTTCCCTTGCCGGTTTCCTCGACGCGGCAGTAATTGCCCCACTCGCAGGCGTTGTACATGTCGGCCTTGCCGTCCTCGAGCATCTTGCCATGAGTGAGGAACGGATTGAGCCCTTTCGGAGTGACGATGTTGGTGACCACCCGCTCCGCATTGGGACCCTTGTGGCGATCGGCCCACTCGATCTGCAGTCCCTCATTTTCGAACAGGCCCTCGTCGTAGGCCACGAGTTCCGGCAGGCCTTGGAAAGGCTGGGTGTTTTCCAATGTGAGTTTCTTCATGGCGAAATCTCCAAGGCCGAAAGGCAAGTGATGAAGGAATGATACGAGAGGGCCATGACATAGGCAACTCACACAGTCACAGATTGCGCCCGCCTTTTGAGGCCGCTACCGCCCCGCTGAGACAAATGCGCTCAGGTGCAAATCAGGATTTCGAGAAGGTTTGAGTTCCTGCCGGAAGCCAGGATAATAGGGGTTGGGCAACCAACGGGGTTCGCATGAACAAAACGATAGCGGCTCTCATTCTCTCCGCCTCTGCCCTCGTCTGCACCTCCGCAGGCGCGCAGCAGATGACGATGGTTGTCGGATTCTCCCCTGGCGCGACCTACGACATCTACACGCGCACCTTCGCACGCCACCTCGGCAAGCACCTGCCCGGCAAGCCCAACGTCGTCGTTCAAAATATGACCGGCGCCGGCACTCTGCGGTCTGCCAACTTCATCTACAACCAGGCGCCCAAGGACGGCACCACCATCGGCATGTTCGCCCGCGGTCTCGCCATGCAGCCGCTGCTCGACATGACCGGCATTCAGTTCGAAGCACGCAAGTTCAACTGGATCGGCAGCATATCATCGGACGTAAGCCTCGTCCTGTCCTGGCACACTCGGCCGTTCAAGAACATCGACGATCTGCGGAAGAGTGAAATGGTCGTCGCCGGCACCGGCTCCGGGGCGGACAGTGTCATCTTCCCCTACATTCTCAACGGCGTGCTGGGCACCAAGATGAAGGTCGTCACCGGTTATCCCGGCGCCGCGGACTTCTTATTGGCGGTCGAGCGCCAGGAAGCTGACGGGACTGCCGGCGTGTCGTGGAGTGGGATCCTCGCCAGTCGACCGGAGTGGATTACGAACAAACAGATCAACGTGATCGTGCAGCTTGGCCTGAAGCGGCATCCGGGCATGGATCCAGCGCCGCTGGTGACGGATTTCGCCAAAAACGATTCCGATCGGGGCGTGCTGGAATTGATCTTCGCCCGACAGGACATGGCCTATCCGATCGTGGCGCCGCCCGGCACCCCACCGGAGCGCGTTACGGTGCTTCGCCAAGCCTTCGAAGCGGTGATGAAGGACCCCGAATTTCTCGCCGACGCCAAGAAGCAGAATCTTGAAACGGCGTTCATGCGGGGTGAGGAGATCGACAGGCTGATCGATCGGATCTTTGCCAGCCCACCCGACGTCATCGCGCGTGCTGTAAGCGCGATTGAAGCCGGCAAAAGCATCACGGCGGATAAGAAATAGTTGGCTCATTCTGTTACACTCGGAGCTACTCGCAACAGGCAATCGTGACAACAGGGAGCACGGACCATGCGAGGCCATCTTTCAGGCTATTATGCTGGCGCTTTCCTCGTGGCGAGCATGCTTTCCACGCCGGTTGCCGCGCAGGTCTATCCGACCAGGCAGATCGAGCTTGTCGTTCCGTTTGTGGCGGGCGGCACCACTGACAACATAGCCCGCATGATGGCGCAGCGCTTCACTGAGAGCTGGTCACAAACCGTGATCGTCAGCAACCGCGCCGGCGGTGCCAGCACGATTGGAACAGCAGCAGTCGCTAAATCGCCGCCCGATGGCCATACCCTGCTGGTCACTACGCTGGCGTTTTCCGTCAACCCGGCGCTGCAGAAGTTGCCCTACGACGCGATCAAGGACTTTGCGCCGATCACCGAGCTTGCCTCGCTCCCGATGGTGCTGGTGGTGCATCCGTCCTTACCGATCACCAACTTCAAGGAGTTCGTCGACTATACGAAGTCCAGTCCCGTCGGCTTGGACTTCGCCTCCTCGGGCGCTGGCACCTCGACCCATCTCGCAGCCGAGATGTTCAAGTCGATGGCCGGCAGCAACCTCGTGCATGTTCCGTTCAAGGGCAATGCGGAGGTGATGAACGCGTTGCTCGGCGGCCACGTCAAAATCTATTTCAGCCTGGTGCCGACGGTGTTGCAGCACATCAAAAACGGGACACTGCGTGCCCTCGCGGTTACCACCGACAAAAGACTGGCCTATCTTCCCGATTTGCCCACCATCGCCGAGTCCGGCTTTCCCGGCTACGAGATCAACTCATGGCAGGGTGTCTTTGCGCCGGCCGGCACGCCTCAAAACGTGATCCTCAAGATCAACGGTGAGATCCTGCGCATGCTCAGGGCGCCGGACGTGCGTGAGCGCATGGCACATGAAGGCGCCGATCCGGTCGGCAGCACGCCGGAAGAGTTTTCCAAACGCGTGGCGAGCGAACTCGCCAAGTGGTCGAAGCTCGTCAAAGACATCGGCATGGCGACTGCGAACTGATGCCTCTCGACATTCCCGCCCAAGAGGCGCGCGCGCCCAGTGATCGGTGGACAGTTGCAATATGCCCGATTTGAATGTCCGCCGGCCTTGGTGAACGCGACGAGCTTGGATCTACGGTGATGCATCCATTTGGAATGAACGAACGCGACACCATCGTCGTGGTCGGCGCCGGCATTGTCGGGGTCTGCACCGCCTGGCATCTTCTGCGTCGTGGCGCCCAGGTGACGCTGATCGATCGCGATGCGCCGGGCCTGGGGTGCTCGTATGGCAATGCCGGCGCCGTGGGGGCTGGCAGTATTGTGCCCCTGGCAACGCCGGGAATCATGCGCGACGCGCTGCGGATGCTTCTCAATCCCGCCGCACCTTTGCGGATTCCGGTGTCCTATCTGCCGAACGCTGCCCCGTGGCTCACGCGCTTTGTAGGCGCGTCGCGGCCAGATGAGGTGCGGCGCATTTCCGATGTCCTGGCGATGCTGCTCGCTCATTCGATCGAAAGACAAATTGAGATTCTGAGCGAAATCGGCGCACCCGAGATCCTGCGCCGCACCGGCCTGCTCTGCCTCTATCCCGACGCGAAGGCGCTCGCCAAAGACGCAATGGCCTGGACGCTGCGGCGCGAGCACGGCATCCGGGTCGATCAGGTCGCGCGCGCCGACATTCTCGCCCTCGAGCCAGAGATCGGGCCCGATTACACCATCGGGATGTTCATGCCTGAGCAGGGCATGTCGGCCAATCCCTACCGGCAGGTCACCGCTATTGCATCCGATTTTGCCAAGCGCGGCGGGCAAATCATTCGCGACCGCGTTGTGTCGATCGAGGTCGAGAGCGATTGCGTGCGCGCGGTCCGCGGCGAAAACGCCTCCTATGTGTGCGACCATGCCGTAATTTGTGCAGGCGCATGGTCGACGCAACTGCTCGCTGGACTGGGCTATGCGCTGCCGCTGGAGAGCCAGCGCGGCTATCATGTCACAATCGCTTCCCCTGGGATCAAAGTGACGCGATGTGTGACCGCGGCGGACAGAAAGGTGTTTCTCACACCCATGGAGGACGGGCTGCGGGTTGCTGGCACGGTCGAGTTCGGTGGATTGACGCGGGCTCCGACGCGCAAGCGCGCAGAGTACCTCGTGCGCGACCTCTCGCGCGTGTTTCCGCGGGCGCAAGTTCCGCCTGACTGGTCGTTTTGGATGGGGCACCGTCCGTGCTTTCCCGACTCTTTGCCGGTGATAGGCCCAAGTCGCCATCGTGGTTTATGGCTCAACTTTGGTCACGGGCATCTCGGGCTTACGATGTCAGCGACCAGTGGGGATATTCTTGCGCGCCTGATTTGCGGCGAACCATCGAATATTGACTTGGCGCCGTTATCCTTCGAGCGGTTCAAACGCAGCTGACACCAACCAAGGGCGCGGTCGTTAATCTCAATGTGTTCCGGCAATTCCGGCCTGTTGCACGATCTTGCCCCAACGCTCGACTTCCGTGCTGATGAAGGCCTGCAGTGCCTCCGGCGGCTGACTGACAATGGGCAGCATGCCGATATTGGCGAGCTGCTTTTCGACCTCCGGCATCGCCATGACGGCTTTCAGCTCGGCATGGAGCCTGTTCACGATGTCCCGGGGCGTGCCAGCGGGCGCGAGAATGATCGACCAGTTCGACTCATCGAAACCGGGCACCGTGTCAGCGATCGGCGGAATATCGGGCAGCTCCGCCAAGCGAGCGGCCGAGCTCACACCAAGCGCACGCAGCGTTCCATCCTTGAACAGAGGAATCGAGGGAGCTGCCGCCGCGAACATCAGCGACACGCGACCCGCAACAATATCGACAACCGCGGGTGCTGTGCCGTTGTAGGGAATATGGCGCAGCTCGATGCCGGTCCTGACCTTGAGCAATTCCGTAAAGAGATGCTGCGAGGTTGCGGCGCCAGGCGACGCGTACATGATCTCGCCTGGCTTCTGCTTTGCCAACCTGAGCAGGTCCGGCACCGTCTTTGCGGGAAGCGCTGCCGTTGCCACCAACAAGAACGGATAGTGTGCAACGAGCGCGATCGGTGCGAAGTCTTTATTCGCGTCGAATGGCGCCGCCTTGTAGAGTGTGGGTGCGACCGCCAGCGTACTTCCACTGAGCACGAGCGTGTAGCCGTCAGGCGCGGACCGGGCGAGCGCCTGGATGCCGAGCACGGCACCTGCGCCCGGGCGGTTCTCGACCACGATCGACACCCCCATGCGATCGGCAAGCTTCGCCCCGATGATCCGCGCCAGCACGTCGTTGCCGCCACCCGCGGGGAATGGGGAGATTAATCGGATTGGTCGGTTCGGGTAGCTCTGCGCTCGTGCCTGCCCCTGCAAGGCGACGGCAAGACCCACCAGCACCAGAAACAATCGCCGAAATCTCATGTCCGCCCCTGATTGGAATTGAGCGCTGCGCGCCATCACAACCCGAGCGCATAAGACGGCCGCCGTGGGTCAGCGCCGCCCTTGAGCACGCCGCTCTCTTGATCAGCGACGACGGTGCAGACCGCGCCGGCGAGCCACGTCCAGTCCGGCCACCATCCGATCTTGTGGCCGAGGCGACCGAGCGCCTCGCCAGTTGCCTTGTCGATTCGGCTCTCCATGTTGAGCTGGCCCGGATGATAGGCGTGCGGCTCGAACGACGACGGGTAGCTGTAGGATGCGACGCGTGGCGCCTCGACTGCCTCCTGCACCTCCATACCGAACAGGTGGATATTGAGGAGGACCTGCAGCATCGCCTGCGTCTGCACGTCGCCGCCGGGCGTGCCGAACGGCATCTTCATCTTTTCCGGCTCGATCGCGATCGCTGGGCTCGGCGTGAGCCGCGGCCGCTTGCCCGGTGCGACGCCCGATGGATGATCCGGGTCGCCCCAGTTCTGGCTGCCACGCGGCGATGGGATGATCCCGAGCTCCGGGATCACCGGCGCGTTGTAAGAACCATCGCTCGGTGTCGCCGCGAACACATTGCCGTGCTTGTCGATGCAGCAGACGTGCGAGGTGTCAAGCTCCGGGGCGGAAAAGGCGCGCTCTGGGATCAGCGGAGCACCGGACGCAGCACGCGTGGCCACGAGCCGGTACGGATCACCGGCCGGCGGCATTTCCGGCCAGGCTTTGTCGGAGCTGATCAGTTCGCGGCGCTTTCTTGCATAGTCGCGCGACAACATGGCCTCGATCGGGACGTCGACCATGCGCGGGTCGCCGAAATAGGCCTCGCGGTCCGCGAAGGCGAGCTTCACAGCCTCGGTGATCCGGTGCAGATAGGCAGCGGAGTTGTGGCCGAGCTTGTGCAGCTCTGTGGCATCAAGAAGGTTCATCGCCTGCAACAGCGAAGGCCCCTGGCACCAAGGACCACAGGCATAGAGTTTGATGTCGCCGAACGAGGTTTGGACCGGATCGTCGAAGCCGGAATGATAATTTGCTAGATCCTCGGCCGATAGAATGCCGCCATTTTCCTTCTGGAATCTCACGATGGCGCGTGCGATGTCGCCTCGATAGAACGCGTCGCGAGCTGCCGCAAGACCGGCCTCGCGTCCACGTGAGCACGCCGCTACCTCCTGGTCCGCCATGTACTGTAGCGTGGCGCCGAGCGCCTTTTGTACAAAGATCTCGCCGACCTGCGGCGGTCGACCCTTCGGCAGATAGAGCTCGACGTTTGAAGGAAACAGCCGATACTCGGACTCATGCTCGGTGATGATCTCGTTCATCAACGGGTAGACCGGAAACCCGTCGCGCGCGTAGCCGATCGCCGATTGCGCCACCTCGCCGAAACTCATGGTGCCGAAGCGTTCGAGCGCCGTGATCCAGGCGTCGGGCGCCGCCGGCACCACGGTTCGCATGATTCCTTGCGGGATCTTGCCGCCGTGGTTCTTCTTGAAGTAGTTCCGATCGAGTGCCTTCGGCCAGGTGCCAAGGCCGGGGATTGTGATGATGCGATCTTCGGCGGCGGAGTAAATGATGATCGGCGCGACGCCCGCAACGTTCACGAATTCCGGTTGCACGACCCCGAGCGCAATGCCACCTGCGACACCAGCGTCAATCGCATTGCCACCCGCTTCCAGAATCTTGAAGCCGGCTTCAGCCGCGAGATACTGAGTGGCCGCGATCATGTGGCGCGTGCCCATGATGGTCGGGCGGTG
>Ga0066388_100000605_pt1 | contig 17641 bp, 19 predicted proteins | sample PanSoiMetaGPlot6_FD_64539 | JGI IMG/M metagenome (GOLD analysis project Ga0066388, IMG submission 64539) | Tropical forest soil microbial communities from Panama analyzed to predict greenhouse gas emissions - Panama Soil - Plot 6 (Hybrid Assembly) | ecosystem: Environmental > Terrestrial >... | reverse complement strand
AGCCGCTCGACGACGTCGGGCAGAGCGTTGAGCCAGAGGCTGGTGAAGCGCTGTTCGTATTGGCCACAGTTCAACCAATCAAGTGCCTCGACGCCATCGCTGCCAAGTTCGCTCAAGCTGACGCCGCCACCGTGCTTGAAGGCCTCAGCGACCTTTGGCGCGACGCTGAGCAGGACCGGGGTGAACAGAAAAAGGCCGCCCATGAAATGGTCGCTGCCTTCGGAAGCCAGCAAATACGCGTGCTCGTCGGGCAATGCAAAGGTCTGGGCGGCAGGCTGATAGTCGAGGTAGCCGGCGGCCGTCATACCCTTGAGCCATTCATCGACGTAGCGAGTCTGCAGTCCCGTTGCCCGAGCCACCTCGGTGACGCGCATGGGCCCCTTGCCGGCCATGGCGCGGAAAAGGCCCAGCTTCGTGCCGACGTAAGCCATGCCCGCGGCCATTGCGCCCGCTGTGTCCGCGTACACCTTGTCGGCGAATGCCCGTATTCTATCCCTGTCCATGCCTACCTCCCAATCGTGCGCTGGGATAATGCACAAGTGCATCGCAACGGGACAGAGCCAGCCTATGGGGTGAGCGGCAGATCGCATCGACGTGCAATGCCAACCGCAGCGGCTGTGAACGCGCACAGGTCGGGGAGTTTGGAGGTCCAATCACCGCGCAAGGCATTGTGGTCCGTCCAGGCGCGCACGTTCAAGCATGGCGTCAGGCACGAAGGCACGGCGCAACAGCACCCTCAATCGCGCTTTCGGCCGAGCCATAGCGATCGAGATCCGTAATGATGGCGTCCGTTGCCACCCCTCGCCAATGCTCGATGGCTTGGGCATGAAAGGTGCGCAAGCTCTGAAGTGCCAATAGAAGCTGCCGCGCGGGAGGCCAGGCTTGTGCGCGCGCATCGGGCTTCAGCGCCTCGAAGCCCTGGTCCGCGAGGGCCAGCAGCGCAAACTCAATCCAATCTCGTGCCGTCAATGGTTTACGGATCGACCTGAACCATACAGTACTGTATTGACGTAGGCGATCAGTGGGGATAACCTACCATGCAGTTCTGTATGGGAGCCTGCGCGGAGGCGACGAATGCGAGATCTTGCGCTTTGGGTTGCCGGTGCCTTGGCCATCATCGTGGCCATTGGCCACGGCCTCAGCGCCGAGCTCAGAGTGTTCAACCGGGCGCGCATTGAGCCGAACCGGACACGCGAGCTGTTGCGCATGGTGTGGCAAGCCAGCACCGTGGATTGGATTGCCATTGGTGTCTTGCTGATTGCTGCTCCCGGGCTCGGCTCTGACACCGCTCGGCAATGGATCATTACGGTTGCGGTTGTCGTGTACGGCTACGCCAGTCTCGGCAACGCCGTAGCCACGCGCGGCCGGCACGTCGGGTGGTGCGCAATGGTTGGCGTTGTTGCATTGGCCCTCATGGGCCTCTAGCGAGCCCAGCCAGGCTCGGTACGAGAGCGGCTTCCGGGGCTAGGGCAATGCGGCCGCCGGAAGATGTCCAGGCAGCTCACCCAGCACCAAAAATGGGTCGCGCGTCGTTGTGCTTTGCCGGCACGAACGCTCGGGGCGGTTGGCTTTGGCAGTTGATATAATGCCGCTGCCCCCGACGCTGACGCCAATGCACAAGGCCAGCGGACCCTTGCTGGCCCAGTCGCGGTAGCGCCGTGAGCTCGTCGGATCGGCGTTTGTGCGACGTGCCCGCAGCATCGGCGAGTGCAGTCTCGGCACCATCTTTGCCATGGCGCCTGCGAATGGCCGAGCAGACCAAAAACCAGCCGGAATTCCAGGCTTTAATCGGCGTCGAGGCCAACACGGAACTGGGGCGGGCGCGTCCGCCAACAAAACGCCCTGGCGCAACGGGCCCGGCAAAGCCTGCCCGCTGGCAAGGGTGGGCGGCAGCGCCATCCACATCTCATCTGGGAACTGAACAGGCATCGGCCAGTTTGCTAAGCGCTCATTGAACGTGAGCGCTGCCGTAGCAACTCGGCATCCGCCGGTCAGCTTTGCTCAGGGAAAGGATATCTCATGTCACGGAGTGTCAAGGCATTGGTGCTCGCCCTCGCAGGTTCCGCCTCCATCGTACAGGCGCACGCCGCCGAGCGTGAACAGGTTCGCATGGTGATCAATCTCGTTGCCGGTGTGAAAATGCCTTTCCCGCAGAATTTGCGCAACAACACGGCCCGTACGGAACGTGTTGCGCTCGACACCAATGGTGCCACGCTCGCCTGCCTCCGCCTCGATGACAAGCAGAGGTGGTGCTACGAGCACATTGCTCCCATCGGTGCACGAGCCGAGATGCTGCGCATCAGCAGCGAGCCGACCGATGGCCTGCACGTCGGCCAAGTCTATCATTACGTTGATGATTATGACCTTGACGGCGCGGTTGACGTCGGCAGCACAACGAAACTTGAAGGCCAACCGCATGCCCCAGTGGGGGTGGTGAGCCAGTTCTTCCATCGCGGGACCAATCGTGGGGAGCAATTCCGCGGTGACTATCAAAGGCTGTACGATGAAGGCATCCAGGTTGCCCTAAAATATCTTGGCGAATAAGTCGCTTGCAGCCCGTGAGTTGCGCGCATGACAGGTCGTTGTGCGCGCCATTTCGTTGCCTCAGCCGAATCGGTGCTGGCGCGCGCTAGCGGCGGCGGCCAAGAGCGATTTCCCGACCGCCTACAAGAACTGCGGCGCCGAAGAAACACGACATGTTTCTTTGTCGTGGCCCCGAACCACGCCGAGGCTTCCGAGTTGAACCTTGGGCTCGGCCTTGCAAGCGAAAGTATCTGAACGGACGAAACTTGGCCGCGTCGCCGAGAGCCTGCGGCGCATTGCGAAGGGATTCATCAAATGCTTCAGCATGCTAAGCCTCTCCTTCTGGCAAATTTGCTGTTCGTGCTCGCAATTGCGCCAGCCTATGCTGCCGAGCGCGAAGACGTCCGCAAGGTCATTAATTTGGTTAGCGCAGTGAAGATGCCGTATCCGGAAACGCTGTCGCGGAATCGGGCGAAAACGGAGCGCGTCTGGTTGGAACGCGACACAACCACAACCGGATGCATCCGACTTGAAGAACGACGCTGGTGCTACGAACACATCCCACCGCAGGGCAATCGGGCGGAAATGCTGAGGATTCGCAACGAGCCCACGCGGGGCGTCAGTATTGGCGCCATGTACTACTACATCGTCGATTTGGACCTCGATGGGCTGGTCGACGTCGGGTCGACCACACGCATAGAAGAGCTTGATCAGAGGCGACCGGCGACGCCGATCGCGCACGTCATCCAGTTCTTTCACCGCAGCACAAAGCGCGCAGAACAGTCGGTGGGCGACTACCAGAAGATGTACGACGAGGGGCTCCAGATCGCCTTGAAGTATTTCGGGGAATAGCCATTACGACGGCGCCCGTCCGTTCAGCGTGCGCGATGGTGGCGGAACGACCCGTCATTCTCGCGCGCGGGACCTGCTTGCCTGCGACGGCGCCGTCGTAACGTCCGCAGAGCGAATGCTGGCTCGATGCCTGTTCTTGCAACAACGGCACGCCCGCACCGCGCCCGGACCGTGTGGGGGTGCTCGATCAGCTTCGGATTTGCTGTGTGCACCCCTTTGCAGGTGGATGAGTCATGCGGTTGCTGTTAGGAGAATCTCTCAGTGACGCCACCCCGACGCCAAAGGCGCTGCCAGGCGGATCAGACTTGCTCACAAGGCGCAAGGGCGTGCAGCCCCTGTCGACGCTTTGCCCGGGCGCGATCGCGGAGGCCATGCCGGGTATTGCTCAGGCCTTCCGTTGTGCCCGCTCGGCTTGCGGCCACCGCGTCATCCCATCTCAGCCTGCGTTTTTCCAATTGTCGCTCCTCGACATTTCGGTGCTTCACCCTACAGCGTCGCAGCCTCAAATTTAGCTATCTGCGCCAGCATGATCTCCCCATTGCTGTGGTTGTTCGCCACCTTGCGGGCGTGCTGGTCGTCGCGATGACCTCGAAAGGGCGCGCGTCCTCACATCCGCTGAGCCCCGTTGCTGCCCCTAACCTTCCGTCTCGACGAACGCCATCCCTTGCAGGATCGTCCCATCGTCGCCGCGTCTTATTTTTGATCGTCAGCGGTCGACTGCCGTGGAGGACACGCCACTGCAGGTGTCGCTATCGGAAGGCGGCGGGCTCCCTGGCGATGGCATTGGTGATCTCAGGCGCCAGCCTCTGCCACCCTGAGGGTTACCCGACCGAGTAGTCGCTCCTTCTGTCTGCGGTCGGCAAAGACGTCTCATCCCCGCAACGGGCATCATCCTTGACGCTCAACCTTCCTTTATTTCTCAATCTTTGCTCCCGACCTTCCTGCAGCGGCTGTGAGGCGCTAGCCCAGCTCGAAGCTGGTGACACCGAAAACCCGCTCCAGCCGCAACGGCGGGATTGTACCCTTGTACATGCGGGCGGTCTCAAACACGGGCGCTAATCCCAAGCCCAGTGCCAGTGCCACCGCCTCGCGATTGACGCTTGGAACGTCGAGGAAACACTCGCCGTTCCCAACCGCTGCCAGCAATGCAGCCACCACCGCCTCGGCGGCGGTGCGGTCGTCAGCAACCAATGGTCCGATCTTGTGGCCGTTCCGGCATGGACGGATCACTCCCCAGGCAGCAAGCCTTCCGTCGCGGACCAGCGCGCGACCGAGATGTCCGGGCGCGGCAATCCAGGCGCGCAGGAACGCGGCGCGTGGTGCTGGGAACACCGTGATATCGTCCGCTTCCACGCTTGCCAGAGGAACGTCGGTCAGAGGCACGACGCGGTCCTCCGTCGCGTTCGATGCGGCGACCGTGCCGCCATAGCGGACATTGGCGTAGGCTAAGGCGAACCCGGACTTCTTGTAGTTGGTCTGCTGCGCCACCACGCCATCGAGCCCGATGACGCGCGGGCCAGCATGCGCCAGCGCCGCGTTCCATAGGCGCAGTCCGTAGCCGTGCCCACGCAGATCTTCACGCACGATGTAGAAGCCGAGAAAGGCGAAGCTCGGGCTGTAGTTGACGCAGGAGACGATGGCAACCGGCGCACCGTCGCGCTCCCCGATCAGAAAGCCATCGGCATCGACCGTGGCGAAGCAGGCGGCGTCGGCCAAGCCGGGGTTCCAGCCTTCGGCGGCCGCCCAGTCGACCGCGATTGAGATTTCCTCAGGTCCCATCGTCCGGATGCGGAGATCATTCATGGTCGCACCCTAGCCCTCGCGCGCTGCCGCTCTTCCTCGCCGAAGGCGGACCTGCGATCAGCTGCGGCGACGGACCGATGCTGCCCCTACTCGAACGCTCATCGCTTCACGCAACCTGCCTTCGGCGCCGAGGTCGCTGGCGCTGCGCGCCCGTTGTCGAGGTTCCCCTGTGCCGGAACGGGCAAGCCGCCGCCAATTACAACCGTACAAACTCCTTACCCTTATTGGCGGTAACAAAACCGTCGAATACCTCGTTGATCCGGCTCCAAGATTTGAGTGTCTTCATGTTGTCGAGCCAGCGCTTGCTGTTGGGGTAACGCGACAGGTCGCAGCCGATCAGCTCTCCAATCGAAACCAAAGAGGCACCGAAATAGTCCGCGATCGTTAGTTGATCGCCGCAGAGGTACCGGTTTTTCGGGCCGATCCAATGGTCGTTGAGGACTTGCAGCCAGTTCCTGGCACCCTGCTGTCCCCAGGCGATGGTGCCGGCGTGGGCCTCTTCGCTGCGGCGCTTGTGATGCGGAAACAGCTGCGGGTAGATGAGCCCGTAACCGAAGTCGCGATAGAATTGAGTATTGAGCCAGTCCATCGCCTCGTTGACCTTGGCCCGCTGTTTCAAGTCCCGGGGGTAGGAGGGCAAATCATATTTCTCGGCAAGATACTTCAAAATTGCCGAGCTCTCGGTGAGGCGAAGATCGCCGTCCTCAAGCATCGGTACCAAGCGGTTGGGATTATAGGAGGCGTACGGCTCCTGGTAGTGGGCACCCTTGAGGATATCGACCACCTCCTCCTCGCAGGCGATGCCGTTTTCGGCAATCAGCAGTCGAACCGGGCGAGCCGCCGTCGAAACCGGATGCATGTATAGCTTCATGAACAACCCCCATGACCTGGCCTGGAACGCCGCTTCGCGGACCGGATGCACCGCGGTTTGAGGATAGCGGAGGGGATGGCGGCCGGCAATGAAACCAGCCCGGTTCTTGCTGGCGAGGTCGTGCAGATTGATCGCGACCGCGACGTCTGGCCTCGCTTTGGCCAGGCTGCTGATGATCACATCATCGCAACGGCTGCGACCGGGCAAATTGCTGAGGAGGGCTCAATGCGCGAGCCGCCGACCTCATGCTGGCGCGAAGCCGCGGCTAGGGGGCATCGTTAGGGGATTTCGTGTTCGGGTCGCGCCTGTTGGTGGCGCGGGATGGATTGGGCTTTGCCATCGCGGCCAGCCGCTGTCTGCGCGCCTCCGCGCGCTCGGCAAGGAGCTTGTAGCTCTCGGAGATGAACAGCATATAGCGCTTGCTTGTTGCATCGCTCATGGCGCGCGCCACCGCGCGCGCTTCAACCTCAAGCTGCCGCCAACGGGCCGCCCAACGAGCAGCCTGCACAACCTCATCTTTGACGTCCCGCTTGTCTGCCGACACGGCGCCAAAATCCCTCCCACCTGCGCGCCAGGTCCCTCTTTCGGCCCATCACAAAACGTTCATGCGCGTCGATTGTTCCAGGTGGGGGGAGGCAAGGTGGTTCAGGCCCTGCCCTTGAGGTCGCTCCCGCCGCCCCCAGCTGAAAACCCTGGCCTCCGCGCCATCGACGCCCCGCGGCCTTGGCCGATGTTGCCGCCGGCAGTTTGTTGGTGGGGTGCCGCTGCCATTCTCGCCCGGATCTAACGTCTCAGCCGAGCTCAGGGTGGGTCGAGGGTCCTGAGCCCCTAAGTATTCCCTTGAGCGTAACGCGTAGCTGGCGCCCCGGACGCAAGTGGGGTGGTCCGCTCGATCAGACCGGCAAAAACCAGCAGTGCCCGTGCAAAAAGGCGACGGTCGCCGCCGGATGGGCCGTTCGCTAGGATCGGCGCAAATTCAGGAAAGAACCAAATTCAGGAAAGAACGCTGGGGGACTAGCAATGAGGGGTAGCGATCAGGCAAATTTACTTTCGTTGCGGTCGCACGCATTTGCCTGGCTGCCGGGCCCGCACCGAAGGTGCAAAAAGACGATGTCATGCCACACGGCCGTGGCGAATGCCGTCCGCCAGGAGAGCGATCAGCTGGGACATGCAATGCCAGTGCAGGCGAGGCAGCACGCATGCGGTCCATCTCTTCTGTGGCACAGCAGCCGAATTGGCCGGCGCCCGCGAGCCTGGTGGCGCTGTTTGCCTTGGCCCAGATCGTGCTATGGACGCTGGCGCCCAGCTTAACCCACAGCGCGCCACCGATCGATGTTGTGGAAGGCTATATGTGGGGACGCGAATGGGTGATCGCGACCTACAAGCATCCCGCGCTTCCGAGCTGGTGCCTTGAAGTGAGCCGCCTGCTGACGGGCACGACCGGCTGGCCCGCCTACCTCACCTCACAACTTTTCATCGCCGCCAGCTTTGGCATGGTATTCCTGCTGGGTCGCGACATGATGGGGCCGGAGCGCGCCGCCGCCGGGACGCTGATGCTGGCCGGGGTCACCTACTACATGTGGCCCACACCGGAGTTTAATCACAATATCGCCTCGACGCCCTTCTGGGCGGGCATTGTCCTGTTGCTATGGCGGGCGGTGGAGCGCCAGGCCTTGATCTGGTGGCTGCTGTTGGGAGCGTTTGCCGCCGGCGCCTTGTACGCAAAGTTCTCCGCCGTCTTCCTGTTGTTTCCGGTTGTGGCCTGGCTGCTCTACGACCGCCGCTCGCGCGCGCGGCTCGCCAGCCCAGGCCCGTGGCTCGGCCTCACGGTGTTCGCGCTGCTGGCAACGCCGCTTGCCATTTGGCTCTTGCGCAACGACTTCGCGCCGCTCCGCTACTCCGCACAACGTTGGCAAGGGCTGCCCACCTACCGCGTCCCCTTGTTTCTGTTCGACACCGCGGCCAACATCGCTGGTATTTTCGTGATGTTGATGATTGCCGGGCTCATTGGAGCCTGGCGCAACGCCGACGAGAGACAAGGAACGCCATTAACGGTAGGGGCGGTCAGTCCACGTGCCCAAGAATTTTTGCTGTTTTTCACACTCGGGCCGCTGGCGCTCACCGTTTTCGTGGCGCTGCTGTCTCGCGCAGGGTTGAAGACCGCGTGGGGTAGCTCGATGTTCAATATCGCTGGGCTTCTGGCGATCGCGCTGACGGCGGAACGCTTTACACCTGCCGTGCTGCGGCGGATCGGATTGACCGCCGCATGCCTGCTGCTGATCGTGCCGCTCGCCTACGGGGCGGTCATAAAGTTTTATGCAACCCACGGCTCCCGCCCAGCCTTGCGCGTGAACTGGCCACAACGGGCGATTGCCGAACGCCTCGGCGAAGTCTGGCTGCAACGGACCGGCCAACCGCTGCGCATCGTCGCCGGCGGTCCTTGGCTGGCCGGCCTCGTCGGGTTAACGAACAGGGGCACGCCATCGATTCTGAGCAATGGCGACTTGACGCTGTCGCCCTGGATCACGGCCGACCGCATCGATCGCCAGGGACTGCTGGCGGTGTGGGACGCGGGGAGCAGGAGCATCCCCCCGCCCCTGCTGCGATGGATCGCGACTAATCGGTGGGGCGAGGAGACCTTCAATTTCCCCGGCAGCGGCAGCCGGCAGATGCTCGCCATCGGCTACGTCGTCGTGCCTCCAAAGGCCGTTCGCCCCGACTAGCGCCCGCACGCCAGGGCCGCCCTACCGGGCAGCAGCCCCAGCTCGGGCCTGTTGCGAGCAAGGGCGACGCCAACCGCAAGGCCGCTATTTCTCCTTTTCGGCCAGGAGGCTCTGGCGGGCCTCCTTGAGGTCGTTGAGAGCAGCGCCGCTAACGGTCGGAAACTTAAGGTCCAGGCTTTCCAGCGCCTCGACCATGGCTGCCGCCACGACGATGCGGCTGAACCACTTGTTGTCGGCGGGGACCACGTACCATGGGGCCTCTGGCGTGCTGGTGTGACGGATCATGTCCTCGTAGGCGAACATGTACTTATCCCAGAGCTTGCGCTCCGCAAGGTCACCAATTTCGAACTTCCAATGCTTGGAGGGGGTGTCGAGGCGTTCCAGAAACCGCCGCTTTTGCTCCGCCTTGGACAGCTGCAAATGAAACTTGAGAATCCGCGTGCCGTTGCGCGTGAGATAGCGTTCAAAGGCGCGCATATCCTTGAAGCGCTCCTTCCAAATGCGCTTGCCCACGAGCTTGTTGGGTATCTTCTCGCGAGCCAGCACCTCTGGGTGCACGCGTACCACCAAAACTTCTTCGTAGTAGGAGCGGTTGAAGATGCCGATGCGACCGCGTTCGGGCAGCCTTTTGGCGGATCGCCACAGGAAGTCGTGTTCGTATTCCTCCTCGCTCGGACGCTTGAAGGAATGCACCTCGCAGCCCTGCGGATTGATGCCAGACATCACGTGCTCGATGGCGCTGTCCTTGCCGGCAGCATCCATCGCCTGGAAGATCGCTAGCACCGCCCAGCGATCCTGGGCGTAGAGCCGCTCCTGTAGGTCGGCAAGCCGGGCGATACCCTCGGCCAGCAGGTCTTTGGCCTCCTTCTTGTCGATGTCGAGGCCACCGGTATCGCCGGCGTCGAAGTCAGCCAGCCGAAATTTGTCGCCATCGGTGACGCAATAGCGATGCACGAGCTTGGCGAGCTTCATCTTCTCCATCGCAAAAACCTGCTCTGCGTTCTTCGCCTGGCCTGCGGCTCAGCCAAATAGCTTAACGCCGGTCGCGCGCCTTCAGCGCCGCATCGAAGCGCTCTCGCGCCCGTACGATTTTCGCATGGTGTTCACGCGCCCAACTTCCGAGCGCGTCCACCGGCCGCAGCAGCGATCGGCCAAGTTCGGTCAGCTCATAGTCGACGCGTGGCGGGATCGTTGCGAACACCGTGCGTGTGACCAGGCCATCGCGCTCAAGGCCGCGCAGCGTCAAAGTGAGCATGCGCTGCGAGATGCTGGCAATGGAGCGGCGAAGCTCGTTGAAGCGCTTGGGGCCATCTCCCAGCATGACCACGACCAGCACGCTCCACTTGTCACCGACACGATCAAGCACCTCGCTGACCGCCTGGCAGTCCCCGGGCACATGCAGGTTACCGGGTAACAGCGATGTGCGCTCTTGCACTTGCTTTGTAGGCATCTATTTAGCCCCAGTATCAGATTGTAACTGAGATGGGGCAAATCATGACAAAGGTCAATGTCGCTGTCGTCGTCGGCAGCAATCGCCGCAATTCCATCAATCGGAAGCTGGCGCAGGCGCTGGCCAAGCTGGCAACCGACAGGCTGGAAACCAAGTTCGTCCAGATCGACGATCTGCCGATGTACAATCAGGATCTGGAAAGCCCGCTACCTGCCAGCGTTGCGCGCTTCAAGGCGGACCTGGAAGGTGCGGAAGCCTTGCTGGTGGTTTCGCCCGAGCACAATAGGTCAATGCCTGCCGTTCTCAAGAATGCGATCGATTGGGGGGCGCGCCCCTACGGGCGCAACTCATGGTGGGGAAAACCCACCGCCATCACCGGTGCCTCGCCGGGTGCCATCGGCACCGCCGTCGCCCAGCAGCATTTGCGGCAAGTGCTCGGCGATCTTGGCGCCGTGGTGATGGGTGGGGAGGCCTACATGGGCTACAAGCCCGATCTGATCGATGAGTCTGATATCATCAACGACGCCAACACGCGCGCGTTCCTCAAGTCGTTCGTCGAGCGATTCGCCGCCCTTGCCGGTCAGCTGCGCGACAGCGATCGCGCGATTGCGGCTTGAACCCCAGCTGGAGAATTCCATGTCCATCCGACCGGTCAAGAAAATTACGCAATCGAAACCGACCATTGAAGGCGCTGGTGTGAAGCTGCGTCGTGCCTTCGGCTTCGGTGACACCACGGCTTTCGATCCGTTTTTGCTGCTCGACGACTTTCGTAACGATCGGCCCGAAGACTATCGGGCTGGCTTTCCCTGGCATCCACACCGTGGCATTGAAACCATCACCTACGTGTTGGCCGGCACCGTCGAGCACCGCGACAGTCTCGGCAATGCCGGCTCCCTCGGTGCCGGCGATGTGCAATGGATGACCGCCGGCCGTGGCATCCTGCACCAGGAAATGCCGGAGGGCGACAAGGTGGGCCGCATGCATGGCTTCCAGCTGTGGGCCAATCTTCCGTCAGCCCTCAAGATGACCGCGCCGCGCTACCAGGACGTGAAAGCCGCGGAGATTCCCGAGATCGTCGATGACGATGGCACGCGCGTGCGCGTCGTGTGCGGCGATTTTTGGGGCAAGCGCGGGCCGATCGAGGGCGTTGCCGCGGATCCCCGCTACCTCGACATCTGGGTACCGCCCGGACGGCGCAAGACCCTACCGGTCGAAGTCGAACGGCATGCCTTCGCCTATGTGTTCGAGGGGTCGGGCTGCTTTCGCGGCGCTTCGCAACCCTTTGGCGTGCTCACCGAGAAGCAGATCGATGGGGCCGAGGTTTTGGCCCGCGAAAGCACCGGCAATCGCTCCCTCGTGCAGTTTGACAGCGGCGATGAGATCACCGTTGCGGCTGGCGACCGCGGAATTCGGTTTCTTCTTGTCTCCGGCAAGCCACTGCAGGAGCCGATCGCCTGGTATGGTCCGATCGTGATGAACAGCCAAGCCGAACTGAAGCAAGCCTGGCGAGAGTTGCAGGACGGAACCTTCATCAGGAACGACTAGCGCGCCGGCCATTGCTGCCTGCGGACCTGCGCGGACGAGGCGCGGTTGGCGCATCTGCGACGCATCGCAGCGACGCCGGCTGCTCGCAAAGAAGGAGCCGCTCATTGCGAGCGGCTCCTTCGAGTTTGGACACGTTACTGTTTTCTCGCAAATCCCACTTATCGGATCACGATCCAGTTGCCGCCACGCCAGTAGCCATGGCCACGACCGGGCTCGCGCCAGCGATAGCGCTCATGCCGCCCCCACCGCCAGTCGTCGGGGTGGATACTCAGGCGCAGGTCGGGACCGTACGCGGGTCTGCCGCGGACGCGCCAGCAATCGCCCTCGTCATTACACACCACTGCGGCTGACGCAGCCGTAGCCGTCAACGTCAACGCGCTCGCTGCAATAAGCAGAGCTCTGCTGATCGCCTTCATTGTCGACTCCACACTTGTTACACCTGGTCGGAAAACGCCCCAGAGCGGCGATGGTTTCGTGGCGAAGATCAGGCGTTACCTCATTGCAACAGCAGTGGCCTGATGCGCAACAAACACCGACACAACGTTTTCAGCTGCCCCGGACGGCAACAAAAATGCCGCCGAGGCCCGTTGCCCATGTGTCAGCCGCTACGTGCGACCGCCTTGCGGCGCAAGGCAACGACGCCCACAGCCGGCAGCTCGATACGGTGCCAGCGCGGCTTAATCAAAAAGCGGTTGGACGGCCGGGCTGGCAGCGCCCGCAAGGCACTCGGCTCGAGCATTGTTGGCACAAACCGAGCCCAGCTTGCCAAGGCCAGGCGCAACCTGGCAGAAGCGCCGCCGGAAATCCTCATGACCTTGCCGGCCGCAGGCATTAGACTGCCTCAGCAATCACTGAGGGCGGCGCCCGATGCGCACGGACCACACGCCTGGTCTCGGCCATGGCAACGGCGAACTGATCGATGTCAGTGACCCCAAACTCTACGAGGACGACGTCTGGCAGCCCCTGTTCGCGCGCTTGCGGCGCGAGGCCCCAGTCTACTTCTGCCGACAGAGTCGCTATGGGCCCTATTGGTCCATCACTCGCTACGCCGACATTATGGCTGTCGAAACCGACCACGCCACTTATTCCTCGCAGCTCGGCGGCGTCCAAGTCGAGGACCAGCCGAAGGGTCAAGAACGACCAAGTTTCATTCGCATGGATCCGCCGCGGCACACGCAACAGCGGCGGACGGTGGCACCTGTCGCTGCCCCGTCGAACCTCGCCCACTACGAGACCATCATCCGCACGCGCACGGCACGCGTGCTGGACTCGTTACCGCGCAATACCACTTTCGATTGGGTCGATCTGGTGGCGATCGAGCTGACCGGCATGATGCTTGCCACCCTGTTTGATTTTCCCTTTGCCGAGCGCCGCAAGCTCACCTACTGGTCGGACGTGGCGATCGCCAACGTGCATGCCGCCGATGCGGTTGTGCGTTCGGAAGACGAGCGCTTTCAGGAACTGCAGCGCATGGGCGCTTATTTCGTCGAGTTGCGCAAGGCGCGGACCAAGGAAGCACCAAAGCTCGATCTGATTTCGATGATGGCACACAGTCCCCACACGCGGGACCTACCGCCACTGGAGTTCATTGGCAATCTCGCCTTGCTGATCGTCGGTGGTAACGACACCACGCGGAATTCGATGTCTGGAGGTTTGCTGGCGCTGAGCAACAACCCGGAGCAGTGGGCCAAGTTGCGCCGTAACCCGGCATTGGTGCCAAGTCTCGTAGCGGAAACCATTCGCTATCAAACGCCGGTCATCCACATGCGGCGCACCGCCACGCGGGACGTCGAATTTGCTGGTCAGATGATCAAAAAGGGCGACAAGGTCGTGATGTGGTACATTTCGGGCAACCGCGACGAGCGTGCCATTGACCGGCCCGATGCATTCATCATTGACCGGGCGAGGCCGCGCCAGCACCTATCTTACGGCGCCGGCATTCACCGTTGCGTTGGCGACAGACTGGCCGATTTGCAGCTTCGCGTGCTCTGGGAAGAGATCCTCGAACGCGACCTCGAAATCGAGGTGATGGGTCCGCCGCGACGCCTCTATTCCAATTTCATTCGCGGCATACGCGCGCTGCCGGTGCGCATAAACGCTTGAACCGCGCATGGCCTGTTGGTTGGCCTTGGCAAGCGGTGAGCGCCGGTGCCGAGCGCAAAAGGGATGCAAGGCGATTGGCGGTCTAAGGTCCAGCCCCCACGCGGCTAGCAGAAGGACCGAAGGCGCCGAGATGTTTCGGCGGCGAGAGACTCAACCAACTGGGCGGCGCTGGTGTGTCTGTTCAGCGCCGCCGATTGGCCTGCGAACAAGGCCGCCAGCTCTCGATCTCCCGTGGCGTTGAGCGGCGCCGTCAGGCTCAACTGTGCTGGAAATGGCACCGGGGCCAGGCCCGAAGCGATGAGGTCGTCGGTGAGCTTGTTGCGGATATAGCGGGCCGGCCGGCCCGTGATCATGGCGGTCACAAGCGTTGCGGCGTCGTCGGCTTCGCGCAGAGCAATGCGATGTGCATCGAGCACATTGGCCTCCTCACAATGCAAGAAGGCGGTTCCCAGTTGCACGGCGCTTGCACCCAGTACGAAGGCGGCGGCGACCGTGCGGCCATCGGCAATACCGCCGGCGGCAATGATCGGAACCTTCACCGCATCGGCGACTTGCGGCAACAGCGCAAATAGGCCCGGCTGCGCCGCAATGTCGACGCCGGTGAAAGTGCCGCGATGTCCGCCCGCTTCGGTGCCCTGGGCGATGATGGCATCGACGCCGCCCTTCTCGAGCAGTCTCGCCTCTGCAACCGTGGTGGCACTGGAGATCACGAAGATGCCGGCGTCCTTGATGGCCTTGATGATCTCGGGCGGTGGCAATCCGAAATGGAAACTCACCAGCTGCGGCTTCAGACGCAACAGTATCGCCAGGTGTTCGCGACTGACGGTGCTTGCCGACCCCTGCGGCGCCGGCACGGCGCCCAACTTCTTGGCATCATAGTGAGCCTGTAGATGTTTGCGCATCGGCTCGCTGAGCTCTGCCGTCATGCTGGGCGCCGGCCACAAGGGGTAATTGACGTTGAGGCTGCCGCTGCTTTGTTGCCGAAAGCCGGCAATGCGCCGCTCGGCAGCCTCGGCGCAGAAACCCCACATGCCCAAGCCGCCAAGCCCGCCGGCATTGCTGACGGCGGCGGCGAGCGCCGGCGTGCTGAGCCAGCCCATGGGGGCCTGCAGGATCGGCCATTTGAGCTGCAACCTCTCGGTCAAGGCGTTCGAGGGCCACATCTATTTGCTCCGGTGCACCGCTGATTGCCTTCCCGGCCCAATGCCAGGCTAGCCGTTGACCGCCTCAGGCTCAATCGTCAGCTTTTGTTGGCCAGCTGGCTGGATGCCGCCGTCGTTGCCGCGACGAGACAGCTTGCCGAAGCTGCTTCCTGATCTCCCGGCCGCGGGCGCCGCGGCTTCGAGCGGGGTCCTGCCAAGCTGCCGCCGCCAACCCGCGCGTGTTCCTGACACCACCGTCACCAAGCCTCGGGGCCAAACGTTGGCTCCGGCTCGGCGCATGCCGCGAGCGCGAGGCGCACAGAGCCGGCCGGCAAAGTGGGCTTTCCGTTGCGCGCTGCAGCCAACGGTGCCGCATTGAATGGCGCAGGCACCAAGCCGTGCGGGCTCGCGCATGCCACGGCTTGCGGCATAGCGCGCAAGCTGGGGAACACGCCCGCGCAGGCGGCGTTAGGCCTGCACACGGATGCTCGAGGTCGGGTCAATATGGCGAGCGATCAACAGCTGACCGCACGGGAAGATTGGGCGGAACACGAGCGCACCTATCGCGGCTTTGTGAAGGGCGTCGTGGTGTTTACGGCGCATGTGTTCGTCATCCTTCTATTGCTGGCCTGGGTCTTCGCCGACAGTTTCAATGTCCCACCCGCTGCCAGCTGACGCAGAGGTTCGGGCAAAGTTCAAGGCTTGCTCACCCGGCGCATCGACGCTCGGCGCCTTGATTGTTCAGATCGCCAGTGATCACGCGAGGCCAGTGAATGATCCGAAAACTGAAATCAGGGCAATACCGGCTCTATTCGCGCAAGATTGATGCGAAAACCGGACGCCGGCGCAACCTCGGTACCTTTCCCACGCGTGCCAAGGCCGAAAAGCACGAGCGGGCCGTGCAGTACTTCAAGCGCCGAGCCTAGTCAGGACGCGGGGCGCGTCAGCTCTCAGCGCGCGGCGTTGCTAACCACCGCAGCGGAATTCCGGTTCGTCAGTGCCGAGCGTGTCCAGGTTGTTTTTCTGATGCAAAGCGCCCTCAACGGGGGCGAGGCCGACGACGGCGTCGTGCGTGCCAAGCAGGATCGGTTGCCGCAGCTGATGGCTCCAGCTGCGGAACGAACCGGGAGCGCCCTTGTAGAGCTCGATCTTCAATTCCGGATCGAGCAGGGCCTCGAGTAGGGCTTTGCCAGCCAGTTCGGAATGCGCCGCCGCGGCGTCCAGTGTCGCCCGCACGGCGACCCAGGTCGCCCAATCTTCGTCGCTCATGCGCCGCCCGACCAGGCGAAAAAAACGCCGGTTCAGCTGCGGAGCCCCGTGCCGTTCCCAGTAGGGGTGCCAGGCCGACGGCTCGAGGCCGGCGCTGCCGACGACGGGGCGGGGCTTGGCGGTGTTGAAGGGAACCGTACGCGCGAAATCCCCGAGCGCATCGGCCACGAACAGCGCGTCATAGTCGATCCCGCCCGTCAGTAGCTTGATATTGATTTGATCGCGTTTTCTCGGATCGTTGCCGGCCACGAAATCGCGCACCTCCACGATGCGCAAGCCGAATTTCTTGGCCGAGGCAAGAAAGGAAGCAGCAAGCGCCCGATCCTCGGCGAGCGGGCCGCGCAATAGGAAAATGCGGCGCCAGTCCAATTCAAGCAAACGCTGCGCCAAAGCATCATGCAGCATCGACCGGCTCGGCAGTGTGTGCAGCAACCGGGTGCGGCAGGTCTGCAGCCTAAGCTCGTCGTCACGATGACGCGCGTTGAAGAGCACGACGGGATCGCTCGCCACCGCCTTGGCCAGTTGCAGCATCTCTGCCGGCGGCAGATCGATAATCGCTGCCATGACAGCATTGCTTTGCAGCAGCAGGCGCAGCGAGGCGACCGCATCTTCATCCACGGCCAGGGACCTACGCAAAAGCAGCAACTTCAGCCCGCGGGCGCGGGCGCTGGCGGCAGCATCCTTTATTGCCAGTTCGGCAGCCGGAAATGGCGAAAAGTGCTCTGGCCGGTAGAGCCCGGCGTAGCCCGCCGAGGCCTGGTACTGTGCGTCGCCGTTTCGGTCGAGGAACGCGATTGCCAGTTCGCGAGCGGGCGGCTGTTCGGCACGGGCAATCGTCAGGGGCGCTAGAAGCGTCAGGATCCAGCAGGCGAGGGCCGCCGCCCGGGCACGGCTAACGATCATCGATCAAAATCCCGTAGGGGACCTGGCCTACCGGCACCGACAGCAGCACCTTGTTGCTGCGGGTGTCGATAATCGATACGTCATCGGAAAGGCCATTCGCCACCCACAAACGCGTCTCATCGCCGTTGAGGCGCAAGCCCCAGGCCCGCTTGCCAACCACAATGTAGTCGATCACTTCCCGGCTTTTGGCATTGATCACCGCCACATGATTGGCGCGTCCGAGCGCCACGTAGGCCCTGGCGCCGTCACTGGTGATGACGACGTCAACCGGCGTGAACAACTCCCGTCGTATCGCACGCAATTGGAACTCGACTTTGCCCTTGGCCTCGAGCTTCTCGACATCGATGATCTCCACCTGGCCCGATAGCTCGGTCGAGACCCACAGTTCCTTGCCGTCGGGGGTTAGAGCAAACCGCCGAGGCCGCGTACCCACGGGAATGTCCTTGATCGGCTTTTG
>Ga0066388_100000604_pt1 | contig 17650 bp, 11 predicted proteins | sample PanSoiMetaGPlot6_FD_64539 | JGI IMG/M metagenome (GOLD analysis project Ga0066388, IMG submission 64539) | Tropical forest soil microbial communities from Panama analyzed to predict greenhouse gas emissions - Panama Soil - Plot 6 (Hybrid Assembly) | ecosystem: Environmental > Terrestrial >... | reverse complement strand
GCTTCGCTCGTCTATTTCGACAAGGCGGTCAATGAACTGACCGTCCAGGAGGCTGCCTATCTCGCATCACTCCCAAAGGCGCCAAACAACTACCACCCATTCCGTCAGCGCGAACGCGCGATCGAGCGGCGCAACTGGGTTATCGATCGCATGGCGGAGTCCGGTTTTGTGAAAGTGGCCGACGCCGAAAAAGCCAAGCGCTCGCCCCTCGGCGTGACAACCAAATCAACCAGTGGGCACATCTTCGCTGCCGAATATTTCGCGGAGGAGGTACGGCGCGAGCTGTACGAGCGGTACGGCGAGAAGAAGTTGTATGAAGGCGGCCTATCCGTCCGGACCTCGCTTGATCCCAAGCTGCAAGTTTTGGCACGCAAAGTTTTCACCGACGGCCTGATCCGTTATGACGAAACACAGGGCTGGCGCGGCGCAGTCACCAAGATCGACATCGCCGGCGACTGGGGTGTCAAACTTGCCGACGTGAAGTCCTTGGCCGACGTGGCGCCCTGGCGGCTGGCGGTCGTTATGGAGGTGAGCGACCAATCGGCCCGCATCGGTCTGCAGCCGGGGCGCGAGCCAGGCGGTTACGTCAGCAAAGAACGCACGGTCGGAATATTGCCGCTTGAGGGCATGAAGTGGGCAAAGACCGGCGGAAAGGCAGTCGGCAAAGTCGGCCAGGTCGTCAGTGCCGGCGATGTCGTCTACGTCGAGCCAGCCAAAACCGAAGGACAGTTTGTTCTCCACCAGATCCCGGACGTATCCGGCGCCATGGTTGTCGAAGATCCCCAGACGGGGCGCGTTCTCGCCATGGTAGGCGGCTTCTCTTTTGATCAGAGCCAGTTCAACCGAGCGACCCAAGCATTGCGGCAGCCGGGCTCGTCTTTCAAACCCTTCGTCTATGCCGCGGCGCTCGATAATGGGTACACGCCCTCGACCATTGTGCTCGATGCTCCGCTCGAGATTGACCAGGGACCGGGCGTCGGGGTCTGGCGGCCCGAAAACTACGAAGGCGGTTTCAACGGCCCTTCTACCCTGCGCTATGGTATCGAGCATTCACGCAACGTAATGACGGTGAGGCTCGCTCAAGATATCGGCATGCCGCTGATCGCTGAATATGCCAAACGTTTTGGTGTCTACGACGATCTGCCGCCGTATCTGTCTTTCGCGCTGGGTGCGGGGGAGACCACGCTGCTGCGCATGACGACCGCTTATGCAATGTTCGACAATGGCGGTCGGAAAATTAAGCCGACACTGATTGACCGGATTCAGGACCGCTACGGCCACACTGTCTATAAGCACGATGAGCGGGAATGCGTTGGCTGCGACGCCAAGAAATGGGAGAACCAGACAGAACCATCGCTCGTGGATCGGCGTCAGCAGGTGTTGGACCCGATGACTGCCTATCAGATCACATCGATGATGGAGGGTGTGGTTCAGCGTGGCACCGCAGCCGGGGCAGGATTCCAAAAAGAAGTCGGCAAGCCTGTCGCCGGCAAGACCGGCACGACCAACGACGAAAAGGACGCGTGGTTCGTCGGCTTTACGCCTGATATCGTTGTTGGCGTCTACATGGGCTATGACAAACCGCGCCACCTCGGGCGCGGCGCGACCGGCGGTCATCTTTCAGCGCCGATCGTGAAGGACTTTATGAAGGTCGCGCTTGCCGACAAGCCGGCAGTTCCGTTCCGGGTGCCCCCGGGCATCAAGCTTGTCCGTGTCGATTTGAAGAGCGGTATGCGAGCCGGACCGGGAACAGAGCGCGCAATCCTGGAAGCTTTCAAGCCGGGCACGGCACCGCCCGACAGTTACTCGGTGATCGGCAGCGGCGATGCGCCGCCTGACGGCGGGCGGTCGTGGGGTTTTGGTGTCAGTCCCGATGCCGATCGGGCGGTGCGATCAGGTACCGGTGGACTGTATTGAGCGTAGTTCGAGCATCTGCCGAACAATCTCGGCCCTTTGAGTCCCGGCTTTTGCGCCGGGACTTTTGTTTCTGATCAGGCAGGCTAGGCTTGTTCGGAGCGAGGCTCCTCGTCCGTCAATCGCCCTCAGGGCTACGGCTCCCCGAAGCGAGGGTTGCAGCGCGAGTTGAGGAACGCTACATGCGGAATAATTCAGGCCAAGGACGGATGGATGCGCGCGGAAACCCAAAACCTGGTTGAGGAAATCAAGCAGTCGGTGTCACTGCTGAGGAGGCATCTTTGACGTCGAGGCTGCGACGCGCCGCCTCGCCGAACTGAACAAGGAATCGGAAGACCCCAATCTCTGGAATGATCAAGCGCGCGCCCAACGTGTCATGCGCGAGCGAGACGCACTCGACGATCGGCTCAAGTCTATCGGCCGCATTGAACAGGAGCTTGAAGATCAGCTCACTTTGATCGAACTCGGCGAGACGGAGAAGGACGACAAGACCGTCGCCGAAGCCGAAGCTGCATTGAAGCGATTGAAGGTCGAAGTGGCCCGGCGCGAACTGGAAGCACTGCTTTCAGGCGAAGCGGACGCCAACGACTGCTATCTGGAAGTGCATGCGGGTGCGGGCGGCACCGAGAGCCAGGATTGGGCCAACATGCTTATGCGCATGTATGTGCGCTGGGCTGAAGCGCACGGCTACAAGGTCGATTGGATCGAGGAAAGCGAAGGCGAGGGCGCCGGCATCAAATCGGCGACCGTCATGATCAAGGGCCACAATGCTTATGGCTGGCTCAAGAGCGAGAACGGAGTGCACCGGTTGGTCCGCATTTCGCCATTCGATTCCAATGCGCGGAGGCATACCTCGTTCGCCAGCGTCGTGGTTTTCCCCGTGGTCGACGACCGTATCAAGATCGATATCAACGAGAACGATGTCCGCACTGACGTAATGCGTTCGGGCGGCGCCGGCGGTCAGCACGTCAACAAGACCGAATCTGCGGTGCGACTAACGCATATTCCGACCAATATCGTTGTGAAATGCCAGCAAGACCGGTCGCAGCATCGCAATCGAGCCATGGCCTGGGACATGTTGCGCGCTAAACTTTTCGAAATCGAGATAAAGAAGCGCGAAGAGAAGGCGGCGGCCGATCAGGCGGCGAAAACAGATATCGGTTGGGGTCACCAGATTCGTTCTTACGTGTTGCAGCCGTATCAGATGGTCAAGGACCTGCGCACCGGCGTTTCCACGTCCAATACGTCGGCGGTGCTCGACGGCGATCTCGACGAGTTCATGCAGGCGGCCTTGGCACAAAAAGCCTTCGGCGGCGGACCGGGGCAGATCGAGGACGTGGACTAGCCCAGTTTCAGCTGTTGTCCGGTTTCCCGCCACCAGTTCGGCAGCCAACGCCGCAAGCGGTCATTGCCGGCTTGAGCGCCGCCTAAGTGAGAGGTTCAGTATTTTCGGGCACAATTTGCGGACGGCGGATGCCAAAAAAGAAAGAGTTTTCTTTCTGGCTGGGACCAGATTTGGTGTGTCCGCCGGCGTTGGACTTCAGATATTGCCAAGCCTTAAGCCCGCGCGCAGAAATTTCTGCGGATCGACCGCTTCCCCGTTGATTCTTGTTTCGTAGTGTAGATGCGGGCCCGTAGATCGTCCGGTGGATCCGATCCTACCAACGACATCACCAATGCGTACCACCTGGCCGAGTCTCACGCTGATTTCGGACAGATGACCGTAACGCGTGGCAAGACCGTTGCCGTGATTGATCTCGACCATGTTTCCGTACCCACCCTCTCGGCCAGCGATAGTCACGCGGCCAGTGGCGGTAGCCCGTACGGGCTCGCCGTTTTCGCCGCGCAGGTCGATCCCGGTATGAACAGCTGGACGGCCCAAAAACGGATCCATGCGCATCCCGAAGGGCGAGCTCATATCGACTTCACCGATGACGGGTTTGCGGACCGGTACTGCAACAAGCGTGCGGGTGTAGCGGTCAACTTGCGCGCGCGCAATATTGATGCGGTAGAGCTGACGTTCGAAAGCACTGGCGCCTGACTGGGGCGGCCTGAGAGGAACAAACGGTCCGCCGACAGAAGCTTCGGAAGATGAGCGGGCGAGATCAACGCCGAGATCGGCGAGAACGCCCTGCATTCGCCGGGCTCTTGTGTCGACGCGTTCTTCGAGGTTGGTGAGTGTCGCCGCCTGTGTCTGCTCAACTTTGTCAAGCGACAATGAAATGCGTGCGAGTATTCCACTAAGGCCGCCTGAAGCCGCGCGCTCCGCGACACGGGTCGCGGCCTCTGGCAGTTCGCGCGACTGTAAACGCGCCTCACGGTCCGGTGGCGCAACGAAAATGACGGTATCGTTGATCTGCGACGGGCGTACCGGCTTTTCTGCGGGCATTGCCGAAGGCGGCACAATCCGGGATGGCTTAACCGCGCCGGTCGCGGACGTGTCCCCGGTGAGGGCCGACGTGCGCTGTTCCAAGGTGGCTTGCCGCTGCAGCAGAGTATTGAGTTTCTTCTCAAATTGTTCCTGATCGAGCAATTGGCGACTCATGATGCGGTCGACCTGCGCACGCAATTCGGCGATACGGTCCTCGTAGGCGAACTGCATCTCAGCCTGCCGGCCGATCAAGCGAGTAAGGACATTGTCGCGAAACGCAAAGTAAGTGCCTGTCCCGATCGACCACACCGCCATGATGACCAAAGCGCCGACCACGATCCAAAATGCGACTGGCCCGATGCGGATCTGGCGTCCGGCGTGTACGAACGTGTAAGCCTCGTGACTTCGTTGAAGGAGATGCCGGGAGACCGAGCCAGCAGAGTGGGCTCTGGAATGGGCGTGCCGCGAGGCCTGGCCGGCAGCTTGATAAGAGGAAAGCGACGAAGGGGACATGTACGCTCCGCGCCGGTCCGGCCCGCCGGTCCAGCAACGGCGATATCAATCGGATATGGTTAAGAATCCCGTAAGCCGGCTCAGGTATGGCTATGATTTATCAGCATTTGCCGGGAATTAGATGTTACGGGCAGCGGTCAGCACCTCTTCGGCGTGCCCCGGCACCCGCACCTTGGGCCAGATGCGAACGATGCGGCCGGCCGCATCAATGAGGAAGGTCTTGCGCATTACGCCCATGTATTTGCGTCCATACAACGATTTCTCCCCCCAGGCCCCATACGTTGCGAGCATCTTCTTCGTTTCGTCGGACCCTAGCGCTATGGCGAGCTTATGCTTGGATTTGAACTTGCCTTGGGCGCTTACGGAATCGGCCGAAACCCCAAGAATGGCCGTGCCGGCTTTGGCAAATTCGGCACGCAGGCGGGAGAATGAAATAGCCTCTTTGGTGCAGCCGGGCGTGTCAGCTTTGGGATAGAAATAGAGGACGAGATTGCCGCCTTTGAAATCTCTCAGCGAGACTTTACCGCCGTCATCCCGCTGGACCGTGAAGGCCGGAGCCTTCGCACCTGCAACAAGCTCCTGCGCCATATGCCTTCCTTTCGTCGCTTTCGAGCGTTCATGTCGCACATGCCATTTGCGTCGGAGGGGCGCAACGGGTTCCACCGATATGGGTCATAAGCTGCGCGACATAGGGGTCTGGCCGCAGGCGCAACACAAATCCTGCGTTCAGATGAGGGGCGCGACCTAGCGCATGACAGGGACCGAGCACGAGCACGGACGCCGCGCCCACGCTGCAGCGGTGGGTCATGCGCCGCGTCGACGGCGCGCCGTGCATTGGTTTGGTTGGTGGCGCTGGCATTGGGCCACGCGCTGGAACTGGAACAGACTCCGCCGAACCGCCAACAGCTTGTTTCACTCTCGTCTGGTGCGGCGGCTCGCGTTGGGCACGGCAATGTGCGTCGCGCTCGCAACCCTAGCTGCGCTCGGTCTGTGGTGGCGACTTTCCAGCGGGCCAATCGAACTGGACATGGCGACGCCGTGGTTGAAGGCTGCCATCGAAGAGAACTTCGGTGGGAACCATACAGTGGTCGTTGGTGGGACCCAGCTCGAACGCGATGAGCGTGGTCGTACTTCGTTACGGCTGCGTGACATCGTCGTCCGAGACGCCGACGGCGCGGTTGTAGCGAGTGCTCCAAAAGCCGAAGTCGGCCTTTCGGGTCGAAATCTTTTGCTGGGTCGCCTGCGAGCCCAAAGTCTCAACCTCGTGGGGGCTGAGATGGCAGTGCGGATCGAAACCGATGGCCGCCTGACCGTTTTCGCAGGTGCTGACAAACGACCAATCGCAACAGCCGCGCCAACGTCCGTGCCCGCTGCTGCACGTGAGGCCGGTTCGTCCGCGACTCCCGACGGCGCCTTGGGTGGGCAGTTTGCAAATCTGGCGGCGCTCATGGCACGGATGGATGCTGTTGGCGAAACCGGCCTTGATGGGCATGACTTGCGCGAACTCGGCTTGAAGAATGGAAACCTGGTTGTTGATGATCGGCGCAACGGCAAACAGTGGAAGTTTGACGGCATCAACGTAAGCCTGACGAGACCGAGACAGGGCGGGGTCATATTTCGGCTAGAGTCCGACAATCCGGATCGTCCCTGGGTACTCAGTGCGGCGATGCGTCCACTCACAGATGGCGTGCGTGCGATCGGCATCGAGGCGCGGCAAGTTTCTACGCGCGACATCATGCTGGCGGCGCGCCTCAATCTCGGCAACTTCGATATTGATCTTCCCCTTTCGGCAAGCATTCGTGCCGACATATCTCCGGAAGGCACCCCGCAACTCGTGCAGGGTCAGCTTGTCGCCGACGCCGGCAGCATTATCGACCGTGAACACGACAAGGTCAGCCTGAACGTCGATCACGCTGATTTCCGATTTAATTGGGACGCACGGCGCCACAGCTTGATCGTGCCGTTCCAGGTTCAAGCCGGTGGGAATCAGCTCACGATGCGCGCCACGCTGGAGGCGCCGCCCGACCAGAGTGGCGTCTGGCTGCTCGGAGTAACGCGTGGCGACAACGTGATCGATCCTATCATCATCGCGCCTGGTGCATCGTCTGATGAGGAGGGAATTGCCATCAACCGCGTGGCAATGCTTGCGCGCATTGATACCAACGGCAAACGAATTGAACTCCAGCAGGGCGATCTGAGCCGTATCGACACGCGGCCGTCGCACAATATCGGCGTCGCGGTTACCGGAAGCCTGGACTTCTCGGGAGCCGAGCCACACGTTGCTTTTGGCGTCGCTGGCACTCGCATGCCGGTGTCGGCGCTTAAGCGGCTCTGGCCGATATTCGCCGCGGTCGATGTCCGCTCATGGGTCGAAGAACATATCTCCGGTGGCACTGTTGAGCGCGTTGTCGTCGCTGGAAACGCCCCGCTCGAAGATTTCAAGCACAACGGTCCGCCGATTCCGGAAGACGGGCTATCCGTCGACATTGAGACCAGTGGAACAACTTTGCGGCCAGTTGACTCTTTGCCGGCTATCCGGGATGCCGACCTGACGGTCCGAATCGTTGGTCGCCGCGCCGTGGTCAATCTTGGCCGCGGTACGGTCGAAGCAGCTCCGGGCCGCAAGCTTAGTATTGCCGGGGGCGTGTTCGAAGTTGCAGACACTCATCCCAAGCCGGCCTTGGCGCGGGCGAGCTTCCGGATCGACGGCGGGGTTCCGGCCGCGGCGGCGCTGCTCGCAAGCGATGGGCTGCGCGATACTGTAGGCATTACACTTGATCCCGCTTCAACGCGCGGAACGATCGCCGCCCAGGTCGGCGTCAAACTCGCGATCGCGCGGCCAATGCCCGAGGACGCCTCGAGCTATGTCATCAACGCGGATTTGACGAATTTTTCCGCGGACAAGATGCTGCTTGGCCAAAAGGTCGAGGCATCGACGCTCAAGACGACGGCCTCAAATGACGGCTTTCAAATCAAGGGTGACGTCAAGATCAACGGCATGCCCGCCGTGATCGATCTGCGCAAGCAAAAAGGCGACGCCGATGCTGAATTGCATATGCAGGCCACACTTGATGAAGCGGCTCGCCGTCGGATGGGCATGGAGCTCGGGTCCGCCGTGTCGGGCGCTATTCCGATCAAGGTCGTCGGTCGTGTCGGCGACAATGTGACCGATGACGGCATGAGTGTGGAAGCTGATCTCACTCCGGTAAGGATCGACAATCTCTTGCCGGGCTGGGTGAAGCCTGCGGGCCGACCCGCGCGCATGACCTATACAATGCAAAAGACGGGCAAGACGCTTCGTTTCGACGACCTAAGCATTGACGGTTCCGGCGCAACGGTGCGTGGCTCGGTCGAATTCGACAGTTCAAACGAGGTTCTTTCGGCGAATTTCCCCGTTTTCGCTCTGTCCGACGGCGACAAGCTCACTTTAAAGGCCGACCGCGGGACCGACGGCGCGCTGCGCGTCGCGATGCGCGGTGATATTTATGATGGCCGCAATTTCGTCAAATCGGCCTTGGCGTCCACCGATAAGACGAAACAAAAGCAGGAGGATCTGGATCTCGACCTCAAGGTCGGTACTGTTGCGGGTCATAACGGCGAAACGCTCCGCGGACTTGATTTAAAACTGTCGCGCCGTGGAGGCCGCATTCGCACTTTCTCTATGGCAAGCAAAATCGGCCGCGATACGCCGCTCAATGGTGACCTGCGTGTCCGAGCGCGCGACAATCATCAGGTCATCTATTTCGAGACAGATGATGCCGGCGCCTTGTTCAGGTTCACGGATATGTATCCGCGCATGTTCGGTGGACAAATGTGGGTCGCAATGGACCCGCCGACGCAGGAACAATCGCCACAGATCGGCACGCTATATATCCGCAGTTTTTCCGTGCGCGGAGAGCCTGCCCTCGAGAGGGTTGTGTCAGGGGCGCCGAACGCGACCGGAACCACCGGAGTTGATTTCGGCGAGATGCGCGCGGACTTTACTCGTTTCCCGGGGAAAATGTCGGTTCGCGATGGCGTCGTGCGTGGGCCCCTCGTCGGTGTAACCGTGGAAGGCAACATCGACTACACACGTGATGATGTTCATTTGCGCGGAACCTTTGTGCCGTTCTACGGGCTGAACAACATGTTCGGGCAGATTCCAATCGTGGGGTTGTTCCTTGGTGGAGGCAATAAAGAGGGGCTGGTCGGGATCAACTATGAAGCGGTCGGGCCACCGGGTGCCCCACGTATCACCGTCAATCCGGTCAGCGCGATCGCGCCGGGTCTGTTGCGCAAGTTCATTCCGTCGCCGGGGACATTTGACCCCAATTTCCTCCCGCCAACACGGTGAGGGGCTATTTCCGCTTGAGCTGGAAGTGACGTTTCTTGCCGAACGATAGAACGTGCACGCCTTCGGGTGTCGCGTTGCTGCTTGTGAGCGTCATTTTTTCGTCGACCACCACCACGCCATTCAATCGAATGCCGCCGCTCTTGATTTGCCGGCGGGCTTCGCTTGTCGAGGGCACGGCGCCGGTTGCCACAGCCGCGCTGAGGATACCGACGCCGTTTTCGATTTCGATGCTCGGCAAAGTTTCAGCGGGGGCACCGTCCTCGAAAGTTTTGCGCGCGGTTTCCGCGGCCTGGTCGGCAGCGCTACGGCCATGGATGAGCGCAGTCGCCTCTGTGGCAAGAACCTTTTTTGCTTCGTTGATCTCGCTGCCCTTGAGCGCGGCCAACCGGGCAATTTCGCCGAGTGGCAATACGGTGAACAGCTTGAGAAATCGCGGAACGTCGCCGTCCTCGGTGTTGCGCCAGTACTGCCAGTAGTCATAGGGGCTCACCAGATCGGGGTTGAGCCAGACCGCGCCCGCGGCGGTCTTGCCCATTTTTGCGCCCGAGGAAGTAGTGATCAGCGGTGCGGTGAGCGCAAAGAGCTGCGCATTGGCCACGCGACGACCGAGATCGATGCCATTGATGATGTTGCCCCACTGATCGGAGCCGCCCATCTGCAAGATGCAGTCGTAGCGTCGGTTCAGCTCGACGAAGTCATAGGCTTGAAGGACCATGTAATTGAATTCGAGGAACGACAGTTCCTGCTGGCGGTCGAGTCTCATCTTCACAGAGTCGAAAGAAAGCATTCGGTTGACCGAGAAATGCCGGCCAACGTCGCGGAGAAAGTCGATGTAGTTGAGCTTGTTCAACCAGTCGGCGTTATTGCTCATCACCGCATTGCCGCCGACACCCTCGAATTTCAGGAACTTCGAAAAAACTGCGCGGATGCCCTTGAGATTCTCGCTGATGGCCTCGTCGGTGAGGACGCGACGGCTTTCATCTTTGCCGGACGGGTCACCGACTCGGGTTGTTCCGCCGCCCATAAGCGCGATCGGACGATGTCCCGTCTGTTGCAGCCAGTAAAGCATCATGATCGGCAACAACGAGCCGATATGCAGTGAAGGCGCAGTGCAATCGAAGCCGATATAGGCCGTGATCGCGCCCGCCTTGGCGCGCGCATCAAGCGCTTCTGGCTCCGAGATCTGATGAACGAAGCCGCGCTCGGCAAGGGTGTTGAGGAAATCGGATTTATAGGCGCTCATTGCAATCTCGGATCGCGGTCTCGCTTGCTTGGCGGCTGGTGTAACAGGTCCGCCGTCGGATTCAACCGACGCAAAAAGCGGCCCTGCGCTATTTCTTCCTTTTCAGAAACGCCGCGCAAAATCCTGCGTCGAATTCCCGGTAGTTGTTGGTGATCTCTTCGCCCTTGCGGATTGTGCGGCACGCCACGATGTGCCCGTCCCGCCAACGCGTATTGGCGTTGTCCGAGTGATTCATGTGGTGATCGTGGTCGCTGGTCAGCAGAATTTCGCCGTCGACGCGGTACCCATAGTTCCAGATATAGTCGCGCGCCGGCTTCGGCAGTTTGGCGAATTGCGTCGGTGAATAAACCCTGTCGAAACCATCAACGAAACGCCAGACTTTTGTACCTTTGCGAATTGCCTGAGCGGCGAAAACACCGAGACCGTGAATGGCGCTTTTATCAAGGTAGGTTTTGACAAGGAGCATGGGTCATATGGCGGACGGCGATCCGCTTATCACCGTTTCTAACGGCAGATGCACTCCAAGCGGAGTGGCAGCCCTACCAGCGAAGGTCTACGCGGCCGGCTTACGTTCGGTCTTTAGCCGCTTGTCGAGGTAGGCGCTGACCGAAGTAAGCAGGGCTTCCACCTTGCCGTCAAAGAAATGGTTGGCGCCTTGCACAACCTTTTGCTCGATCACGATGCCCTTTTGCGTCTTGAGCTTGTCGACCAGCGTCGTGACGTCCTTGTGCGGCACCACGGCGTCCTTGTCGCCATGGATGATCAGACCGGACGATGGGCAGGGGGCCAAGAATGAGAAGTCATAAAGGTTGGCGGGCGGGCAGATCGAGATAAAGCCCTCGATCTCGGGCCGGCGCATCAATAGCTGCATCCCAATCCACGCCCCGAAGGAGAAGCCGGCAATCCAGCAGCTCTTGGCTTCCGGATTGATCGTCTGCGCCCAGTCGAGTGCGGCCGCGGCGTCGGATAACTCCCCTTGGCCATGGTCGAACGATCCTTGACTGCGGCCGACACCCCGGAAATTGAAGCGAAGTGCCGAAAATCCGCGGTGCACGAAGGCGTAGTACAGCTGATAGATGATCGGATGATTCATCGTACCGCCAAACTGGGGGTGCGGATGCAGGATGATCGCGATCGGCGCGTTTTTCTGACGGGCAGGATGATACCGCCCCTCGATGCGGCCAGCGGGACCAGTGAAGATAATCTCAGGCATATCTGTCGACCTCGGACCGGACTTGCCGCGGCGCAAGGCGGCATCGGGATGGGTTATCGCCTGGGCGGACTGACCGAACCGGCTTTAGTTTAGAATTATTCTAATTATATTGATTCCGCTTCCCCCGGCCCCACCACACGGTATAAGTGCCGGGCGGTTGCGGCTTCTACCACGACCAACGGGGCGAAATGCAAGCTTTTTGCAGGGTAGTAGAAGCGAGACGGTATTTAGATAGTGGCCAAAGGCATGGTTGAGCGGACATATTTCGATTGGAATGCCACGGCGCCTCTCCGGCGGGAAGCGCGCGCTGCCATGAGCGGGGCCCTAGGGCTGACCGGAAATGCGTCCTCCGTGCATGCGGAAGGACGCGCTGCCCGCCAGTTGGTGGAGGAAGCTCGCGTCCGCGTGGCAGACCTCGTTGGAGCCGATGCGAGGAACGTCACGTTCACCAGCGGAGCGACCGAAGCGAACGTCATGGCGCTGACTTCCGCGCTCGAGGTCGGCGGCCGTAGGACATTGCGCGATCGTCTGTTCGTGTCGGCGATCGAACACCCTTCCGTGCGTCGTGGTGCCCGGTTTCCAGCCGGCGACATCAAGGAGTTGGCGGTCTCGGGGGATGGTGTCGTCGACCTCGCTGTGATCGCGCGCTCTCTCGAGGGATCCGAGCAGCCATTGGTATCGATCATGCTTGCTAATAACGAGACAGGCGTGGTCCAACCGATCCGTCAGGTTGCGGAGATCGTGCACGCCGCTTCAGGCGTGTTGCATGTGGACGCCGTGCAAGGGCCTGGCCGAATCGACTGCGATATCGCAGGGCTCGGTGCTGATCTCATCAGCATCTCTTCGCACAAGCTGGGTGGTCCGCAGGGCGTTGGTGCGGTTATCAGTCGTGGCGACATTCACATCGCGGATCCGCTGGTCAAGGGCGGAGGACAAGAGCGCGGACGGCGCGCGGGCACCGAAAATGTTGCGGCTATTGCCGGGTTCGGCGCGGCCGCGGCGGTGGCGAAAACGACGGACGTTGCGCGCATGGCATTCCTGCGCGACCGGCTGGAGGAGGGCATCGCCGCCATCACCCCGGAGGCCGTGATATTTGGTTCGGCGTCGCCACGCCTTCCGAACACGACCTTGTTCGCAGTTCCGGGCGTGAAAGCGGAAACAGCTATAATTGCCTTTGACCTCAATGGGATAGCGGTTTCGTCCGGGGCCGCCTGTTCATCCGGCAAAGTCCAGGCTTCGAGTGTGCTGGCGGCAATGGGCGTCGACCAAGCGCTGACGCGGGGTGCGGTACGTGTAAGCCTCGGTTGGAGCACCACCGAGGCTGAAGTCCATCGGTTCCTTGAAACTTGGAAATTGCTTGCCGGATCATTACTTAAAGGGAGGCGCGGTATCGCCGCCTGATCCTGGGCGACGCGTGAAAAGATCATCAACCATGGGAAACAGCGCAGCCGTTTAGCGCGAGCACCATAACCGACACATCCAACCCGCGGTCCTTGCAACCGTGAGCGGAGGGAAGAATGCCGGCCGTACAAGAGACCGTCGATCAGGTCCGCCGTATCGACGTTGATCAATACAAGTATGGCTTCGAGACGAAGATCGAGTCCGAAAAGGCCCCCAAGGGCCTGTCGGAAGACACGATCCGTTTCATCTCGGCCAAGAAGAGCGAGCCGGAGTGGATGCTCGCCTGGCGGCTTGAGGCCTATCGCCGCTGGCTGACGATGCGCGAGCCGACCTGGGCACGCGTCAAATATCCGAAGATCGACTATCAGGACATCTACTATTACGCGGCGCCGAAGAAGGCCTCGCTGAAATCGCTCGACGAAGTCGATCCGGAAATTCTGCGCACCTACGAGAAGCTCGGCATTCCACTCCGCGAACAGGAAATTCTTGCCGGTGTCGAACGTGGCGACGGGACGCGCTCGCGTGTAGCCGTGGATGCGGTCTTTGATTCGGTGTCAGTCGCAACGACCTTCAAGGAGGAGCTGAGAAAGGCCGGCGTGATCTTCATGCCGATCTCCGAGGCCATCCGTGAGCATCCCGAACTGGTAAAGAAGTATCTCGGTTCGGTCGTGCCAACCTCGGATAATTTCTTCGCGACTCTTAATTCCGCGGTGTTCTCCGACGGTTCGTTTGTCTACGTGCCGGAAGGGGTGCGTTGCCCGATGGAGCTGTCGACATATTTCCGCATCAATGAAAAAAACACCGGCCAGTTCGAACGTACGCTGATTATCGCAGACAAGGGCGCCTACGTCAGCTATCTCGAGGGCTGCACCGCACCGATGCGCGATGAAAACCAGCTGCATGCCGCAGTGGTTGAGCTGGTCGCGCTCGACGATGCCGAAATAAAATATTCGACCGTGCAGAATTGGTACCCTGGCGATGCCGAGGGCAGAGGCGGGATCTTTAATTTTGTCACCAAGCGTGGCGACTGTCGCGGTGCGCGCTCAAAGATCTCATGGACCCAGGTTGAAACCGGCTCTGCGATCACCTGGAAATACCCGAGCTGCATCCTGCGCGGCGACAATTCTCGCGGCGAGTTTTATTCGATCGCGATCTCCAACGGCTACCAACAGGTCGATAGCGGCACCAAGATGCTGCATCTTGGCAAGAACACGGTGAGCCGCATCATTTCCAAGGGCATTGCTGCGGGGAAATCAAACAACACCTATCGCGGACTCGTCTCGGCGCATCGCAAGGCGAAGGGTGCCCGCAACTTCACCAATTGCGACTCGCTTTTGATCGGCGATAAGTGCGGTGCGCACACCGTGCCCTACATCGAAGCGAAGAATGCCTCGGCAACTTTCGAACACGAAGCGACAACCTCGAAGATCTCAGAGGACATGTTGTTTTACTGCCGGCAGCGCGGCATGTCGGCTGAAGAGGCGACTGCGTTGGTGGTGAATGGCTTCGTCAAGGACGTGCTGCAGCAACTGCCAATGGAGTTTGCCGTCGAGGCGCAGAAACTGATCTCGATCAGTTTGGAAGGAAGTGTGGGTTAACCCGATGGCGTTTCTTGAAGTTAAAAATCTGCATGTCGAGGTTGAGGGCAAGAAAATTCTCAACGGCCTGACGTTGTCCGTGGAGAAAGGTCAGGTTGCAGCCATTATGGGTCCGAACGGCTCGGGTAAGTCGACGCTCGCTTATGTTCTTGCCGGGAAGGACAACTACAAGATCACGGAAGGGGACGTCTTGCTGAACAGCGAAAGCATCCTCGGGATGGCGCCCGATGAGCGCGCCGCAAAGGGCGTTTTCCTCGCTTTCCAGTACCCAGTTGAAGTGCCCGGCGTCGCCACCATGACCTTTCTGCGGACCGCACTTAATGCGCAGCGTAAGACACGCGGTGAAGCGGAGTATTCGACACCAGAATTCATGAAGCTGGTGCGCGACTCTGCCACTCAACTCGGCATCAGCCAGGAAATGCTGCGCCGTGCTGTCAACGTCGGATTTTCCGGCGGCGAGAAGAAGCGCAACGAGATATTGCAGATGGCGGTGCTGCAGCCGAAGCTGGCAGTGCTCGATGAAACCGATTCTGGTCTCGACATCGACGCTCTTAAAATCGTTGCCGATGGTGTGAACCGGCTGCGCTTGCCGGAGCGGTCAATCGTTGTGATTACCCATTATCAGCGCCTCCTCAACTACATCATCCCTGATGTGGTTCACGTGTTGGCCAATGGCCGCGTCGTCAAGTCCGGAGGAAAGGAGCTCGCGCTTGAGCTGGAAGCGAAGGGCTATACACAATTCCAGGGTGAGGCAGCCTGATGAAAGCCGACGTGCGCGCAATCAAGACTCCGGCGGAACAGGCGCTCGGCGCTGCCTTCCTCGCCGCGCGCGCCGAGATGCCGGGCAAAGGGCCCGTGGCAAAATTGCGCGAGGAAGCGTTCCGCCGTTTCGACGCCAGTGGCTTGCCGCATCGCCGCATTGAGGAATGGAAATACACCGATCTGCGCGCGCTGATGCGAGAGGCCAAGCCGTTGGCCGGGCCTGTGAAAAGCAAGGGCAATGTTCCGCTGTTGCCCGGCGTTGACGCGAGCCGGATTGCAATCGTCAACGGGCGTTACGAGCCTGGCTGGAGCCTCGCCAATATACACGACCCGGGTATTACAATCGTCGAGTTGTTCGCGTTCCTCGAAGAGCAGTTCGCATACCGGACCGGCGACATTCCGGGCAAGGATGACACCGCTTTCTGCCTTAACACCGCATTCATGACCGGCGGCGCCGCGGTTCGCATCAAAAAAGGCGCCCGCGTCAACAGACCTCTCCACATCGCCCACATGTTCGTGGGTGACGCGGCGGCCGCAATGTATCCCCGGTCGGTTGTCATGGTCGAACCTGGGGCACACCTCACGTTGATAGAAAGCTTCGCGGGTCCGACGGACATCGACTACCAGGTCAACTCTGCGCTTGAACTCGTTATCGGCGAAGGAGCGAAGGTTGATCATATAAAGATCGGCCACGACGGCAATTCCGCGCTGCGCATCTCCACTTTGGGTGTGACGGTTGACGCCAATGCGACATACCGTGACTTCAGCTTTACCATCGGTGGGGCGGTCGTCCGCAACCAGACCTTCGTCCGTTTTGCCGGTGAGGGCACCGAAGCCTCGATCGGTGGCGTCACGCTTATCAAGGGACGGCAGCACGTGGACAACACCCTGGTGATTGAGCACGCGGCCGGCGGTTGCAAGAGCAGGGAGCGGTTTCGCACGGTGCTCGACGGCGAAAGTCATGGAATTTTCCAGGGCAAGATCGTCGTTGAGCCGCACGCCCAGAAGACAGACGCGAAAATGGCCAGCCATGCGTTGCTGCTGTCCGACGGCGCCGAAGCAGACAACAAGCCAGAGCTGGAAATATTCGCCGACGACGTGCAATGCGGGCACGGCGCGACAGCCGGCGCGCTCGACAGCGCGCTCAAGTTCTACCTGATGTCGCGTGGCATACCCGAGATAGAGGCCGAAGCGTTGTTGATTCAAGCATTCGTGGGCGAAGCGATTGAGGATGTTGCCGACGAGCATATCCGCGAGGCTCTCATGGGCGAGGCCGTCACATGGCTGGAGGCTCGCGGCTAGTCATGCATCCGGCGATCAGCAACGGTTCCTACGACCTCGCCAAGATCCGGGCGGACTTTCCCGCTTTGGCGATGCAGGTCTATGGCAAGCCGCTTGTTTACCTCGACAATGCCGCCTCGGCGCAGAAGCCGAAGCAAGTTCTCGACCGGCTACAGACCGCGTATACCGAGCAATATGCCAATGTGCATCGTGGCTTGCACTACCTCGCCAACGAGGCGACCGAAGCCTATGAGGCGGCGCGCGCGACCGTTCAGAGTTTTCTGAACGCCGAGCGCAAGGAAGAAATTATCTTCACCCGCAACGCGACAGAAGCGATCAACCTGGTCGCCTACACTTTTGGGCGCGAGCGCATCAGGGCCGGTGATGAGATCGTGCTCTCGATCATGGAGCACCATTCCAACATCGTGCCATGGCACTTTTTACGCGAGCGCCAGGGCGCAGTGATCAAGTGGGCGCCAATCGATGACGATGGCAATTTCTTGCTCGACGAATTTGAGAAATTGCTGACGTCGCGCACCAAGCTGATTGCCGTCACGCACATGTCGAACGTGCTCGGCACCATCGTGCCGGTAAAGGAAGTGGTGCGTATGGCGCATGCGCGCGGCATTCCGGTGTTGGTCGACGGGGCGCAGGCGGCTGTTCACATCGATGTGGACGTTCGGGATATTGACTGTGACTTCTATGTTTTTACCGGACACAAAGTTTACGGACCAACCGGAATTGGCGCGCTCTACGGCAAATACGAGCACCTCGATGCGATTCCGCCGTTCAATGGCGGCGGTGAAATGATCCATGAGGTGTTCGAGGACCGCATCAGCTATGGGCAGCCGCCCTATAAGTTTGAGGCCGGCACGCCGGCAATCGTACAAGCTATCGGGCTCGGCGCGGCGATCGACTATGTAAATTCCATTGGCAAGGCGCGCATCCGCTCGCACGAAGGAGTGCTGCTCAAATACGCGCACGAACGCCTCGGTCAAATCAACTCGCTCAGGATTATCGG
>Ga0066388_100000603_pt1 | contig 17657 bp, 13 predicted proteins | sample PanSoiMetaGPlot6_FD_64539 | JGI IMG/M metagenome (GOLD analysis project Ga0066388, IMG submission 64539) | Tropical forest soil microbial communities from Panama analyzed to predict greenhouse gas emissions - Panama Soil - Plot 6 (Hybrid Assembly) | ecosystem: Environmental > Terrestrial >... | reverse complement strand
AATTCCGTAATTCCGTAATTCCGGGTAGAGTCATCGCTGAGACATTGCTCCTCAAAGTCGAAAATCTGGCCATCACCATGTCGTCACAAATTGGACCGGCACCTTTTGCCCAACCATGGGTTATGATCCTTGGCGCAATTTTCGGTGCGCTGACTCTTCTTTTCTTCATGGGCCTCGTGTTGCTCGGTGTGGCAGGGCACGAGGTACCCTGCAACACTGTCTTCCTGGTAACCATCACGCTCAGCTTGGGTGCTGCACTTGCTGTTGCATTTCTTGGAGGCAACGCGTCGGCAAAGGGCGCTATCCCCTTTCTGCAGAATTCGCTTGCGGTAAGCCTCACAGGCGGTTTCGCTGCACTGATCATAACGCTTATCGTAACATCTAGTCTTTTTGGCAAAAATGACTGCGCTAGCGGCAACTCAGGCACGCGGAATGCAGCGATGACCGGGAGCCACTCTGACAAGCTGGTGCTTTGGGAGAAGAACTTGGACGCCATGCGGTCAGCGAATTCCGGATTAGGCAGTAGCGCAGCAAATGAGTGTGGCTACCGCAGTTGGACTCATCGAGAGACACTTGTTGCCGTACTGAATGCGCTGACTCTCAGCGAGGCTCCAGAACTAAGCGTTCTTCGAGATCGGTTACTTACAGCTGTAAATAACATGCCTCCAAAATGCGGAAACGACGACTGGTATAATCTTGCTATGAGCCCCGCGATGCAAGACATGCGTAATGAGCTAGTTATGGGCTTGCGAGCGAAGGTGATTGAAAACGGTGGACGTGTTTCAGACCGATAGGCCCGAAAGCAGACGTTCGACGTTTGCCGCGTTTGTATATGAGTCTCTTCGTCCATATAGCAAGTGCAGACTTCTCGGGGTAGCGCAGAGCAAGAGCGTAGTAGTCGGCTCACTGGCTTAGAAACGGAATTAAGCGGTGTCTTGGTTTCATGATATTGAAGTCTGATCTTGGTCCCGTCCTTCGGTCGGTTGCCTAACGAGTTGGCACAAACGACCAGAAAAGCGCTCGGAAGGACGTTACATCAAAACCAGGAACAACCAATTCTTAAATAGCAGCGCGGACTGCAAATTAATTGTCGTCACCCGACTTTGTTTCAGGCTGATTGGACCTACGAGGAAGTTCGACAGGAAGCTGAGCGACTGCCGTAGTCTGTCGCCAAGCGGCTTCCTTTGGGACGCTGCCGAGCGGACCAGATTCGCTTCACAGCCAAATTCCCATCATTCGGCCACCGTGCCGACGTTCCCGACATGAGCGACATCATCCGAGTTGAGCCACGCCGGGTCTCGCCAGCCGTTCTCGTCGTAATCGGCGAGACACCTGTCCGCGAGCGCGATCATGCTGTCCAGCGTTCCCGAGCCGCGCGCATGCCACAAGGCTTGGATGCGAATGTCCTCATGGTTGCCGGCGTAGTTGGTTTCGTACAGCCCGTGCCGGCCGCCGAACTCGGTGCCGACCGCGTCCCACAGGAGCTTCATGACCTTGATCCGCTCCTTGTAGCCGATCCCGTATGAGCCGCGCACGTATCTGGCGAGATACGGATCGATGGCCGGGTTGAGGAAGTCCTTCGTCGAGGAGGGAAGATAGATCAGCGAGGATGCGACGATCTTTTCCACGATCTCCCTGACGCGGCGGTAAGCATCGCCGGCGAGAACCCGATAGCTCGCACCCGATTGCGCATTCGGCAGCACGGCATCGTTGACCCAGGGCGTCGGATTGTGGGCCATGGCGTCGGTAAGGCCCCAGAACAGATTGCGCCAGGCGATGATCTCGCCGAGCAGCGCCTGGTTGCCGCGGAATTCGTCAGAGCCGGCTGCCCGCAACGCCTTGGCGATGATGCCGACGAGGAAGTCGAGCTTGACGGCGAGGCGCGTGCAGCCCTGCAGCTGATAGCCCTGGAGGAATCCCGATTGCGGAAAGAACGTTCGCAATTTCTCCACGTCACGGTGCAGGAGGATGTCTTCCCATGGGATCAGCACGTTATCGAAGACGAAGATGGCATCGTTTTCGTCGAAGCGCGAGGACAAGGGATAGTCGAACGGCGTGCCCACGGCGCTCGCCATCAGCTCGTAAGAGGCACGGCAGAGCAGCTTCACCCCCGGCGCGTTCATCGGTGCGATGAACATGATGGCGAGATCGGTGTCGTGCGCCGGAACCGCCGCGGCGCCCTGACCAAGGAAGTTGTAATGGGTGAGCGCCGAGTTGGTCGCAACCACCTTGGCCCCGGACACGTAGACGCCCGCATCAGTTTCCTTCTGGATCGTGATGAAGACGTCCTTCACCTGGTCCGCAGGCCGAGCGCGATCGACTGGCGGGTTGACGATGGCGTGATTCATGAACAACACGTGATCCTGCGCGCGGGCGTACCAGGCTTTCGCATTGCCCGAGAATTTTCCATAGAAGGAATGATTGGCTCCCAGGGTATTCATCAGAGCGGCTTTGTAGTCCGGAGAGCGGCCCATCCAGCCATAGCTCATGCGCGCCCAAGCCGCGATGGCGTCACGCTGGGCGACGACATCTTCGCGCGAACGAGCGACGCGGAAGAACTTGTGGGTGAAGCCGCCTGAGCCGGTATCGGTCGGGGAGACAAGAACCTCGCTGGTTTTGGCATCATGCAAAGCATCGTAGAGACGCGCAATCGAGCGCGCGCTGTTGCGAAATGCAGGATGCATGGTGACGTCCTTGACGCGCTCGCCGTAGACGTAGACCTCGCGACCGTCACGCAGGCTTTCAAGGTATTGGGCGCCCGTGAAGGGCCGCGCCGCCCCGATCACGTCCTCTGGCTTCTGTGGCTGCATCAGTCGCTCCGTTCACCGGCCAATAGATGATCCCGGCAAACATACTGCGAGCGCCGTTTATCGCTTCGCCAATCATCATTGAACCGTTCTTCGAATTTCGATGAAGACCAGGCGCATTCGTCGTGGTCGAATGCGAAGAAATCGCCACAAGAAGGAACCAGGTAGAGGAACAATGACGGAGGCTTTTCCTAAGGACCGTGCGGCCAAGCGAAAATTTCTTCTGGATGTCGTTAATGGCATCAGCAAGACCTTGCGCGCTTCGGGTCCAGAGAGTGAAGAGCTGGGAACGCTGGCACCCGATGCGGTGGAAGCTCTCGTTGAGACCGGCATGTTCAGGCTGAAGCTCGCCGCCGAGATGGGCGGCGCCGAGGCCGATCCTGTGACCGAAATGCTGGTGCTGGAGGCGCTGGCCTACCACGATTTCACGAGCGGCTGGTGCACGATGGTCGGAGCGACCGCCATCGCGTCACTTGGTACGTTCCTGCCGCAGACCGGGCTGGAAAAGGTATTCAAGAACGGACAGATACCAACGGCCGCGATCTCGTTCTTCCCTGCTGGCCGCGCCGTGCTCAATGGGAAGGATTATCGCGTCAGCGGCCGCTGGCGGTTCAACAGCGGCATTCGTCACGCGGAATGGGTGCTCGGTGGCACAGTTGTCGAGGGAAGCGAGGCCGAGAACGGCGGACGTCCGATCGTCATGTTCTCCGCCTTTCCCATCAAGGACGTCACCATCCATGACAATTGGGGCGGCGTGGTCGGCCTGCGAGGCACGGGCTCGTGCGACTTCTCGGTCGAGAACTATCATCTTCCGGAAGATCTGACTTTCGTGTGGGACCTGCTGAAGCCGAAGCCTCGGCGAGGCGGACCGTCGTATCTGTTTCCACCGTTCAGCTACGTGGCCAAGGAGCACGGCAGCGTCGCTATAGGCGCTGCCAGACGCGCACTCGACGAGTTGATTGCGATAGCGACGACGACGCGCGGCACCTTCCGGTCCTCGCGTTTGGACGAACGTCAGGTCGTGCATCGCTTCATCGCGCAAGCCGATTTGAAGCTCAGGGCGGCACGCGCGCTCATGCACGAGCGATATGATCAAATGTACGACAGCGTCAGTAACGGCAACCTGCCCGACGGAGCCGCCATCGCGGACGTGCGCGCGATCTGCCTGCATGCTACCGATGTCGCCATCGAGACGGTGACCACGTGCTATCACTTTGCCGGCAACACCGGTTTGCATCACCCGCACGTCATGGGGCGGCTGTTGCGCGATTTGAATACGGCGGGTCTTCATCAGGTGATGAGCGACACGGCGTACGAGAACCATGGCAAATTTCGCCTGGGCCTGCCGGCCGATCCGCTGGCCTGACAGCAAGGCCCGCACACGGATGCAAGCGCGCTTGACCCGGTGTCATTCGACAATGGATGCGTCCGACCAGGGGCCGCTGGAGACGGCTTCCACGATCGCGCTCTTGATGATGCTGGCGAGCCGACGGACCGGCGCCAAATGGTGGCGCTGGCGGCGCAAGACAAAGGCCCAGTGAAGGTCCCACCCATCGATCGGAGCGACGTGCATTCCACTCGTGTCCCTTTCCACGAGCACAGATCTCAGCGTCACCGTCTGTCCAGCCAATCCGCATCGGACGAATTCCAGACAAAGCCCGGGATTCTCGGGCTCGAGCGGAACGTTGGCGGTCAGGCGTCGTTCGCGGATCGCACGATCCACGATGCCGCGCACCACATTCGGACGACCAGGAAGCGCGAGTGCAAACTCCACGACGTCCTCGATGCGCACGGGATCATGGGGCGGCGGCAGGTCAACGCTTCGCACCAGCACGAGTGGCTCGCGGACCAGCAATTCCGGGGCGACCGAGGTTTCGGAAACCTGCTCCACCGCGATGACCGCCATATCCAGCAAGCCATGCTTCAACATGTCGTGGAGAAAGACGTTGAACCCTTCGTGCACCCGGACGGCAGTCCCCGGTGACGTGCGGCGCATCACCCGCAGAGCAGGAAGCGTGACGAGGTAGCGGAGCGCAGCCGGCATGCCCACCACGACACGTCCTGCGGGATCATTCGCCAGCTCCTCGCGTATGGCACCCGCTTCGCGCAGGAGCGCCAGCCCGCGCGTGGCCAGAATCGAGCCCGCTTCCGTGATCGTGATGCCGGTTCGACATCGAACCACCAGCTGTTGGCCGAGGTCATGCTCGAGTTGCGAAAGGGATCGGCTGAGCGCGGGCTGCGACAGACCAAGCTCCTTCGCCGCGCGATTGATGCTGCCCAGCTCGGCAACGCGCAGAAAATGCTCCAGTTGATTCAGGTCCATGGACACCGCGCTCAACGACTTCCGTTCAATATTAGCACGGTGTAGGCACGATATACGACCTTGCTCGAACGCAGCTGAATCTCGATTTTGTCCGGCCAGGCGTTATGCTGGCGCGCCACTTCATTCCAAGTCTGACCCGAGCGCTCGATGGAGCACCGCCGATTTCTTGCCCACCCTGAGGCGCACCGGCCCTTCGCTGGTGGTGGTCTGCTCCAGCGCATCGGAGGCGATGCCGCAATCGCAGCGCTGATCGAGGGTCTTTACGACCGGATCGAGACCGACCCGGCGGTGCGGCCGCTGTTTGGTCGCGATCTCACGAACGAGCGCACGGCGCAGAAGCGCTTCTTCGCCGAATGGCTGGGCGGTGACACCGTCTACAGCGACCGCGCCCATCTGCCGCTCGCGCATCGCCACGAACTGCTGCCCATCACCCGCGCGCTTGCCGAGACGTGGCTCGGACATTTCTGCGACGCGCTCGACACGGCGGTGCCGGATGTCGAGGCGCGTCGCGCCATCCGGGACAAGGTCCGCGCTCTGGCGATGGCGCTGGTCAATGAGGGACAGAAGCCCTCGGCACTGCGGGCGCGACCGCACGGGATATGCTTGCGTTACAAGCCGGCCATCGAGTCGATCGCGCTCGCACGTCGCGGGGACGTCGCGGCGATGCGACAACTCGTGAAGCATGCGCCTGACGTCCTCGTCTCAGCGCCGCATGCCGCCCATCTTCTGCAGCTTGCCGTGCTCGGCGGACGCCAAAGCGTGGCCGAATTCCTTCTGGACGCGGGCGTCGATGTGAACAAACCATCGCCGATCGCGCCACTCATCTTGGTGACGCCGCTTTGCGCCGCGCGAATGAAACGCCGCGGCGCAATCGAGGCGCTGCTGCTTCGGCGTGGCGCAAAGGAAGACATTTTCACGCATGCGTTCCTTGGAGAGCTCGATCGTCTGCACGAGGATATCGGCCGTGATCCACGGGCCGTGCAGGCCATCGATCCCGCTGTCGATGCGCTGCAGATTACGCCGGTGCATCATGCCGTTGCGGGCGGCCAGGTGGACGCGTTGCGCACGCTGCTCTCACGCATCGCGCAGGCCGATGAGCCCCTGCTCGGTAGCGCTCGCGCGGTCCAGGCCGCGGTCGCGCGCGAGAGTGTGGCCATGCTTGTGATGTTGCTCGAACGGGGAGCGAGCGCGGCATCGGTCGGCGCCGGCCGCTGGGTTCTTCATCCTGAGCTCGCACCGATACTCGCGCGCGCGGGGGCGGGCGTCGATCGGTCGGGGTCGTGGATCGGGCTCGCATGCACCGGCAACCAAGGACGAAAGGACGACCCCGAGCTTGTCACGGCGCTCTTGCGTCATGGTGCACGTGTCGACGACAAGCGCCTCACCGGACAAGGGACCGACGGCGGGCACGCCACGGCGCTGCACTACGCCGCCAAGGCCGGCTTTGTGAGAACCATCAAGGTTCTGCTCGCGCACGGCGCCGATCCGATCGCCCGCGACGACAACGGCTTCACGCCCCTCGATTGGGTCGAGCGCGCCGCGCCGTCGGTTGATCGCCCGGCGGTTCGGCGCGTGCTTGGAGCGTGACGTAACCACGTCTCGCGTCGAGGGCGCTCAAACGCTTCCATGCGCGGCGCTGGGAGTGAGCGGGCTGCGGCCGGATTGCGCTCGCGCCGTTCGCAGCATGACGAGCAGCAAACCCAACAGCAGCACGGCGCCCGCAAACAGGAATACGGGTATGGCCCAGTTCCAGAACAGGCCGCGGTCGATGATGGCTTCTTGCGACGGATTGTCGACGAGATAGAGCACTGTCACCTTGTCGCCCGCTCGATAGCTCGGCGGGTTGCTCCCGACGCTGTCCTTGAATTCGACCCGCGTGTTGGTCTCAGTCCTGAATCGGACGATCGGATAGTAGCTATAGCCGCCATGGTCGCTGGAGCTTGACTCACTCTTCAGCCTGATCACCTCGCCTTGGGCGCGCAGGCCGGTGGTCTCGAGGCGGGCGATCTTTACGCTCTGATAGATGCCCACAGCGAAGAGAACGACCGCGAAGATGCCGACGATCGGTGCAGCCTTCCGGCTTTGCCGCGATTGCGCCAGCGCCGCCTGCTCCATGTCCGCCCCCGTGACAAGCTGCTCGATCGGCTTGACGCGGGTGTGATCGATGCTGGCGTCTTCACCGAGACCATGCCGCTTGCGCCACTCCGCGATGGAAAGGCGCTGTCCCTTCGGGATCATGATCCGTCGGATGTGAAAGCCGAGATAGATCAGCATGCCGATCGCCATGATCCAGGTCATGAGCGTGACCGGATAGGCCGTGATCGCCGTATGGCCAAGCCAGAGTCCGGCCACGACCAACGTCAGTCCGGCAGCCGAAAGAATGGCCTCGACCGAATAGTTATTCGCTTCTCGCGCTCGTGTCGGACTATGAGGAGCGATGAGGAGCGGCACGACGCGCCCGGTCTCTCTGCCGCGAACCGAGCTTGTGCTGGTGTCGGATTTCGCCTCTACGGTGCGGCCGTCCGGCGATGTGTAGCGGTAGACCGAAGCATACATCTGACCTTCGGCAAGGACGCCGATGATGGTGCCGGTCGCGTGCAACGAGTGGACGCGCCAGACGATCACATTGCCGAGAACAAGCGCGCCCAGGCCGAGACACACCAGGGCGCCGATGAACAGGCCCACTTGTTGGTAGGCCTGCGCGCCTCCGAAGATCAGCTCCCACATGGCCGTTTCCTTCCCGCGGGCCAATAATGTGGGGCGGCGAGATTTACCGTTGCGTTAATATCCGAAAACGCTTGGATTTATGCGCAATCTACGTGCTTCCGCCGCGCTCGCGCACAAGCGCGGCGACCTGCGGCTGCTCGCAGTACTCCGCCCAGCCAAGCACCGTCGCGTCGTACTTGTCATCGTGGATGTTTGGATCGGCGCCGGCGTCGAGGAGCATGCGGGCCATGTCGATCGCCCCGCTTTCGGCGGTCATGTGCAGCGCCGTGGCGTTGCAGTCCCACAGGCTGCGCTTGGCGTTGACGTCCACGCCGTGGGCGAGCAGCCACCGCACCGCGGCGGCGTTCTTCTTGCTCACCGACAGGTGCAAGGCGATCGTGTCGCGCCCGTCGGGACCGAGACGAGACGGGTCGTCCTTCAGCATGGCCTCGGCCGTCTCGTAGCGCTCGAGGTAGAGCGCGCTCATGAAATCGAGCTTGACGCCGGTCGCATCCAGCATCGCGACGATGGCGGGATCAGCATGCACCTCCGACGCGGTGGTGAGCGCCGTCGCGCCGATTGCGTCGCTTGCATTCGGATCCGCTCCGAGATCGAGCAGCAGGCGGACCATCCGCGGATGGTTCTTCGCCGCGGCGTGGTGCAAGGGCGTGCGATAGTGCTCATTGCGGCTCATGCGCGCGCTCAGGAGCGAGCGGTCGCGCGCAATGAAGCCGCGCACGTCGCTCTCTCGATCGAGCGCAATCGCGGACCAGAGATTGAGCCTGGCGCCATGAGCGAGGAGATACTCCGCCACGTCCTCGCGCACGCGGGCGAAGCAAGTGGCCCAGCCGAGCACGCCGACCTGGTGGTCGTCGCCCTCGCCGACGACATCGGAGCCCGCTTCGACCAGCAGCGTGACGACGTCCAAGTCCGCAGCGTCGGCCGCAAAGTGCAACGCATAGGCGTTGTCGCCGTAGTCACGGATGCGGACATCCGCGCCGCGATCGAGCAGCAGCCGCACGCAGGCCGCGCGATTGCGCCAGGCCGCCATGTGCAGTGCCGTTCGCCCCCAGAAGCCGCCGCCGCGGGCGTCGATCAAGTCGAGATGCGCATCGAGCAAGCGGCCGAGCTCGTCGGCGCGGCCCTTCTCGGCGGCGTCGAGGATGGCATTGACCGCCTGCTCCACCGCGGCGGGACGATCGCGGCGCTCCTGGAAGTTGCGGGCAAGAAGCTCGATCGCCTCGTTGCCGCCGGCCTTGCCGATCTGGTGGACGGTGCGGCCGTCATCATCGGTCAGGCTCGGATCGAACCCGCCCTCGAAGGCGCGCCGAACAGTCTCGACATCGCCGGCGCGGGCCGCGGCGAACACCCGCTTGCGGGTGACCTCGTCGACATGGGCCTTGAGCGCCCGCCAGCTCGCAAAGCCATAGTCGCGCGCCACCGCGAGCTGGGCCTCGGTGAGCTGGGCGTGCGGCGCTTGCGCCCGCAACGCCTTGAGGCGTTGCTTCGCCTCGTTCTTCAGATGTTCGAGGTTGGGTTGCGCGGGCAGCACGTGGGCGGAATGCGCAGCGGCGGAACGCGCAGCGGGAGTGTGCTCAGAGTTCATGAATAACCTTCCTTCCCTATGCGCCCGGCGTCCGCGTGCCTCGGGCAGGAAGTCAGGTTATGTGAGATCACAATGTTCGGCGGGCTGAGCCCTTTACGCGGACCGTCGGCCACCGGTGCGGCCAATGCAAGAATAGCGAAGCCGCGCTCGGCGATGCAAGGGGTCCACTGGCCGAAATTGGCCTCAGTCGCACTCGCGGTGTCTAGTCTCAGGCCGCCACCACGTCCCGCTCCATCATGACTTCGGCCTGCAGGCTTTCAACATCGCGATAGATCGAGGCGACGGCGAGCACACGGCCGTTGCGCTTGTAGCGCAACACACAGTTCCTGGACGCGATGTCGCCATCGATCGCCAGATCATCCCACTTTTCGGCGTGACCGACGTAATTGATCGGCACGTCGTAGTGCTGGCTCCAGAAGAACGGGACGGCGCTGAACGGCTCGCGACTTCCCAGCATGGCAAGCGCGGCGGCCTGACCCTGGCGCTCGGCGACAACCCAATGCTCCACCCGAATGCGCTCACCGCTGTGCAGATCGGGCCAGCGCGCAATGTCTCCGGCCGCATAGATTCCAGGCACGCTCGTCTCCAGGTAATGACCGACGACCACGCCGCGATCGATGGCAAGGCCGGCTTTTTCAGCAAGCTCCAGGCGCGGCCGCACGCCGATGCCTGCAACCACGAGATCCGCTGCGAGCGTGCCGCCGCTCTTCAACGTGATCGTCTTGCCGTCGATGGCGCTGGCTGTCTCCTCGAGATGAAAGATCACGCCGTGCTCCTCGTGCAGCGCACGCACGAAATCCCCCATTTGCGCACCAAGAATCCGCTCCATCGGGCGTTTCTCCGGCGCGACGACATGGACCTCGATCCCACGGGCGCGCAGCGAGGCAGCGACTTCGAGCCCGATGAAGCTCGCGCCCAGCACGACGGCGCGGCGCGCGGTCTTGGCACGCTCGATGATGGCGCGGCAATCAGCGAGCGAGCGCAGTGTGCGCACATGCGGCGCCTCGGCGCCGGGTATGGACAAGCGGACCGGCTCGGCGCCGGTCGCGAGCAACAGCCGGTCATATGGGAAGCGTTTTCCATCGGCCAGCACGACTTCGCGCGAACGCACATCGATGCCGGTGACGTTCGCCTTGAGCTCAAGCTCGATCCCACTGTCGCGATAAAAGCTGTGCGGCCGCAACGGGACCCAATCTTCCGGGGCGTTTCCGGCAAGATAGTCCTTGGACAAATTCGGCCGGTCCACGGGCGGCGCATCATCATTGCTCAACATGACGATGCGTCCTTGGTATTCTTCTCGGCGCAACATTTCGGCCGCTGCAAAACCGGCGGCGCCACCGCCAACGATCACGATCTTATCGGGGGCCCCGGGTCTCGACTTGCCTTTGGACGCCTTCGCCTCCTGCTTGCCGCGCACAAAAATTCTGCCGTCGCGCTGCTCGACCTGCCAGCGCGCAACCGGGCTCAGTGCGGGAGCGTGCAGCGCTTCGCCGGTTCGCAGGCTGAAGCAGGCGTGATGCCAGGGACAGCGCACCGTGTCGTCGACCAGCAGCCCTTCCGCGAGCGGTCCGCCATAGTGCGTGCAGGTGGCACCGATCGCGAAAATCTCATTGCCCCGACGGGCGAGCAGCACCGACTCCTGGCCGACGTGCCCCAGCAGCATCTGGCCGTCGGCGAGCGCGTCGACCGAAATTCCCTGCCCTAGATCAGGACCGGTCGGACTGGATTGTTCAGCACCCATCGGGATCTCCCGGGTAGGCAGTTTTACCGTCTGGCCCCGCTCCCGGCGGGCCTGTTCACGGTCAGTGGCCAATAGATGCAGGGTTTGCAAAACTGTTCCCGCCGGAACACGCGAGCCGGGAACCTTTTTGTGTGACGGGCATCTAATCCACGGCTGACCATCCGAGGGAGATGGGAATGCGGGAACCAAATGCAACTCGGGCTACGGACTCGACCGCGCTTGGCGACGCACAGCTCGTCCAACTGGCGCGGCAACGGGACGGCGTTGCCTTTCGGACCATCATGCAACGGCATAACCGGCGGCTCTACCGGATGGCTCGTGCGGTGGTACTCAATGACAGTGAAGCCGAGGATGTCGTCCAAGAAGCCTATGTCCACGCGTTCGCCAGTCTCGACCAGTTCCGCGGCGATTCCAGCCTCGCGACCTGGCTTTCACGCATCGTGCTGAACGAGGCGTTGGGACGGTTGCGCCGCCGACGCCCGACAGTCGACATAGGAACCATCGAGAACCAACCGCCATCGCAAGCTCAGATCATTCCATTCCCAACACCACAGCTCGATCCCGAACGCGCCATGGCTCAACGAGAAATTCAGCGTCTGGTGGAACAGGCAATCGACGATCTGCCGGAAGCTTTCCGGATCGTGCTGGTGGCCCGCGTCATCGAGGACATGAGCGTCGAGGAGACCGCGGAGCTGTTCGGGCTTCGCGCCGAAACGGTCAAGACCCGCTTGCACCGGGCAAGGGCGCTCCTGAAGGACGCTCTCAAGAAGCACGTCGATTCAGCTCTGACCGATGCATTCCCGTTTGAAGGAAAACGCTGCGCACGAATGACGAGCGCTGTGTTGCAGCGGTTCAACCTGCCGGTTTGACCGGGAACGTTTCCGCTCCTGCTGCATCCAACGGCCGATAACCGATCGCTGGCTCGGGCGACGCAGGCGCGTCGCCTGTTCCCGATGACATGACATGAATGACATGAGGAGGTACGCATGAGGTCGAAAAGCATTTTGATCGCGAGCGCCTGCGGCGCAGGACTGTGCGGAACCTTGCTGGCAGCAGCCGCGCCACCGACACTGAAGGGCCATGACGCCACGATCGCGCGCCACGCGCAAACGATGATGGACGAAGGCCGAAAGACCTTCCGTTACGATACATTTGGCAGCGAGGCGTTCTGGGGGGGCGCGCTGCAACTGCACAAGGCGATTGCCGGCGAAAAGAATGGCGGCGTCGGCCCCGGCGTTTCGCCCAAGACTGCGCTGTCGGTCGGGTTGAAGGTCGACGCCGATGTGCTCCCGAACGCATTGAAGAACCAGATCAAGGCCGGCAAGGTCGATCTTGACGATCCTGCGACCACGATTGCGCTGCTGAAGCTCAACGCGGTCGTCGGCGTGACGGCCTTCGCGAATCCCGACGGCAGCGTGAGGTCGATGGGGATCCAGTGCGCGCTCTGCCACTCGACCGTCGACGATTCGTTTGCGCCAGGCATCGGCCGTCGGCTCGACGGTTGGGCCAATCGGGATCTCAACGTCGGCGCGATCGTGTCGCTGGCCCCGAACCTCAAACCGTTCACCGAACTGCTCGACGTCGACGTCGGCACCGTCAAGGAGGTCCTCGCCAGCTGGGGGCCCGGCCGCTTCGATGCCGAGCTCGACAAGGACGGCAAGGCCTTTCGTCCGGACCGCAAGCAAGCCGGAACGCTCATTCCGCCTGCGTTCGGACTCGCCGGCGTGAACCTGCACACCTGGACGGGCTTCGGATCAGTGCCCTATTGGAACGCCTATGTGGGCGCGACCGAGATGCGCGGCGCCGGCACGTTCTTCGATGACCGCTTCAACGATAAGGATCAATATCCGGTGGCGGCGAAGAGCAGCGCTGGTAATACGCGTGGCACCCCGGATCGACTGACCTCGAAGCTCGCCGCGCTGCACTTCTACCAGCTCTCGATCCCGGCTCCGCCGGCACCGGCAGGATCATACGACAAAGCCGCATCCGAACGTGGCAAGGCGCTCTTCAACGGAACGGCCAAGTGCGCGAGCTGCCACGTCCCGCCGCTGTTCACCGAGCCGGGGAACAACTTGCATGCGCCGGCGGAGATTGGCGTCGACTCCTTCCAGGCCGATCGCTCGCCGACCCACATGTACCGCACCGCGCCGCTCGCCGGTCTGTGGACGCACCAGAAAGGCGGCTTCTACCACGACGGTCGGTTTGCCACGTTGATCGACGTCGTCAATCACTACGACAAGCATTTCGATCTCGGTCTCAGCAGCGCGCAAAAGAACGACCTGGTCGAGTACCTGAAAGGGATATGAAGCATGTGCCGGTTTCGCCGGCCGCTCACAGCGTCCAGCCGCCGTCGATGATGTGCGTTAAATCGCCTCTGTTCCTCGCATGCGGACAGGAATGCGGCTCCACGATGCTACTGAGCTCCGGATCGCCGAGCTCGGCTTGCCTGCCCTTGCACGTATTCGCGCAGTGCTCGATTGATCCGCGTCTGATAGCCTTCATTGGATGTCGTGTGGCTTTTGAACCAGGCAACGACATCGGCATCGAGCCGAAGAGTTAGTTGCTGCTTGACGGGTCGATAGAAAAGGCCGCGCTTGGCCCCGGACCAGTCGGGGAGCGGCGGCGCGTCTGATGTATCGATGGCATGATCGGGGAGTGCCGCGAGCGACTTCAGTTCCGCTCGCTGCCGGGGCGTCAAACGCTTAGAAGTTGCCTTCTTCATAGGCCCTCCTTTCGTGCGCAGTGGCCTTGCGCGCGCTGATGATGCGGCCAACCTGCTCGTCTTCAGCGTCTGCCGGCCAAGTATGAACGACCAGCAGCAACACTGGCCCGACAGGTCCGATAGTGTGCCAGCGATCGCCGTCCGGGTGCGGGTCCGGTCTCGAAGCGTGGAACGGATCGTCAAACACAAGCACCGCGGTTTCGAACGACAGGCCGTGCTTGAGGCGGTTTGCCGCCGCCTTGTCCGGGTCCCACGTCCAGGGCACTGCCGCCGCCTCTACCTGTAGGTACAAATATGGCACTACACGTATGTAGTGTCAAGATTTGCGTTTGGGACCTGAGAAGCCGAGCCGTCATATGTCTACTTCAGCAACCACTCACAGCGTCCAGCCGCCGTCGATGATATGAGCGACGCCAGTGGTGAATGCGCTTTCGTCGCTGGCAAGGTAGACGGCGAGACTTGCAATCTCGTCCGCGGTGCCCAGCCGCCCCATCGGTTGGCGCGCGACGAACGCCTCGAAAGCTCCGGGCCCGCCGGCCGCGGCGCGCCCGCGAAACGACGGTGTATCGATCGTGCCCGGGCAGATGCAGTTGCAGCGGATCCCTTTGGTGACAAAATCGGCGGCGATGGCGCGGGTCAGCGCCGAGATGGCGCCCTTGGTCGCGCCGTAGACATAACGGTTGGGCGCGGCCTTGAAGACACCGGCCGCGGACGCGATGTTGATGATCGACCCGCCGCCGTGTGCGAGCATAGCGGGCAGGAATGCGCGGATTGTGCGGTGCATCGACTTGACGTTGAGGTCGAAGGCGAAATCCCAATCGTCCTCGGAGCAGTCGAGGATCGTGCCGTGATGCACGAAGCCGGCGGCGTTGAGCAGAACGTCGATCGTACCGACTTTCCGGGCCATCTCGGCGACGGCAGCGCTGTCGCGCACGTCGAGCGGCATCGTTTCCGCGATGCCGCTGCCGGCGAGGAGCGAGAGCCCCTTCGCATCGATGTCGGTGGCGACCACGTGGGCGCCCTCACGGGCAAACGCCTGGGCCGATGCCCTGCCGATGCCAGCCGCCGCAGCGGTTACGAATGCGCGCTTTCCCTTCAACCTATCTGCCATGGTTTCGTGGCCTCCGGGGGCGGTGACATCTCGTCGCGCCCGTGGCTGCGACAGTCGCCGCCCGAGCCGGTGCCGTCAATGGTCTCAAGTGTGGGCAGCATTCTCGCCGGTGCCGGCCTTACCGGGAGTCATCAAAAAGTTGGGTCGCGCCCCCGCGCGGCCTGATGTAGGCTCCTGCCAAATTCCGGCCGAGCCGCCGAGCCTGGATCTTGAGAATCGGCGGCTCTTGGAATCCCACGCGAGGGAGCAAGCAGCGCCATGGCGTCGGTCGACATTCGCGATGTGCGCAAATCGTTCGGCGATGTGGAGGTCCTGCACGGCGTGAGCGTGCCGATCGAGGACGGGCAGTTCATGGTGCTGGTCGGACCTTCCGGTTGCGGCAAGTCCACGTTGCTCCGGCTGATCGCCGGGCTTGAGAACATCACCTCGGGGACGATCTCGATCGGCGGTCGGGTGGTCAACGACGTCCACCCGAAGGAGCGCGATATCGCCATGGTGTTCCAGAACTACGCGCTCTATCCGCACATGACGGTGGCCCAGAACATGGGCTTCTCGCTGATGCTGCGAGGCGCGAGCAAGGCCGAGATCGCCGAGCGCGTAAGCTCGGCCTCGGACATTCTCGCGCTGGGCGGTCTGCTCGAGCGTTATCCGCGGCAGCTGTCGGGTGGCCAGCGCCAGCGCGTCGCGATGGGGCGCGCGATCGTGCGCGATCCGCAGGTGTTCCTGTTCGACGAGCCGCTGTCCAATCTCGATGCCAAGCTGCGCGTCGCCATGCGCACGGAGATCAAGGAATTACACCAGCGGTTGCGCACCACCACGATCTACGTCACGCACGACCAGATCGAGGCCATGACCATGGCTGACCGCATCGTCGTCATGCACGATGGCGTCGTCGAACAGATCGGCGCGCCGCTCGAGCTCTACGACCGGCCGATCAATCGGTTCGTGGCCGGCTTCATCGGATCGCCGGCGATGAATTTCATCGAGGGCAGGATCGCGGCCGACGCAAGCTCGGTGGAGACGCCGCAGGGCGACCGGCTTGCGATCGCAGCCGTTCCCACCGAGGCGGCGGGCCGCGCTGTGGTGTATGGCATCAGGCCCGAGCATCTCGAGCTCGCCGGCGATGGGATTCCGGCCGACGTTGCCGTTGTCGAGCCGACCGGCTCTGAGACGCAGATCGTCGCTCGGCACAGCTGTGGTGAGATCGTGGCCGCATTCCGCGAGCGCCACCAGATCAGTCCCGGCGAGCGGATCCATTTGCGGCCGCGGGCACACGCGGCTCACCTGTTCGACGCGCAGACTGGCGCTCGGCTCTAGCAAGTTCAAACATAACCAGAGTGGAGGAAGGCAAATGTCCAGTAAGGGATACGATCGCAGGTCGCTTCTGAAAGGGAGCGCTGCGGCGCTCGCGGCAGGCTCGGCGATCACCGCCGACCAGCTTGCCACCATGGCTGCAGCCTGGGCGCAGACCGCGCCTTGGAAACCGGAGCCCAGGGCCAAGCTCAATGTGCTGCGCTGGAAGCGGTTCGTGGAGGCCGAGGATCAGGCGTTCATGGCCATGGTGCAGGCCTTCACCAAGGCGACCGGGGTCGAGATCAACGTCACCAATGAGTCCTATGAGGACGTGCAACCGAAGGCATCGGTTGCCGCGAATACCGGGCAGGGCCTCGACATGGTGTGGGGCCTTTACTCGCTGCCACATCTCTTTCCGCAGAAGTGCCTCGACGTCTCCGACGTCGCCAACTATCTCGGGAAGAAATACGGCGGCTGGGCGCCCTCGGCGGAGGCCTACGGAAAATCCAAAGGCAAATGGATCGCGGTTCCGGTCGCGGTCACCGGCGCCCTCATGAACTACCGCATCTCAGCTGCGGAGAAGGCCGGTTTCAAGGAGTCTCCCAAGGACACAGCCGGGTTCCTCGAGCTCTGCAAGGCACTCAAGAGGAACAACACGCCCGCCGGCTTCGCGCTCGGACATGCCTCAGGCGACGCCAACACCTGGCTGCACTGGGCGCTGTGGGCTCACGGTGGCTACCTCGTCGACAAGGACGACAAGGTCATCATCAACTCACCGGAGACCGCCAAAGCGCTCGAGTACGTCAAAGCGCTGTACGAGACATTCATTCCCGGCACCGCCTCCTGGAACGACTCGTCCAACAACAAGGCCTTCCTGGCAGGCGAGCTCTATTGCACCGACAACGGCATCTCGATCTATGTCGCGGCCAAGAAGGAGCGGCCGGACATTGCCTCGGACATGAACCACGCCTACATGCCGATCGGGCCTGTCGGCAAGCCGACCGAGCTGCACCTGGCGTTCCCGATCCTGACCTTCGCCTTCACCAAGTTCCCCAACGCCTGCAAAGCATTCGCAGCCTTCATGCAGGAGGCGGACAATTTCAATCCATGGGTCTCGGCGGCGCAGGGCTACCTGTCGCCGTTCCTCGCCGAATACGACAAGAACCCGATCTGGACGGACGATCCCAAGACCACCCCGTACCGCGACGTGGCCAAGCGCACGCTGACACCGGCGGGCCTCGGCACGCTCGGCGAGAAGGCCGCCGCCGCCGTCGCCGACTTCCTGGTGGTCGACATGTTTGCCAACTACGCCACCGGCGCGCAGGACCTGAAGGGCGCCATCGCGCTG
>Ga0066388_100000602_pt1 | contig 17663 bp, 16 predicted proteins | sample PanSoiMetaGPlot6_FD_64539 | JGI IMG/M metagenome (GOLD analysis project Ga0066388, IMG submission 64539) | Tropical forest soil microbial communities from Panama analyzed to predict greenhouse gas emissions - Panama Soil - Plot 6 (Hybrid Assembly) | ecosystem: Environmental > Terrestrial >... | reverse complement strand
GCTGTGAAAAACGAGCGCGAATTTCCATCAAACTCACTCGCAAAATGGACGCAAGAATTTCAGACGGGTAAATTTTCGCGGGGGTACCACGTTTTTACCAACCAAACAAACGCCATGGCGTTGAAAATAGGGGGGTTAAGAATGGCGCGCAGGTTGCATTTCTTGTAAGACGTGGGGGAGGCGAGCCGAGGATCCCTTTAGGGGATTGAGGGCTGGGCCGGTTCGCTTCTCCCCTTTTTTATTTTTAGGGTTTTGCTGTACAAAGCCTTAGACCCGCACTTTCGCCGATGGTGACCCGGAAAATCCTTCCGGAGTTCACCAACCCTCCAACTACCCCAAGAAAAAACCGAACTCGGCGGAAGTGTGTTCGCACGGAAATTGGAAAATACGAATTTGAAATTGGCTCGCTACCTCTAGCTGTGAATGGAAATAGCGGGCGGATTTGACGAACGGCTAGGTTCTTGATGGCGCGCGGTGTAATCGGTCAAAGTAAGACCGAGCATGATGGCGAGCCAGAAAAATCCGGCAATGATGACGAGCTGCGTGCGGCGGGGGCTATATTTCCCATGCATGAAGAAAAGGATTACGAGCGTCATTTTAGTGACGGCGATCGCCAGGGCGAGGACTATGTTCATTCGCCCCAGGTCAATTTTGGCGGCTCGCACGGTAATCCAGGTGCCGAGGAGCAGTGCGCCAAGAATCACGGCGTAAATCTTTGGAGAAACAATGTGTTCGCGATGTTCTGCCATCAAGGTCTCCGGTCAACTCTCAGATCAAATGACGGTTGATCAAGTACAGCAACGGGAAAAGGAAAATCCAGACGATATCGACGAAGTGCCAGTAAAGGCCGATGTTTTCGACGGGCGTGTTGTAGTTTGCGTCAAAGCGGCCTTTACGCGCTTCCAGAATAAGGTAGAGCAACAAGCCGGCGCCGACGATCATGTGCAGAGCGTGCAGACCGGTCATACCGAAATAGAGCGAGAAATACAGTTGAGCGTGAGCATTTACCGCCGTCATTCCCATAGTCCCCGGATAGCTGAAACCCTGCTCTTTGGCGTAGTCTCCCTCCGCCTCAATGGCTTCGCGCACTTCCTTTTGTTCGTTCTCGAAGTCCTTCGCGTTCAATCCGCAAGGATTTCTGCTATTGGAGCAATAGGTGATGTCAAAATTGCGCCCTGGCACGAGATGATGGTCAAACTTCTGTTTGTACTCGACCACCTTGATGCCCAAGAAAACAGAACCCAACACCAGCGTGGCGATGAGCCAGACGACAATAGCTTTTTTGCGGCTGGTCTCGGCGGACCAAACGGACATGGCCATCGTGAAACTGCTAGCGATGAGAACGATGGTGTTGGCGAAGCCGAGATTCAAGTCCAGCATGTTGCCCGCGACACCGAACGCGCTGGGAAATTCGTGGCGGTTGATGGTGTAGGTGAGGAAGAGGCCACCGAAGAACAGAATTTCCGTGACCAGGAAAATCCACATGCCGAGCGTGGCGGTTTCCTTCTGTTGCTCTAGGGTCTTAAATTGTCCGAACAGCTCTCCGGTGCGATGCACGCGGTGCTCCTTCAGTTAGGAAAAACCGAACCCGAAAACTGGCGGCGTAAAGCCGCCGCTACCAGAAAACCTAATCGTCGCCGTGGGCCGGGGCCAGCTTGCCGGGCGGCTTTGCGCCTTTAAGGCCCAGATCCGGACGGTGAACGAAATCGTATGGCTCCCAATCCACGACAGGTGTCTCGTGGAAGTTCTCCGTGAGAGGCGGCGAATTGGTCTTCCATTCGAGGCCAGTGGTGGGCCAAGGGTTCGGGCCGGCGATCTTGCCGTAGCGCATGGACCAAGTCAGATAAACCATGGGCAGCAAATAGCCGAGCGCGAGAATCGAGGCGCCCGCAGTGGACATGACGTTGAGCACCTGAAACTCGGGCGGGTAATTGCTATACCGCCGTGGACTTCCGAGGCCGCCAAGAATGAATTGGGGGAAGAACGTAAGATTGAAGCCAATGAAAAGGATGATGGCCGCAGCCCGCGCTAAATATTCCGGGTAAAGGCGCCCGGTGATTTTCGGCCACCAGAAGTGAAGGCCGCCAACGTAACCCATAACCGCGCCACCGACCATGATGTAGTGGAAGTGCGCGATGACGAAATACGTGTCGTGCAGATGTATGTCTAGGCCGAGGCAGGCGAGGAAAAGGCCCGTGAGACCGCCAATGGTAAAGAGGCCGATGAAGCCGAGCGCGTAAAGCATCGGCGTGTCGTACGAGATCGAGCCCTTGTAAAGAGTGGCCGTCCAGTTAAAGACTTTGACGGCGGAAGGAACTGCCACGATGTAGCTCAGGAACGAAAAGGCAATCGCCGCATAAGTCGCTTCGCCCGTAACGAACATGTGGTGCGCCCAAACGATGAAGCCGATGACGGCAATGCCGATACTGGACGCCGCGATGAAACTGTAGCCAAAAATCGGCTTGCGGACGAACGTAGGAATGATTTCACTGATTACGCCCATGGCAGGAAGAATCATGATGTAAACAGCGGGGTGCGAATAGAACCAGAAGAGGTGCTGGAAAAGAATGGGGTCGCCGCCATAAGCCGGATTAAAGAAGCCGAAGTGGAACATGCGCTCCAAACCAGCGAGAAGAAGGGTAATGGCGATAACCGGAGTGCCCAGAACCATGATCAAACTGGTCGCGTAATGGGCCCAAACGAAGAGCGGCAAACGGAACCAAGTCATGCCCGGCGCGCGCATCGTGTGCACGGTAACTAGGAAATTCAAACCAGTGAGAATCGAGGAGAAACCGTTAATGAAGATGCCTATGACAGCTGGCGTCACGGCCGAATTCGAATAGATGCTGCTCAGGGGCGTATAAAACGTCCAGCCGGTATCGAGCCCGCCTGTTCCGAACGAATAGAGTACAAAACAGCCGCCGACCAGATAAATGTACCAGCTCAAAAGATTGATCTTCGGAAAGGCGAGGTCCTTTGCGCCGATCATGATCGGAATCAGGAAGTTCCCGAGCACGGCGGGAATCGACGGAATCAGGAAGAAGAAAATCATCGCGACCCCGTGCATGGTGAACAGCTTGTTGTATGTTTCAGGTGTTACAAGCAGACCATTCGGCGTGAGCAGATGAATGCGAATCAGCGTCGCAAAGATGCCGCCGACGAAGAAGAAAAACGTAACCGACGCAAGATAAAGCAGCGCGATGCGCTTGTGGTCGGTGGTGAGCAGCCACGAGCGAATGCCGTACTTCGCGTTGAGATAATGCTCGCGTGGAAGCTGGAATTCGCCAGTCGCCGCAGTTGTAGTCCCGTCCATAGCTTATTTCTTCCCCGTTGCCGGCTCGCCTGCGGCGGGTTTCACCGGAACAGGCTGGTCTTTCTGGGCCTTGATGTACGCCGTAAGCGCCAGGATCTGATCCTCCGAAACAAGACCCTGGAAGCTAGGCATCACCGGCTGATACCCAGCAACGATTTTTGCGGTCGGCTGGAGAATCGACTCGCGAATGTACGCATCATCGGCGACAACGGTCGAGCCGTCCGCGAGTCTCACCTTCGAACCATAAACTCCGTTGTATGACGGCCCGCGGCCTTTGCCATCCGGAGAGTGGCACGTGTTGCAAGCCAAATCATTATAGAGCCTGGCGCCGAGGGCGACGGGGTCGCCTGAGCCTGTGCTGCCAGCAAGCCAAGCGGCGTAGTCATCCGGTTCCATGACGGTTACCCAACCGCCCATGATGGCATGGCTTGTGCCGCAGTATTGCGAACAGAAGAAGTGATAGCGCCCGGCTTTGGTGGGACGGAACCACATGGAATTGTAATGACCGGGAACGACGTCCATTTTCACGCGGAAGGCAGGGACCGAAAAATCATGAATGACGTCCTCGCTAGCGAGAATCAACCGGACGTTGCGGTTCACGGGAACGTGCAGTTCGTTAATTTCGCGGCGGCCATTCGGCTGCTCGAGTTTCCACATCCATTGTTTGCCGATGACGTAGACGTCCAGCGTATTCGATGGTATGTGCCGGTAGTCTACGTAAACCACAGCCCCCCAGCCAAACATGGACAATAACAAGAAAAACGGCAGGACGATCCATGTGATCTCAAGGCGCAAGTCTCCATGGATAGGCGCGCCGATCTCATCCGGGGTTTTGCGCTTGTATCGGAAGAAGAAATAGACGATGGCAACCGTGATCAGCACGGCGAAGAAAATGCACACGCCGACGATGAACAACATCAGGCCGTCAACATCGGGAGCGAAATTGGAGGCCGACTCCGGATAAAGTGGCAATTGCGACTGCACGGTCTAGTTTGCTCCTTGCTGGTGCAAATTCACGTGTGCCGCTGCATGTTCGCGGCGGCGGAAAACGAAAAAGGCAACAATCATGGCGGCGATGGTCATGATGCCGCCGAGACGCACGATGTTAAGAATCGTCGCACTGTAGTGAGCCGTGGCTGGATCGTATTGGAAGCAATACAGCAGGACGCGATCTACGGGCGAACCAATCTTTCCGGCGGAAGCGTCCACAAGCCCCAAGCGAAGGTCGCGTGCAGGGAATTCGACTCCGTAAAAATAGCGGGAAATGTGGCCATCGGGCGTGAGCAAGAGCAATCCGCTCGCGTGAGCGAAAAGATTGTTCTTTGCATCAAAATTGAAATGGAAATTCGCAGCGTTTGTGACGACAGTAATTGATTCTTTCGAGCCGCTCAGGAAGTGCCAGCCAGTGGCTGTTTCCGGGCGACGGAACTTCGACATCGCAGTGGCCTTCTTTTCCAGCGCCATTTGTGGCGTATCGCGATCGTCAAAACTGATAAAGACAACTTCATAGTCGCGGCCGGGATTGAAGGAAAGCATACGCAAAGCACCAACGACGCCTTGCTCGAGCTGCGTGCACATCATCGGGCAACCGTAGTAAACGAACGCCACGACGACCGGCTTTTGTTCCTGGAGGTAATCGCGGAGGCGAACGTCCCTGCCCGTTTCGTCTTTAAATGCAGCGTCGAGCGGCATTTGCGCATTGAGTTCCGGGCGGAAGTTGACGCCCTGCAAGATAGTAGGCAAACCGCTTGCTGGCTGACCAACGTTACTCGGAGCCAATTGCGCGCGGGCCACCGTAGTCACAAAAAGCAGCGTCAACGCAAGTCCGAGTTTGCAAGTCAAGCGCATCGAATTACTTCTTCTTCTCCAAAGCAGCAGGTACGGCTTGTGTCGCGCCGGGCAATCCTTTGTCGGCGATGATTTTCATCGCTTCCTTAACAGGAATTTGCGCAATGCCGGCCTTTTCGTCCACCCAACCGTAGCTTTCGTTGGCTTTGGCATCCGCTGCAATTTTGTCTCGCAGATCCTGCTGTGGATCCGAGATGTGGCCGGGAAGGCCCTGCAAGCGCGGCTCGGGCGGCATGCTTGCATTCATCTCATCTGATGCCGACATTTGCTGGCGAACCATGGGTGGCGGCGTGTCCTGACTCGCGGCATATTTCGCGGAGAATTTGAAGAAGTAGAGGCAAATGCCCAGCGACACGATGACGGTAATTGCGAGATAAAGCAGTGACCAAAGCACGGATGAAATACTGATATCGCGTGACTCGAAGGAGACGTCGCCATGTTCGGGCAAATTGCTCCCGGACTTGTGAGGATCAGTGCTCATCGCTTGCAATTGCCTCCTCAAGTTTCGGATCGCCGAGCGGAAGCAAGGGCCGCCGCTTCAACTGCCCGGCAAAAAACCAGAGCCATAGCCCACCAAGACCGAGCACCGCCACAAGATCCCACAACAAGGCTGCGGGGTTGGCAAAGGGGCTGCTCCAAAACTCTGGCTGCGTCAGCCAGAAAATATCGAGAACGCGCATGGCAATCATCCAGCCGGCAACAATGGGAATCAGCCGGCGATTTCGCTTTACATCGTGCGAGAGCAAAATAAAAAACGGCAGCAAGAAATGCAGCACGAGAACGCCCACGGCGATCAGGCCCCAAGCGCCGCTCAGGCGCTGGTGGTAAAAAGTGATCTCCTCGGGTAGGTTTCCCGACCAGATGATGAGCAACTGGGAGAATGAGAAATATGCCCACAACATGTTAAAGGCGAAGAGCAGTTTGCCGAGATCATGCAGGTGTCGCGCCTGAATGAGGTGGGAAAACGGCTCGCTATAGGAAAACATCACTATGACGAGAATCATCAGGGCCATCGCGGAAATGGCCTGGCCGGCGACGAACATGAAACCGTAAATCGTGGACGCCCAGTGCGGAGAGAGAGACATCACCCAATCAAACGCGGCGAAGCTCATGCCGAAAATGTAGAGAATGATGCCTGGACCCGCAAAGAACTTGATGCGCGCGCGAAGCTTGCGATCTTCCTTGTTGACGTCCTGCTGGACGGACATCGTGTTGAAAAGCCACATCAAGAGAATCCAAACGGCGAAGTAGAGAACGGCGCGGAAGACAAATCCGTTGTGGGTGAGCCACCACGACTGCATCTCAGAAAGGCCGCCTTCCGCCGGATACTTTGGCAGATCAAGCCAACCGCCACGGACTTCACCGCCGACCGTATGCGTCTTGTAGAGATAACCCATGCCGAAGAGCAGTGGAATGAAGAATGCAGCGACAAGCCACAGAACGCGAGTGGCGGACTCGAGTGGGCGGCGGATCAAGATGCCCCAGTCGCCACCCGTAAGATGTTGCAGCATGAGCAAGCCGAGCGAGCCGAGCGAAAGGCCGAGCACTGCAAGAAATCCGACAAGATAAGAACGGAAGAATATTTCCGGCGATATGATCCAGCCCAGGATGCAGCCGATGAGGCCAAGCACACCTACAACGAGCGCGCGCTTCTCCAGCCGCGTCACGCTTTCCGGCGCTTTGTATTCCTGCGCGGTCATTCTTTTGCTCCCTCAGCCTTCGTAGCTCCGCTTTCCGCACGCGCGCTGGAAATTTTCGAGCGCAACGATTCCGGCAACTCGCTCGCTTTTGCATTGCGGCTCAATTGGAGCGCGCGGACATAGGCGATGATGGCCCAACGGTCCTTCGGCGGAATCTGCGCGGAGTAGCTGTACATCGCGCCAAATCCGTTCGTGACGACGTCGTAGAGATAGCCGTTCGGCGCTTGGCGCAGGCGGTCAATGTGATAGCTGGGCGGGTGCTTCATTCCGCGCTCCACGATCATGCCGTTGCCGTCGCCCTGCAAACCGTGGCAGGGCGTGCAGAAAATCTTGTAGCGCTCTTCGCCGCGCTCGAGCAGTTTTGGATCGACGGGCAGTGGGAAAGCGTTCGAATCCTTTGGCACGACCAATTCATCGTTGGCGATGGAACCGCGGGCCACGGTGTTTTCGATGAGCGGGCGCTCGGAGCGGCCGTCCGCAAAGAAATTACTTTCGGACAGCGGCTTGTTTTTCGGCTGATTAGCCATATCCTGGCGGAGCAATTCTTCATTGCAGCCCAGCATGAAAAGGCCGCAAGCGGTCAGTAGAAACCCGCGCGTTAGCGAGGCGCTAATCCTCATCGCGCACCTCGGTCACAGCTTTTGCATTAATGCTCTGCAGAAACTTCGTCGCGCTGGCAAGGTCGAACTTCTTGTCGGTCGCCTCGATGCAGAGGAAGAATCCGTCATTCGTGGCGCGCTTGAAACTCGGCACATTAAAGAGCGGGCAATGCGGCTGGGGCAGTTTGTTCAATGCAAGCATGCCAAGCACGGCAAACGTAGAGGCGCCCAAAACGGTGAGTTCGAATGTGACCGGAATGAACGCGGGCCAGCTGTTGAGGGGGCGGCCAGCAATATTCAGCGGATAATCGATAACGTTCACCCAGTACTGGAAAAAGAAGCCGCCAAGACCACCGCAAAGTCCTCCAAGCAGGGCAATCTGCGGTACAAGATTGTGCTTCCAACCTTTTAGACCCAATTCAAGGCCGCACGCTTCGGAAAGGCCCGGCACTGGATACGGAGCAAACGCATCGAAGCACTCATATCCGGCTTCGCGAACCTTCTTGGCTGCGGCGATTAGTGTTTTGGCCGAATCGAATTCGCCAAGGACGCCGTAAAGGGTTTGACGCGTCTCGCTCATTCGTGTTCCTCAGAGGTGTGCGCCACAAGTTCGCGCATTTCCGCAATGGAGATCGCCGGCAATGCTCGGACGAACAAGAAGAGCAGCGCAACAAACAAGCCCATCGTGCCGATAAACGTGCTGTAGTCCCAAAAAGTCGCCTGATAACGGCCCCATGCTCCGGGGACGAAATCGCGCGTCAAGCTGATGACGACGATTACGAACCGTTCGAGCCACATGCCGAGATTAATGACCAGTGACATTACAAAGAGCGCCGGAACGTAAGTGCGTACTTTTTGAATCCACAGAAGCTGTGGCACCAAAATGTTGCAGAGAATCAAAGCAAAGTAGTAACCGCTGTAGGGTCCATGCAAGCGCTGCTGAACGAGGAAGACATCGAACTTGTTACCACTGTACAGTGCCAGGAAAAACTCCATGAAATAGCCATACGCGACGATGAGCCCCGTGGCGAGCATGACTTTCGCCATGTTCTCAAGGTGGCGCATGGTGATGAAATCTTCGAGGCCGTAGGCTTTGCGCAACGGAATGGCAATCGTGAGCACCATTGCGAAACCGGAATAAATGGCGCCGGCAACGAAATACGGGGGGAAGATCGTGGTGTGCCAGCCGGGAACGATGCCCACTGCGAAATCGAAGCTCACGACGGTGTGCACGGAAAGAACCAGCGGCGTTGCAAGGCCTGCGAGCAAGAGATACGCGGACTGATAGCGATGCCAGTGTCGCGCGGAGCCCCGCCAGCCCATGGCAAGCATGCCGTAGATAATTTGGGTTGCTTTGTTGGTCGAGCGGTCACGAAGCGTGGCGAGGTCAGGAATCAGTCCAACAAACCAGAACAGTGCGGAAACCGTTGCGTATGTCGAGACTGCAAACACGTCCCAGATGAGTGGGCTGCGAAACTGCGGCCAAAGTCCCATCGTGCTCGGATACGGGAACATGTAAAACGCCATCCACGGGCGGCCCACGTGAATCCCCGGGAAAATAGCGGCGTTAGCCACCGCGAAGAGCGTCATCGCTTCCGCGAAACGGTTGATGGAAGTGCGCCACTGTTGATTCAGAAGGAAAAGAATTGCGGAAATCAGCGTGCCTGCGTGGCCGATACCGATCCACCAAACGAAGTTGACGATCGCAAATCCCCAGCCAACGGGAATATTGATACCCCAAATTCCGACGCCCTTGATAATGAGCCATGAGATCGAACCGAGCAGCACCATCACGATGATGAAGCAAATACTAAAACCGGCGAGCCAGCCAAGAGAAACCGGCCTCGTCAATACGATGGAGGAGATCTTGTCTGTGACCGTGGCATAGTTGTGCCCAGGCTCGAGCACGCGCGGCAGACGAGGAATTTCGGGCGAGTCTACGGGCCTCTCGCTCATGCTTTCTCCAAGTCAGAATTCAGATTCCGAACTGCGCCCAGGTATGTTGTGCGCGGGCGCGCGTTCAGTTCGCCCATCATGTTGTAGTTTCGCTGCTGGGCGCGCAATTTCGAAACACGACTGTTCGGATCATTCGCGTTGCCGAAGACAATCGCTTCGGACGGGCAAGCCTGTTCGCATGCGGTCACGATTTCGCTGTCGCGAATCTCGCGGCCGATTCCGCCATTTTCTTTCTCTGCGTTAATGCGCCCGTTGTTGATACGCTGCACGCAATACGTGCACTTTTCCATCACGCCGCGACTGCGAATTGTAACTTCCGGATTGCGCATCAGCTTCAACGAAGGTGTATCCCAATCCTGGAAGCGCAGGAAATTGAAGCGGCGCACTTTGTACGGGCAATTGTTCGAGCAATACCGCGTGCCGATGCAGCGGTTGTAAGTCATGTCGTTCAAGCCTTCTGCACTGTGTGCCGTGGCTCCCACCGGGCAAACTTGCTCGCACGGGGCGTTTTCGCATTGCTGGCAAGGTACCGGCTGGAAATATGTCGGTGGGTTCGCGAGCGCGGGGATTTCCGAATCTTCATCCGCTTGTGTTTTAAGCCCAGATTCGTAGTAGCGATCGATGCGGATCCAGTGCATTTCGCGGCCGCGCATCACCTGATCTTTGCCAACAACGGGAATGTTGTTTTCTGATTGGCACGCCACGACGCAAGCGCTGCAACCGTTGCACTTTGTCAGGTCAATCGCCATCGCCCACTTGTAGCCTTTGTAATAACCGAGTTCTTCGAAGTTCTGATAGAGCGTCAAGCCTGTCGGTGGCGTTTCATCTTTTTCGTGCGCGAAATTCGGATTCTTCTTGTATTCCTCAAGCGAAGCCGAGCTGATGATTTTGCGGCCTTCAACGTTGTGGTGGAACTGAGTACAGGCAAGCGGATAGTCATCATCCGTGACGGTAATTTTGCCGCCTGTTGCGGTCCACAACGCATTCGAAGCGCGCACTGAGTACGCATTGAAACCCTTGTTCGTCCCCGTTTCGCCGGCTCTCTTGCGGCCATAACCAAGCGGAAGCACGACGACTCCATCTGCTTGGCCCGGCACAACCCATGCCGCGGCGGTAACTTTCCCATTCGAGAGTTCGATGTCTACTACAGAAGATCGAACCTGGCCATGCTCGCCGCCGCGCGATTGAATCTTGCGGCCGATACCCAGCTTTTGCCCCGTCTTTGGGCTCACCAGCGCTGCGTTGTCCCAAGTAAGTTTCGTCACCGGTTTCGCGAGTTCCTGCAGCCAGCCGTTGTTCGCAAAGCGTCCGTCGTAAATCGTCGGGTCTGGACGGAAGATAAATTCAAGCTCCTCCGCGCTTTGCGCTTTTGCTGGGGCCAGGTCTGCGGGATTGAATTTTGCAGAAATTGACAGCGGCGGAAGCGCCGTACCCGCCACAACGCCATCGTTGAGCGTCTTGCGCCAATTCTTTTCGACATCGCCAGCGCCCACAATTGTTTTTAGGTGTTCGCGAACGGCCTCATAGGACGTCACACCCGGCTTGTCCGTGAACGCAGCCAAAACCTCAAACGCGGAATGCGCCTGATAGAGGGGCGCGATCAGCGGTTGAATCACGCTATACGTGCCTTCAAACGCGCGCGCATCACCCCAGGTTTCGAGGAAATGTGTTTCAGGAATATGCCAGCGTGAAAATTCGCTCGTCTCGTTGTAATGCGAGCTGACATGCACAACCGTGTGCACTTTTTTCAGCTTTTGCTCGAACTGCGAAAAAGCCCAGTCGCGCGGCGCATCGTAGACGGGATTGCCGCCCAGAATCAGCAGCAAATCCACTTTGCCTTTGTGAATATCCGCGGCAAGTTCGTGCAGCGATTCTGCGTGATTGACGGGATTCGCTTCAACCGGCTCGGTGTAATAAACCGTCGCGCCCGCGTTGCCCAATGCCCCGTTAATTGCGTGTGCCAGAGAATGCACTTCGGCAGGTTGCTGCTCACCGGCAACGACGAGAGACATCCCGCGGCTTTTCTGCAAGTCTTTTGCAACGGCTTCGGCGAATTTTTCCGCCGCACCCGAGAGCGCCGCTGAACCTCCCAAACCGAGCTTCGCGGCAATCGCGCGCGCAAAAAGCGAGACTTCGGAATCCCTCAATGGTAACCGGTGATCCGCCGACGAACCTGTCACGCTAGGAGTCGGTTCTACAACGTACAGCCGGTTCATTTCATCGTTTGGGCCGGTCAAATTCCGCCGTTTGTAAAAATCCTTCATGTAACGCACGCGGCCGGGCCCGCTCGCCATGAAGTCCGCATCGAGCGACAGAATCACGTCCGCTTTTTCTATTCGGTAGACGGTGTTGACGTACCGGCCAAACGCTAGCTTCGCGCCCTCGCGTGAGCCGTCGCTAACGGCCGGCTCCCACTGATGCCATTTCGCTTGCGGGAAGAGCTTCAGAACGTAATCTATCTGCGCAGCGAGCACGGGCGAAGTAATTGTCCCCGTCAAAATTCGCATCCCTGCGCCATTCACCGATTTTTGCGAGGTCGCTAGTCCCGCCGCCGCTTCCTGGAACATCACCCACGTCCGAATATCGCCTGCGTAGGTCGGCGTTTTAGCCCGGTCGGGATCGTACAAATCCAGGATTGCCGCCTGCGCAAATGTATCCGTTGCGCCGAGGCTCGATGGATGATCCGGATTGCCTTCGATTTTTGTCGGGCGCCCTTCGTGGCTTTCCACGAGAACGCCAATCGCGTCGGCGCCAAACGGCATCACCGTCGCATATTGCTGCGGCCTTCCCAAAATCATGCCATCCGGCTGCTTCACATACGGAACGATGTGTTGCTCCGGTGCGCGTCCGCATCCGGCCATGCCAGCAAGCGCCATCGAAGCGCCCATCAGCTTCAAGAAGTTGCGGCGGTCAACGGATTCGTCCCATTCGGAGGCAGCACGGGGAAATTCGCGATGGAGCAAATCTTCAAAATGCGGATCACCCGCAAGCTCTTCAATCGAGCGCCAGTATTTTTTGCCTGTGCCGCTCATCGCTTTCGCGTTCGCCGCGGCCATGTCCAACGGATACTCGCGCAATTCGCGCTCTTCCGCCGTGGGCGGATGATTGTCCGGGGCTTCGGAGTTCGTACTTACAAACCCCGAGTTAAAAACGTCGTATTTGTGGTCGTGATCGCTCATCTCATCAATCAACGATGACACGTCGAGCAGCTCGTCAGCTCGATGGTCGATCGAATTTTCCGTTCCTGCGCTAGTCTCTTGCCGATTTCTGCCTGATCCGCCGGAGCCTTCCAGTTCATGTCAAACACGTCGTCTGGCTTCTCGCGCAAAACCGCTTCCGGATTGCGATGGCAATCGAGGCACCATTGCATCAGCAGCGTGTTCGCCTGAAAAATCAGTGGCATCTGATTCACGGCACCGTGGCACGTTGAGCAGCCAACGCCCTTGCTCAAGTGAATGCTGTGGTTGAAATACGCGAAATCCCCCAGGCGATGCACTTTCACCCATTTAATCGATTCATCCGTGCGGTAACTTTCGCGCACCGGTTCCAAATAGCCGGAATTATTGAACAAAACGGAATGGCAATTCATGCAGGTCTTGGTGGGGGGAATGCCCGCGGTCGCGGAACTTTCCACCGAAGTATGACAGTAGCGGCAATCAATGCCGTCGTCGCCCACATGATGCTTGTGGCTGAACTGCACCGGCTGCTCGCGCGAAATATTTTGGCGCGTAAGATACGGCGAGCGCGCAAGCGCCAGAATTCCAGTTAGCGCTAACCCGGCGAGAAAAATTGCCGAGAACAGACTGAACCGGGAGACAAAATTCGTGCTGCGGTGAAAAATCTGGGCCATGTTCGCGTTGCGCTGTGGCGGCCATCTCCTTTATGAAGGCTGCGGCACCGGGAGATCACCCTCAGTCACCGGGCAGCGCAAAAACCCGGGTCGTGATTGACGCGATAGTGTCTACCAAAACTTTTCGAAATGCAACACTTCGGGAGAAATCTCTTTCGGAAAGTCTTTTGTCTTCGAAGGGATATGCGGGAAGAACGTTTCGAACGATTCAAATTTTTTTGCGGGAAAGTTCTTAAAGCAGGCTTATGCGCACGCAAAGCGAAATTTATGCAAAATATCATCGCCCTGCATTTCCACTTATTCCTCCGCGTGCTATCTTAGATGAATTCTTCGTTGCTCTGTTGCGGCGAAGTCTACCCTGTCGGATGCTGTGTTCACGGCCGCCCGCGGCCGGCCCCCGCTGGGGCGTGGTCCAACCGGTAGGACACCTCACTGTTAATGAGGATGGTGAAGGTTCGAATCCTTCCGCCCCAGCCAATTTTCTCTTCGTATCGTCTGGGCTGCCGATCCACCATATTAATTGCCAGCCAATTTCATCGCCATGTTTATTGCCAGTCGTCAAGCTGGACTGGTAATCCTCACCAATGGCTCGGACATCGACAACCGGCCTGATTACAAAAATTGCTTCTGTCCTCTATCCGAACCCCGTTTACTTGGATACTTTGCGCTGAAGAGAAGAGGTCGTCCAATCTGTCAAAATTTGGGCGCGGCCAATTTTGACACCGTCTAGCGGCGTTTGATGAAATGGCCCGTTTGCAGATCGTCCATTGCCTGCCGCAGCTCCGCCTGCGTATTCATCACAATCGGCCCGTACCATGCGACCGGCTCTTCGAGCGGCTTGCCGGAAACCAGCAAGAAGCGGATGCCCTTGTCCCCTGCTCGAACTACGATTTCATCTCCGCTGTCGAACAACACTAGCGAGTGATTCGTTGCATCGTACTTAGCCGGCGCGTTCGGATCGGCCGCCTGTTCGGTCAACACTGCGCGCGGATCGGAAGCATCGCGGAATATCCCCGAACCGGCGAAGACATAGGCAAACGCATTTCGCGTGACATCAACCTTGATGCGCTTCCGGTGCCCAGGTGCCACGGAAATGTCCACGTAACTTGGATCCGCAGCCACTCCCTCGACCGGCCCCTTTTGGCCCCAAAATTCTCCACAAATGACGCGCCCGCGAGTGCCGTCATCCTCCGTGATTTCGGGAATCGCATTCGAAGGAATGTCCTGATAACGGGGGTCCGTCATCTTGAGAGATGACGGAAGATTTGCCCACAATTGGAAGCCGTGCATGCGACCCGCGGTATCGCCTTTCGGCATCTCCTGGTGAAGAATGCCGCTGCCGGCTGTCATCCACTGTACGTCGCCCGGGCCCATTTTGCCGTGGTTGCCCAGGCTGTCGACGTGTTCAACCGAACCCGCAAGCACATACGTAATCGTCTCGATACCGCGATGCGGATGCCACGGAAAACCCGCCAAATAATCTGACGGATTATCATTGCGAAAATCGTCCAGCAGGAGGAAAGGATCAAACTCTTTCGTCTTGCCAAAACCGAAGGCACGTTCCAGCTTGACGCCCGCGCCTTCCATCGTAGTCTTCGTTTGAATGATTTCTTTCACTGGCCGTAGAGACATTCTTCTTTCTCCCTTCGGCGTAACGCTGGCAGGAAACCAGTGTACGCCGCGTTAGACCTTCAAACTTTCACAAATTGCATGTCGAGAGTGATCGTCACTTCTTCGCCGACAAGAATTCCACCGGCTTCCAGAGCTGCGTTCCAGGTCAACCCGAAGTCCTTCCTGTTGATCTTTGTCGTCGCGGAGGCTCCGATTCGCGTGTTGCCCCAGGGATCCTTTGCCGCTGGAGTCGGCCCGTCCACCGCAAACGTCACCTTGCGCGTCACGTCGCGAATGGTCAGGTCGCCTTCGAGAGAAAGATCGCCATCTGAGTTCACTGCCACGCCCGTGGATTTGAACAAAAGTGTCGGAAATTTCTCTATGTTAAAGAAATCCGCGCTCTTCAGATGAGCGTCTCGTTGCGGTTCGCGGGTCTCAATCGAGGCCGCCTCAATGAGCACCTCGACTCTGGACTTTGTCAAATCCAACTCGTCCCGGGTTAGCGTTCCAGAGATTTTGGAGAATTGCCCCTTCACATTGGAAATCATCATGTGCTTGACCTTAAACTCGGCGACCGAGTGCGCGGGGTCTATGCCCCACGTGCTTTTTGCGGAAACTTGCGGAGTTGCGGAAGTGCTCATAAAAATTGTTCCTTTCCTTCGAAGAGTTGGATTTGAACCAGCAATAATTAGATGTGTTATGACGATATTCGTTACAACAATTATATAGCCCTAACTGCCTTCTTTTCAATTAGATCCGGCATGCATGAGATAGCGGAGCGAAAAGAAGCTAAGCTCTTCTTATCCTTGGGTAGTCGGCAGCCCGGCTGTTGTCCAGCCTCTCCAGCCGCCATCCATGGACTCCACGTTCGTGTAGCCCATCTTTTGCAAACTATCCGCAACTAATGCTGAGCGGAAACCCCCTCCACAATACAGAACCATCCTCGTTGACGGGTCGGGAACGGCCTTCTCAATGTCGCGCTCAATAACTCCGCGGCCCATGTGCACTGCCCCGGGCAAATGGCCATTTGCCCACTCATTGTCTTCGCGAACGTCCACGAGCAGGAACTTTTCGCCCCCATCCATGCGGTGTTTCACTTCGGAAACATTGGTTTCCTTCACGCGCGTTTTTGCATCATTTACGAGCTTGAGAAATTGTGGCGAGTGTTGCATGACAACTCCTTTGCGTTTCCACACAAAGGCTAGCACATCGAAAGCGGGGCTGGAGGCTGAGCGCGGAAGTGGAGTTCTATTGCTTGGGCGCTGCGTCGGCGGGAGCCGAGGCGTTTCCTTTTTTCGCGAGAGAACGTACGTAATTCACCATGCCCCAGACTTGATTGGCGGGCAGCCGGTCGCCTTCACCGGTCATTTTTCCCTTGCCCTTGGCGATGATTTCGAACATCTCTCCGTCGGAAATTGTCTTGAGCGCAGTTGGTTCGCGCCAATCCTTCATCGTTAGTTTCATGGATTCAACCATATCGCCCTTGCCGTCTCCGGCGGCACCGTGGCACATCGCACAATCGTAACCGAACATTTTTCTGGCAGAGGCCAGGTTTTCCGGAGTCGGGGTGACTGGATTCTTGCGATCTGCGCCCGCAGGCTTCGCGGAATCAGCGGTTTTCGCGGCTTCGCCAGCCTTCGCGTCGTCCGTTGCGGGTGGTTTTGCGGCATCAGTGGCCGGCGGTGGATTCTCTTTCGGCTTTTCCTGGGTGGGTTCTTGGCCGAATCCAGTGGAAATCGTCGCAAGGATAATCAAAATCAAACAAACAAATGCGGGCCGCATCGCATCCTCCAAACAGGCAGAACTGGCGAATCACCTCGATCTGTCGCCGGAACAAACCGGTAGGCACCACCATCTTGCCGGATTCTACACCCTCGCGGCTGACCCGGCGCAAGAAAACATTTCCTGTATGCTTCTCATCCTAGAGCGAGGACTGGCAACGGCTGTGACGAATGTCACTCAATGTCGCGCCAGTTAGGTCCTTTGCCGATTTCCACGACGAGCGGCACGGCGAGTTTGTGAACTCCTTCCATCTCTTCGCGCACAAGTTTTTCTAGCTTCTTCTTTTCTTTCTCTGGTGCTTCAAAAAGAAGCTCATCGTGCACCTGCAAAATCATTTTCGCCTCGAATTTTTCCTCGGCAAGCCTGCGATCGATGGCAATCATGACGAGCTTGATTAAATCCGCTGCAGTTCCCTGCAGCGGAGAATTCAGCGCTGTGCGTTCGGCGAAATTGCGCAGCTGCATTTGCGGGGAGGTAATTTCCGGAATCGGGCGAATTCTCCCGAAGAGCGTCTTGGCCACGCCGGTCTTGCGCGTCTCGGCAAGGCTGCTCTCGAGGTAAACCTTCACGCCCTTGTACCGCGTGAAATACGCGTTGATGAACTGAGCCGCCTCCCGCTGCTCGATTCCGAGTTGCTGCGCGAGGCCAAAAGGAGAAAGCCCGTAAATGATTCCGAAATTAATCGCTTTCGCGGCGCGGCGATGCTCTGCCGTTTGCGCGAGCGGCCCTACGCCGAAAACCTCCTGTGCCGTGCGGGCGTGGATGTCCTCGCCATTGCGAAATGCCTCGATGAGCACAGGATCTTTCGAAAAATGCGCCATCACGCGCAGCTCGATCTGCGAATAGTCGGCGGAAAGGAGAATCTTTCCTCTCTCGGCGATAAAAGTGGCGCGAATTTCGCGGCCAAGCTCCGTGCGAATCGGAATATTTTGCAGATTGGGATCGCTGGAGCTAAGGCGGCCAGTGGCAGCGACAGTTTGCGAAAGGCTGGTGTGTACGCGCCC
>Ga0066388_100000601_pt1 | contig 17666 bp, 21 predicted proteins | sample PanSoiMetaGPlot6_FD_64539 | JGI IMG/M metagenome (GOLD analysis project Ga0066388, IMG submission 64539) | Tropical forest soil microbial communities from Panama analyzed to predict greenhouse gas emissions - Panama Soil - Plot 6 (Hybrid Assembly) | ecosystem: Environmental > Terrestrial >... | reverse complement strand
CTACTTCCGAGTCTGCGACGGGGTACGAGTGAGGTTCGCCGACAACAAGGCAGAGTCCGACATCGTGATGCTCATGCTGGCGCCGTGGCCCGAGAGCCTGTGGGCCTTCCGCCGCATCTGGGACAGCGTTGCGGCAGCCGGACGGGTGGTCGCGATCGACCTGCCGGGATTCGGTCATTCCGAAGGTCGCCCGGAGCTCCTGGCCCCGGACACCTCGGGAGCGTTCCTCGCCCGGCTGATCGACGAGTGGGGACTGGGAGCTCCTCACATCGTCGGCCCGGATGTCGGGACGGCGGCGGCGCTGTTCCTTGCCGCGCGAGCTCCCGAGCGCGTGACGAGCTTGACCGTGGGCGGCGGTGCCGTCCGCGTCCCGCTCGAGGTGGGCGGCGCGCTCGAGCAGTTCATCGAGGCCCCGAGTCTGGACGTCCTGCGCGAGGCGGATGCCAGAACCAACATCGGGCACGCGGTCGAGCCCGTCGCGCGGAGCGACAGCGAGCCCGCGGTCCACGAGGACTATGTCAGCGCCTACGACCTCGGGCGCTTCGCGGAGTCCGCGCGGTTCGTGCGGCACTACCCCGAGCTGAACCCGGTGTTGCACGATTTGTTGCCGACGATCGCCACGCCGACCCAGATCGTGGCGGGGCGGAACGACGACCTCGTGCCGTGGTCGAACAACCAGTACCTCGACGACCTCCTCCCGAACAGCGAAGCCCATCCTCTCGACGCCGGTCACTTCGCGTGGGAGCAAGCCCCGGAGGAGTACGGCCGCCTCGTCGTGGACTGGGTCGGCGGCGGGTACCGGCGCGTCGGAGCCGGCTAGCTCCGAAGGCTTGGCGCGCTACTTCTTCTTGCGCCGGCGGAAGATCTTTCGCTTGCGGCTCTTCTTGTCGAAGTCCGAGAGGATGTCGGGCGCGGCCATGTTCACGATGTCCTCGGCCTCGTCGAGGAGTGCCGACACGTCACTCCCCGCCGGCTCGCTCTCCGGTGGCTTGGCCGACTCCCCCAGGCTGCCGTACTGCCAGCCGGCGTCCCAGCGCCGCTTCTCGAACTTGGGGCAGTCGTCGGGGCAACGCCACGGGGCGTCGGGCGCGAGATCGAGGCGGCACTTCCTGACCGTCTCGCCGTTCGGGTACGAGCGGCTCTCGTAGTGGCGGCAGTCGATCCGCATCGGCATGCCCCAAATCTACCGGAGCGCCCGCCGGATTCGACGCGGGCGAGCGCGACTCTCAGCGCGGTCTCAGCCGAGCCAGTCGGGCGCGCCGGCGAGGAGATAGCGGCTCACGGCGAGGCACCGTTCGAGCATGTCGCACGAGACCGCGTCGCCGTCGCGGATGTGTACCAGGGAGACGCGCTGGTGGGCGACGATGCGCAGCGAGCGCTCCGGCGCGTCCGTGGCCGCCGGGATGGAGTCGATGGCCGACACCTCGAGGGGCAGGTCGGGCCCGCCCATCCCCGCGAGCTCCGTCGCGAGCAGGAGCAGATCGGGCCCGTTCGGCAGCGGCGGCAACGCCCACGTGAAGTTCACCGGGAAGTGGAAGTCGTCGGGCGGGTCGTCGCCCTCGGGCCGTCCCATCACGGCGTCCTCGAAGCCGAGGAGCACGCGCGGGTCGATCTCGAGCGAGAGGTACAGGTCGACCGGCCCTTCGCACCCCTCTTCGGGGTGCATGTCGATCTCCCACGTCTGACGCAGCGAGTAGCTCTCGACGAAGTGGCGCTCGTCGTGCACATGGAACCCGTGCTCGACGGCGTGGTCCTTGAGGTCGGCGACGAACCCGGCGATGTCGATGACGGCCACGCCTACCGACCCTCGGTTTCCTGGATCACCCGGACTCCTTGCGCGAGCGTGCGGAAGGCCCGGGCGCGGTGCGACAAGGCGTGCTTCTCGTCCGCGGTCATCTCCGCGAACGTTCGACCATCTCCCTCGAGCGGCACGAACACCGGGTCGTACCCGAACCCGGCATCGCCGCGCGCCGTCGTCGTGATGACGCCCTGGACCTCGCCCAACGCCGCGATCTCGAGGCCGTCCGGCCAGCGGGCGACGGCGACAGTGGCGAAGCGCGCCCCGCGCTGCTCGAGCGGCTGCGCGTCGAGGGCGTCGAGGAGCTTCGCCACGTTGTCGGCGTACGTGGCCTGCTCGCCCGCGTACCGCGCGCTGTGGACGCCCGGCGCCCCCTCGAGCGCGTCGACGTGGAGCCCGGTGTCGTCGGCGACCGCGGGAAGGTCCGTGGCCTCGCACAGCGCGATCGCCTTGATGCGGGCGTTGTCCTCCAAGGTCTCGCCCACCTCGTCGACGTCCGGGACCTCGGGCGGACGGGCGACGAGCTCGAGCCCGGGCGCCGCGTCGGCGAGCACGTCGACGATCTCGCGCGCTTTGTCGGGGTTGGCGGTGGCGAGAACGAACGTCGTCACGACGGGCGCGGGGCGGGCGGGTCGGCGAGCGTGACCCGTTGGAGCTCGAAGACCTCCGTGATGCCCTTCTCCGCCAGTGCCAGCAGCTCGTCGAGCTCCGACCGCGTGAACGGGTTGCCCTCGGCCGTGCCCTGCACCTCGACGAACTTGCCGGCGCCGGTCATGACGACGTTCATGTCGACTTCGGCGCGGGCGTCCTCCGAGTAGTCGAGATCGAGGTGCGGGAGCGCGTCGACGACCCCGACGGAGATGGCCGCGCACGCATCGTTGATCGGATGGGCCGCAATCGTGCCCGCGGCCACCAACCGTGAGAACGCGTCGTGCAACGCGACGTATCCCCCACAGATGGCGGCGGTGCGCGTGCCGCCATCGGCCTGCAGGACATCGCAGTCGACGGTGATCTGGAGCTCGGCGATCATGGCGAGATCGGTGACGGCGCGCAGCGAGCGGCCGATGAGCCGTTGGATCTCCTGGGTGCGCCCCGACTGCCGGCCCCGGGACGCCTCCCGGTCCGACCGCTCGGCCGTGGACCCCGGGAGCATCGAGTACTCCGCCGTCACCCAGCCCCGCCCGGTGCCGCGCAGCCACGGCGGGACACGGTCCTCGAGCGACGCGGTGCAGAGCACCCGGGTGCGGCCGAAGTCGACCAGCACGGAGCCGGTCGCGAACTCGGTGAAGTCGCGCACGAACAGCACCGGCCGCAGCTCGTCCGGCTCACGCCCGTCCTTCCGAATCCCCATCTACTTCTCCCCGACTACACGCGTGTCACGAGGTGCGGCGTGGCCAGCGTGACCGGCTCACCGAACGCCTCGGTGCCCTGGCGGACCGATTCCAGCGGGTCGACCTGCGGCCACAGGTGCGTGAGGATCAAACGGGACGCCCCGGCTTCGCGGGCCGCGCGCCCCGCCTCGCCCGCGCTCAAGTGCCACTCGACGCCCTTGTGCCCCTCCTGGTACGTGGCTTCCGAGAGCACGAGATCGGCCCCGTCCCCGAACGCGCCGACCGTCCAGTCCGGCCCGGTGTCGGCGGTGTACACCATGCGCTTGCCGTCCGCCGTCGCTTCGACCGCGTACGTCGGCGGCGGGTGATCGGTGCGCGAGAAGCGCAGCCCCAGGTCGCCGAGCTGCACGGCGTCCCCGTCGCCGACGACCTTCCAGTCGAACGTGTCACCCCAGCCGTCGACGAGGGCACCGAGCCGCTCCTCGACGCCTTCGGGCGCGAAGACCGGCAGTCCGGAACGCTCGAGCCCGTACCGCATCAGCACGTGCAGACCGTAGATGTCGGCGCAGTGGTCGGGATGCTGGTGGGTCAGGACGACGGCGCTCAGCTCCTCGACCCGGGCGTGCTGCTGCAGGTGCGGGAGCGTGCCGCTGCCGCAGTCGACCCAGACCGCCGCCCCGCCCCCGCGCACGAGGTAGCCGCTGCAGGCGCCGAACGGCGGGGAACCGTAGGACCCCGAGCACCCCAACACCGTCAGCTCCATGCCCATGCCTCCACCGTCTCGACCTCGGGACCGAGGAACCGCGCGCCCAGCATGCGGAAGGTCACGAGGTCGCCGCTGGTGACGAACACCCGACGGGGCGGGTCGCTTCCCGGACGGCGCGTGTGCCCGGTGCCGCCGAGGAGCGAGCGCGTCTCGAAGGCGGTCTCGTCCGCGCTCGAGACGAGGACCACGCCGCGGCCCATGACGTCGCCGATCGTGCGGGCGAGCAGCGGGTAGTGGGTGCAGCCGAGCACGAGCGTGTCGACGCCGGCGGCGCGCACCGGCGCCAGAAGCCGCTCCGCGAGCACGTGCACCTCCTGCGAGTCGACGTCGCCCGCCTCGACGAACTCGGCGAAGCCTGGGCACGCAGCGCACGTGAGCTCGATGCCGGCACCGATCGCCGCGGCCGCCCGCTGGTACGCGCCGGAGGCGATCGTCCCGACCGTCCCGATGACGCCGACGCGCCGCGTCTCCGTCGCCTGCATCGCGGCGCGCAGCCCGGGCTCGATGACGCCGACGATCGGGATGTCGTACGCACGGCGCAACGCGTCGAGCGCGACCGAGGACACGCGGTTGCACGCGACGACGAGCATCTTCACGTCGTGGTCGGCCAGCAGGTCGGCCATCTCGAACGCGTACTTCACGACGTCCCCGTCGGGCTTGGGCCCGTAGGGGAAGCGACCGGTGTCGCCAAAGTACACGACGGGCTCGTCGGGGAGCAGGTCGATGAGCGCCCGCAGCACCGTCAGCCCGCCAAGGCCGGAGTCGATGACGCCGATGGGCCGTTCGCTCATCGGCGTTCCTGCCCTGCCGCGCGCCGTAGCCGGTCGGCGACCGCAACGCCGACACCCGCATCCGCTGGCGGCACCGCGAGCAACACGTCGACGCCGCGCCGGTCGACCTCGCGCAGCCGCGCATACAGCACGCGCGCGTACTCGTCGGTGTCCCCGGGCGTGTCGAGCACGATGACGCCCGATGGGAGGTCCACGGAAGCTTCGGGTCCGAGCACGGCAACCCGCTGACCGGCGGCGATCAGCGCGCGTGCGCGCGCCGCGAGCTCGTCGGGGCCGACGATGAGCACGGTCGCCTCGGGTGCGTAGTGCGACTTCAGGGTGCCCGGCGCCCGCACGAGGCCGTCGCTCCGCGTGCCGACCGGACGGCCCGACACCTCTTCGATGCGTTCGCGGGTGACGCCGCCGGGGCGCAGGATCGCGAGGTGGTCGCCGGTGCAGTCGACGATCGTGGACTCCACGCCGACGGCGCACGGCCCGTCGTCGAGGACGAGGTCGACGTCGTCACCGAGGTCGGCGCGCACGTCGTCGGCCGTGGTCGGGCTCACCCGCCCGAAACGGTTCGCCGACGGCGCCGCAATGCCGCCGCCGAACCTGCGCAGCAGCGCGAGCGCGACAGGTTGGTCGGGAACTCGGACGCCCACCGTGTCGCCGCCGCCGGTCACGGCGTCGGGGACGCGCGCGGCGCGCCGGACCACGACGGTGAGCGGCCCGGGCCACAGCGCGTCCCCGAGGCGAAGGGCCGCCTCGGGCACGTCGGCGGCCCAGTCGGCGAGCTGCGAGGGCGCGCCCACGTGCACGATCACGGGGTGGTTGCCGGGCCGGCCCTTGACCGCGTACAGGCGAGCGAGTGCGGCAGGGTTCCCGGCGTCGGCGCCGAGGCCGTAGACGGTCTCGGTCGGGAACGCCACCAGGCCGCCCCGCCGGAGGGTCTCGGCGGCGCGGGCGATCTCGGCATCGGTTGCCATGTGGCTCCATCTTCCCTCACGGCCGTCGCCACAGGGGCGAAGCGTGACGCAGGCCACGGCGGGCGGGGCCCCTCGCTACCAGTAGTTGATGCGCTGGGCCCGTTCGGTGACCACGTCGAGGTCGTCGGTCCACGCACCCGACGAGAGGTACTTCCATCCCGCGTCGGGAACGAGCGCGACGATCGTCCCCGCGTCCATCGTCGCCGCCATCTTCACGACTCCGGCCATGACCGCCCCCGACGAGATCCCGGCGAAGATCCCGCACTCGTCGAGCAGTCGGCGCGTCCATTCGATCGATTCACGCGGGCGCACGATGAACTTCCGGTCGAGCAGCTCCGGGTCGAAGATCGGCGGCACGAAGCCGTCCTCGAGCGACCGCAGCCCCTGCACGAGCTCGCCCGCCGGCGGCTCGACCGCGACCACGCTCACGTCGGGCTTGTTCTCCTTCAGGTACCGGCCGACGCCCATGAGCGTGCCGCTCGTTCCCAAGCCGGCGACGAACACGTCGATCTCAGGGCAGTCGCGCAGGATCTCGGGGCCGGTCGTCGCGTAGTGCGCGTCGGGGTTGGCCGGGTTCCCGTACTGGAAGAGCATCACGAGCGACGAGTCCTCGGCCGCGAGCTTCTCGGCCTTCCGGATCGCGCCGTTGCTGCCCTCCTCGCCCGGGGAGGCGATCACCTCGGCGCCGAAGATCTCGAGCATCTGCCGCCGCTCCTCCGACACGTTCTCGGGGAGCACGACGCGCAGCCGGTAGCCCTTCAGGCGGGCAACGAGCGCGAGGCCGATGCCGGTGTTGCCCGACGACGGCTCGAGGATCGTGTCGCCCGGCCGCAGCACGCCGTCGCGCTCGGCGGCTTCGACCATGCGCAGCGCGATGCGGTCCTTCATCGACCCGCCGGGGTTCTGGCCCTCGAGCTTGGCGTAGACGCGCACCGCGGGGTTCGGTGACAGCGCGTGCACGCCGACGAGCGGGGTGTCGCCGATGAGCTCGAGGATGGATTCGTAGCGGGCCACCAGGGCCTCGCTCCTATCCGCCCGCGACCGCGGGGAGGATGGAGATGACGTCCCCGTCCGTCACCTTGGTGTCGAGCTGGTCGAGGTACCGGACGTCGTCGTCGTTGCGATACACGTTGACGAACTTGTGGATGCTCCCCGACTCGTCGACAAGCTGGTCGGAGAGGCCCGGGTAGCGGGCGGCGAGATCGGCGAAGACGTCGCCCACGGTGGCGCCCTCGGCCGTCACGGAAGCGGCCCCGCCCGCGTGCGGCCGGAGGAGCGTTGGCAGGCGGACCTCGACGGGCACGTCACGAGTGTACAAGTCCGACCTCAGCGGTCGGCATTTCGGGTCAGCGGTCGAGAACGACGCGGCACTCGGCGACGGTCCCGCCGCGAATGCGGTACGCGCGCATCACCGGAGCGCCGTCCCGCAGGCTCACGAGCACGTAGAACCACGCCGGGTACGCCTCGGCCTGCGCGACGTCCGTCGGCGACGGATACGCGTCGGTGTGCGTGTGGCTGTGCCAGCCGCCGACGATTGCCTCGCCCCGCGCCTCGGCGGCGCGCAGCGTCGACATGAAGTCGCGGCTGTCGATGCGGTACGTCCGCGCCGACTTGTCCTCGTTGCGGCAGGGCCGCGCCTCGGTGACCGGGCCGAGCGGCTCGTCGTCGACGGCGGGACCGGTGAGCAGCCCGCACGCCTCGTCAGGGAGGCCGTCGTAGCAGTGGGCGACGATCGTGCGGTACTGGCCCTCGGTCAGCCGCAATGGCGGCGACACGAACCCCATCGGGTCAGCGGTCGGCGGTTCGTGCGTCGCGAATCGCGCGCCACACGCGCTCCGACGTGAACGGCATGTCGAGGTGACGGATGCCGAAGGTCGACAGCGCGTCGACGACCGCGTTCTGCACCGCGGGCGTCGAACCGATCGTGCCCGCCTCGCCGATGCCCTTGGCGCCGAGCGGATTGCGCGGCGTCGGCGTCACGGTGTTCGACGCCTCGAAGCTCGGGAGCTCGGCCGCGCTGGGCATCGCGTAGTCCATGAGGTTGGCCGTCTGCGGGTTCCCGTCGTCGTCGTACTCGACGCCCTCGTACAGCGCCTGCGCGGCCCCCTGCGCGATGCCACCGTGCTGCTGGCCGGCGACGAGGAGCGGGTTGATGATGCGGCCGCAGTCGTCGACGGCCACGTGGCGGACCAGCTCGACGCGGCCGGTGTCGGTGTCGACCTCGACGACGGCGATGTGCGCCCCGAACGGGTAGGTCGCCTCACCCTGGTTGAAGTCGAGCTCGGCCCGGAGACCGGGCTCCATGTCCTCGGGGAGCTTGGCCTCGTCGGTGGCGACCGCAGCCAGCTCGGCCCACGTGAGCGCCGTCTGGGGAGCTCCGGCGACGCCGACCCGGCCGTCGTCGTGCACGACGATGTCGTCGACGTCCGCCTCGAGCAGGTGCGCGGCGAGCCGCTTCCCCTTCTCGACGACGAGCTCGCCCGTCTTGTGGATCGCGCTGCCGCCGATCTGGAGCGACCGGGATCCCATCGTTCCCATCCCGCGCGGCACCAGGGCGGTGTCGGACTGGAGGACGCGCACCGAGTCGATCGGCACGCCGAACAGCTCGGCCACGATCATCTGGAACGCCGTCTCGAGACCCTGGCCGTGCGGTGACGTGCCGACGACGGCGGTGACGGTGCCGTCGGGATTCACCTCGACGGACCCGTACTCCTGGAACAACCCTCCCGCGGTCACCTCGGTGTACACCGAGACGCCGATCCCGAGCTGCGCGACGTCGCCGCGTTCACGCCGGGCAGCCTGATCGCGGCGCAGCTCGTCGTACCCGGCGACCCGGCACGCCTCGTCCAGTGCCTTGGCGTACTCCGCCGAGTCGTAGTTGGCGCCCGTCACGGTCGTGAGCGGGAACTCCTCCGGACGCAGGAAGTTCTGCTTGCGCAGGTCGACCGGATCCCTCTCCAACTCGACGGCGGCCATGTCGACGATGCGCTCGAGCAGCGCGGCAGCCTCGGGCCGGCCCGCACCGCGGTAGGCGGCGGTCGGCGTCGTGTTCGTGATCGAGCTCTTGGAGGTCATCTCGATCTTCGGGATGCGGTAGACGCCCTGCGCCATCGACCGCGTGAGGTACGGGAGGAACGAGCCGACGCCCGGGTAGGCGCCGCCGTCGCACACGATCCGTCCCCGCAAGCCCGCGAACGTTCCGTCGCGCTTCAGCCCGAGCTCGATGTACTGGATCTGCCCGCGGCCGTGCGACATCGCGGTCATGTTCTCGGACCGGGTCTCGGTCCACTTCATCGGTCGCCCCAGCTGCCGGGCGAGCGTGGCGACGATCGCGAACTCGGGGTACATGCCGGACTTGGCGCCGAAGCCACCGCCCACCGCCGCGGCCACGACCCGAACCCGGTCCTCCTCGAGGCCGACGACGCCGGCGAGAGGGTCACGCACGCCGTGCGGGTTCTGGGTGGGGACGTGGACCGTGAGGCCGTCGTCACCGTCGAGCTCGACGAGGATGCCGTTCGCCTCCATGGGAACCGGGGCCAGGCGCTGGTTCACGAAGCGGCCCTGCACGACGACGTCGGCGTCCTCGAGGACCGACGGGTCCTCACCGAAGTTGAACTCGATCGCCAGGTTCGACCCGTGCTCGGGGAACACGAGCGGCGCGCCGTCTTCGAGCGCGGCCTCCGGGTCGACGACGACGGGGAGCGGGTCGTAGTCGACGACGACCATCTCGGCGGCGTCGACGGCCTGCGCGCGCGTCTCGGCGACGACGACCGCCACCATGTCGCCGACGAATCGGACCACGCCTCGCGCCAGCGGTGGGCGAGCCATCACCGGCGGGGTCATCGCGAAGCCCTGATGCGGCTCGAGGTCGAGGGTGTCGGCTGTGTGCACGGCCACGACCCCGGGCATGCCGGCGGCTTCCGTCGTGTCGACCGCATCGATCCGGGCGTGCGCGATCGTCGAGCGCACGAACGCGGCGTGCAGCAGACCGTCGACCTTCAGGTCGTCGAAGTACCCGGCGTCGCCGCGCAGGATGCGCGGATCCTCCGTCCGGAGGACCGGGTTGCCGAGGATGGATCCGGAGGTCGTGGCCACGGCGGAAATCTATACAGTCGGCCCGTGGGTCGCCCCGCCGACACCGTCGTCATCAGGAATCGCCGCGCTCGCTACGACTACCACGTGCTCGACGCGTTCGAGTGCGGGATCGTGCTCGCGGGCTCGGAGGTCAAATCGATCCGAGCCGGCCGCGCCAACCTCCAGGACGCCTACGCGCGCGTCGAAGAAGGCGAGCTCTGGCTCCATGGGATGCACATCGCGCCATACGAGTTCTCCCGCGCCGAGCTCGAGCCCACGCGTCGTCGCAAGCTCCTCGTGCACCGCAAGGAGCTCGACACGATGGCACGCGCCACCGGCGAGAGGGGCGTGACGCTGGTGCCGCTGCGGGTCTACTTCAAGGACGGCCGAGCCAAGGTGGAGCTGGCCGTCGCCCAGGGCAAACGGGCATACGACAAGCGGCGGACGATCGCGGAACGTGACGCGAAACGTGAGGCCGAACGCGCCCTCAAGGGGTTGCGCGACTGACCACCGGACCCGGCGCGAGCGCCTCCGGGGACACGAGCCCGACGAGCCGGTCGCCGTCGAAGACCAGCGTATGACCGACGCGACCGCGCACCGGGCGAGCGGCGACGTCGGCGAGCAGATCGTCGGGATGCGCGGAGCGGAACGTCGCCGCCGGCACGGCGAAGTCCTGCACCCGGCGTAGACCGTCCGCCTGCGGCGGAGCCGATCGCAGGCGCTCGATGCTGACGAGACCCGCGACCGTCCCGTCGAACCGCTCGACCACGGCGACCGGATCGTGGAGCTGCGGCGCGTCGTCGCGAAGGAACTCGCTGACGCTGAGCCAGCCACGCACCCGAGGCGGGTCTGGTGTCATCACGTCACGCACGCGCACGTCGCCGAAGGCGAGGCGGGAACGCGCCATCTGGCCTTCGGCCCGCGCCGCACTGATCAGGAACCAGCCGATGAGCGCCGTCCACAAACTGCCGAACCCGAGGCCGAAGAGCCATCCGGCACCGCCGAGGCCGATGAGCAGCCAGCCGAACACGACACCCACCTGCGCGGCCGTCGCGGCGGCGCGATAGCGGTTGCCGTGGTGGAACCACAACAGCGACGACAGGATGCGGCCGCCGTCGAGCGGCGCCGCCGGGATCAGGTTGAAGATGGCAAGGATCCCGTTGATCAGCGCCAGCCACGCGAGCGCCGAGCCCAGCAGGCCGGGCGCGCCCAGTGCCGACGCGGTGTAGGCGGTCACGGCGAACAGCGCGGCGAGGCCGACGCTCGTCGCCGGGCCCGCGGACGCGATACGAAACTCGGCGCCGGCGGTGGGTGACTCGCCGCCGAGTTTGGCGACTCCGCCGAGCATCCAGAGCGTGATGCCGTCGACCTGCACGCCGTGCCGCCGTGCGACCAGCGAGTGCGCGAGCTCGTGCGCCAGCACCGAGGCGAAGAACAAGCCGGCAGTGACCAGGCCGACGATCCAGTAGACGGCGGTGGGCTCGCCCGGGAACTCGGACGGGAACTGGTCGCCGGCGAGGCTCAGCGTGAGCAGACCCGCGATCAACAGCAGGCTCAAATCGAGCCCGACGGGGATCCCGAAGATGCGACCCAGGCGAATGCTGCTTCTGCCCATCAATCCCTTGAACGTCGCCGAGAACCGCCGTGTTCCGGGGAGTTGCGACCGGACCGGCCGGTACCATGGTGGACCACACAAGGGGGTGACTGGCTTCGATTCTGAGGATCAACGCGGGTGAAGCGAGCCGACGTCCCCGGATCGTCGCAAAAGAGCCGGGAAAACAAACAATTGCCGAGGACTCAAACCTCGCACTCGCTGCCTAGGAACTAGGTGGTGCGTCCGTTCCGGCCCAGCCGCTCGGCCGGATTGCGGGCGTCATGAAGAGCGGCTCACCGCCGGGACGGGCCTCGCGGCCCGGCGGGACACCACAGCGAGGCTGGGGCCGCCGCAGGCCGCCGGTGAGCGGCGGCGGCCCGAGACCTTCTCACCGGCTGCGCTCGGAGAAGCCCCGCCGAGAGCTCGGAAGACGCGGGTTCGAATCCCGCCACCTCCACCAAACTCTTTGGTGCCGCGTTCCCTCGGCACTGAGCTCCGGGCAGGTCGACTGCCCGGAGCTCCCGACGGGTCACGCGTCGTCGGGGACGGTGCGGCCGCGGGCCTTGATGTCCTCGAAGCGCTCCGCGAAGTGCCACCGGTGGCCCTCGAGATCGGTCGCCTCGTACCGGCGCTCGCCGTAGAAGGCGTCCTCGATCTCCATCGTGATGTCGGCGCCCGCGGCCACGGCGTGGGCGTAGTGGGCGTCGACGTCGTGCACGTACACCATCATCTGCACCGTGGTGTTGCCGATCGTCTTCGGGCTGTGGATCCGGTGCACCTCGGCGTTCGCGTGCCCGATCATCACGACGCCCTCGCCGGCGCGCACCCACGCCAGCATCGTGTAGTCCCATTCCTCGCCGTGCTCGATGCGAGCCTCGCGGATCTCGTCGAGCTGGAAGACACGCACGAGATAGTCGAGCGCCGCTCGCTCGTCCTCGTACGCGAGGCGGGGATAGATGTCAGGCATGCGCATGACACCGAGGGGCCCCGGCAGGGAGGCGTCGATCGTCGACATCAGCCGCTCCTTCTCTCGCTCGAAGACCGGCGGCTCCGCCGGGTCGTCGGGATGCACCCGGTCGGGACGCAGTCTCCGCAACGAATCGAACTCGTCGCTCACTGTTCTCTCCCGATCGTCGGCCGGAGTTCGCGGAGTCGCACCCGGGCGCGGTTGAGTCGCGACCTGACGGTACCCACGGGCACTCCCAGCGCGTCGGCGACTTCCTCGTAGCTGAGCTCCTCCCATGCGTACAGGAGCAGCGCGTCCCGCTCCTCCTCGGGCAGGGCGGCCACGGCCTCGGCCACGTGGGGCCAGAGCTCCCGGGCGTCGAGCGTGCCGACGACCCGGTCGGCGGGATCGTCCGCCGGCTGTTGCCGGGCGAGGAGACGGGCCGTGGCGCGGATCCGGCGCGCCTCACCACGGCGATGACGCGCGAGGAGGTTCGTGGCGATTCCGTAGAGCCAGGGTCTGGCGTTCGCGCGCGCGGTGTCGTACGTCGCCCGCTTCTCGAACGCGACGCGGAAGACCTCGCCGAGCAGCGCGTCGGCTTCGTCGACACCCACCCGGCGGACGAGATACCGGAACACGACGGTGGCGTGCCGGTCGAACACGGCGCCGAAGCATCCCGGCTCCTCGAGGGACGCCGCGATCAACTCGGCGTCCGATTCGGCCGCCATCACCCAGCACTTCCCCGCTCTCGCACTTCGGTTCGCGGGAGCGCCACTCAGCCGGCCGTGCCGAGCGCCAGGTCGGCCGCGACCACGATCTCGCGCGCTGCGTCCCGCAGTGCGCGGGCGGTTTCGACGTCCGGGAGGCCGACGCCGAAGGCAGGCACGTCGAGGAGGGTCTCGAGGACGCCGGGCTCGGCGAACTCGAACTCGGCGCCGGCGCGGCGGAGGATCGCACGCATGGGTTCGTTCTCGGCGAGCACGCGGGCGCGAAAGCGATCGACGCCGTTCTCCGTCGCGGCCACCGCCAACGCGCCCAGCAGGAACGTCCCGAGCCCCCGCCCCTGGAAGTCGTCGACGACCGAGAACGCCACCTCGGCGATGTCCTGCTGATCCCGCTCGCGGATGTACCGCGCCGATGCGACGCCGGGCTCGTCCGGCTCGTCGGCGGCAAGGACCACCCACGCGAAGTGGTCGCAGTGGTCGACGTCGATCAGGTATTGGATGACCTTCTCGCTCAGCGGTGGTGCGCTGAAGAAGCGCCGGTAGTGCGACTCCCGCGAGAACCCCGGCTGCGTGTCGGCGAGCTTGCCCCGATCGGACGGGAGAATCGGCCGCACTCGGAGGTGGACACCGTCGCCGAGCGTGACCGAGACGGGGCGGGTGTTCGCCGCCAGGCGCTGACGCGCCGTCCGCTCCATCCGCTCCGAGACTCCGGGGACGTCGAGCAGGGCGACGAACGCGCGTGCATCACCGACGTACCCCGTCAGAGGGGTGCTGGCGACGACCGTGGCCGAGCGCGGGGCGCCGCGGAGCACACTGAGCTCGCCGACGATGGAGCCGGGCGCGACGGTGCCGACGCGGTGCTGTCCGTCGCCGTCGTCGCGGCTCACCGCCGCGTCGCCGGTCACGACGAGAAGGAAGGAGCTCGCCGGCTCGCCCTGCCGGGCCAGGACGGACCCCTCCGGCTCGTCCACCGGCGTCAGCATCGACGCCAGTGCCGCGAGCCGACGCTCGTCGGATCCGGCGAGCAGCTGCAGGCCGGAGAGCTCCTCGACCACCGGGGACGCCGCCACGGGCTCAGTTCAGCGCGAACCACGGCTCGCCCGCGCCTCGGAGATCTCGCCGCGGTGTCGATCCGGCCGTCGCCCGTTCGTCGGGGTGGTGAACTGGCAGCACGAGGAGGAGCGATGCGATACGCACTGTTGATCTGCACCGACGAGAAGGCCATGGAGGCGGTGAGCCCCGAGGAGGCTCAGGCGTCCATGAACGACTACCTCGCCTTCGGCGAGGAGATGGGCAAGCGTGGCGTGCTGCAGGGCGGCGAGCGCCTGCGGCCGACGACCGACGCCACCACCGTCCGCGTGCGTGACGGCGAGGTCCTCACCGCCGACGGCCCGTTCGCCGAGACCAAGGAGCAGGTGGGCGGGTTCTACCTGGTCGACTGCAAGGACCTCGACGAGGCGATCGAGGTCGCGTCGAGGATCCCGGGCGCCCGGATCGGCACGATCGAGGTGAGGCCGATCTGGGAGATGTAGCCCCCGACGTCCCCGCCGCGGTCGCGGGCGCCTTCCGCGACGAGTGGGGTCAGGTCGTCGCCACCCTGATCCGGGTGACCGGCGACTGGGACGTCGCCGAGGAATGCGCGCAGGACGCCTTCGCGCTGGCGCTCGAGCGGTGGCAGCGCGACGGCGTCCCGCGCAATCCCGGGGCGTGGCTCACGACCACGGCCCGCAACCGTGCGATCGACCGGCTGCGCCGGGCGGCGACCGGCGCCACGAAGCTGCAGGAGGTGGCGGTGCTCGCCGGCGACGACCCGATCCACGAGAACGAGAGCGGCGTCGGTGACGACCGGCTGCGGCTCATCTTCACCTGCTGCCATCCCGCGCTCGCGCTCGAAGCCCAGGTCGCGCTCACGCTGCGCACTCTCGTCGGTCTGACGACGGCGGAGATCGCGCGCGCGTTCCTCGTCCCCGAGCCGACCATGGCCCAGCGGCTCGTGCGCGCGAAGCGGAAGATCCGCAACGCCGGGATCCCCTACCGCGTCCCGCCCGCGCACCTGCTCCCGGAGCGCACGGGCGCGGTCCTGGCGGTGCTGTACCTCCTCTTCAACGAGGGCTATGCCGCCACCGCCGGCACCGACCTCCTGCGCCGCAACCTGACGGACGAGGCCATCCGCCTGGCTCGCACGCTCGCACAGCTCATGCCGGACGAGCCCGAGGCACTCGCGCTGCTCGCGCTGATGCTCCTCCATGCCGCGCGCGTGGACGCCCGCGTCGACGCCGCCGGGGATCTCGTCCCGCTGGAGGAGCAGGACCGCACGCGCTGGGACCGGGAGACGATCGAAGAAGGTGTCTCGCTGCTCGACGCCGCGCTCCGGCGCGGACGCCCCGGGCCGTACCAGGTGCAGGCGGCGATCGCAGCGTGCCACGCGACCGCGCCCGACGCGGCTGCGACGGACTGGGCCCAGATCGCGGCGCTGTACGGCGAGCTCGCGCGCATGATGCCGACTCCCGTCGTGGAGCTGAACCGGGCGGTGGCAGTCGCGATGGTGGACGGCCCGGAGGCGGGCCTGGAACTCGTCGACACACTCGGCGCGTCGGGCGCCCTGCGCGACTACCACCTCCTCCCGGCCACCCGCGCCGACCTGCTCCGCCGGCTCGACCGGCGTGCCGAAGCCGCTGCCGCCTACCGCGCCGCGCTCGCCCTCACGACGAGCGACGCCGAGCGGCACTACCTCGAACGCCGGCTGGCCGAGACGAGCGACGCGGCCCCCGAGCGGCCGCCCGACGCCTAGCGCTCGTCGGCGAGCTCCGAGGGCCCCACGCGCTTCTCGAGCCAGGTGTGGAGCGGCTCGGACGCCCGGAGGAAGGCGACCACCCGGTCCTTGGCCTTCCGGGTGCCGAGCCACCCGCCGACCGGCCACTGCTTCCAGCTGATGAGGCCCTTGTACCGGAGCAGATCGATGCGGGGATGGTCCTTCGGATAGCCCTTCGGCGCCGTCTTCAGGACGTCGTGGGCATCGACCGTGATGCCGTGCTTCCGCAGCTCGGCGACGATCTCGACGAGCTGCCGGCCGCTGCGGTTGTCCGCCACCGCACGCCGGTACCGCTCGAGCTGATCGGGCGCCGGCATGTACAGGCCCTGACCGGCGCCCAGGCCCTCGGCCGACAGGCTGATGTACCCGCCGCGCGCGAGCGTCGCCGCCATCGCCGTCTTGTACGGCGACTTGTCCTTGCTGAAGCGCACGTCGCGGTACGGACGGAAGACCTTGCCCTCGCCGTACTCGGGAGCGAGCTCGGCGAGCAGCTCGTCCATCGGCGCGCGGACTGCGTCCTCGTAGACGGACTTGTTCTCCTGCCAGTACGTCCGGGAGTTGTCGGCTTCCAGGCCTTCGTAGAACTCGATCGCCTCCGCCGGCCAGCCCCGGAACGCCATCCTTGGAATCTAGCCAGCCCGCGGCGCGCGGTTGCCGAGTCGCCCGAGGACGGCGCGGCCGCGCGGCGACAGCCGGTAGCCCGTCTCCAGGCTCTCGGTGAGCCCGAGCTCCTTGAGCTTGCGCACGTCGCGCTTGAACGGCTGCGTGTCCTGACCGAGCTCCGGCGCGAGGTCGCCGGCGCGCACGGCCGGGCGGTCGCGGATCAGCCGCAGGATCGTCATGGTCCATGCGCCGTGCCGGCTGGCAGCGTCCAGACGCGCCAATCGGTGCTCGATCTCGGCCAGCTCGTCGCCGCTGACCCCGCCCCGCTCCCGCAGCGCGACGCGTGGATCGGGCCCGTCGACGCGGAGACCGATCCGGTACACACGACCCTCACGCTGTCGGGCCAGATCGGCCAGAAGGTCGGCGCGCGACATGAACCCCGCACGCCGCCCGTCCTCGTCCGTGATCTCGGCTGCCGTGACCTCGTCGATGCGGTCGACGGCGATCACGCCCACCGCGGTCCGGAGCTTGCTCCCCACCCGAACGCGCGGGCGCGCCCATCGCCGGAACGCGACGTCGATCGTGCCGTCGGCGAGCCCGTCGAGGACGTGCTGCTTGAAGAGCACCCGGCCGCGCCCCTTCCTCTAGGAGCGCACCTCGGTGAGGCCGCCGTCGCTCTGCTCGTAGCCCTTGCCCGTCGGACGCATGAAGCCCCACTCGTACCCTTCGGGATCGGTGGCGCCGAACATCCGCACGCCGTAGGGCTTGTCCTCGGGCGGCTTGACGTCGACTCCGGCCGCCTTCACACGCTCGTACTGGGCGTCGACGTCGTCGACCCAGATGAGGATGAGCTGCTCGGGACCACGGCCCTTCTCGTCCCAGTAGCCGGCGTCGCGTCCCGAGAGCCAGAGCTGCTCGTCGCCGACGTGCATCTCCGCTTCGCGCACCCGTCCGCCGTCGTCGACGTACCGGGAGATCTCCTCGAAGCCGAACACGCGTGCCAGCCAGTCGAGGCCGGCGGCGGCGTCCTCGTAGTGAAGGTACGGCGTGATGCCCTGGAACCTCACCGCGCTCATCGCTGCTCCTTTTCGATGTACTCGGCGAACCAACCCAACAGCGCCGGCTCGCCCTTCTGCACGTTGGCAACGCCCTGGGCCACGACCGCCGGCGGCAACGCGTCCCAACCGCGATGCTCGAGCACCACGCGGGTCCCCGCGTCCGTCGGCTCGAAGCGGACCTCGACCTCGGTCACGTGGCCGCC
>Ga0066388_100000600_pt1 | contig 17673 bp, 17 predicted proteins | sample PanSoiMetaGPlot6_FD_64539 | JGI IMG/M metagenome (GOLD analysis project Ga0066388, IMG submission 64539) | Tropical forest soil microbial communities from Panama analyzed to predict greenhouse gas emissions - Panama Soil - Plot 6 (Hybrid Assembly) | ecosystem: Environmental > Terrestrial >... | reverse complement strand
CCGCGGTGGAACCGGATCATCGACGCCATCGTCGCGACCTCCTGCGGGGAGAAGCCGCGGAGGCCACCGTGCTCGACCAGGTAGGCGCCGTGGCGGTGGCTCTTGTCGGGGGAGATCCGTACGCCGATGTCGTGCAGCGTGGCGGCGGAGGAGAGGAGCTCGCGGGCGCGGTCCGAGAGCCGGTGGAGGTCGCGTGTCTCGTCGAAGAGCTGGAGGGCATGGCGGCGCACCCACCCCTGGTGCTCGGCTTCGGGGCCCCACCGGCGGGCGAGCCGGTCCACCGACGCGGAGCGGAGGGCGGCCGGATCGTCCGCAGGTGGGGCCCCGATCTCCGTCAGGATCACGCCCTCGCGGAGCCCCCATTCGGAGTGCACCGCGGCCTCCGCTCCGAACACGCCGAGGGCCGTCGCGAGCACGAGGGCGCCGGCGGGCAGGATCGCCGCGCGGCGCTCGTCGATACCGGGGAGGGCGAGCCGCTCGCCGTGACCGAGCATCGCGAGCTCACGCGCGAGATCGTCGAGCGCCTCGACCTCGACCGTCAACTGGTTCAGCGACGCGGGCGGCGTCGGCCAGCGCTCGGCGGCGAGCAGCCGCGCGAGCGCGCCCGCGGTTCCACCCGCCGCGATGCACGGCGTCCCGTCGGGCGCACCGGAACGTTCGCGGGCCGGTCCGAGCTGTTCGCGGACGAGGTGCTTGATCGCCCGTCGCTCGTCACGCGGCATCGGGTCCCCCGCCACCATCGTCGCGGTGATCCACGCGGCGCCGAGCGGGAACGTCTCGGTCCACCGGACCGTCCCCTCCTCGACGAGCGCGATCTCGAGGCTCCCGCCGCCGAGGTCGAACGCGAGCCACGGATCGTGGTCGATCGCGACGCTCGCGCGGATCCCCGCGACCGTCGCGCCGACCTCGAGGTCCCCGGTGAGGATCCGCAGCGGCGTCCCGATCGCGTCCGCGATCGTCGAGGCGAGCTCGGGCCGGTTCGCCGCCTCGCGGAACGCCGCCGTCGCGACGGGGATCACCTGGTCGACGTCGACGCGGGTCGCCAGGTGTCGGAACCTGCGCACGACCTGGGCCGCGCGCTCGACCGCCTCCTGCCGCACGCGCCCGGTCGCCGCGACGTCCGCGCCCAGGTCGAGCACTACGCGGTCACGCAGGACCGGCGTGAGCCCGCCGTCCTGTTCGACGTCGGCGACGAGGAGCTGGAACGAGGTGCTCCCCAGGTCGAAGACCGCGACGCGCACCGGCCGAGCCTAGCCGCGCGGCGCGCGGTCGCGCGGCGGGGGCTCGTAGCGGGCCATCGACGGGAACCCCGCGTCCCGTTCGAGGACCCAGGTCGAGCCTTTCTTCCACGAGAGCGGCCCCTCGCTGGGTATGCCCGCGTCGACGACGTGCCGGACGACCGGGGGGATCACCTCGCCGTGCGAGCAGACCACCGCCGGCCCGGCGAGCCCGAGGATCTCCTCTCGCGTGACCGCCGTCGGCGCGCCGACCGCCAGCCAATCCACCGTCCGAACCGCGAGTCCGTGGCTCCGTGCGATCAGCTCGACCGTCTCGACGCATCGCACGGTGGGGCTCGAGACCACGGCGACGAGCGGACGACGGGCGAACGCCTCCGCGAGTCCATCCGCCTGGCGGCGTCCCTTCGTGGAGAGCGGCCGGAGGGCGTCGTCGCCCTCCCAGTGCTCGCGCGACCCCGCCTTCGCATGACGCACGAGGTAGACCGGCTCGGTCAGTGCGGCCGCGGCGTCGAGGACCTCGCGGTCGCGGTCGTACGTGAGGACCTCGGGTACCTGGACGACGTCCACCCACGCTACCCGGTCGATCTCGTCGTCCGGCTCGAAGCGGGGCACCGCGCCGTCGGGTCGCATCAGCCAGTACCGGACGCGCTTGGGTCGACCCTGCGGGTCGGTGTAGGAGGTCGACGCGAGCTCCGGCCCACGTCGGCACCGGATCCCGGTCTCTTCGAGCACCTCTCTGACCGCGGTGTCCTCGTCGGGTTCGCCCTCGAGCGCCTTACCCTTTGGGAACGTGAGGTCGTCGTACTTCGGCCGATGGACCAGGAGCGTCTCGAGGGCGCCCTTGCGACGGCGGAGGAGGACCCCGCCGGCGGCGCGGACCACGCCGCTCACCAGAACCGCCGCTCCTTCTTGGCGAGCGCCCGCCACGCGTCGTGCCATGCAGCGCGCATGCCGGCGTGCACCTCCGCGCGCCGGGCCGCGATCCACCCGGCCGTGAAGGCGAGGTCGGGGTCGCGCGCCGCCACCTCGGAGAGCTTGTCGATCGCGACGACGGCGTCCTGGTGTTCGCCGAGCACATCCTGGAGCCGCGCCGCCGATCGCGCGAATCGCGTCGCGCGCTTGCCGACGTAGGGCTCGAGCGCCTCCGCGGCGTACCGCGCGCGCTTGGTCCGGATCCGAAGCGCGTGGAGCGCCTCGTCGGTCGGCGACGCGTCCGCGGCGCGCGCGCGCCGGGCGAGCGCCTTCCAGACGGACGTCATCACCACGGCGGGGTCGGGGTCGCGCTCGGGCCGACGGAGCGGCGGCGCCGCGGCGATCGAGCCCAGCGCATCCACCAGCCGCGCGAACTCCGGGGTCTCCAACCGGCGGTACACGGTCTCCATCGCCATGGCCCGCTCGTCGGCGAACCCGGCGACGATCAGCGCGGCGGAGGGGCGGAGGCCGGCGGGAACCCCGCCGGCCTCCGCTCGCAGGTCCTCGAGCAGCACGTCCAGGTCGCGGACCGCGCCGAGCGCGCGCGCGAACGCGCGCAGCTCGTCGAGGTCCCCGACCACCGCGTCGACGTCGAGCACGGAGGCCAGCGACACCGCGCGGGAGCGGAACTGCCGGGCGGCCACGCGCGCGTCGTGGACCTCCTCGGGGTCGGACGATCCCCGGTGCAGCTCGCCGGTGTGCTCGACGAGGCTGTCGAACGCCGCCACGAGCGCCGTGCGGACCGCGTCGCCGGGTGGCGGCGCGAGCCTGAGGTGCCGCGGCGCCGGAGCCTGGGCCATCACCGCGCCTCCCTCGCCCGTGCCGTCGCGAGCCCCATCAGCGTCTCCTGGGCGTCGAGGCCGTTCACCGTCGGGATCTTCGACCAGCCGCCGTCCGGACGCAGCTCCCAGGACAGCACGTCGTCGGCGAAGGTGACCTGGAGGATCTCGTCGAGCCGGGCGCGGAGATCCGGGTCATCCACCGGGACGGCCGCCTCGACGCGGCGGTCCAGGTTCCGCGGCATCAGGTCGGCCGAGCTGATGAAATACCTCGCGTCGGAACCCGGCTCCCCGAACCGGAAGACCCGCGAGTGCTCCAGGAACCGACCCACGATCGATCGCACGCGGATCGACTCCGAGAGGCCGGGCACACCCGGCCGGAGACAGCAGATCCCTCGGATGGCCAGGTCGATCCGCACGCCGGCATCGGAGGCCTCGTACAGCGCGTCGATCGTCTGCGGGTCGACGAGCGAGTTCAGCTTCAGCACGATCCGCCCTTCGGTCCCGAGCGTCATCTGTTGCCGGATCATCTCGACGATCCGCTCGCGCAGCGCGATCGGCGCCACGAGCAGACGGCCGTACCCGCGCTGCCGGCTGTACCCCGTGAGGAGGTTGAACAGGTCGGCGACGTCGTTGCCGATCTGCTGATCCGCGGTGAGCAGCCCCAGGTCCTCGTAGAGGCGCGCGGTGTCGGAGTTGTAGTTGCCCGTCCCCAGGTGCGCGTACCGGCGGATCCCGGATCCCTCGCGCCGGACGACGAGACAGACCTTCGCGTGCGTCTTCAGCCCGACGACGCCGTAGACGACGTGGACGCCCGCCTGCTGCTCGAGCGTCCTCGCCCAGGTGATGTTCGCTTCCTCGTCGAACCTCGCCTGGAGCTCGACGAGTGCGACGACCTGCTTCCCCGCCTCGGCGGCGCGGATCAGCGCGCGCACGATCCGCGTGTCGGCGGAGGTCCGGTAGAGCGTCTGCTTGATCGCGAGGACGTCGGGGTCGCGCGCCGCCTTCTCGACGAAGACCTCGACCGTCGTGGAGAACGAGTCGTAGGGGTGATGCACCAGGATGTCGCCTTCGCGGAGGATCGCGAACACGTCGGGTGGCCCGTCGTCGGAGGCGAGCCGTGGCGGCGTCGCCGGCGTCCAGCCCGGCTCCTTCAGCTCGGGCCGGTCGAGCCGGACGAACTCCCACAGCGCGCCCCGGTCGAGAGGACCGTCGGTGACGTAGATCTGGTCCTCTTCCAGATCGAGCTCGCGCATCAGCAGCATGCGGACCTCGTCGGTCATCGACGGATCGATCTCGAGCCGCACCGACGTCGCACCACGGCGACGGCGCGAGAGGACCGATTCCACCGCGGCGAGCAGATCCTCGGCCTCGTCTTCCTCGACTTCCAGGTCCGCGTCACGCGTCACCCGGAACGCGTGACGCGTCACGACCTCCATGCCGGGGAAGAGTCGGTCCAGGTGCGCGGCGACGAGCTGCTCGATCGGCAGGAACCGCTCGCCGTCGGGGAGCGGCAGGAAGCGGGGGAGCAGCGGCGGCATCTTCAGCCGCGCGAACCGGCGGACGCTCGTGACGGGGTCGCGGACGATCACCGCCAGGTTCAACGACAGGCTCGAGATGTACGGGAACGGATGCGCGGGGTCCACGGCGAGCGGGGTGAGGACCGGGAAGATCCGCTCGAGGAACGTCTCGGTGGCCCAGATCCGGTCGTCCTCGGTGAGATCGGCCGTGTCGACGAGCCGGATCCCGGCCTTGTCGAGCGCCGGGCGGAGCTCCTCGGCGAACAACCGCCCGACCCGGGCGGAGGTGGCCTCCACCCGCGATCGGATCTCGCTCAGCTGCTCCTCGGGGCGCATCCCCTCGGGCGTGGTCGCCGTGATGCCGGCCTCGCGCTGCTCCAGGAGCCCCGAGACCCGGACCTGGAAGAACTCGTCGAGGTTCTGCGCGTGGATCGCGACGAACTTGGTGCGGGCGAGCAGCGGCCGCTGGGCGTCCTCCGCCAGGGCGAGCACCCGCTCGTTGAAGTCCAGCCAGGAGAGCTCCCGGTTCAGGTACCGGGTCGCGGCGTCCTCGGGCGTGGTGGGGAGCACGTCCATCGGACCCACGATGGTAGCGGTTCGCGAGCCCCCGCCATACCGCTTCCGCGCCCGCGCCCGGCACCCGCGTTCACGGAACGGTCACCCGGCGTCCACCCTCGGGGCCCGCAGCCGCGGCTACGCTCGCCGCGCATATCGATGCTGGAAGGGCTAGCGCCTTCCATCGAGAGACCCCCGGTCACACGTCCCCGGGGGTCTCTCCTCATCCGGGGCCATCCGGCGCAGGTCAGCTCGTGAACTTGTAGCCGAGCCCGCGCACGGTGAGCAGGAGCTTCGGGTCGTGGGGGTCGTCCTCGATCTTCTGGCGTATCCGCTTCACATGGACATCGAGCGTCTTCGTGTCGCCCACGTAGTCGTAGCCCCAGATCTCCTCGATCAGGTGCTCCCGCGTGAGGAGGCGGCCCTTCCGGCTGAGGAACGCCTGGAGCAGCTCGAACTCCTTCGGGGGGAACGCCACGCTCTGCCCGGCGATCTTCACCTCGTGCCGGCTCACGTCCATCTCGATCGGACCACCGGTGAGGAGCTCCTCGCCGCGCGGGGGGGCCTGCATCCGCACGCGCCGCAGGTGGGCTCGGATCCGCGAGACGAGCTCGCGGACCGAGAACGGCTTCGTGACGTAGTCGTCGGCGCCGAGCTCGAGCCCGGTCACCTTGTCGGCCTCGGAGTCCTTCGCCGTGACCATCACGATCGGGACGGTCGAGTTCTCGCGGATCATCCGGCAGACGTCCAGCCCGGACATCTCCGGGAGCATCAGGTCGAGGATCACCAGGTCCGGCGCGTCGGCGCGGAACCGCTCGATCGCGACCCTCCCGTCCCCCGCGACGGAGACGGCGTACCCCTCTCGCTCCAACGAGTAGCGGATCGATTCGGCGAGCGACTCCTCGTCCTCGACGAGGAGGATCCGTCCTGCCGGTTCGCTCACGCTCCCACCTCGTGCGAGGCATCGGTGAACTCCCGGAAGTCTCCGGTCACCAGGTAGTTGACCTGCTCGGCGATGTCGACCGCGTTGTCGCCGACGCGCTCGAGGGCGCGAGCCGCGAGGTTCATGTGCATCCCCCAGTCGAGGGCGGCGGGGTCGTCCGCGAGCTTCAAGGCCTCCAGGTGCGTCTTCCGGTTCAGCCGGTCCACCGGGTCGTCCATCGCCGGGAGTTTCGCGCAGAGCTCGACGTCCCGCTTGGCGAACGCGTCCATCGCCGTCCGGAGCATCTGGACGACGAGCTCCCCCATCTCCCGGATCTGGCCGCGCATCGCATCGCTCCCGGGCGTGTCGCGGGTAGCGAGGTGCAGCTTCGCGACGTTCACGGCCTGGTCGCCGATCCGCTCCAGGTGGAGACAGCTGTGCAGGATCGCCGAGATCAGACGGAGATCCGCGGCGACCGGGGCCTGGAGAGCGAGGAGCGCCAGGGTCCCGTTGTCGATCTTGAGGTAGAGCTCGTCGATCGCGTCGTCCTCGGCGATCACCGCGTTGGCCTTGGCGTCATCTCGCATCGCGACGGCCTCGACCGAGCGCTGGACGGCGTTCCCGGCGAGCTCGCCCAGCTCGAGGAGCTGCAGCTCGATCCTCTGGAGGGTCTCGTGGAACGATCCGCGCGTCATCCGAACCTCCCGGTGACGTAGTCCTCGGTGCGTTTGTCCGACGGCTTCGTGAACAACGTCTCGGTCGGCGCGTACTCCACGATCGTTCCCGTGCGCGCGCCGTCCTCGCGGACGTCGACCGTGAAGAAGGCCGTCCGGTCGGACGTACGGGCTGCCTGCTGCATGTTGTGGGTCACGATCACGATCGTGTACTCCGACACCAGCTCCTGCATCAGATCCTCGATCCTGCCGGTCGCGATCGGGTCGAGGGCGGAACAGGGCTCGTCCATCAGGATCACGTCGGGCTTCGTCGCGATCGCCCGGGCGATGCAGAGCCGCTGCTGCTGCCCGCCCGACAGCGCCATCCCGGACTCCTTGAGCTTGTCGTGGACCTCGTCCCACAGGGCGGCCTTCCGCAGCGACTCCTCGACGAGGTCGTCCATCTTCCCTTTGAACCCGGCGATACGCGGGCCGAACGCGACGTTGTCGTAGATCGACTTGGGGAACGGGTTCGGCTTCTGGAACACCATCCCGATCCGCCGCCGGACCTCGACAGGGTCGACCTGGGAGTCGTAGAGATCAGCTCCGTGGTAGAGGATCTGGCCCTCGATACGCGCGCCCTCGATCAGATCGTTCATCCGGTTCAGGCACCGCAGGAACGTCGTCTTGCCGCAACCGGACGGCCCGATCAAGGCCGTGATCTCATTTCGGTACAGCGGGAACGTGACGCCCCGGACCGCCCGGAAGTCGCCGTAGAAGACGGAGACGTCCGTGACGTCGAAGACCACGGCCTGCGCCGCCTCGTGCGCGGCCAGATCCTTCGTCGACCTGACCACCAGGGGCTGCTCGAGCGGCTGGTCCACGGGCTGGTGGTGCTCCGTCCTGGTCACGTGTCCGGGGTCCATCTCATCACCATTTCCGTTCATATCGGTTCCTCAGCCAGATCGCGAAGCCGTTCACGACCAGCAGGATGACCATCATGACGACGATCGCCGCCGCCGCGAGCTCGGTGAATGCCTTCTGCGGACGGGTCATCCAATCCAGGATGATCCGCGGCATCGCGGTGTACGGCGCGTTCAGGAGCTTGTGGAGCGGGGAGCCGCTCCCGGTGTTGATGAACCCTTGCGCCGCGCCGACGAGCAGCAGCGGAGCCGTCTCCCCGAAGGCGCGCGCGAGGGAGACGACCGTCCCCGTCACGATGCCCGGGATCGCCGATGGGAGGACGTGGCTCCGGATCACTTCCCATCGCGTGGCACCCACCCCGTACGCGGCCTCCCTGATCCCGCGCGGCACGGCCCGCAGCGCTTCCGACGACGTGATGATCACGATGGGGAGCACAAGGACCGCCAACGTCAGCCCGCCCGAGAGGAGAGACCCGGTCGGCCACATCGTCACGATCTTCGACAACGCCTCGACGAAGATCACCAGCCCGAGGATCCCGTAGACGATCGAGGGAACACCGGCCAGGTTCCGGATGTTCGCCGTGATGAAGCGGGTGAGCCACGTGTCCCGTGCGTACTCCTCCAGGTAGACCGCCGCGCCGATCCCGATCGGGAACGCCACGACCGCGACGATCACCATGAGCACCATCGAACCCACGAGCGCCTGACCGATGCCGGCTCGCGACGGCACCGTCGAGTTCGTGTCCGTGAAGAAGCTCGTGCCTCGGTCGGCCAGGACCGGGACGCCGACCTTGGCGACGTCCCACAGGAGGACGACGAGGATCGCGAGCGATGCGAGCAACGACGCGAGCATCAGCCCGGCGAAGACGGCGCCGCGAACGTCCCTGCCTCGGCCGCGGAGTCCCGCGCGGACCGCGTCGGTCGTGACGTCGGTCGCGACCGCACCCATCAGTACTGTCTCCGAACGCGTCGCACGAACCGCTCGCTGACGACGTTGAGCGCGAACGTCACGAGGAACAAGAGGATCCCGAGGAAGAACAACGACTCGAAGGCAGGCCCGGCCCCCTTGACCTGGTCGGTCCCGGTCGCGAGCGCCGCCATCGCGCCGGTCACCGTCTGGCCGGGACCGAGCGGGTTCAGCGTGAACGCCGATCCACCGGTGCCGCCCGCCACGACGAGTACGACGACCGTCTCGCCGATCGCCCGGGACAGCCCCACGATCAACGCCGCGACGATCCCGGAAACCGCGGCGGGGACGACGACCCGGATACTCGTGGAACGCCGCCGCGCACCGATCCCGTACGACGCCTCACGCAATGACGCCGGCACGGCGTGCGTCGCATCCTCGGCGATCGTCGCGACGAGCGGGATCGTGAGGATCCCGACGCCGATCCCGGCGGTCAGCAGGTTGAAGAAGGACGCGGAGGACAACAGCTTCTGGACGACGTCCGGACTGATCACCGCGAGGCAGAAGAACGCGACGACGACGCTCGGCACACCGGCGAGGAGCTCCACGGTCGGCTTCAGCAGACGACGGGCGCGTGGGCTCGCGTACTCCGAGAGGTAGATCGCGGAGCCGAGACCCAACGGGGCGGCCACGAGCATCGCGATGCCGCCGACGATGATGCTCCCCACGAAGACCGTCGGGATCGAGAACTCGTTCCGGCGCGGGAACCACCCCTCCGCCCAGAGCCATGACACGCTGATCTTGGACAGGAAGTTGATCGCGTGACCCACGAGCGACGCCACGATGAGGCCGCTGATCACGATCGAGATCGCGGCCGACGCGAAGAACAGGGCACGGATCGTCGCCTCCTTGCGGCGGCGACGATCCGTGCCCCGAAGGTCCGAGACCGAGAGCGGCCGGGCCTGGCTCAACTCGAGGCGCTCGTCCACGCTTGCCGGGTCGCGTCCAGCTGATCCTGCGGGATCGCGACGTAGTCGGAGTCGACGACCGCCTGGATCCCCTCGTCGGAGATGTAGTAGTCGACGAAGGCCTTCAGCGCCGGGTTGGTCTTCACCTTGTCGGTGTTCACGTAGATGTAGAGCGACCGGGACAGCGGGTAGCTGCTGTCGGAGATCGTGTCCGAGCTGGGCTCGACGCACCCGTCGCCCCCGTCGATCTGGAGCTTCTTGATGCTCTCGCCCTGCTGGTCCGCGTACGCGAACCCGACGAACCCGAGGCCGGACTGGTCGTTCTCCATCGCCTGGATGATCACGTTGTCGTTCGGGCTGGACTGGTAGTCGGGGCGGAGCGCCGCCGCGTCGTCCTCCGGAACGCCCTGCGACAGCGCGGTGTCCTCGATCCCGGCGAGCTCGATGAAGGCGTCATACGTCCCGGACTCCTCCCCCGGCGCGGTGATCGCGAGCGGCAGATCCGGGAAGTTCCCGGTCCCGCCGACCTTCTTCGCCAGGCTGTCCGCGGCCGACCAGGTGTCGATCCCCTTGGACTGCGGGCCGAACAACGCGTAGAGGTCACCGTCGTTCAGGCACGTGACCGCGGAGTTCGCGGGGTTCGTCATCACGGTGATGCCGTCGAGCCCGATCTTCAGCTCGACGTAGTGGACGCCGCCCTTGTCGCACGCTTTCTTCTCGTCGTCCGCGATCGGGCGGGAGGCATCGGAGATATCGGTCTTGCCGTCGCAGAACAGCACGAAACCGTCGCCGGTCCCGGGGCCGTCCACCGCCGTCTGCACGTCGGGGTTGCTTGCCGTGAACTGCTCCGTGACGAGCTGCGAGATCGGGAGCACGGTCGACGAGCCCGAGATGTTGATCGATCCCGTCACCGCGCCGCCCCCCGAAGCACCTCCCGTCGTGCTGCTGTCCGAGCTGCATGCCACGGCAACGAAGGCGACCGTCGCCAGGACCACCACGTGGGACCTGATCCGTCTCATGCGCATGCCAGACCTCCCTCAGATCGAGCGTTCGTGGCGCGGGCGCGCCGAGAGCGGTGCGATCTCTCGTTCACCTTCCCCAACCTAGGCAACCGGCGGTGACCCGAATCCGACCGTTCGGTGAACGGATATTGAACGTGACGGGCATCGAAGCGACTCCCGAGGCCGGAACCGAGGTCACCGAGGGCTCCCAGCCGAATCCTGACCGAACACGTGATGGACGCCCGGTGAACGAGGTTCGGCCGCTCGTACACTCCGCCCGAGATGGCCGGGTGGAGCGTCGCGGTCGGCGTGACCCTCGGCGCGGTCGCGGGAGCGTTGATCGCGGCCCGATGGGTGGCGTCGCGGAGCCGAGCGGAGGGCCAGGCCCTCCGGGAGAGGACCGCGCACGCGGAGGCCGAGCTCGCGCGCCAGGAACGATCCTCGGCCGACCAGCGCCACCTCCAGGACGTGGTCCTCTCCTCGATGGAGGAGGGCGTCCTCCTGATGGACGATCGCGGCCGCCGGGTCTTCTCCAACCCCGCCCTCGAGCAGCATCTGGGCTTCCTCCCGGATGTGATCGACGAGCTGCGGCCGCTGCCGTTCCGTGACGCGGTCGGGCGGGCGATCGGCTCCGAGGAGATCCAGCGCGCCGAGGCCGAAACGAGCGCCCCCTCGAAATGGCTGCGGGCCAGCGCGATCTCCGTCGGACCCGACCGGTCGGTGCTCCTCGTCGTCCGGGACGTGACCGAGGCTCGCCGCCTCGAAGCCGTCCGGCGCGACTTCGTGGCGAACGCGTCGCACGAGCTGAAGACGCCGGCGGCGTCGATCCGCGCCGCCGCCGAGACCCTCCGCAACGGCGCGCTCGAGGACCCGCCCGCCGCCCAACGGTTCACCGAGCAGCTCGAGCGCGAGGCGATGCGGCTGTCCAGGATCGTCTCCGACCTCCTCGATCTCTCGCGCCTCGAGGGAGGGAGCGACCTGGCTGAGCGGGTCCGGCTGGACGCGGTCGCGGCCGACGAGATCGAGCGTCTGGAGGACCGGCTCGCGGAGGCCGAGCTCACGCTCGAGCTTCACGCCGACGGCGTTCCGTCGGTGGCCGGTTCGGGACGCGACCTCGCCCTGCTCGTGCGCAACCTGATCGACAACGCCGTTCGGTACACGCCGGCCGGTGGCCGCGTCGACGTCACCGTGACCTCGCAGGACGGCAAGGTCGTGGTGCGCGTGGCAGACACCGGACTCGGGATCCCGCAACGGGACCTCCCCCGCGTGTTCGAACGGTTCTACCGGGTCGACCGCGCCCGGTCGCGAGAGACCGGCGGCACCGGTCTGGGCCTTGCGATCGTCAAGCACGTCGCGGAGAACCACGGAGGTGAGGTGACCGTCACGAGCGAGCTCGCGTCCGGCTCGACCTTCGAGGTCCGGCTGCCGGTCGGCGGGAAGACCCGGTCCGCCGCCCCGTAGGCTGGCCCTCCGGATGGCCACCTTGTTCCTCCTCCGTCACGCCGTCACGGCGCAGACCGGCCGCGTCCTCTACGGACAGATGCCGGGGGTCGATCTCGACCACCGGGGCCGGGCCCAGGCGGCCGGTCTGGTGGAGCGGTTCGCCTCCGTGCGGCTCACCGCGATCTACTCGAGCCCGCTCGAACGGTGCGTCCAGACGGTCGAGCCGCTCGCCACCGCCCAACGGCTCTCGATCACGACGGAGCCCGACCTGATCGAGATGGACGCCGGCTCGTGGACGGGCCGGACGCTCGCCCAGGTCCGCCGGACCAAGCCGTGGGCGACGGTCCAGGGGGAACCCTCGGCGTTCCGGTTCCCCGGCGGGGAGGCGTTCGTCGAAGCGCAGCTGCGTGCGGTGGGCGCGGTCGAGCGGATCGCCCGGCGGCACCCCCGGGGCCGCGTCGCGATCGCGACCCACGGGGACATCGTGCGGATCGTCCTGGCGCATCTGCTGGGGACGCCGTTGGACGACTTCCAACGGATCGTGTCGGACACGGCCTCGGTGTCCGTGGTCGTCACGCACGCGACGCATCGCCGGGTCGTGCTGGTGAACGACACCGGAGGGCTCGAACGCTTCGGCGCGCACCCCCTCCCGCCGTGGGAGGCGGCCAAGGACGGCGGTCACCGGCGCGATGCGAAGCTGCGAGGATAATCCGCATGGAGCTGGGCCCCGTCGATCGGATCACGACCGACGCCGTCGGCGAGCCGGGTGAGCGCACCTTCTACCTCCAGGTGCGGGCGGCCGGCGAGCTGATCACGATCGTCGTGGAGAAGGAGCAGGTGGTTCTGCTGTCGCAATCCGTGCTCGAGCTGCTCGCTGACGTCCCCCTCGAGACCGGCTCCCTCGATGACGCCGATCTCTCGCTCGAGGAGCCGATCGATCCGCGGTTCCGCGCCGGGCGCCTGTCCATCGGTTACGACCCCGACCAGGACCGGTTCCTCCTGGAGATCACCGAGTACGACCCGAACGAGGCCGAGGACGAGGACGAGGACGAAACCGAGGGCGAGATCGAGCAGGAGCTGATCCGCGCGCTCACCGAGGAGCTCGCCGACGACCGCGAGACGATCCGGCTGTGGGCGAGCCGGGAGCAGATGCTCGCCCTCTCCCGCCACGGCGCGGAAGTCGCCGAGCGAGGCCGCCCGACCTGCCGGTTCTGCGGTAACCCGATCGACCCCGAGGGCCACGTATGTCCGGCGACGAACGGCCACCGCGCCCCGCGCGCGTGATCCCGCCGGCCCTCGCCGAGGGCGCGATCGAGGTGCTCGGGCTGATGCCCGACTCGTCGAACGACACGCTGCTCGTGCGCTGCCGGACCGGCGACCAGGAGTGCTTCGCGATCTACAAGCCGGCGGGCGGCGAGGCGCCGCTGTGGGACTTCCCCGACGGCACGCTCCACCGGCGCGAGGTCGCCGCCTTCGTCGTGTCCGACGCGCTCGGGTGGCCGAACGTTCCGCCGACGGTCCTGCGCGACGGGCCGATGGGTCCCGGGTCGCTCCAGCTGTTCGTCCGTTTCGACGCGGCGGAGCACTACTTCACCCTCGGCCGCGAGCGCGCCGACGACTTCCGCCGGGTCGCGCTGTTCGACCTCGTCGTGAACAACGCCGACCGGAAGGCTGGCCATTGCCTCCTGGGCGAGGACGGCACGATCTGGGTGATCGACCACGGCGTGTGCTTCTCCGACGAGCCGAAGCTCCGGACGGTGATCTGGGACTTCGTCGACGAGCCGATCCCGGCAGAGCTCGGCGACGACCTGGCCGGGCTCGAGGAAGCGCTCGGATCGCCGTCGCCCATGCGGCTCGCACTCGAGTCGCTCCTGGCACCCGAGGAGGTCGACGCCACCGCCGAGCGGCTCGAGCGGCTCCTCGCCTCCGGGCGGTTCCCGGAGCCCGAGCCCGGGGTGCGACCGATCCCGTGGCCGCCGATCTGAGGCTCCGCTACACGTCGGTCCGCACGCCCCTCGGCGAGCTGACGATCGTCGCGTCCCAGCGGGGGATCGTGGCGGCCGAGCTCACCGACGATCGGTCGGGGTTCCTCGCTCGAGCCGAAGACCGCTCCGGCGCCCGTGCGGTTCGGGACGCGACCGGACTGTCGGCCGCGCGCGATGAGGTGCGCGCCTACTTCGACGGCACGCTCCGGCGGTTCCGCACGCGCGTGGACCTCTCCTTCGCGACGACCCCGTTCTTCCGGTCGGTGTACGGGGCCGCGATCGCGGTCCCGTACGGGGAGCTCCGGACCTACGGCGACCTCGCGGGGGAGGCCGGCCGCCCGCGCGCAGCGCGGGCGGCCGGCCACGCGATGCGGGTCTGCCCGATCGAGCTGTGGATCCCCTGCCACCGGATCGTCCCCGCCGGTCCCGGATACGGGACCTACGGGGGCGATCCGGACCGCCGCGCGTTCTTGCTCCGCCTCGAGGGCGCGATCTGACGAACCCGGACGCCTGTGTCCCCGTACGAGAACATGTGCGCATGCTTCGGCTCGCGGCCACCCTCGTCACCGTCTCGTTGGGCCTAGCGGCGTGCTCTTCGGGCGGCGCCACCGCGGCGAGCGACTCGGCGGCCACCCGGTACTCGGCGTCCGTCGGAAGCACGGACCTCTACGCCACGGCGCCGCAGCGGTTCCAGATCGGCGTGTTCAGCTCCACCGACCAAGGCATCGAGCTGCTTACCTCCGGGGCGATCGGGATCACCTTGTCACCCGTCCAAGGCGGCTCCGGAACACCGTTGAGCGGTCAAGCCCACTACGTCGGTGCGCCGGGGACCCAGCCCGACACCGGCACCGCCCACCTCACCGACCCGAGCGTCGCGCGCGGCGTCTACGAGTACGACGGCACCTTCGACGCCGCCGGGGTTTGGCAGGCCGACGTCACGTTCGACGTGGACGGACAACCGATCGCGCTGTCGACGCAGTTCCAGGTGGCGACGAAGCCGGCGCTGCCCGCGCCCGGGCAGAGGGCCCTCGCGACGGAGAACCTGACGATGAGCTCGCATGCGAACCCCGAGTCGATCGATTCGCGCGCGCAGGACGGCGCACCGGTCCCCGACCCGGAGCTCCACCGCGACACGATCGCCGGAGCGATCGCCGCACACCGTGCCGCCCTCGCGCTGTTCGCGACCCCCGTCTACTGCCAGAGCCAGTTCTGTGGGCCATCGACCGACGCGCTCGCGCAGATCGCGAAGGACGGACCGAAGAACGCCGACTACATCCACGTCGAGATCTACGCGAACTACGCGAAGAGCCAGATCAACCGGGCGGCGGCGGATTGGCTCCTCCGCAACGGCGATCTGACCGAGCCGTGGTTGTTCCTGATCGCGCCGGACGGGACGATCGAGGATCGGTGGGGTCCGCTGTTCGATCCCACCGAGGTCATGGCCGAGCTGAAGTCCGTCGCCGGCTGAACCTGCGCGGCGCCGTCCACCCTGCTGTTAGCGTGCCCGCATGGCCGTCGGGGGTGGCGAGCGGAGCTCCGAGCACGGCCACGAGCACTTCGGCCCGGCGGACGCCGCCGAGCTCGCCACGCAGGCGGGAACGCGAGCCACGTGGATCTCGCTCGGGGTGTTGGCCCTCACCGCCGGGATCCAGTTCGTCGTCGCGATGGTCTCGGGCTCGGTCGCGCTGCTCGCCGACACGATCCACAACATCACCGACGCGCTCACCGCGATCCCGCTGCTGATCGCGTTCCGCCTGGCGCGGAAACCGCCGAGCCGCCGCTACCCGTACGGGTACCACCGAGCGGAGGACGTGGCCGGGCTCGTGATCGTCGCGTTCATCTTCGCCTCCGCGATCGTGGCCGGGATCGAGGCGATCCAGCGGCTGATCCGCCCCCAGGGCGTCTCCAAGCCGGGCTGGGTCCTCGCCGCCGGCGTCGTAGGCGTGATCGGGAACGAGGCGGTGGCCGCGTACCGGATCGCGGTCGGCAAGCGGATCGGCTCGGCCGCCCTGGTCGCCGACGGCTTGCACGCCCGCACGGACGGCTTGGCATCGCTCGGGGTCGTGGTGGCCACGATCGGCGTCGTCCTGGGCTTCGATCGTGCCGATGCCCTGGTCGGCCTCGCGATCACGGTCGCGATCCTCGTCACGCTCTGGCGTGCCGCTCGCACGGTCCTGCACCGTGCCCTCGACGGGACGGACGAGACCACCCTCGCGCTGATCGAGGCGGTCGCCGGGGCCGTGCCCGGCGTCGAGCACGTGACGGAGGCGAAGGCGCGATGGAGCGGCCACCGGTTGCTCGCCGAGCTCAACGTCGCCGTCGAGCCGACGCTCACGGTCGACCGGGGCCACGAGATCGCCGACGCGGTCCACGGCGCGCTCCTCGCCGAGGTGCCGCGGCTCGCCGAGGCCATGGTCCACGTCGACCCGCACGACCATGCGCCGCACGGCGCGTAACGCGGAGCGCCCGTACGATTGCCGCCGTGGACCCGACCGCGATCCCGCCGCCACCGCCCGTCATCGAGCGTTGCTACCGGCACCCCGACGTCGAGACGGGCGTCCACTGCACCCGGTGCGGCCGGCCGATCTGCACCGACTGCATGTACCCCGCGGCGGTCGGTCACCAGTGCCCGGAGTGCGTGAAGGAGGCGAAGCAGGAGTTCCACCGCCCCGCGCAACAGGTCGGGACGATGGGGCGCGGCTGGTCGCTGACGAACCTGATCCTCCTTTCTCTCGTCGGGGTCTACGTGCTGGAAGCGGCGGCGGCGGGCGCCGGGGGTCTGGTCGGCGGCCCGACCACCCCCACGCTCGTCCGCCTCGGTGCGAGCGTCGGGTTGTTCCCGCTCCGAGCCGAGTGGGTCGGCATCTCGACCGGCGAACCCTGGCGGCTGCTGACCGCGATGTTCCTGCACGCCGGGCTGATCCATCTGGCGTTCAACTGCTACGCCCTGTTCATCGTGGGGAACGTCGTCGAGCAGGAGCTCGGCCGCTGGCGCTTCGTGGCCCTCTACTTCGTCACGGGGTTCTGCGCATCGGTCGCCGGTTACGCGCTCGCGCCGCCGGGGGTTCCGTCGGTCGGCGCGTCGGGCGCGATCTTCGGGGTGTTCGGCGCGTTCTTCGCCTACAACTACTCGCGCCGGCACCTGGCCTTCTACGCGGCCCGGATGCGGCAGATGGGGATCCTGATCGTGATCAACCTGGTGCTCACGTTCTCGATCCCCGGGATCGATTGGCGCGCCCACATCGGCGGGCTCACGACGGGCGTGATCGGCGGTCTCGCCGCGGAGGGGTTCGGCCGGCGGGACTCCCGTGTGCCGGCCTTCGTCGGCACGATGGTGGCCCTCGTCCTGATCGGCGTCGCGGTCACCGTCTGGCGGACGGGCGACATCCGCTCGCAGTTCCCTCAGCTGTTCGGCTGAGGGCTCCCGGCGGGCGCCGGCGTGTCGGCGTCGGCGATGCCGTACACGAAGCCCTCACGGGTCCCCACGTAGAGCCAGCCCTGCCACACGGCCGGTGTCGACTCGACGCAGTCCCCCAGATCAAGGCTCCATCGCAGCGGCGGCCGGACGGTCGGATCCGAGACGTCCCAGGCGTTCAGGTGCCCCGAGCAGTCCCCCTGGATCAGGGTGCCGTCGACGACGACCGGCGACGCGATCGCCGGCGCCCCCACCTGCAGCTCCCACACGACCCGTCCCGTGCTTCGCTCGACCTCGAGAACCCGCCCGGCCGCGGTCGTGAAGTAGACGTAGTCCCCGTAGATCGCCGGCGTCGACCAGCTCCCGCCGGCGCCTTCGAACCCGATCTCGGC
>Ga0066388_100000599_pt1 | contig 17682 bp, 19 predicted proteins | sample PanSoiMetaGPlot6_FD_64539 | JGI IMG/M metagenome (GOLD analysis project Ga0066388, IMG submission 64539) | Tropical forest soil microbial communities from Panama analyzed to predict greenhouse gas emissions - Panama Soil - Plot 6 (Hybrid Assembly) | ecosystem: Environmental > Terrestrial >... | reverse complement strand
GGCATGGCGTCAGCCGAATCGAGCTACGGCTGCAGGTCGGCGAGATCTGCGGCGGTGGCGATCGTCAGCCGAACCACCTCGACGACGTAGGGCAGGTTGATCGTGTCCACCTTGTCCCGGGTCGAGTGGTAGTTCGGGTTGAAGCCGTCGTCCGTGAACTCCTCGCTGATCAGCACGGCCTTGTAGCCGTGGTCGTGGAAGCCGGCGTGGTCGCTGCGGTTGTCGACGGCATGGTTGTGCGTGTCGACCACCTTCAGGTTGATGCCGTAGCGCGACACGTTGGCCAGGAAGGCGCCGACAAGCGCGTGCGAGCCGTTCTTGTCCTTGCCGTCGTGGATGTCCAGGCGGTTGCCCGGCTTCGCGCACCAGCCGACCATGTCGAGCTGGAGCATCGCCACCACGTCGGTCTTGTCTGCGGCGACCTTGTCCGAGTAGGCGTAGGAGCCGTACAGCCCCTGCTCCTCACCCGTGAAATGCAGCAGACGAATCGTGCAGCCGAGCGGCAGCCCGACGAGAGCCTTGGCGATCTCCATCACGGAGACCGTACCGGAGCCGTCGTCGTCGGCGCCGGGCGCCAGCGACTCCGCGCTCGAAGGCCGTCCGGCGGTCGAGTCCAGGTGCGAACCGATGATCAGCACCTTGGCGGGATTGACCTTGCCCGGCAGCTCTGCCACCAGGTTGTAGTAGGTCCGGCCGCGAACGGTGTACGGGTGGCGGGTCGTCTTGATGCCGAGCCCGCGGTAGAAATCCTCGAGGAACAGCAGCGCCAGCTCGATGTCCTTGCCGAAGCTGTTGCGGCTGGCGATGGCACCGGTGCGGCCGCCTGCCGTTACCTGCACTTCACCGCTGAGGCTGCGCAGGTTGTCCTTGATCGGCTGCGCCTGCACGCCGGCCAGAGCCGCCTGCACGCGGGCGTCGGCCGTGTTGAGCACGGGCATGATCACGGGCGGGCGGGGCTGCAGCGCCGTGCGCCGCACCTCTTCCGCGTCGAACTTGCACGTGTGCGTGTGCGCCTTACCCTGATGCTTCGGGTCGAGCGGCGTCGACCGCGGCCAGAATCGATACGCAATCGCGAAGGTGGCGATCAAAATCAGGAGCAGCATCAGCCCGCTGGGGCCGGCGGCTCCGAGAATGAGCGTGAACATGAGGATCTCCTTGTTCGCTGGTTTCCAGATGAGCCTGGTCGAAAGCTGAGCGATGCCCGGCGGTAGCCGATTCGGCTCAGGGTTGATTCCCGCTTGGTTGGCGAGCGGGTTTGGGACGGGCGAATCGTGGCGCCGGACAGGGCGCTTTAAGACGACGGAAGAACAGTCAGGGGCCACGCTCGACCTTAGTCGGGGCGGCTCCTGACTGTTCTTCCCGGTTTGCCTTGCGCTAGCGTCGCACCAGGTGCGCGGCGCCGCTGAGGTGCACGTTCCCGGGCTCGACGGTCTCTACCTTCGCCCGCTCCTGTGCGTACACGACGACACTGGCGCAGACGATCGCGGTGGCGGCCTGCAGGGCCCAGACAACTGCCGAACCGGAGGCTCGCACCATAGTCGTGTCGAAGGCCCACACCCGAGCCGAGCCGGAGGCCCAGACTTCGAGCGGTCCCATCGCCCACACTGCAGTGTTGCCCTTAACGCACACTCGGGCAGTGTCGTGGCCGAAAACCGCCACCTTGCCCGACGCGCTCACGGAAGCACAGTCGTAAGCGTAGACCGAAGCACGATCTGTGGCGACCACACTGGATTCGCCGTATGCCTTGATCACGGCCTGGCCACCGGCGTTGACGCAGCACTTCCCGTGCACTTCCGCGCGCGCTTTGCCGCGAATGGTGACAGTGGTGTTGCCGTGTGCCTCGATGCGCGCGCAGCCGCTGACGGTTGCCTTGACCGAGCCCGAGATGCGCGCCCGGGACTCGCCTTTGAGGATCACTTCCGCAAAGCCGGTAGCGACGACGTCAGCGATGCCGGTGGCCGTCACGTGGGAGTGCCCGCTGGCAGTTACACGAGCAGTGCCGGCGGCGCGCACCTTGGCTCGCTCAGTCGCTTCAGCAGAGGCGGCATGGTAGAGATGCACCATTACCTGACCGGAGGCGTCCACGACGGTAAAGTCGTAGGCTCTCACCTCGGCATTGCCGGAGGCTTCCACGATCGATCGGCCGTACGCGAGCACCACTGCGGTGCCGCGTGCGACGACATGACGGTCGCGCACGACATGGCGGCCGTCGGTGAAGATAAGCAGCTCCATTGGAGGGGGTGCTGGCACCAAGTTGACCTGGCCAGCTCAGGGTGTCTAGTTGACGGAACTCTTATCCTTCCCGCCCTCGGGGGCAGAGGATTGATCGTCGGCGGCGGAGCCCTGCAGGGCGTCCGCTTGCTCGGCGCGACCGGTGAGGCGCAGCACTCCGGCAAGCCTCTTGGTTGTGAGTTGCACGAGCGGATGATCCGGACCGACAACCTTCTTGGCGATCGCGAGAGCCGTGAGGTAGAGCGCCGCCGCCTCGTCATACTTGCCGGCGAGCACCTTGACCTGACCCAGCTCGCTCAGCGTCTCGGCAGGTTCGATGCTCGTCCCGGCCGCCAGCGCTGCGTAGATGATGTCAGCCACAGCCGCAGGCGGTTCGAAGGTAATGGTGATGGTGGTGGTCTGGTCGGAGCCGGTCTTCTTGGGGGTGGACATGTGTCTCCTGCGGGCACATCCGTCTGCTCGCACGTCCGTTGTCCGCGTACGGGGCGTGAGAGGGTTAGCCTCAGTCGTTGAGGCGCGCGGCATCCTGAAACTGGTGTCCGGCAGCAACACGTGTGCACGCGCTCCTGCCGGAAACAGCCTCGGATGGTTGGTGTCGTTCAACTTGTCGTGGAAGCGCAGATTTTGCTGGTGAGAGGATGGACTCAGTCGAGCGTCAGAAGCCGCACCTTCAGTCCGGCCGTGTTGTGCGCGGTGCTGAGGTTGCCGCCCTGGGCGCGCGTGCCGAACGGCACTTCGACGAACTGGAGCTCAGCCCACCAGGTGGTGAAATCCGGCTTGTAGTCGAGCAGGTCGAAGGTGAAGATCTGCCAGTAGAAGTCCGGCACGCCGGCAGGGCAGTCGGTCGTCGAGCGCTCCTTGGCGAAGACGCCCGAGTTGTACAACGGCTTCACGGACCACTGCTTGCAGGAGCCCCTGGTCTGGCGAAGCCTGACCTCCAGCTTGCCGGCGCTGAGGGTGACTTTCATCACCTCTCCGAAGCGCACGTCGGTGGGCGCTTTGCCTTCCGGCATCGTCAGCTCGTAAGTACCGGGCGAAACACCGCCTGCCGGAACGGGCAGTGCGGCACCGCAACAATCACAGGTGGCGGGCACGCTGTAGGTGATCGAGAAAGTGCGCATGGCAAACCGCTCCTTGCCTTGAGGTGAAATCAGAAATACTTGGCTGCCCATGTCTGCGGGCGGGGTGGAACCCCGCCCCTACGTGGCGCTGACCGGCGGCTTCGTCGGCAGGTTCTCTTTGAACCGGTTGGCTGTGTACAGACCATCCAGATAGTGCACCTGCTGCTTGCTGAGCGCGGACATCGCCTCGGCGGCGATCGCTCCGACCTTGACCTTCAGGAACGTGTCGATCAGTTCGAGCGGGATCTCCGCGAGCTCCGCAGGACGCCCGCAGTCCGGGTCGGCTTTGCGGCTGGAGGATGTGATCTCTTCGGGGACGCCGATGATCTTGCACAGCTCCATGACGTCCGACTTCCAAAGTCCGGCGAGCGGCAGGTAGGTGACCAGCCGGCTGGCCAGGCTGTAGGTGCCGAGGGCGTCTTCCGTGCGGTTGCGGGTGCCGACCAGCCAGCGCTTCTCGGCAAGGGCCAGAGCCAGGCTTCGCGCCCAGCGCTGTACCTCGCGATTGTCTGCGGCAGGAGGCTCGGGCAGCATGCGCACTTCGCCTACCCTTTCGAACCACTCACGGCAGCGGAGAGTGTCTCCGAAGTAGACGGCGACGGTCTTGTCCGGAAACGCCTGCCGGCAAAGCCAGAAGCAAAGAGCGCTGTCGGAGCCGCCGCTCACGGGTACCAGCAAGCCGCCGGCCGGGGAGGAACTCGTCTTCACCCAGTCGATCAGAGATTGGATGCGAGGGTCCATGGCTTTCACTCTCCGCCGCTCAGAATGAGCGGATTGCCGTTGAGCGCGGGCAGCTTGCCCGAAAGAACCAGTGCCACCGCATCCGCCACCTCCTCGGCAGGGATGATGCGCTTCTGCGGAGACGTGCGGGCGATGAGCGCGCGCGCATCGTCTTCGCTCAATCCCCGGTGCTTGGCGAGTCCGGTGATCGTCTGCTTCGTCATGTCGCTTTCGACGAAGCTCGGGCAGATCGGCACGACGACGATGCCATGCTTGGCGTACTCGAGCGCCAGGCTGCGCGCCAGACCGACCAGCGCGTGCTTGGTGGCACAGTAGGCGGCGTCGTATTTGAAGCCCCTGACGCCGGCGGTGCTGCTGATGATCGCGATTGCGCCGCACTCCTTCTCGACCATGGCCGGCAGGCACGCCTGGATGAACCAGAAGGCGCCGTGCACGTTCACGTCAAAGAGATGGCGCCAGGTCTGCTTGTCGAAGGTCGTAGCCGGACCGCCTTTGCCGATGCCGGCGTTGCAGACGAGGTTGCGAACCGTCCAGGCCTTCTCCTTTGCCTTGTCGACCGCCTTTTGAGCGACCTCAGGATCGGAGACGTCGCCGGCGACGAAGTCTGCGACTCCGCCTGCGGCCTCGATCTCCTTACAGGCGGACTCGAGGCTCGCTTGCGTGCGCCCGACCAGGAGGATGGCAGTCTCCCTGGCCATGCGCAGCGCAACGGACTTGCCGATGCCTCGCCCGCCTCCGGTGATGATCGTAACCAGTTGCGTGTTCATGGGAACTCTCATTGGTTTTGGCAGGCGCCGGTGGTGGGCGCCCGCAGTTATTGAAAGAAGGCAAGGAATGACGCGTTGCGTCGCCCGCGGGCGCATGCGATGCGCCCTACCGCAATCGTTCGCGCAACGGCGGGCGCTCGTGGGAGCGCAGGCGCCCTGCCGGCTGCTTCTGCGGGCGCATACGATTCGGCCTTACCGGTATCCGGCGTTCGTGAATGAAACAAGCACCGTCAGCTCAAGCGGTACACTTATGCCGACAGCGCCTTGTCGAGGAAAGCCTGCAGGCGTCTCGCTCGTTCCTGAGCAGTGCTGTCCGCCGCGCTGTCGATGCCAGCCAGCGCGGCACGCGCTGCCGGTGCCACATGCTGCCTGGCAAACTGCACGCGTTGGTTGTAGGCAGCCTGCTCTCGACACGCATGCCGGCTCGCAGCCAGGGCCTTGGCGAGAGCCACCAGCCAAACGACCGTGCGAAGCGGGGCTTTCTCGGCCAGCGTCAGGAAGCGGTGCGCACTCCTGTGTGTGAGTTCTTCGCCGATCACGGCCCAGTGTTCTCCGTAGCTGCGCAGAGCGTAAGTGTTAGGCACGTACTGCCGCCACTCGAGCTCCAGCGCATCAGAGAAGGCGGCGCTCTCTTCCTGGCAGTGGTGCTGCAGGCGGTGCGACCATTCGTGAAAGAGGTTCAGCCGAAGGAATTCGTTGTGCTCGCTGCGGAAGAGCATGGTTCTGCCATCCGGCAGAGTGGCCATTGCCGAGACGAAGCTGGAGTTGTAGTCCTGTTGGACCCAGATGTCTTCCGGATTCGTCTCGGCAAGCAAGAACAAGGTACCGAAGTAACTGCAGTCGGGCAGCTCATCGAGCAGCGGTAGCAGCTCTTCGGGCAGCAGCCGGTTTCTCAGCTCGTGTTGAGCCAGCCGGCAGCGGGCATCTTCGACACTGACGGACTCGCCGTCGTCGGCCGGCTCCTGGCACACGCCGGACTCGGAGCCGCGCAACCTCAGCTTGCGTACCTCGTCCAGGTGTTGAGCGTAATCCTCGGGCACGATGATCTTTGTCGGCAATCCGTGCCCACTGTAGATGCGGACAGGGCGATCGATGTTCTTCAGACCGCGCGCCGTGAAGTCTTCGTAGCTCGCGAAGGGACCGGCTTCGCCCGATGGCGCAGGCAGGGTCTCCGTGGCGTGCTCCCCATTGCCCAGGCGCGTTGTCAGCTCCGACAGACAGGGATCGGCAGCCGCAACGATGTTCATCTTCTGCAAATCACCGTCGCTCAACTCGAAGGAAGAAGGGAGAATTGCAGTGCTCATGGTCAACCTTCTTGCTGTGAGCACGCCCGCGCGGAGCGTGTCACGAAGTGAACTTATGCCTTGTGTTCAGACACTCGTTTCCGGAGCGCGCAGAACCCAACGCTGCTCGCCGAAGCGCGCAGTATTGAAGATCTCGAGCAGGTTGCCCTCAGTCCAGAGACCAGTGCTGCTGCGGTTGTCGTAAGTCTTGCCGGCCTCGCCGACCACGCCGATGTGCGCGTGCCCACCGCCGAGCGTCGCATCGAAACCGGGTTCGGTTCCGTAGACGATGTCGCCGGGTAGAGCCTCCGCCAGCGAGTGCTCGCTGAAACCGGCGGCCTTGAGCTGCGCCACCATGTCCGTGACCAGGTCCGAGTTTGCAACCGGCATGGCGGCCAGCGCCAGCACCTTGGTGAGGGAGGCGGCACAGCCGAGCCGTCCGTTTTCGACGGTGTGGGCGAAGTCCAGCCACATCTTTTGACCGACTGCCGCTTTCGCCGCTGCCAGAATCTTGCGGTTACCTTCCGGAAGACCGGCATCACGGGAGGCGCGCTGCTTGCGCAGGTGACCGGCGACGCAGAACGTGGCAGCGTCCTCGACAGCTTGTGTCAAAGCCTTCAGTCCGGCTGCGCTGCTCGCCAGCCCGGCAGTGCGAGCATACACTGCCGGCGGTGGCACGTGCATGAAGAGGACGGAGCCGGGCCGGCCGTGGACACGCGCATGGTTGAGGGCCCGGAAGTAGGCCTCGTTGCAGAGGAATGTGCCAGCGTGGTTCGACACGCGGCAGGCATGTCCTGAGTCTGCGAGCGCCCGCGCCAGCGCGGGCAGGCGAACGCTGGTCGTGAGCGCATCCGGCGCTCCGGAGACGATCTTCCGCCCCTGCCAGCGGTGCCCGCCGTTGTCGGCCATGCTGTAATCTCGGATGTTGAGTGCGAATCGCTCCAGGCCGATGCTCTGGCGATCGCTTGCTACACCGACCATAATCAAGACCGCGTCCTCGCTGGAACCGGCCAGCGCTGGACGCAGGGACTTCCAGGAAGCGCTGCAGCAGGTGGACAGCAGGACTTTGTCCACGTCCACCGGCTGGCGCCTCCCTGGAATCGAGAGAGAGCCATTGAGCCTCTCCAGTATCAGCTGGCTCGGGTTGCGCTTGAGCGGTCCGAACGCATCGAATCCTGTAATAATGCACTTCATCGCCATGCTCCCCGTTGGAACAGGCTGCGACGAATGGGCTCAACGGGCAGGTACGGGCGGGGATAATCCCTGCCCGTACTCCACGCCTACGAACCTCCCGCGATAATCAGAGTGCGGCTCAGCAGCCGCTGGGGACGCCGCCTCCTGCTGCAGCGAGCCCTTGCATCCCGGCGCGAAATTCCGGAGAGTGCTCGTTGAGCAGGGCCATGATCTTGTCCGCCTCTGCCTGGTCGTCGCCGCAGTGGGCGCACAGCTTCAGGGCCTCGTTGAGATCTGCCACCGCTGCCATCGAGTCACCGAGCTTGAGGAGAACCTGTCCCCTGACTCGCAGAGCCGGGATCATTCGGCGGCGCGCGCCGACGTCGACCTTCCCTTCGAGAAAGGCGATGAGCCTGTCCAGCCTGCACACTTCCTCTCGGAGTGCCGGCTGGCCGCAATCGCTCGCGGCCAGTCGTTCGACGTCGTCCACAATGCACCCGGCCATCGCCAGGTCCATCGGGTTGCTCGTGTACTTGAACAGAGGTTCGGGCATTTTACGGACTTCCTGAGGTTGCGCTACGGCCTCTGCAGTTCATGCAACCCCTGTGTGAACTGCAGATTTCGGATTAGAGCTTCTTCCACTGCCGGACGCCGTAGACGACGCCGATCAGGGTGCTCCCTCCGATGTTGAGTGCCAGAGCGATCAGCGATGCGTTCGGGACGGCCGGCTCCATGGTGCCTACACCGGCTACGACGAGAATCAGCGGCAGCACGGCTCCCAAGTAGATGGCGGTCACGAGCCCCCAGAAGAGGATGCGCGTGAGCTTGATCCACTGGAAGAACCAGGCGGTCGCGTACATGCCGAAAACGAAGATCGATGCCAGGAGCAGGTGCGCGAAGGCAACCTGCAGGAGACTGGGCTCGGTCATGGTGTCTTCCTTCTTAATGCGAACCGGGAAAGCCGGGGGGCACCACTTGTGGTGCCCCCCGGGCAATTAGCGCCTGATTAGCAACACTTGCACCGGCAGCCGGTCTTCTCGACCGTCGGCAGCGCCTGCGAGCTGAACTTCGCCGCGATCAGGCTGGTGAGCAGCCGGGCGGCGGACGGGGCGACCTTCATCGTCGAGCCCGGGTGGTTGGACCGCAGAGGGATGCGCCAGACGGAGAGCTCGCGCTTGCGCGGCTGCCACTGGATGTTGTACTGGCACGGCGACTGCGGCCGCGGGTTGCCGATGAAATACCGGCGCCCGCGGATCGGCTGCGCGCTCCACGGACGCTCCCAATCCTCCTGAAAGAGGAAGGTGTCGCGAGCGATGAGATCGACGATGGACTTGATGCTGACTGACTTCACGGTTTACTCCGTGAGAATGAAACTTGAGGTTCCGGGGCGGGCATCGGACAACGCGCCCGATGTGAGTCCGTACCGCCCCGGCACGCGAGAAAAGGGGAAGGCCGGCCCGACTTGCATGCGGCAAATCGAGCCAGCCCTCACCTCTTCCTTAGAATCTTGTTACTGCTCGAGTACCAAGGTCCGCAGCTCGGTCTTGCCGTCGACGTCGTAGACCTTGCGCGTGACGCTGTACTTGTCCGGCCCCGGCTCGTCGAGGAACTGCAACGTGCCGTCCGGGCGGTATTGGAACGCCTTGTACCATGCGCCCGTCTTGGCGTCGAAGAGCGTCTCGTGCTGGAGGTACGTGTGCCCGGAAGGGCTCACCCTCACGTAGCGCCGGAAGCTGGTCTTCAGCCCGGTCGACGTGAAGTTGTACTGCGTCACCTCGACGTTTCCGTTCGCATACTCGACGGTGAGCTCGGCCGTCAGCCCGGTCGGGCGATAGACCGAGCGGATGCGGCTGACTTCCCCGCGCGACTGGTCCGGCATCTCGCGAAGGGTGTCGAATTGCCCGGGTTTGTCGTCGGCGTTGGCGTAGGTGGGTGCGGCGGTGGGGATGACCAGCGCGAGCGCGCCGGCGAGGAACAGGCACAGGGAAGTGATGCCCGTGACCGCGGTTTTTCTCTGCATTGTCGTTGGCTGCAGCCTGGCTGCCCTTATGGTGGGCGGCGACAGACCGCATGTCTGCGCTACGGCATTGGGCCGTAATGCGCAGTCCGTCACAGTCCGGGCCAGAGGCTCGGAACTAACATTGATTGCGGCGTGAAAACTGACTTTCGTGGAGGGCAATGAGGGGCTGGATGCGTTGCCGGAGCGGCGCCGGGATTTCCGGCAGTCGCACCCTCTCACGCCTGAGGGCTTACGGCTTCCCGAACGGGTGTCCGTCCTTGCCGTAGCGCACCTTGCGCAAAACGGTCGTTCCGTCCGTGTCGTAGTAGGTACGGACGAAACCGGTACTGTCCCACTCGACCACTGTCTCGACGGTGCCGTCCGGACGGAAGCTGGTCTCCTTGACCTTGCTGACGCCGTCGGCGGCGTAAGTGGTGAGGCGTTTCGTGTAATAGGCGGCCGTTTGCGGCTTGACGGGGACGAGCTCGATCTCCACCCTGAGAGTCTGCTCGCTGGCGCGGAAGTACTGAATGACCCGCCGCCCGTCCAGGTAGTGGATGATGCGGTAGACGAGACGACCGGAAGAGCGCTCGTAGGCGCTGACGGTCCGCTGCTCGCCCCTAGACTGGTCTCCCGGCTCCTGCTTGATGTCGAAGCGGTCTTCCGGCCTTTCGGCTGCCGCCAGCGGAGCGGAAAGGCTGCGGAGCTCACCGCCCGGACTGGAGCCCTGCTGCTGTGGGCGCACCCAGGGGCCGCGCGGCTTGCCGTAAACAGGCTTGTCGGCGTGCTTGTTCGCGTACTCGATATGTAACGAGCCGTCCGGGCGCTGCTTGATGGTGGGAACGCCCTTGGACCCGGCGTTCGGGCCGGGGGCAAAGGAGACGGCGCCACCACCGGTGCTACCGGACTGAGGCTGCTCGCTCTGGGCAGCCGGCTCGTCGACCGCGACACAAGGATTGGTCTCCTTGTTCGGCCGGCGGGCGAGATCCCTGGGGCGGCCGACGCAGGGCGTGCCGTCCTCGTAAGGGGCGAACTGTCCGGCGCGATGGTCCGGCTGCGGCTTGGCCTCCGGGGCGGTCTGGCCACCAGGGGCGGTGACGTTGACCGGCGGAGCGATGACCGGCGGATAGGGTCCGGGGATGCGCTCCGGCGCCAGCGGCTTGCCGTCGCAGGGGTTCGTCGTCTTGTCCGGGAAGGCCGTGGGGTCCTTGGGCGTGCCCATGCAGGGCGTGCCGTCGGCGTAGTCGCCGTAGCCGCGCGCCACACCGGGCGGCACGGTCACCGCGCCGTTGCCCGACTGGGTGAGCGTGGTGCGGTTCGCTTGCAAGGAAGCGGCAAAGGCGCTGCCGGTGGTGGCGAGCGCCGCCGCGAAGACCAGGTACGATGCGCAGTAAAGCTTGTTGCGCAATGATTTTCTCCAGGCAGGCGGCGGTTCGCGCTTTCTACCTGAGATTCGCCGGCACCGCATTCGGCGGCCGGCTACTTACTGACGATGCACCGCAGATCGTGAGCTGGATGTCGTGGTGTCTTGCGGCTGGGGAGGTATGAGTCTGACCGCCAAGGTCGGCGTCATGCGCCGGTCGGGCAGACTACCAACTTTGACGTTGGCCGCGAGCTGTCGCTGCTCAGGGTTTCTTGCCCGGTTTGGGAGGCGGGTAAGGCGTCGGTCCACCGGGCCTTATCTCCCGCTCCACGCTGCCGTCCGGGCGGTAGAAGTAGGTGACAACAGGCCTTCCCTGGGTGTCATACAGCGTGCGGCGACGCTCGTACTGCCAGCCTGGCCTGGTGCGGTGCGGATAGTATTCGGACTCGCGCTCGATCGCGTTGTTGATTCCGACGCGGAACTGCTGGGTCACCGTGCGCCCGTCGTTGTAGTCGGTCGCGATCAGAAGGACCTGCCGGGTCGGGCGGTAAATGATCAGATTCCGCTTGAGCTCGCCTTTGGAAGCGTCGCCCGGCTCGCTCTTGTACTCGAAGTCGTTGGGATCGAGCCCGGCGACCTGTCTTGCAGGTTGGGCCTGGCCGGCGAAGGTGCTGCTGCCTGCTGCGAGCGTGGTTGCGATGATCAGGTAGGCTGCGAAGACGGTCGTCTTGCGCATTGTGATTCTCCAGGCAGGTAGCGCTTGGGCCTCCTGCCTGAGATTCGCCGGCACCGCATTTGGCGGCCGGCTACGAGCTTACGATTGGCCCGAGTCTATGCTGTGAATCTTGTTGCGCGTGAGGCTGAGGGTGAACGATTCTGTCCCCTCGCCGAGAAGGTGTCAACCTTTCCCTACGAGTGGCCAGGCTACTGAGTCAGCGGAGACGGCTAACGCTGGGCAGGCGTCCCGCCTGCTTCCGCGGGCGCACACGATGCGCCCCTACCGTAGCTTCTCCAAACACTGCTTCTGCGGGCGTGCCTGCCGCGTGCCTACTTGGCCGGCGTCGGCAGCGGCTGTGTGCGCAGGTCGCGGATGTCTTGCTTGATGCCGGCAACCAGCGCCTCGGTGAACTGGCGTCCCTTCTCCTTGGTAGCCAGCGTCGGGTCGCCCCAGATGCCGGTCGGAGAATAGGTGCCCTCACCGTCGGGGGTACGCGTCAGCGGACCCGGGCGGTCCGGATTGTAGTCCCTGACCGCCTTCGTCATGTCGACCAGCTCCGGTGCGATGTAGAGCATGAGCGATGTTTCGATCTCGTCGGCGTGGCTGCCGCCCTCCTCTTTGGAGATGGCATCGATGACCGGTGCCAGGTGCTTGCGCCAGACCGTGAAGTCCATCAGGATGCCCTCGCGCGCCACAATCTCGGCTGAGACGGCAAGCGGGCGGATTGTGGACACACCGGTGTTGATCACGTAGAAGCGGCGTGGACCATGCGCGGCGATGCTGCGGATGATCTCCACGGTCATGTCGCAGGCGGTCTGCGGGTTGAGCGAAATCGATCCCGGATACTCGGTGAAAGCCGGGTAGTAGTGGTTCTCGATCGTCGGATAGACGACCACGTCTTCCGTCTCGAGGACACGGCGCTTGAAGTATTCGGCCATCACGTAGTCGTTGTTGAGCGGCAGGTGCGGTCCGTGTTCCTTCGAGCGTGCGCCCAGTGCGATGACGACGACGGTGTCCTTGGTCAAGACTTTCTCGGCCTCGACCCAGGTGAGGTACTCGATCTCGACGCCGCGAGGCTTCGGTTGCCGGGGCTGCGGTTGTTGTGCACGCTTGGGGAACGAGACGCAGCCGTTGACGCAAAGAAGGACGGCTAGAATCAGTAGCAGCAAGATCGTTTTCGCCGCCATAGTGTTTCTCCAGCCAGTTGAACTGTGTCTGCCAGAGCAGTCGCCGGTCCCTTGTGGCGCCGGCGACTGATTGCTGCTGGAACAAAGTCGCGATGCCGTCGTGGCGTTGCGAACAGGCACGGGAAAGGTTGAGCCTCTCCTCTACCTGCACAACCTCAGGACTTTCCTCAGTCCTGGTACTCGCGCAGAGGCCTGCCGGGAGTACGCACCGGCTCGGAGTGGAAGTGCGGAAGTCTCAGGTGCTCGACCTCGCCTGACTTGGTCGACGGGGTCGGCGTCGGCTGGGGCTGGAGTGGCGTCCAGCTCTTCAGGCCGTCGTCGATGAAGGTCCGGAGCTCCTTTTCCGTCAGATAGCCGGTGCGACCGAAGTCCTTCGGCGGCCGCGGGATCGACAGGTTGATCGTCGGAATCGGAGTGGCGACGGGAAGCTTCGTGGTGTCCTGCTTGATGAAGGTCACCTGCGGGTAGTCCTTGGCCGCCTGCTCCACCCGGGCTTCGATCTGCTTGCAGCGCGGGTCGGCGGAGCTGTAGTAGAACTCGAGCACGGGGCGCTGGTGGCCGCGCAGCTGGCTGCGCACGATGTACTGGTTCTGTCTGGTCAGCTCGGTGACTTGACCGGGGCCGAGCAGGCCCTCGGGCGGGAGGTAGGGGACGATCGGGCCTTTCGCCTGCGGAGCCGTCTGCTGCTGTTCGACACTTCCGGCGGTGCCGGTCGCGGTGACGCTGGGAGAGTTGTTGAAGACCGTCGCCGAGATGTAGCGGCTGGCCGTGTAGACCAGCACCGGGATGACGATCAAAGCTGCCGCACTGAAGATGTAGTGTTTGCGCATATTTTGTTGCTCTTATGGAATGGAACGGATGAGTGTCGGCGCGGCGGGTTGCGCTTTCCTTTGATGATGGGCGCCGATGGTGGAAGCGGCTGCCGGACTTAAGCCGGCCGCCGCGTCCGTGGAAGTTGAGCCCGCCTGGCATGGCGCCATCGGGCAACGAAATGCAGGGCGTCAGTCGCCCTGTTTGTTCTCCGGATCAGGTGGCTCCGGCGAGGTACCCGAGCGCTGCGCGTGTGCTTTTTGCTGCTCTTCCAGGAGTTTGGCGAGCAACTCGCGCGTTGCTTTTTGCTCTTCGATCAGGGCAGCCAGCAACTCATTGTTCCTGGTCAGCTCGCCCCGCGCCTCGTACAAGGCGGCGTCGCGCTTGGCCGGATCCTTTTTCAGCAACCGCCGGTGCATGATCTCGGACATGAGACTGATGAACACGGCGACGAGGCTGATACCGCTCACCATGAGCACGGCTCCGATGACGCGACCTATCGGCGTATGCGGCACGAGGTCGCCGTAACCGATGGTCGTGATCGTAACCAGCGCATACCAGGCGGCGTCCCAGAAGGTCTTGAACGTCTGCGGCTCGAAGCGCGTTAACAGACCGGCGGCCGAGCACACGACCACCAGCGCAGCGCTACCGGTGACGAACAGCGGATGCTGGTTGAAGCGATGAGCCGTCGCGCGCATGGCGCGCCAGCCATGCGCGATCGTACCGATGAGCTGCAGAGCCTCCAGCGACAGGATACCGTCCAGGACTTTGATCTGGGTCAGGTGGCGGAGGAAGCCGTCACCGCTGTAGGGCAGCCAGCAGACACAGATGACCAGCTCGAGCAGGTGCTCCCGTGCGAACGACAGCGGGTTTTTGCTCGCCAGAGCAAAGACCCCGAAGTAGCCCACGTAAAGCAGCCAGATGATCGTGCGCAGCCAAATGTGCACGTTCGACCAGGCGCACCCCAACAGCGGAATGGTCGAGCCCTGGGTGATCAGCTCGTTGGCACCGACCAGGGCCAGCGCCAGGAACGAGCAGGCAGTAAGTGCAGAGGTAGATCTGCTTTCAAACCGTGCCAGTTTTTCGCGAAGATACTGGCGCGCTTTGCAAAGTTCCATAGTGAACCTCCCTTCCGGAGGGCAGTGCCCCTTAGCCGGGTGATTCAGGTTGAAGAAGGGAAGGTTAGTACCGGCTGCCCGCGGCAGCCGGTACGTCCGTGGCTTACTGATGGAGAGGCGGCCTGTACCGCCCCGCGCTTTCCGGTGTTAGCGACCGCGGAAGCGCTCCCCGATCGAGATGTCGCCTTCTTCTTCGTCGGCGCCGACCGGAGCCGTGTCGCGCGCCATGAGCGCTTCGATGTCGGCGACCGTCTTCGGCACGCCGGCGGTGAGCACCTCGTTGCCGTCGGCCGTGATCACGACGTCGTCCTCGATGCGGACGCCGATGCCCCGATACTTCCTGGCGACGCGCTTGTCGTCCTTGTCGAAGTAGAGCCCCGGCTCGACGGTGATCGCCATGCCCGGCTCGAGCAGCCGAGTGCGGGCGCCGCGGCGATTCGTGTCGGCGCTGTCGCTGGAGTAGCTGCCGACGTCGTGAACGTCGAGGCCGATCCAGTGGCTGGTGCCGTGCATGAAGAAGTCGGCCAGTGAAAGCGCGGGCTTGCTGCCCTTGGCCGCCTTGCCGCCCTGCTTCGCCTTCTTCACGCGAGCGCCCTTGGGCAGGATGCCGAGCTTGACGAGCCCGGTGCGCAGGACGCGCTGGGCGGTCTCGTGGACCTTGACCAGCGGCACGCCGGCCCGGGCGGACGCGATCGCGGCCACCTGAGCCTTGAGCACCAGCTCGTAGATCTCGCGTTGCGCCTCGCTGAACTTGCCGTTCACCGGGAAGGTGCGCGTGATGTCGGCAGCGTAACCCTGGTACTCGCAGGCGGCGTCGATCAGCACCAGGTCACCGTCGGCGAGCGCGTCGTGGTTCTCCACGTAGTGGAGCACGATCGCGTTGTTGCCGCCGGCGACGATGCTGCCGTAGGCGGGAGCGTCGGCGCCGCGAGCGCGGAAGGTGCCCTCGAGCACCGCCTGCAGCTCGTACTCGCTGACGCCCGGCTGGCACTGCCGCATGGCCTGGCAGTGACCGTCGGCGGAGATTTCGCCGGCGATGCGCATGAGCGCGACCTCCTCCGGCGCCTTGAACAGGCGCATCTCGTGGAGGAGGGGCTCGGGGTTGGCGAGCGTCTTCTGATTGGCCGTCCACAGCGGGGTGAACAGCTTGTCGAAGTGCTCGTTGCGCCCGAACGTGTAGTAGACCTGCTGCGCCTTGCCGAGCAGCTTCGCCACCACCTGCTTGAACTCGTCGACGGTGTAGGCCGCCTCGGCGCCGTACTCCGTCCTGGCCCCTTCGACGCCGCAGCGGATGCCGGTCCAGATCTCCTGCTGGCGATCCTTGGCCCGCACCAGCATCTGGAACGACTTCTCGCCGGCGATGTTGGTGAGGATGAGCAGCGACTCCGGCTCGGGGAACGCGCTCAGGTAGAGCACGTCCGACGACTGCCGGTAGGGAAACTCGGTGTCGTTGCTGCGCGTCTGCTCGGGGTTGCTCACGAAGATTGCCACGCTGCCCGCGGGAAGCTTGGCAAGGAATCGCGCCCGGCGGGCGCTGAAGTGGTTGTCTCCAACCGTGCTCTGTGCGGTCATGTCAAAACCTCGTTGTTCGGTTTGTTGGTTGGCAGGATGTCGATGATCAACGCCCGGGCAGCCACCGCTTGCGTGGCTGCCCGGGACAGTGTTTTGTCGAAGCGGGGTTTATCCCCGCCGGCAAGGGACGCAGCCGACGGAGCGCTCAGTTAGAAGAGGAGCCCGGCGACGGCAGCGCTCATCCAGGTGCTCATGTTGGCAGCGAGCAGTGCCTTCAGCCCCAGCTTGGCAATCTCGGACCGGCGTTCTGGCGCCATCGCGCCCAGTCCACCGATGTTGATGGCGATCGAGCCCAGGTTGGCGAAGCCGCAAAGCGCGATCGTGGCGATCAGTTGCGCCTTTGCCGAGAGCACGTAGGGGCCCTGACCGGCGATCACCTTGGCCAGCTCGCCGTAGGAGACGAACTCGTTGACCACGATTTCGGTGGCCATCAGCCGCCCGACGTGGAAAGCCTCATGCCAGGGCACGCCCATCAGCCAGGCGATCGGCGTCATGAACACGCCGAGGATGTCCTGGATCTGCCAGCTGACGCCGAAAACCGAGAGCCCGGCGTGCAGCACGCCGTTGATCAGTCCGACGAAGGCGACGGCCACGAGCACCATGATCATGACGTTGCCGGCGATCTTGGCTCCGTCGAGAGCACCGTGCGCGATGGCGTCGAAGACGTTGGCGCCCGTCTTGGGAACCTGGAGGTCCACTTGCTTGGTCAGGGCCTCTTTGTTGGTTTCCGGCCAGAACATCTTGGCCATGACGATGCCATGCGGCACCGACATGATCGAGGCGGCCAGAAGCCAGGTCGGGTTCATGCCCATGGCGGTGTAAGCCACCAGCGCCGATCCGGAGATCGTGCCCATGGCAGCCGTGATCGAGCAGAACAGCTCGGAGGCGGTCAAGGTCGACATGTACGGCTTGATCAGCACCTGGCATTCGACCTGCCCGACGAAGATCGCCGAGGACGCCGACAGCCCTTCTGCGCCGCTGACGCCCATCGTCCTGGTCAGCAGTTTGGCCATGAGCCGGACGACCCGCTGCATTACGCCCAGGTAGTAGGCAAGGGAGCTGAGCGCGGCGATGAAGATGATCGAAGCGCCGACGCGTACCAGGAAGATGAACTCCCCGCGCGCCAGCTTGTCGCCGAAGATAAAGGCCGCGCCGTCGACCGCGTAGTCGAGCAGCTTGTTGACACCCTCTCCGACAAGCGCAAACGCTTCCCGGGTACCGGGGACCTTGAGAACCAGCAGGGCGATCACGAGCTGGAGCAGAGTGCCCATCCCGACCAGCCGCCAGTTTATCGCCTTGCGGTTGTTTGACATCAACCAGGCGGCGCCCATGATGGTGCAGACGCCCAGGATACCGATGAGTTTGTCCATTTGGGATTCCTCTTGCAAAGATGGGGCCGAGGCAAAGCCGGCCAGGCGGCGAACCGCCTGGCGCTTGCTGCCTCAGTCCCCGGTTAATGCTTTGAAGTCAGCGGTGTGAACACATGTGTTCACACCCGCCCTTAGAGAACTCCGAGGAGCGACGACACTCGGGTTGTGCTAGCGAGTCGCTCCTCGCACGGAAAAGCACAGACGTGCTGAGACGCGGCGGAGACTCCT
>Ga0066388_100000598_pt1 | contig 17685 bp, 11 predicted proteins | sample PanSoiMetaGPlot6_FD_64539 | JGI IMG/M metagenome (GOLD analysis project Ga0066388, IMG submission 64539) | Tropical forest soil microbial communities from Panama analyzed to predict greenhouse gas emissions - Panama Soil - Plot 6 (Hybrid Assembly) | ecosystem: Environmental > Terrestrial >... | reverse complement strand
CTAAAGGAACTGAGCGCGCGCCAAGAGCAAAAGTTCATCGCGGAGCATCCACGGTCGGCGGAGCTGTACGCGCGGGCCAAGGATTCGTTGCTCGGCGGCGTGCCGATGAATTGGATGAAGAAGTGGGCGGGCGCATTTCCGATTTTTGTGGTGCGGGCGAAAGGCGCGCACTTTACGGACGTGGATGGACGCGAATATGTGGATTTGTGTTTAGGTGACACGGGCGCGATGACGGGACATTCGCCGGACGTTGTGGCCGAGGCGATTGCAAAGCGCGTGCGGGACGGGATTACGCTGATGCTACCGACGGAAGATTCGCCATGGGTTGGCGAAGAGTTGAAGAGACGATTTGGATTGCCATACTGGCAGTTCGCGCTGACCGCGACGGACGCGAACCGGTTTGCGATTCGAATTGCGCGAGAGATTACGCATCGCTCGAAAGTGCTGGTCTTTAATTATTGCTATCACGGGACGGTGGATGAATCATTTGCGACGATTCGTGATGGAGTGGTTGGACCGAGGCGCGGAAATATCGGGCCGCCGGTGAATCCAGCGGAAACGACGCGCGTGGTGGAGTTCAACGATTTGAACGCGCTGGAAGAGACGCTGAAGCATCACGAAGTGGCAGTGGTGCTTGCGGAGCCGGCGATGACGAACGTAGGGATCATTTTGCCCGACGAAGGATATTGGAAAGCGGCACGGGAATTGACGCGGCGATACGGGACGCTCCTGATCGCCGATGAGACGCATACGATTTGCGCAGGCCCGGGCGGGTGCACGCGCGAGTGGAAGCTCGATCCGGATTTTGTGGTGTTTGGCAAACCGATTGGGAGCGGGATTCCGGGTTCGACGTACGGAGTAACGGAAGAAGTGTCGCAGAGGATTGCTGCGCGGATTCATTTAGAGGATTGCGATGTCGGGGGAATTGGCGGGACGCTCGCGGGGAATGCGCTGTCCCTAGCAGCGATGCGCGTGACGCTGGAAAAAGTTCTGACGGCGGCTGCGTTTGAGAAAATGATTTCGCTGGCGAAGCGGTTTAACGACGGAGTGGCAAGCGAAATCAAGAAACATGGATTGCCGTGGAACGTGATTCAGCTAGGCGCGCGGGCGGAATATCACTTTTCGGAAAGGCCGCCTCGGAATGGCGGCGAATCTGCTGCGGCTGCGGATTTTGAGCTGGAGCGGTATTTGCATCTTTACGCGTTGAATCGCGGCGTGCTGCTGACGCCGTTTCACAATATGGCGTTGATGTGCCCCGCGACGAACGAGACGGATGTGGATCTGCACACGCGAATATTTGCGGAAGCGACGGGCGAGTTGGTGGCGTAAGAGACCCCGCTCGAAAAGATCGCGCCAACTTGTTGAGGCTGCCACCTCGCAGTAAACTAAATTGTTTGGACGCGTAGAGGAGAAGCTGCCATGGCGACTGCCGAAGCGAAACTACAAAAGCCGGAATTTACGAACGAGCCGTTTGTGGATTTTTCTAAGCCGGAGAACCGCGCAGCGATGGAAGCGGCGCTCAAGAAAGTTGCGAGTGAATTTGGCCGTGAATATCCGATTTATATTGGCGGCGAGAAGGTGATGGCGACGGAAAAGAAAAAGTCCACGAATCCGTCTCATCCCTCGCAAGTGCTCGGTATTTTTCAAAAGGCGAGCGTGGAACAGGCTAAAGCTGCGGTGGAAGCCGCCGCGAAGGCGTTCGAAACATGGAAGCGCGTTCCCGTGGAGCAACGCGTGGAAGTGCTTTTCCGCGCTGCGAAAATCATGCGAGAACGCAAGTTCGAATTGGCGGCGTGGATTTGCTATGAAGTGGGGAAGTCCTGGGCCGAAGCGGATGCGGACGTCGCAGAAACAATTGATTTTTGCGAGTTTTACGGGCGAGAAATGCTGCGGCTCGGGAGACCGCAGAAGGTCACGCCATATCAAAATGAACGCAACTTCATGACGTACATTCCGCTTGGAGTTGGGGCCGTGATCCCCCCGTGGAATTTTCCTGCGGCGATTGCGACGGGAATGGCGGTGGCTGCGTTGGTTGCGGGAAATACGGTTGTGCTGAAGCCGTCGGAGGAATCGCCGACGATTGCAGCTAAGGTCGTGGAGATTCTTTATGAAGCAGGACTCCCCAAGGAAACGCTGAATTTTCTTACAGGTCGCGGCCACGATGCCGGGGATGCATTGGTCAAGCATCCCAAGACTAGATTCGTTGCGTTTACCGGGTCGAAGGAAGTCGGGCTTTTGATCAGCGAAGCTACGGGCAAGCGCCAGCCCGGTCAGCTTTGGATCAAGCGCACGGTGCTGGAGATGGGAGGCAAGGACGCGATCATCGTGGACGAAGAGGCAGATGTGGACGCTGCGGTTGAGGGCGTCGCGCTTTCTGCGTTCGGTTATCAGGGGCAGAAATGCTCGGCATGTTCGCGGGCGATTGTTTCGGAGAAGGTGTACGACACGTTCGTGCAAAAATTGGTGGAGCGCACGAAGAAGATCACCGTCGGGCCAAGCGAAGACCCCGCGAACTACATGGGGCCTGTGGTGAGCGAAACCGCGATGAAGGGAATTCTCGACTACATCGAAGTTGGAAAGAAAGAAGGGAAGTTGTTGCTCGGCGGCAACCGTGGGCCAGGCGACGGCTATTTTGTGCCGCCGACAATTATTGCGGATGTGGATCCAAACGCGCGAATCGCGCAGGAAGAAATTTTTGGGCCGGTGCTGGCAGTGATTAGGGCAAAGGATTTTGACGATGCGCTGCGGATTGCGAATGACACCGAGTTTGGGTTGACGGGCTCGGTCTATTCGAAGAACAAGGCGAAGCTTGCAAAGGCGGAAGAGTCATTTCATGTGGGCAATTTGTATTTGAACCGCAAGTGCACGGGCGCGATGGTGGGGGCGCATCCGTTTGGCGGGTTCAATATGTCGGGAACGGATTCAAAGACTGGCGGCAAGGATTATTTGTTACATTTCCTGCAGGCGAAATCGATTTCCGAAAAGCCGACGAATTAGACGGCGGACTTACCAGCCGCTTGCGGGCGATTTGAAGCCCAGCGCAGGGCAAGAAACACGGGATAACTCAGGACGAGTAAACCGAGGGCCAACGGCGCATTCTGGCGATCCGTGACAATCGAGCCAACCAGGAAAGCAATGGAGCCGAAGAGGGCGAGTCCCGTCGTAATTGGGTAGCCCCATGCGCGGTAGGGACGTTCGATTTGTGGTTCGCGAAATCGTAAAACGAAATGCGAGAGATACGAAAGCGTGTAGTTCGCGACGAAAAAGAAAGAAAGCATAGCAATGACGCGCTGAAAGCTCCCGAGGACGAACACAATTCCCACGATCGTGCTGAGCAAAAGAGAGAGGGTGGGCGTGCCACCGGCATTGACTCGGGTGAATGGGCGGAAGAAGAGCTTGTCCGTGCTCATGATGTATAGCGTGCGCGAACAGAAGAGCTGGTTGGCGTTGAGGCAGCTCAGCATGGAAACAATCATGATGGAACGGATGATAGGGTCGCCGAGCGAGCCGAAAACTTTGTTGGCGACGGTACCTAGCACGAAAGTGTTTCCCGCAATTTCCCTCATTGGAAGGGTGTAGACGGAAACGAGGTTGAGCAACAGGTAAATTCCCATCACGGAAAAAACGCTGCCGAAAATCGCGCGAGGCACGTCGCGGCCTGGATTGCGGACTTCGCCGCCGAAGTAGACGACGCCATCCCAGCCGTCGATAGTGTAGATGACCGCTTGAAGTGACAGTAAGATCGCGACCACAAGGGGCCAGCCCGATGGCAGGGCTAGTGAGGAGGAAAGGCTGGCTTGCACTGCTTGAGCATGAGGGGCGCCCCCGCGCAATACGCACGCGAGGACAAGAATTAAGAATGCCGCGGTCTTCAGGCCGGCGGAAAACAGTTGCGTGCTGCGGCCCCAGCTAATGCCGCGCCATTGCAAAACACCAAAGCCGGCAATGATGGCGATTGAGAGAATCTTGATTCTGGTCTGACCGGCGAGTGCGGGAAAGAAATAACTCGCATACTCGCTGATGACAAGTGAGACGCTGGCAGCGGTGCCGCAGGTGGAGAGCCAGTCGCTCCAACCCACGATGAAGCCGGGATATTCGCCGAGAGCGCGGCGCGAAAAATTGTACTGGCCGCCGCTGCGCGGAATGAGCGCGCCGAGTTCAGCCATGGAAGATGCGCCAACGAGCGCATAGAAGCCACCCACGACCCACACGCCAATGAAGTACCAAGGATTCGGCAAACTCTGGCCGATTTGGCCGGGTGTGTATACGATCCCTGCGGCGATCGCGTTACCGATGGCAGCGGAAATACCGAACCAAACGCCGAGAACTTGCAATAGCCGTCCCCGGTTGTGTACCGTGGCGCCCGCTTTGCTGGAAGATGCGTCGGCAGTAGTGGACAATAGAATTCCCGAAGAGATAAGCGCCGTCATCATACTGGCGGCTTCAAAAATTGCAAGGTGTAAGAAAAATGGCCGGCTTCGTGGCCAAGCCGAATGAAAGAAGGAGCGAGTGTGGGGAGTGAGGCGTCGCTAATCGAAGTATCGGTTGTGATCCCGTGCCTGAATGAGGCGAACTCGATCGGATACTGCGTGGAGAAAGCAGTCTCGGCATTTCAAGTGGCGGGATTGCGTGGTGAAGTTGTAGTTGCTGACAATGGCTCCACCGATGGATCGATTGAACTCGCACAAAAATTAGGCGCGCGCGTCGTTCACGCGGAGCAAAAAGGTTACGGCGCGGCTTTGCAGGCGGGAATTCGCGGGTCGCATGGCGAGTTTATTGTCATGGGAGACGCGGACGACAGCTATGACTTCACCGAAGTGCCGCGATTTGTGGAAGCGTGGCGCGAGGGCAACGATGTAGTAATGGGTAACCGCTTTCGAGGCGAAATCAAGCCGGGAGCGATGCCGTGGCATCACAAATACATTGGAAATCCCGTGCTGAGCGCAGTGTTGAATGTTTTGTTTCGGGCGAATATCGGTGATTCACACTGCGGGATGCGAGGCTTCACACGGGCCATTTTCGACAAAATGGATTTACGCAGCACGGGAATGGAATTTGCCTCGGAATTTGTTATCAAGGCGGCTCAACTCAACGCGAAGATGACAGAAATCCCGATTACCTTATGGAAGGACAAGCGAGGGCGGCCGCCGCATTTGCGCAGCTTTCGCGACGGCTGGCGGCACCTGCGTTTCATGCTGCTGTACGCGCCGAACTGGCTGTTTTTGCTGCCGGGCGGATTGCTCAGCGCGTTCGGCTTGTTTCTGGTTCTTTGGCTGCTGCCTGGTCCGCGCCGCGTTTCTTCCCAGGTAATTCTGGATATTCACACGATGATTTTTGGCGTGATCTTCACTCTTCTTGGCGCCCAGATCATTTCAATCGGCGCGTTTGCAAAAGTGTTCAGCTACGCGGAGCGTTTTGACCGTGGAACGGTGTCACTCAAGCGCGTGCTGAAGCGCGTGACGCTCGAAACCGGTTTGCTGATTGGCGGAGGCCTGGCGTTGGTCGGATTTGCGGGCTGCGCGTGGATTACGTGGAGCTGGGCGGCGAGCGGGTTTGGGCCATTACAGCAGGTTCGATGGGTTTTGTTCTGGTCTATGTGGTTGTTTCTGGGGATGCAAATAGTTTTTTCTTCGTTTTTTCTGAGCATGCTCGGGATTAGCCGCGGAACGTACATCGGCGACTATGATTTGCCAAAATAAGCTAATTACATTTTGAGAAAATGGAATCGCCGCCCTCTGCAGAGTTGTGCATTCTTCAATGAATCGAGGATCGAATGGGATTGAAGGTTTTGGTTACTGGCGGCGCGGGCTATATCGGGGCGACAGCCGTGCGGCTATTGCTGAAGCATGGATACGAAGTTACCGCGCTCGACAACCTGTCGCAGGGACATCGCGAAGCTGTCCCGGAAAAAGCGCGGCTGGTGATCGCCGACCTTGCGGATCGGGAGACCCTCTCTGATTTATTTCGGGAAAGCAGGTTCGATGCGGTCATGCATTTTGCCGCGCTCGCTCTGGTCGGGGATTCCATGAAGTATCCCGAGCGCTACTTTCGCAATAATGTCACGAACTCCCTGAATCTGCTGGAATGTTGTGCCGCGAACCATGTTTCCCGCTTCGTGTTTTCTTCAACAGCGGCCGTTTTCGGTGATCCGCAGACGCCACTCATCGTGGAGTCGACGCCAAAGGCACCCCTGAATCCCTACGGTGAATCAAAACTGCAAGTGGAGGCAATGCTTCGCTGGTTTCAGCAAATCCATGGTGTGCGTTATGCCGTGCTGCGGTACTTTAATGTTGCCGGCGCATGGGATGGCCACGGAGAGCACCATGATCCGGAATCGCATTTGATTCCGAATGTTTTGCAAGTAGCAATGGGGAAACGAGCCGGGGTTTCCGTTTTTGGAACGGACTACCCCACGCCGGATGGCAGCTGCGTTCGCGATTATGTTCACATCTACGATTTGGCGATGGCCCATTTTCTCGTGATGGACGCGCTCAAAGACCGCGAAGCGCTTGCATACAATCTCGGTAACGGAAACGGTTTCAGCGTGCGCGAAGTGATTGCGGCGGCGCGAAAAATCACGGGCCATGCGATTCCCGTGGTGGAATCGCCGCGGCGCCCCGGCGATCCGCCGGTCCTTGTCGCAAGCTCAGAGAAGATCAGCAAGGAACTGGGGTGGAAAGCAAAATACGCTACGCTTGAATCCATCATTCAAACGGCGTGGGAATGGCATCAAGCACATCCGAACGGCTACGGCTCTTAATTGCTAGTTCTTAAGCGGGGCGTACGGGCGCGGCGGCGACATAAACTTGTCCGCTTCAATCACCCACACAGTGCGACCCTTAAAATGTCGAATCAGCTTTTGATTTTGCGCATCGTCTAGTTCCCGCGCCCAGACGATTTTCGAGCCTTCAATATCCGCGCCGTTAAATACCCACTCACGATGCACGGTGTGGTCTTTCGAATAGCGGACGAAGACCAAATGCTTTCCCGGAATTGCTTTCAGCTTTTGAATCGCTACCACCCGATCTTCCATGCGAACGCCGCCCATGCCGAGGGGGTCTTCATTTCCCGTTGCTACGGCGTTTGCCGTTTGCAGCAATAAGCCAAGCACCACAAGGCGGGAACAGAAAAGTCCAAGGGCGTAGCCGCGCACTTCGAAAAGCCGCAGGTGCCTGAGGCCAGTTGTGAAAACAGCGAACACGACGCACATGGCGGGCGCTATGTAATGCGGCAAAGTCCAGGCAAGCGAAAAGAACGCAATCAGATTGAAAATAAGTGCCGCCCAAAGCACATAGAGTTTTCGCCTTTTTGCGAGGAAACAAAGGGCAGGAACGATAAGCAGCAAATCCCACCAGAGATAAGTCCCAGCAAAGATGCGGACTTTCCTGACGGCTACTTTTTTCAAATCATGCCAGTTATGACCGTAAAGGTCGCGCTGCCAGCGGTTATAGAAATCATCGAATTGCGGGTTGTAGTGCTGCATTGGGGGACCAGGCGTTTCCCAGATGAAAATCGCGCTGTTGTCATAGAATTTTTGGTTCAACGACATCGCAAAGGTCCGCGGACTTCCAGTAGTGCGCCAATTGTAATAGCCGACGAAAGCTATAGCGGCAGCGAGGAGCGCCGCGACGGGCAACACAACTCTGCGCCGCTCGCGCCACGGTGCCGGCAACTTTGTTTTGCCCGCCGCCCACCAAAAAAATACCGCGCATACGGGAATAGAGAAGAGCATTCCTTCGTAAGGCCGATTGTTTGCGAGGATTGCGATTCCTCCCCCCAGAGCAAGCGCGGCACCAACTGAAGGCCGCTTTAAGATTCTTCCCAGACCGCCCAGAGCTAGCGCGCCGGCAAATGCGGGTAGCGAACCTCCCCAAAATGAATTCATCCAATAGCTGGTCAGGCCGAGTTTGAGGGCAACAAGAACGGAGGCCAGAAATGCCCAACGCGGCGGCATCCATACGCGCAGCGACCAAAAAAATGTAGCCACCATCAGTGAGGTGATGAGCAACACTCCAATCCAGGAATTCCCAAGTTGCTCGCCGAACGCCAGGACAAAGCCCTGTCCCGGCGCATACTTGGAACAGTAGGTTGGGTACATGTTTTCGTGGAAGGTTTCAAAACTTTGGTACAGCGGAGGCGTGGGATTGGTCAGGCGGCCGTGCGCGATCGTGTCGCCAAGCAAAAGAAAGCTGTATTCATCGTGGATTTCCGGCGTGGGAACGGGAAGCAGCGGCAACAGTGCCACGCGCAAGAAAGTCATTGCAAGAAACAAAGTGGACGTTGCAAGGAGTAGACGCGTGGCTAGTCGGGAGAAACTTTGCTCGATTGCTCCGATGGCGCGCTCGTATTTGCCACGCTTCAGGAGCGCGAGTAGACACACGGTGAGAGCAATTAGGTAGAAGCCGGTTGTGAAATAGGCTGGGTTCATCGCCCTCAAGTTTCAATTGAATACTCTTCATCGTAGAGCAACACAGCAGCGCAGCGAGGTCGAAGTCTGGAAGTTGTGTTCAAAGGAAACAGATTTGTGAAGTTGGAATCGTTGAGCGATGAAAATGGCATTCTATTCGTTTTTCGGTGGCTCGTAGGGACCAAAAACCAGATGACCGTCCTCGGTAGTGGCAAGCCAAATTCTGCGGTCCTTGAAATACTCTAAGAGTTTCTTGTTTTGCACTGGATCGAGTTCGCGGGCCCAGACGATCTTGGAACCGTCGATATCCGCGCCGTTGAATACCCATTCATCATGGACGCTCAGATCGTCTTCGTTGTAGCGCACCATGACGAGATGTTTTCCCGGTTCTGCTTGAAGCTTATGAAGGACGAGGAGGCGGCTTTCGTCTGCTTTGCAGGTCCAGTAGAGCGGATCGCACTCATGATTCGCGGCGGCTATTGCCGTGCTCAGGATTAGAATCGCAGCTGAAGCTCTGGAAAGGGCCGTGCCCCAGGCGAAGCGCGGGCTACCCATCGTGCGCACATGTCGCAGCGATTGCACGACGAGCGCGAAGAAAAGGCAAGTCGCAGGAGCCACGTAATGGGCATTGGACCAAACCACGAGGTAGACCGCCACCACCACCAGGCCGAGTATGCCCCAAAGCGTTCGAAGCTTGTGATCGCGCAATGCAAAAGGAAGCCCCGGTAAAGCAAGCAGAAGCCCAAACCAACAAAATGTGGAGCCGAATCGAGTTGTTTTGGTGAGCGAAACGTTCAAAAAGCCATTCCAGCTTCGCGTGTATTCCTCGCGTTCCCAGACGTTGAAAAACTCTTCAAAACGATCATTGTTGTAATGCTTTTCGGGCAAAGGTTTCTGCCAGAAGAATGGCGGAACGCTTTCATACGTGCGTTCATTCAGCGTATGAGGAAAGAGGAGCGCGTTTCCCGTAAGCCGCCAGTTGTAGTAGCCCATGAACGTGATGGTCAAAAGCAGAACGGCGCAAACGGGCATGACGGCTCTCGTCAATGTAACCCTGCCGGCCGTTCTTTCTCGTGTGCTTCGCCAAACCCAGCGCGGAAACAGAAATGCAGCCGGAAGGCAGAAGACGAGTCCCTCGTAGGGGCGGCTGTTGGCGAGAATTGCGACGCCGAGGCCGAGGATTAGCGCGTTGCGCAGACTAGCGCGCTTAAGAATGCGGGCTAACGCTCCAAGAACGAGTGCTCCGCCGACTGCGGCAACCGCACCGCCCCAATAGCTGTTCATCCAATAGCTTGTCAGACCAAGTTTGAGTGCCACAAGCGAGCCGCCGAGAAATGCCCATCGCTGAGGCATCCACGCGCAGAGCATCCAGAATGTCACAGCGCACATTGCGGCCGCACTCAACAAGACGCCGAGCCATGGCGAGCCAAGCACTTGGCCCAGCGCGAGAACTGCTCCTTGAGCAGGTGGATACATCGAGGAGTACGTCGGAAACCAATTGACGTGAAATGTTTCGAAGCTCATCCACATCGGATGAGGAGGATTCGCGAGGCGGCCATGTGCAAACGTGTCGGCCATAAGCAGATAGCTAAACTCATCGTGAATTCCCGGTTGGGGCACGGGCAGAAGCGGAAGCAGGTCAAGGCGCACAGCGACAACGCCACAAAACAAAGCTACCGCCGCAAGGACTCTGCGTCGGCTCAATTTTTCGAATACTCGTTCAATAAAACCGAAGAGGGATTCGTTCGCGCGTGGAAGAAGCGCCGAGGCAAGAAGAAACCCAACCGTGATTGCGACGGCGAGGATCATGCCGCCGCAACGTCCGTTCGAAATATCGTACAGCTATGGTTTTGAAGCACTATCAATAAAGGCCGCCACGTTGGCTTTCAATTTGGCGAGATCTTCATCGCGGACGTACATCATGTGGCCCGCTTCGTAATATTGGAGCTTCAAGTTCTTGCGCAATGCTTCGGGGACTCCGAGATGTTCCATGCTGTATTCGGTTTCCATAAAAGGAGTGGCCAGGTCGTAGTAGCCATTCTCGACTTCGACTCTTAGCTTTGGATTCGAAACCATGGCAGCTGCAAGGTCAAGCACAACGCTCGGGGAGCCGGGGAAATAGCCGTAGTCGCTGTCGTGTTTCCAATCCCAGCGATTACCCTGGAAATTCGCAGCGACCTGATAGGTCTTGTCCTGGCCGAATTTCAGTTCTTCGCGCAGGTACGAGTTAAATGCGCCGACGAACGCGCCGCTGATCGCAGTTTCTTGAGGATCGTAATCCGCGGCTTCACCAATGAGATTGTAAGTAGGTCCAGCGAAGCGCGCATCGAGTCGGCCGGTGGTCAATCCGCGATCGCGTTGCAACTCCTGCATGAACTGGAAAAGTCTTACGCGCAGGTTAGCCTTGACAAGGTAGTCTTCGCTCAGTCCAGTGAAGCGAGCCACTTTTTTGGCGACTGCGGATTTCTCTTCGGCGCTAATGGTATCGCCCTTCATGAGGGCCGTCGCGTACTCACCCTTGGCGAATTTCCTTGCTTCGTCCAAAAATGCAGAAAGGCTGTCAGGGCGATCCTTGAGAACCTTGTGATACCACGCAGTCGCCGCGTAACTGGGTAAGTACAGAATGTAGGCGAGATCCTGCCCTGGATAGAAGGAAATTGTTCCAAGATCGAGCACGGAAGAGACCATGACGATGCCGTTCAGATAAATGTTGTCGTTGTTTTGCAAATAGTTGGTGAGGGCGGCGTTTCGAAATGTGCCGTAACTTTCCCCAATCAGGAATTTCGGCGAGTTCCAGCGATTGTTGCGCGTGATGTAAATCTTGATGAACTGCGCGAGCGACTTGACGTCCGAGTCCACCCCCCAGAAATCCTTGTTCTGTGCTTTGCCAACGGACGTGCTGAAACCGGTTCCGACAGGATCGATGAAGACAAGATCCGAGCGATCGAGCAAACAATCGGGGTTGTCGAGCAGTTTGTATGGCGCTGGAGGAGTGATTCCTGCGTTTACTGTGGCGACGCGGCGAGGCCCAAACGAGCCCATGTGCAGCCAAACCGAAGAAGAGCCTGGGCCGCCGTTATACAAAAAAGAGAGAGGCCGGGTGCTCGGATCCTTTAGATCGCTGCGGGTGTACGCCGTAGAGTAGACGAGCGCAATCGGCGCGCCTTTGTCGTCCTTCAGTAAAATCGTTTGCGCGGTAGCTTTGTACGGGATAGTTTGTCCGCTGATTTTGATGGTGTGATCGGTGACCGAGATTTCTTCTTTCGGCTTTTCTCCCGTGTCAGCCTGTTCGGCTTTTTTTTCGCCGCCCTTTTCGTCCTTTTCTTGCGCGCGGGAGGGTCCGGGCCACATAAGTGCAAACGCGCACGCGAAAAGCGCCGCCAAAATCCCGAGCTGGGACCGTTTCTTCATGCTTTGCTCCTCAAAATGGATTCTGCTTGACCCTCACTGGCCAACGATTCTAGCCGTGAATGTTTCTTAACGAAAGGCCGCCTGCAGGTTTTGCAGCTCAAGGGAAAACTGCTTTTGCGAAGTCCCTTGGAGGAACTTCAACGCGGAACAATCTTTCACAATATAGTCCGCACCGGCGGCGTGAAGCCGTTCATTGTTTTCTGTCGTTTGCAGCGCAATTACTCTTGCGCCCGCGGCTTTTCCCGAACGGATGCCGGCAGGTGCGTCTTCGATCACGATGCAATCCTTTTGGGCGAGCGAAAGCGCTTTCGCTCCTTTTGCGTAAGGTTCCGGGTCGGGCTTGCCCTTTTTGATGTCACTTGCCGTGACAATGAATCTTGGTTCCGGAAGTCCTGCCGCGCGAATCCGCACGTGGGCGAGCTTCTTGGTGCACGACGTAACGATCGCCCAGCGATCAAGCGGCAGCGACTGCAGCAATTGCAGAGCGCCGGGCAGAGGGACCACACCTTCCACGTCTTCAATTTCGCGGCGTTCGACTTCGCGATCTTCCTTTGCGTGATCCACGTCAGGCAGCAGCTCGCGAATTGTTGAGATGCTTGGGCGTCCATGCGCTTGCCTTACCGTTTCCTCGGGATCGAACCCGTGCTGTTTTGCCCACCAGGTCCATACTCGAGCAACGGCTGGCGTCGAATCCACAAGGACTCCATCCAAATCGAACAAAATGCCTTTGAACCGAATTTTCGTCATTTCTACATGATAGACAGAATTTTCTTAACGGCGAAGTCAGGCCGTGTTTACTGCGAGGCACAATCGAAGTTTGCCGCGTTTGCAGAAAGCAGGGGACGCTATGATTTAGAATCACTTCGAGCCGAATGACGATGACAAAGCCTTTGCAAATAATGAAATTTGGCGGCACGTCTGTAGGCGACGCGACCTGCATTGCTCGTGCTGCGCAAATTGTGGCATCCGCAGCGGGAGGGGTGCGTGTGGTCGTTGTCGTTTCGGCGATGAGCGGCGTGACGAATCGCCTTATTGACGTAGCGAAACGCGCCAGTGAGGGCGACGCCGAGACAGGCGCGTCTCTCGTAGAGTCATTGCGGCAACAGCATCGTGCAGCTTTGGCCATTCTAGTTTCTGATGAGGCAAGACGAGTCACGGTCGAACATAAACTTGAAGAGATTCTCGCGGAAGGCAAACGTCTTTACGATGGGACAGCGATGTTGCGCGAACTCACGCCCCGCGCGTTGGACATTATCTCCAGCCTCGGCGAACGCCTCTGCGCACCGATGTTTGCAGGCGCATTGAGTCAGCTTGGGACGACGAGCCGTTCCATCGAAGCGACCGAACTAATCGTTACGGATTCCTACCATGGCGGCGCCGAACCGCGCGCGGATGAAACGCGGCAACGCTCTGCCTCGCAGCTTCTGCCGTTGCTCGCGATAGGAGAAGTGCCGATTGTCACGGGGTTCATCGGCGCAACTCAGGATGGAAAACTGACGACACTTGGCCGCGGTGGTTCGGATTACTCCGCCACGATTCTCGGCGCCGCTTTGAATGCCGATGAGATCATTATTTGGACTGACGTCGAGGGCGTTCTGACAGCCGATCCGCGACTCGTTCCGGAAGCGCGCACGATTCCGGAGATTTCCTATCGCGAGGCGGCGGAGCTCGCCTATTTCGGCGCAAAAGTTTTGCATCCGAAAACGCTGCGCCCGGTTCTTCAAGAAAGCATTCCCGTCTGGATTCGCAACAGTTTCACGCCGGAAAAGCCAGGTACGAAAATTACGCAAAAAGGGAAGAGCATCGGAGGCGGCGTGAAGGCGCTGACAGCCATTCGCGACGTTGCCCTGATCAGTCTGGGCGGGCCCGGCATAGTTGGAGTTCCCGACGTCATCGGCCGCACTTTTACCACGACGGCTGAGCTGCGCGCGGACGTTCTGCTGATTTCGCAATCGTCCTCGCAAAACGATATTTGCTTTCTGGTTTCAAAGCCACACGCCCATCCCACGGTAGATGCCTTGCGAAGAGAATTCGCGCAAGACCTAGCCCACCAAGTTGTGGATCACATTAATGTGGATCCAAATGTCGCGATCGTCGCCGTTGTGGGAGAGAACATGCGTGGCACGCCGGGTGTGGCAGGGAAAACGTTTAACGCGCTCGGTCAGGAAAAGGTGAACCTAATTGCCATTGCGCAGGGTTCTTCGGAAACGAACATTTCCTTTGTCATTGAGGAAAAATCAATGCAGCATGCGCTGCGCGTCCTGCATCGCGAGTTCGGTCTCGGGCACTTGCCTGCGAACTGACCCTAGGCACTAGCAATCACGGATCGACAAACACCTCGTCCAGGTAACACCACATCCAGCGTTCACCGGGCTCCAGCGATTGCACGACAGGATGCTTCGAAGAGTGAAAATGTTTCGTGGCGTGTTTGTTTTTCGAAGAATCACAGCAACCGACGTGTCCGCACTCGAGACACAGCCGTAAATGCACCCAGGAGTCCCCCATTTTCAGGCACTCTTCGCAGCCTTTCGAATGCGGCTTGTTCTTTTTTGTATGCTTGATGTGATCGCAAGTTTCGTTCATGCCGAAGCCTTTTCGCTTTCCTCCACCTGTTGCGCAGGCTGCTTGAAGGGAAGCCGGATCGTAAAACTCGTATTGCCGGGCTCGGATTCGACTTCGATGAATCCGTGGTGCCTGCGCACGATTCGCCCGACCGTATCGAGCCCCAGGCCCGTTCCTTCGCCAACTTTTTTGGTCGTAAAGAAAGGGTCGAAAATCCGCGACTGAATTTCCTTGGGAATTCCTGGGCCGTTGTCCGCGATTTCAACCACAGCGTAATCGAGTTCCTTGCAAGTGGTGACGCGCAGTTCGCCCTTGCCCTGCATGGAGTCAATGGCGTTGTCAATCAGGTTTGTCCAGACCTGGTTTAATTCCCCGCCATAAGCGCAAACGCGTGGAAGAGAATCATCGTATTTGCGAACAACCGTCACCCCCTTTTTTATGCGGTGTCCGAAGATCTTGAGCGTGTTCTCCAGGTCTTCGCGCAGGTCCACTTCCTGCAATGCCGCCTGGTCCATGTAGGAATAGCGCTTTACCGCTGCGACGAGATCGCTGATTCGCTGCGCGCTGTTGTTGATCTCGCGAATCAGCCCGAGCATCGTCATGATTGCGGCAACGCGATGAAGGGCGTCGGAAAGAAGTTCCGGGCCTATCTTTCCGGAAAATTTCTCAAGCTCCGGTTCGTCCACGCAGCCCTCTGCGAGGGTGGACGCAATTTTCCAGCCCTCGGCAATGCCGTGCTTTTCAAGCCAGCTCGTTACCCGCTCCTCGCGGTCGGTCAACGCCAGAGGGTCGAGCGGCAGTTCCATTAGCAGGGCGGCGAATTTTTTTCCCGCTCCCATTTCGAATTCGAACAGCGCGTTGCGTTGCTCTTCCGTGGAAGCATGCTTCAGCAAGCGCAGGCTCACTTCACGAATATTCTGAAATGATTCCATCAGGCTTTGCGCCGCGCGCGTGGCAGCCGCCGCTGGGTTGTTTAGCTCATGCGCCAGACCGGCGGAAAGTTTGCCAAGCGCCATCAATTTTTCCTGCTGCGTTTCCGTGCGGGTTACTTCGCGTATGCGGTCGGACATCAATCCAACAAGCCGCTCCGTGAGCAGCGGCATTTTCTGGACCATCTCAGGGAAACAATTGCGATGCAGACGAATCATTCGCGTATGCATTACCGCGCGGCTCAGTCCCCTGAATTGTTTGAGGCGGGAAAACGGCAATCTTCCGGTGATCTCCCCGGCGACAGCTACAAAAATCGGCGACCCCGGAGTATTCAACTGCGAAACCTGTAGCTCCCCCTCAAGCATCAGCGTCAAATAGTCCACGGGGTCGCCCTGCCTGGCGTATATCTCCCCGGCTTCGAGCGTTACTTCGTCCATGCGCTCTGCCAGCCAGCGCAAATCATCCTCGGACAAGTCGGCAAACACGGAGAATTTCCGCACTTCCTCAATGATGTGTTGGATTTGTGTGCCCTTATCGGTCTCTGTCATCTCACACCGTGCTCAGGTACTGATGCACGAACTGAACCGCGTTTGCTCCTTCGCCGACGCCCGACGCCACGCGTTTTACGGAACGATAACGTACATCTCCCGCGACAAAAACGCCCGGAACACATGCTTCCAGAAGCCACGGATCGCGGTCCAACGGCCAGCCTTTGGGCCGCTTCCCGTCCGGCATCAAATCGGGTCCCGTTAGAAGAAAGCCCTTTTCTTCGCGCAACAATACATCCGCCAGCCATTCCGTGCGCGGCGCAGCACCGATGAAGACAAACAAGTGGTTCGTCGGAACTCTTTGTACTTCGCCACTGGTTGAACACAGTATCGAGATTGCCTCAAGCCGGTCCTCGCCAAAAACTTCCACGATCTGGCTGTTCAGCTCCACATGAATATTTTCAGTCTCGCGAATCTGGTCGACCAGATATTGAGACATTCCGGCTTCCAGCGATTTTCCGCGCACCAGCATAATTACGCGGCGCGCATGTTGCGAAAAAAACATGGCAGCCTGCCCGGCGGAATTTGCTCCACCAACAATATATACATCTTCGCCCTTGCAGGTCGCAGCTTCGGTCATTGCCGCACCGTAATATACGCCCGCGCCCTGCACGCGCTCCATTCCCGGCACATCCAATTTGCGATAGGAAACTCCCGTCGCGATCACAAGAGCTTTGGAGCCAATCTCCGTGCCGTCCTGCAAAGTCACATACTTTGCGCTTCCTTCGACTCTCAACTTCTTCACTTCTTGCGGAGCGAGGATCTCCACGCCGAACTTCCGCGCCTGTGCGACCGCCCTGCGCGCCAAGTCCGCGCCACTCAAACCAGCAGGGAATCCCAAATAATTCTCAATACGGGAGCTCATGCCAGCCTGACCACCAGGCGCTTCGCCTTCAATCATCACGGTGCGTAAGCCTTCCGACGCGCCGTACACAGCCGCCCCCAATCCTGCGGGTCCGCCGCCCACGATCAACAAATCGTAAAAGGATGTTTCTGCCCGAGTGCGCAGTCCGAGCCGCGTGGCAATATCTGTGATTGTCGGTTCGGAAAGGGAAGTGCCGTCCGAAAAAATGGTAACGGGAAGTTTTGCGTTTGCTCCCCCATTTTGATCAATCATCGCCTGAATTTCCGGATTGCGGTCTGCCGTCTCCACGTCGTAAAACCGGTACGGCACCTGATTCCGCGCCAGAAAATCGCGCACCGCGTACGAACTCGGCGACCAACGATGCCCCAGCACCCGTACGCCTTCGAAGGCAGGTTTATGGGCCGCCTGCCAATCGCTTAACAAATCGTCAAGCACGGGGTAAAAGTTTTGTTCCGGAGGATCCCACGGCTTCAGCAAGTAGTGGTGAATTTTGGCATGGTTGATCGCCTGGATTGCAGCGTCCGTGTCGGCATAGGCGGTTAGGAGCACGCGGCGCGCCTCCGGAAACACATCAATCCCTTTGGCGATAAATTCCACACCGCTCATTTCCGGCATGCGCTGGTCCACTAGGAACAGCGCCACGGGCTCATTGCGCTTTTTCAGCGATTGCAAAGCCTGCAGTGCGCTGCCGCCCGAGTTTGCCCGCACGATCCGGTAGTGCTCCGCATACCGGCTGCGCAAATCGCGTTCTACAGCCCGCAGCACCTCGGCATCGTCATCCACTGCAATCATTACTGGCTTGGCCATACCTGGAATGCCCCTCAGCTTGCAGAGCTTACACTCTACCGCCTGCGCTAATTGGATGCACGTCGTGCCTCGCCGTCTCATCGTTTTTGGACGGAGGAGCCTGTCGAAGCAGCCTATTTGTTTGAGATAGTTAAGGTTAACAGGGAATTGGGGTG
>Ga0066388_100000597_pt1 | contig 17699 bp, 12 predicted proteins | sample PanSoiMetaGPlot6_FD_64539 | JGI IMG/M metagenome (GOLD analysis project Ga0066388, IMG submission 64539) | Tropical forest soil microbial communities from Panama analyzed to predict greenhouse gas emissions - Panama Soil - Plot 6 (Hybrid Assembly) | ecosystem: Environmental > Terrestrial >... | reverse complement strand
TGTAGTTTGCGCTGCCGAGCGCTACATAGGCGTCCACGGCATCGGGGCGTTGCGCCAGCAGTTCCTTCGCGTGTTGGTTTGCCTCCTTGATCATTTTCAGGGCATCCACCTGTTTTTTTTCAAGCATGCTGTCGGCATTGGATTCCATGCCGGCGCACATCGTCAGCGCAAAAAGAGCTTCCGGGTCTTTCGGATGTTTCGCAAGGCGGGCTTTTGCCTGCGAGCGCGTGTTCGTGAGTGCGCCGCGAAAATCTTTCATGCGTTCCGCGTTCGGTTTTCCTTGGATTCCGTGAAGAAACCTTTTTTCGTTCAGGAAAAAGTCGCTGGAGAGCACGCCTTGCCGGTAAAGCTCCTCAAAAAGATAGGTAGCAGCAATGGCCGCTTGGGGAAAAGGCTCGCCTGGATGCGCGTCCTCCCAGGAATGAAATGTGGACCGCGCTTCGGGAAAATGCAGAGTGTAGAGCTGCCGAAATCCTTCCTGCAGTTCAGGCACTTCGGAAAGCGCGGGGCTGGCGGCAAGAGCATTATCGGCGTGCGCGGGAAAAGTCCCCGCCGCCGCAAAAGCCAGAGCAAGGGCCGAGAGAAAAAACAGACGGCGCTTCAACGGCATTAGAAGAGTCCTGGCACGAATCGCGGTTTGGAGGACATGGCGGCGCGATAGGCCGGGTCAGCAAAAAGAACTTTTTCCTCCGTCGAAAGACGCTGAGAAAGAACGATGGCGTGGGCAAGCGAGCCTGCGATAGCGGCAATCCACGCGGTGTGAATCAGTGGAAGAAAAAACATTTCAAGAAAAACCGCGGCGTAATTCGGGTGGCGCACGTAACGAAATGGGCCCGTCGTGACAACGCCGAGTTTCGTCGAGTCCATCACCTGCACGTTCCAGTGTTCACCGAGCGTTCGAATGACCCACCAACGAATCGCGTTGGCAGCGAGAAAGAGCACGAACGAAGTTGCGGCCAGCGCAGGAATAAAAGGCCGGTGCAAAAAAACAACTTCGACCGCAGCGCCGATCAAAACTCCCGCGTGCAGCAAAACCATCCAGCGAAACTTTGGATCGGTGATTTTTGAGCCGCCGTCAGCAACGATTTGTTTTTGATGGCGTTTCGAAATGCCCAGTTCCACGATGCGCAGAGCTGCAACCGCGACGAGCAATCCAAGATACGCAATAACGCTTATGCCCATTGGAGCAAAAGAAATTCCGCGCTGAATCCAGGCCCAAAGGCGCCGGCGAAGGCGAGATCGCCGGGCTCCAGTGGACGTTTTTCCAGCCACTCCTGAAGAATAAAGAGGATCGTTGCACTCGAAAGGTTGCCGACATTCGCGAGGATGTCCCAGGAAGGCTTCGTGTCTTCATTTGTAAGGCCGAGAGCTTCCTGCACGTTCGAAAGCAAACGCGAGCCGCCGGGATGCAGGATCCAGCCCTTGATTTGATCCTGCGTGAGGCCGCGGCGCTTGAAGAAGCAGTCCACGAGTTCGCGAATGCGCGAGCCGATCATTTCCGGCACGTCTTTCGAAAGAAGAATGTGGAAGCCGCTGTCGCGAAGATCGAAACCCATGGCGTCGAGCGAATTTGGGAATGTGTAGGTTTCGGAAGAAAGAATTCTTGGTCCGCGATTTTGCCTGCCCGTAACGATGACAGCAGCAGCGCCGTCGCCAAAAAGAATTGAAGAGATAAGATTCGCTTGCGAAATGTCCTTGCGTTGAAAAGTGAGCGAAGGAAGTTCAACGGAGACAATCAGGACATTACGGCCTGGATAGGCCTGGATGAAATCCGCGGCGCGGCCGATGGCCATAGCTCCAGCGGCGCACCCGAGTTCAGTGAAGGGCATCCGGCGCACGTCGGAGCGAAAGCCGAGCATATTGATGAGATGAGCGTCGAGCGAAGGAATCATGAAGCCGGTGCAGGAAACAGTGATGATGAGATCTATGTCCTCGGCTTTCATGCCCGCGCGCTCGAGGCATTTTTGCGTGGCTTCGAGTCCGAGCTTGATGGCGTGCTCGATGTATTCGTTGTTGGTTTTCGAAAGCGGGCGCGGCTCGACTGTGTAATCAATGGGAAAAATGGCGTAGCGGTTGTGGACATTGGCGTTGTCCACAATGCTCATCATAGCTTCGAGACGGCGTTCAGGAATATCAAAGACGCGGCCCATGTAGTACTTCACGTCATCGCGAGTGATGACATGCGGCGGGACGGCGGTAGCGGTGGCCGCAATGGCACAAGGATGGGCATATCCGGTTTTCGCGGGAGTCATCACAGTTCGGTTGTGTCTTTCTGGCACGGGAACCAGAACCCCTATGCCGGGCGGTGAGAATGCCCCTGTATTCAATCACATGCGGTGCGGCGGACTGCGGAACCGCCGCACTTGCCTGCCCTGCGGAGGCAGGTTGGCGACACTCTACCTCAAAACGCGGAAACTTTGCAGTACTGACATGGTGCCAAAGCTTACTTAGGGTAAGCTACCCCGGCTATGACTACAAAGATTGAGATGCGCTTGTTTCGCCGGATTCTCCAACTACCTTTGACTGCGCTGGTGCTGGTCTTATTCCTTGGTGCGTGGGCGAGGGCACAGGATAAGACGTCGCCGGCCCTGGTAATGGTTTCCGTGGACGGCATGAAGCCGGAGTACGTCACGCAGGCGGAACAGCACGGCGCGAAAGTGCCGAACCTGCGCAAGATGATGGTGGAGGGGGCGTATGCCGAGGGAGTTCAAGGCGTCGTGCCGACGGTGACGTATCCGAGCCATACGACGCTGGTGACGGGCGTCTGGCCGGCGAAGCACGGGATTTTGGCGAACACGCTGTTTGATCCGCTCGATAAGGGCAAGCAAGCTTGGTATTGGTATGCGGAAGATTTGAAGGTGCCGACACTGTACGACGCGGCAAGAGAAGCGGGGCGGACGACGGCAAGCGTGCAATGGCCTGTAACGGTGGGCGCGAAAATCACGTGGGACATTCCAGAAGTTTGGCGCGCGGGCGATGAGAATGATCTGAAGTTGATTCACGCGGCCACAACGCCGGGATTGATGGAAGAGGTGCGCAAGGACCTCGGCGAATATCGCGGCGGGATTGATGCGGCGGTGGAAGCGGACGAAGTGCGCGCGCGTTACGCGGAATGGATTTTAGTGAAAAAACAGCCGGCACTGCTGTTGCTGCATTTGCTGGCGCTAGACCATCTGGAACACGAGACGGGGCTTTATTCCAACCAGGATCTGGCAGCACTGGAAAGGCTCGATGACGCGATTGGAAAGTTGCGCGCAACGGCGGAGCGGGCATTTTTGGGGCGAGTGATTTTTGCCGTCGTGAGCGACCACGGATTCGTGAATGTGGAGAAGCAGGTCAATTTTGGTCCCGCATTTGTGCAGGCCGGGCTGATAACGCTGGACAAAAAGGAAAAAGTCGCGGATTGGAAAGCGTTTCCGTGGACGACAGGCGGATCGGCGGCGATTGTGCTGAAGGATCCGAAGGACCAGGCGGTGGCGGCGCAAGTGCGCGAGCTGTTGGCGAAACTTGCCGCCGATCCGGGGAATGGAATCGACCGCGTGTTCGAAGCGGACGATTTGCACAAGCGCGGCGGGTATCCGTCGGCGTCGTTTTTTGTGGGATTGAAGCCGGGATGGAAGAACGGGTACGCGCTGACGGGGCCGGTCGTGCAAACGGTGAAATTGAGCGGAACGCACGGCGCGCTGAACGATTTGCCGGAGCTGCGCTCGTCGTTCTTCGTTGTAGGTGGGGGCGTGCCAAAAAACAAAAACCTGGGCGTAATCGACATGCGCGACATTGCTCCGACGCTCGCGGGACTGGTGGGATTGAAGATGCCGAGTGCGGACGGGAAATCCCTTCTTCCGTGAACAGACGCGAGCTAAAATTTAGACCTTAGCCGTTTCAGTGCAAACCTACCGTTTCGCGGGCGGATTCGATCAGTTTCGCCGAGTCGTATCCCACGCCATCTTTGAAGACCATTTTCACTTTTTCGATATCGGAGATTTTTGTCCAAGGGTCTCCGTCAATCACAACAACATCGCCGGCTTTTCCAATTGATAGCGTGCCGAGCTTGTCCAACTGACCGAGAAATTCCGCGCCATTGGAAGTGGCGATGTGAATGGCTTCCAGCGGCGTGAAGCCCGCTTCCACAAGCAGTTCCACTTCGCGTTGGTCGCCGAATCCGGCAAGTACCCCGCCGTAACCCGTTGGATCAAGACCGGCAATCAGTGTTCCGCCCCGCTTCACAAATTCACGTTCAAACTCAAATTCTTTTTTCAGCAGAGCGGGCCAGATGGATTTTGCAGCGCCGTCGGAAATGCTCGAGCGAACTTCGAGATAAGCGATGCGCGCCTGGGGGAGCATGGCGTCAAGAACGCGCTGGTCGAGCGGTGCGCGGTTTGGCACGAGCGTCTCGAACACCGGCAGAGTGGAAGTGACGGCGACATGATGCGCAACGAGATCGTGAATCATGTCCTGGACGGGCTTACCGGCAATGTCAAGATCGAGCAGCCCCTTCAATGCTGCATTCCCGTCAGGACATTCTCCCGGTTTTTTCGATGGAAGAAATTCCGTGTCCACGATCAAGCCGTGCTCCAAGTCATCAATGCCAAGAGCGGCGGCTTCGCGAAAACCAATGGAACAAAGATGTCCGGTAACTTTTATGCCGTGCGCGTGAGCGGCTTTCACCGCTGCCGCCAGCTCATCAGGCGTGATGTTCATGTAGGCCTTAAACGAAGTCACTCCCTGCGCGATCCAGTATTCGACGGTGCTGCGCGCGTCCTCCGCGTTCTTCAATTGATGCATCTGGAGAACAAATGCACCCTGTCCTTCAAGGTAGGGACCAGTGACATTGATTTTTGGGCCGGCGGCTTTTCCTTCGTCGATGGCTTGTTTGAGCTCGAGATCCGTGTAGGTTTCGACGCTTCCGGTTGTGCGAATGGAAGTCACTCCACCCGCGAGGTATAGAAGAGGAAAGCTGGCGGCGTGCTCCGGATACATGGCAGTTGCGCCGCCAGGAGCCGGGTAATACATGTGGTCGTGCATGCCAACGAGCCCGGGAATCAGCGTGTGCCCTGAAAGGTCCATCACCTTCGCGCCGTCGGGAATCTTGGTCGAAGAGGCGTCTCCCAGCGCGCTGATCGTTCCGTCCGAGATGACCAACGTTTGGTCGGCGCGTGGAGCGGCGCCCGTGCCGTCGATGACGCGGACATGGGTTAGAGCCACCACGGGGGCATCGACACTGACGTACGCTTTCACCCGCGGAGAAAGTTTGGCCGCAGCTTGCGAGAAACTGCTGGGGGATAAAATCACAGCACAGAAGATAAGAAAGAGTAGCTTTCGCACGAGGCCTCCGCGATCATTCACAAATTCCCGAATGCGTGGGAGTCTATTCGGCGACTGGAAGTAAGACAAGTCTTTGTAGGGGCCGCCTTCTGAGGCGGGCCTCGCGGTTGCTCTCGCAGCCCCGAATTGAGGTGAAACGTGAAACGAATGGCGTTGGCGATCATTTTCTTGGTGGTTGGCGGAGGCGTGTCGCCGATTGTTGCGCAAGAAACGGCGAAGCTCGACGTCAAAGAAGGCAACTACGTTGCGCGCGACTTCAAATTTCGGTCGGGAGAATCGCTCGCGGAGTTGAAGATGCATTACCGGACGCTGGGTGCGCCGAAGCGGGATGCGCAGGGACGAGTGACGAACGCCGTTTTGATTTTGCATGGCACAGGCGGATCGGGCGCGCAGTTTTTGTCGCCGCAGTTTGCGAATGAACTCTATGGCGTGGGGCAGCCGCTGGACATTGCGAAGTACTTCATCATTCTGCCGGATGGAATAGGGCACGGAAAATCTTCGAAGCCGAGCGACGGAATGCACGCGCGATTTCCTTCGTACGACTATGACGACATGGTGGCGGCGCATCATTTGCTGCTGACGCGCGGGCTCGGCGTCGAGCATCTGCGGCTGATTTTTGGCACGTCCATGGGATGCATGCACTCGTTCGTGTGGGGCGAGACGTATCCGGAGTTTATGGCCGCGCTGATGCCGATGGCATGTTTGCCGGTGCAGATTGCGGGGCGCAACCGCATCTGGCGTAGGATGGTGATGGATGCGATTCGCGAAGATCCGGAATGGAAGGGCGGAGAATATAAAGAAGAGCCGAAAGCAGCGGTGCGCGTGGCGGTGGATCTTCTGGCTATTGCGGGGAGCGCGCCGATTCGGGGGCAGAAGAATTATCCGACGAGAGATGCCGCGGACAAATTCCTGGCGGACTATTTTGCGGAGCGGGCGAAGGACCTGGATGTGAACGACCTTTTGTATCAAATGAATGCTTCGCGGAATTACGATCCGTCGGCGCAGCTCGAGAAAATTACGGCGCGCGTGATGTGGATGAATTCCGCGGACGATTTTATCAATCCGCCGTCGCTCGGAATTGCCGAGCGCGAAGCGAAACGGCTGAAGAATGGAAAGTTCCTGCTGATTCCGGAAAGCGAGCAGACGCACGGGCACGGCTCGCACACCTGGGCGGTGCTTTGGAAGGATCGGTTGGCGGAGCTGCTGGCGAGCGCGAGCCGCTGAGCCAATCATCCGGAGGTCTATCACTCCGGTCCACTGTTACCAGTTGTCGTCACCTGTCCTCTCGGGATGTTGGCAACCTCTCTGCGGGCCCAAATACTTAGCGCCTATGGTCTTCAACGACTCCCGGACTTCACCAAATCCCGTACTCGAGCGTCACTTCCTGTGGAAGATCTCGCGCGGGTTCGCCGAGCTTTTCGAGAAAGATTCCCCCACGTCAGGCGCTGCGATTCCTCGGGAGAACCGCTAGCGCACGACTCGAGTTTGCTCGATTCGCAAATAGTGGTGGCCAAAAGCTATAGCTTGAAGAAGGGTACTTTTATCGTAGAAACGCAACTTAACGATCGCAAATGCGTGTTCAATCTAAATGGCACTCAACCGAGTTGTGGACGTGTCGGTGGAGTACTTCGTTGAAGAGCGTTTGGTAGTTGCCGCCGCCGGCGCGTTCGACTTGGTCACGGAACCAGTCGAGGATTTCCGTATTGAGACGAATAGTGATGCGAGTCTGGCCGCGCGGAGTCGCGATAACCGCGCCGCGTTTTCCACCGCAAGAATCATATTCACGCCCTCGCAAGTCCTTTAGAATCCGCAGTTACGAAATCGCCCACAAGTGTTCATTCTAAAGAGCTTCCAGAAAACTTAAGTCCTTTGTATTCCGCACTTACAAAAAACAGGGGGAGGGGGGTGCCCTACTTCGTTACCAATATCGAACGCTTTATGACTGCGCTCTCGCTTACCTCTCATAGAATCTGCGGTTTGCGCACTCTTATTTCACTCTTCTGCACGAGAGCGCAAGCCATCTTCTTTAGCTCCAATCGCTTGCGCACTCTTTGCGCAAACACCCGGGGTGACACCCTTCTTGGATACAGAAAAGCGGCCCCGAGACGCCGCTCTCCAAACAGGCCCGCCGAATCGAGGTCCCCACACAGAACTAGGGCTTTCGGAGAGCCTTCCAAACCTTGAAAATTAGCAATCCATTGGCGATCGCGAATGCGGCGTCTATGGCGTATGAGCAAATTCGCCAGATAGGGTGGTCGCGGAGGAACATTTCAATTTCCAAGCCAATGTCGTGGGGTGGGTAGGGTTTACTGGGGAAAACACGTTCAAACAGTTCGGAAACGGGATGGTGCCAGCCGTAGGGAAGAAAGGATTCAAGGAACCAGAGCTCGAAGAGGATTAAAGCCAGAAACAGAAAGGCGAGTAGCACGCGTTTCACTCGCATATCTTAATCAGTTCTGTGCGGTCGGAAAAGCGCGAGGCGCCGCACTCCACATTTAGCCGGCGGCTTCTTGGGAGGCGCGGATTTCTTGCCAGCGGCGCGGCCGTTTGTTCATCTGCAGAACTTTTTTGCGAAGGCGGATGGATTTGGGCGTGATTTCGACGAACTCGTCGTCGGCGATGAACTCGATGGCTTGTTCGAGGCTGAGTTCGCGGTGCGGAATGAGGCGAATGGCTTCGTCGGCGGAAGAGGAACGCATGTTGGTGAGTTTCTTTTCGCGCGTTACGTTGACGTCCATGTCCTGCTCGCGGGAATTTTCGCCGACAATCATGCCTTCGTAGACATCGAGCGCAGGGCCGATGAAGAGTTCGCCGCGTTCCTGAACGCCCCAGAGCGCGTAAGCGGTGCTGACGCCGGCGCGGTCGGCAACAAGCGCGCCCGTGGGGCGCAACGCCATTTCGCCGCCGTAGTCGATCCAGCCTTCAAAGATGGAGTGAATGAGCGCAGTGCCGCGCGTGTCCGTAAGCAACTGGCTGCGCAGGCCGATGAGGCCGCGCGAAGGAATCCGGAATTCCAGGCGAACGCGGCCGGAGCCGTGATTGCTCATCTTGGTCATTTCGCCGCGGCGCGAGCCGAGCGTTTCCATGATGATGCCGATGAAATTGTCGGCGACGTCGATGACGAGGCGCTCTTGCGGCTCGAGTTTGCGGCCGTTTTCGTTGCGCACGACGATTTCGGGTTTACCGACCATCAATTCAAAGCCTTCGCGACGCATGGTTTCGATGAGGATGGCGAGCTGCAATTCGCCGCGGCCGAGGACGCGGAAGGATTCGGGTGTGTCGGTGTCATCGACGCGAATGGAAACGTTGGTGAGCAATTCTTTTTGCAGACGGTCGCGGAGGTCGCGCGAAGTGAGATAGCTGCCTTCGCGGCCGGAGAGCGGGCCGGAGTTGACGGTGAAAATCATGGCGAGCGTAGGCTCGTCAATGATGAGCGGCTCGAGCGGATCGGGATTGGCGAGGTCGGTGACGCTTTCGCCGATTTGGATGCCTTCAACGCCGGCAATGGCGACGATGTCGCCCGCGAGAACCTGCTCGGCTTCATCGCGTTCGAGTCCGCGGAAGGTGAAGAGCTTGGTGATTTTTGTGGGTTGAATTTTTCCTGAAAGCACGGAACCGTCGAGTTTGGCTACGCCGACTTCCGAGCCGCACGTGAGCGTGCCGTTGAAAACGCGGGCGATGGCGATGCGGCCGAGAAATTCGGAGTAGTCGAGGTTCATGACCTGGAGCTGCAGAGTTGCAGCCGGATCGCCAGCGGGAGCGGGAATTTTGGCGACGATGGTTTCAAAGAGCGGAAGCAGATCCTGGGAGCCGTCGCCGGGAGTTTTGTGAGCAACGCCTTCGCGCGCGTTGGTGTAGATGACGGGGAAGTCGAGCTGGTCTTCAGTGGCGTCGAGGTCGATGAAGAGATCGTAGATTTCGTCGAGGACTTCCTTTGGGCGGGCGTCGGGGCGATCGATTTTGTTGAGGACGACGACGGGAGGAAGTTTTGCGGCGAGCGCCTTTTGGAGGACGTAGCGCGTTTGCGGGAGCGGGCCTTCGCTGGCGTCCACGAGAAGGACGACACCGTCCACCATGCGGAGGGCGCGTTCGACTTCGCCGCCGAAATCAGAGTGACCCGGAGTGTCAACGATATTGATTTTGGTGTCGTGGAAAAAGAGCGCAGTGTTTTTGGCGAGAATGGTGATGCCGCGTTCGCGTTCGAGATCGTTGGAATCCATGACGCGCTCGACGACTTCCTGATTGGCGCGAAAGATGCCGGACTGCTTGAGCATGGCGTCGACGAGAGTGGTTTTGCCATGGTCGACGTGGGCGATGATGGCGATATTGCGTAAATTCTTACTCATAAACCTTTTATTTTCCTATAGATACAAAAATAGCCCCGACCCGGTCGGGGCTCGGACAATCATCCTTTTCAGAGACTTCCAGAGATGCCGCGGTGCAAAGAATAGTTTAACAGAGAAGCGAAAGAAGTTCAGCATGGGAACGGGATAACAAGACCATTCCCTATTATTTCATTTGCATTTCTCTGGGCTTGAAGCACGCTAGAATGACGAGCGTGAAGTTCATCCTTGCCACCGCTATCATCGCAACCTGCGTGTCCGTGATAGCGCTGTTAGGACTCTTGAGAATAGACATTGACTCAGTGTCTAACCAATTCGCCTTCGTTTGGAGTGGCTCTACGTTGGTTGCCGCAGCATCGTGGGTGTGGTGGTTGGTGCTCCTCGCCAAGTGTAAACGAATGAAGCGAGTTTCAGGCCAATCCTGACTAGAACAGAGCAGCTTGCAAGTGCGGCGGCTACAGCAGAGGATTTCGGTGCACTGTATGATGCTCAGACTCTTTTTTTGCGCAAAAGAAATTTTAACCGGAGTTTATGGAGCGGACATGAGAGTTTGTTTGCGAGTCGCTGTGGTGGTTTTTGTTTCGACGGCAGGAATTCTTGTTGGGCGGCCGATTGTCGCGCAAGAGAACAAGCGGCCGGATTTGGCGGCGCTATTCGAAAAGCGCGAAGTGATGATTCCGGTGCGCGACGGCGTGAAGCTGCATACGGAAATTTACACGCCGAAGAATGCAAAAGAGCCGCTGCCGTTTTTGTTCGAGCGCACGCCGTACGGGATTTCGGCGCCGAATGGCGGGATGAGCTATTCGTTGTACCGCTATGCGCACATGTTCGCGGATGGATACATTTTTGTGTTTCAGGACATTCGCGGGAGATACGGCTCCGAAGGAAAGTTCGAAATGAACCACACGTCGCCGGAGCCAGGCGATGCAAAAGGCGTCACGGAAAGCACAGACACGTACGACACGATCGACTGGTTGATCAAAAACGTGCCGAACAACAATGGGCGCGTGGGCATGGACGGCATTTCGTATCCAGGATATTTGGTGACGATGGGGATGGTGAATCCACATCCGGCGCTGAGGGCGGTGTCAGAGCAGGCGTGCATGTGCGATACGTGGCTGGGCGACGACTTTTTTCACAATGGCGCGTTCCGGCTGAGCTATGGATTCGAATACACGGCGCTGCTGGAAAGTTCGAAGGAGAATTTCAGTTTTGCGTTTGACAGTTTTGACGTTTACGACTTTTATTTGCGGCTGGGCGCGCTTTCGAACGCGAACGCAAGATATTTTCACGGGAAGATTCCGACGTGGAACGAATTTGTGGCACACGCAAGTTACGACGATTTTTGGAAGCGGCATGCGGTCGCGGCCACGCTGCATGAACCTACGGTGCCGAATTTGAACGTGGCGGGATGGTGGGATCAGGAAGATATGTTCGGGCCGCTGATGACGTACGGCCGGCTCGAGAAGAGCGACAAGAAGAACTACAATTTTTTGGTGGCGGGGCCCTGGAATCATGGCGGCTGGGGGGGCGGGACGGGCAAGTCGCTGGGTGATATTCCATTTCACAGCGATACAGGCGTCTATTTCCGCGAAAAGATTGAAGGGCCGTGGTTCGCGTACTGGCTTCACGACAAAGGCAGCTTGCCGGTGAAGGAAGCGACACTGTTCCAGACGGGCAGCGACACGTGGACGTCGTTTGATTCGTGGCCCCCGAAAAATGCGGTGAAGAAGAATCTGTATTTCCACGCGGATGGAAAATTGTCATTTGAAGCGCCTGCGGAGACGGCGAATGCAGCAGACAGCTATGTCAGCGATCCGGCGCATCCAGTGCCGTACCGACACAGGCCCGTGGACATGACTTATCCGGAGGATCATCACGGGAGTTGGTACACGTGGCTTGTGCAGGATCAGAGATTCGTGGACAACCGACCGGACGTGTTGACGTGGAAGACGGAGCCGCTCGCGGAAGATGTGACGGTGGCGGGCGACGTGACGGCGAAGCTGTTTGCGTCGACGACGGGAAGCGACGCGGACTGGGTGGTGAAGCTGATTGACGGCTATCCGGAAAAAGTGGAAGAGGATTGGAAGCTGTCCGGATTCGAACTGATGATTGCGGAGGAGATCTTCCGGGGGCGATACCGCAATTCGTTCGAAAAACCGGAGGCGATTACACCGAATCAGGTGGCGCCATTTACGATTGATTTGCACAGCACGAATCACGTTTTCAAGAAAGGGCACCGCATCATGGTGCAGGTGCAGAGCACGTGGTTCCCGCTGTACGACCGGAATCCGCAGAAGTTTGTGCCGAATATTTTTGAGGCGAAAGATTCGGATTATCAGAAGGCGACACAGACCATTTACCGGACGGCGAAATATCCGTCGAGTGTGGCGGTGGATGTGTTGCCGTCAGGCAAGAATTAGGGTTGTGCTGAATTCAAAGAGAAACCGGAGAGCTCACAAAAGACGTTCGCTCTGCGCTACATTGATTTTCATTTTTTGCGGATATAAGTGAAATCGTATTCCACACTCCAGGTTTTGCCGCCGTCAGTGGAACCCTGGCTGAACTGACGGACTTTGTTCGGGCCGAGCGCGAAAAATTGCAGATGGCGCTTGAGTTTTGTGCCGTCAGGCTGCGGCAATTCGTCGGTGTAATAGTCCATCACGCCGTCTGTTAGGCCGCCGTAGAAGAAAATGTTGCCACCGGCGCTGTCCACCCAGAACTGCTCCCAGCGTTTTAATGCGGCGTCATAGATGTTATAGCTCTTGCCGGAGTAAGGATTGCCGTTGCTCTGCCAGTTTTCGAGAACGACGCAGTCCGCCAAAATCAATTCGATTTTGCTCTGGCCTGAAGGAATTCCGCCCTGCGTGGTTTCGACGCTCCATTCGCCGAGCCAGAAATCAAATTGGCGGTTTTCGGGCGCGTAAGCACACGGCTTCAAATTGTGATTGGCTTGTTCGACGAGTTTTGCGAAGCGCGAGTCCGCGCGAAGGGATGCCAGATGTTGGTCGTACGATAGCTCGTCCGGCTTGTTGTAGCCGGCGGCAAGAGCTTTTTGCAGATGTTCAAAGGCGTTGTCCGACTCTTTCTTTTGCGCGTAAAGCGTTGCGATGGAGTATTCGACATAAGGCGGCGGAGCACCGGCAGCGAGCGCCTTTTGGTAGACCTCGAGAGCGTGATCAAGCTGGCCGAGTTCCTGTAGGGAAGTGCCGAGCCGGAACCAGAGCCTGGGAGTTTCCGGATGAGCTTGCGTCAACTTTTCGTAGAGTGCCGCGGATTTGGTCCAGTCCTTTAATTCGTAAGCGGCGCTTGCCTGAGCGGAAAGTGCGGCGTCGGCGTCGGGTTGTTGAGCGCAAGCCGTACGCATTGAGAACGCAAACAGACACAAACTGAAAACCAATTTGGTTCTGAAAATATTCATAGAGAAACTCCGTTCGAGGACGAAACTTCTATTGAAGGCTTAGACGCGGCAAATCTGAAAATCTTTTAGAAAAAAAATCGGGGAAAGCCGGTGAAGGCTTTCCCCGAGGTTGTGGCTGAACTAACCGCTTTTTTCAAAAACAGCTTAGAAGATAAGCTTCAATCCCAGTTCGATGTTACGGCTGCCACCGTCGAAATCGAACTTGTTCAAGAACGTCGGGCCGGAAGTAACGAAGATATAGCCCGCATTCAATGGATTGGCGTTGCTGTTTTGATCGATCGCGCCATTGTTGGTCGGCAAGCCGATGCTGAAGTTGCGATGGTTGAAGGTGTTGTAGGTAGAAGCGCGGAATTGCAGCGAGAAGCGCTCGTTGATTTTGGTGGTTTTGAAGAAGCTCATGTTCCAGATGTTGAGTCCGGGCGTGCTAACGGTATTGCGGCCCACGTCTGCGATAGTGCCGACTTCCGCCTGAACGTAGCGGGCCGTCGGGTCGATTGCGACATAGCCGACGATGTTTGCATCGTTGCCGCTGCCGCACGTAGCCGGGTCGGACACGATGCTGGTTGCTCCGCCTGCTCCAGCGTTGCAAACAAAATTGACGCCAGTTCCAGTTCTGCCGACGCCGTTCGGATTAAGGATAGTGCGGTCTCCCGCGCCATCCCCGTTGGCATTCGCATCAGAGCCGGACAGCGCCGTCACGGGCTGGCCGCTCTCCAAAAGGTAAGAGCCGTTCCACTCCCAACCGTGGGCCAGCACTTTGAGGAAACCGTTGCTAGTGCTGACGTTCGGGAAGTCATAGACCCAAGTCATGGCGAATTTGTGAGTCAGATCAAGCGCGGAGCGTCCTCTTTCGTTCCCGAAATTGAACCCGTCCTGGGCGCGGCGAGGATTCACGAAGCTGCTGAAGAGTTCGTTCGTAGCGTTGTCAATGTTCTTGGAGAAGGTGTAGTTCGTGCGGAAGTACAGCCCCTTAGAGAAGCGGTGCTGGAAGTCCACAGAAACACCGTGGTAGGTGTTCCAGCCGACTGGCGGGAATGTGGTGACCGTACCGAAGAAGCCATCCACTGAAAGTGGCTGCGGATTGAAATTGTCGAAAGTGGCCAGAGTGCTGGCTGGTCCTACCACCGTCGCAGGCACGGCCGACCCTGAAAGGTACGTGGGGAGCGGAGTAAGCGGGCCGCCCGGAAGATTTGGATCGAATGCAGACTGGGAGTTCAGGCGCCGCTGAACCGGCAACTCAAGTCCGCGGGTTCCCACGTAGCGGATTTCAATACTCGAATTTTTGAACAGCTCGTGTTGAACACCGAGCGACCAAGTCATGACTTTGGGAGCGGTATGGTCCGGTATCAAGCTGGACGTGGCAGCCCTGGCATCGGCCTGCGTTGCCGGTGGAACGTTGACTTGCAGGAGACCGCCGCCCGCGAGGAAGCCAGTACCGGTTGCGCACCACGCCGGAGGATTGGCAAGAGCGCAGGTCACGGAAGGTTTTTGCTCAGTCTGCAATTGCGGCGGCTGGCTGTTAATGGCGAAGTTGTTCGGCACAACGTCGTAAGCCATTTGGAAACCGCCACGGATGGCCCACTTGCCATTGCCGCGAGGATCGTAGGCGAAGCCGACGTGCGGACCAAAATTGTTCTTGTCCGAATGCGGCTTGCGGAATATGAGGCCCAGTGCCGGGTCATTGGAAATTGCGTTTAGTGCCTGATCACCTTCTGCGCGCGGCACGCCATTGTATTCATAGCGCAAACCGAGGTTCAGCGTCAGACGAGGGGAAAGCTTCCAATCGTCCTGAGCGAACCAGTAGACGGAGTTGTAGTTGTCCGCCACGGTGCCGGAGCCTGCTCCGCGCAACGCGCCATTCAAGCCGTTCGGAACAAGGTCGTTGATAAACGCGCTTAAGGTTTTGTAATCCCACTCACCGCGTGCCCGGGGCAAGTCGTTCGTGGGGGCGATATACTTGCGGCCTTCCACGCCGAACTTGAACGTGTGTTTACCGCGAATGGTTGTGAGAGCGTCGGACACCTGATAGATGTTCTGAACATAACCTTGAGGCGCGAGGCTGTAAGGGCCGACGTTGCTGCCGAATTCATCAATTTCGACGTTCGGGAAATTGGAGAACGATCCAGGAACCGTGAGGTTTGGACCATTCAAACGAGAGACGGAAGCGCGGAAGTCATTAATCCAGCGCGGGCTAATGGTCCAGGCATCGGTGAAAAGCCCTTTGCGCGCATCGGCGCTTTGTGTGCCGGTAAACTGCGCCTGCGGCTGAACCGGGTTTACCTGGGGCAAACGCAAACGATCAAACAAGAAGCGCCCGCGAAGCTGGTGCTTTCCTAAATTGGCATCGCCGTTTACGGTGAAATCATGCTGGCGTGAGTAGGCCGGTGCGACGGACGAGAACAAACCGCTATCAATGGCTTGGCCGTTCACACAGCCGAGGGAAGCCACCGGATCGCTCGCTCCAGTGTTGCAATGTGCTTTTCCATCAGAGGTTGGAGCAAGGGGAAACTGCGAGAGAATGTCACCTACGGCAGAATCCGGATTCATTGCGGCAAGCTGGGCCAAGCCCGCCGAAGTCGGCATTCTTACGGTAGCTCCTTGCGAGCCGAGTCCCTCATTTTGAAACTCGTATGCGCCATAAATGAAGAGTTTGTCGCGCTTGATAGGACCACCGAGGCTTCCGCCAAGGCGGTTGTAGTCGAAACGATTCTTGATATCTGATTGGCCTGCATTGGTCCGTTTCTCGAGATTGGTTGCGGCGTCAAAGTCACGATTGCGGTTGAATGCCCAGCCTGCGCCGTGCCAGTTGTTTGTGCCGGACTTGGTGATGATGTTGAAGATGCCGCCAGCGGAATGCCCGTATTCGGCGCTGAACTGGTTGGTGAGAAGCGAAAATTCAGCGATGGATTCCTGGATGACCGGCTGAACGGGGCCGTTCACATCAATGCGGTTGTCATCCACGCCGTCCACGTTGAAGCCGTTGAACCGGGGGCGAGTCCCGCCGATGGAGCCACCCGAACCGAGAACGCCGCCCTGCTGCGTTGTCGTTCCAGGGACAAAAACGGCGAATTCCTTAACGTCGCCGCCAAGTGTGTTGAGCGGTAAGTTGTTCACGACTTGGCCAGAAAAGTTCGAGTTCAGTTCGGAAGACTGCGTCTGCACGAGGTCGGCGCCCGCTTCAACTTCCACGACAGCAGAAACGGAGCCAATTTCTAGGACAACTGTCGCCTCCGTGACTTGGTTGGAATTGATGAGGATTCCCTTCTCCACTGCCTTTTTAAAACCGTCTTTTTCGACGGTCACCGTATACTTTCCAACGAGCATGCTTGGAAAGACGTACGTGCCGGCGCTCGAAGTATTGGTTTTTTGGCTGACCCCACTCTCATCATTCATAACAGTAACTTTTGCGTCTTCGATGCTTGCCTGGCTGCTGTCAACCACAGTTACGCGAAGCGTGCCATCGAGGCGCTGGGCCGAAGCCATGCCGGCGAAGAACAGAACAAACGTTGCCGCCAGCAAGAAATAGCTCAATCTGCGCATATTGCTTACTCTCCTTGACGGATTCCCATGTGCCAGCCGCGCCGGTGCAATCCGAGAACCATTGATTCTTAATGCAAGCGCAGAAGCACAAATTGGTTGGCGAACGGAGCGCAGATTAGGTACCAGTAGGGACAATTTGTCCCTCAAATTCACGTTTTGCGAATCTAAGGAAGTAAATTACTCAAGAACAAGCTGTTACTCGTAATGTGACTTATCAACGCCAAGAAATTAGTTCACAGGTGACAATAAATTTAGAAGAAAACGCGACAGAGAACACGAATTTCTATGATTTTTCAGACTCGCTCCATTCTTTCGTAAGTCTGAATTTTCATCTATTAAACGAAACAGTCCCGCTGATTTTTTCGTATCAAAACTAAACTCTTGTCGCGCCATTGCGTCTATTTCATTGGGGCGTGGTAGATGACTCCGAATTCTTTCCCGGCCGTGGGTCCGTTCATGGAATCTGAAGCTAATGCGGAGCTTGGGCAAAGTTGCAGGTATATCCGCTTTGGCCCCTTTCAGATTGATCAGCAGCGCCAGCAAGTGAGCCGCAGCGGAACCCGCCTGAAATTACAGGGCAAGGTATATCAAGTACTTCTTACTCTGATCGCGAAACACGGGCAGGTCGTAACGCGCGAAGAGTTGAAGCAAACACTGTGGTCATCGGACACACACGTCAACTTTGACGCCAACGTGAACACGACGGTCAATAAGCTTCGCCAAATTTTAGGAGATTCCACGGACAAGCCGGTCTATATCGAGACGATTCCGCGAAAGGGGTACAGCTTCCTTCTCGATCCGGAATATGCAACCCAGCCGTTTGCGCTGAGTTCTTTCGTGCCGCCGGCTGGAACAGAAACGCGTGATGCATCCCAGGAAGCGGAGAAATCCGCAATTAAATCCGACCGGTGGCTTACGCTGGGAGTGATTGCACTCATCCTCGCGGGAATTTTGCTCGGCGCCGGGATCGCCACCTTCTGGATTTCGCGGTTCGGCCCGCACTGAGGCTTACGGCCGCTTATCGAAACGCATTCCACGTGTCCGGCCTGCGTCCAGAACAAACCCGTTGA
>Ga0066388_100000596_pt1 | contig 17702 bp, 15 predicted proteins | sample PanSoiMetaGPlot6_FD_64539 | JGI IMG/M metagenome (GOLD analysis project Ga0066388, IMG submission 64539) | Tropical forest soil microbial communities from Panama analyzed to predict greenhouse gas emissions - Panama Soil - Plot 6 (Hybrid Assembly) | ecosystem: Environmental > Terrestrial >... | reverse complement strand
ACTTTATGCGCTGACGTTCGGTATCGGCGCCGCTTGCGTTGGCGCCGCCGGGTGCATGTTGTTGTTAATCTTCGACGTTACACCTTCGGTCGGTCCTGCGTATACCTTGCTTGCCTTCGTTATCGTTATCACTGGCGGCCTCGGCTCCATGGCAGGCGCCATTGTCGGCGGTGTGCTGATCGGCCTAATCGAGGCAATAGCCGGCTTGTTGTTTACGCCCTCAGCGAAATCAATGTTTGTCTTTGCCATTCTTGTGCTTGTGCTGCTGGTCCGCCCGCAAGGCATCATGGGCCAGAGGGCGGTATGATCGCGCGCTTGGTTGAGGGCGTTCGCCCACGTGCGTTGATCGCTCTAGCCGTTCTGCTTGTGTTGTTTGTTGCTGCGCCATTCGTCGCCGGCGACTACCTCCTCACCGTGCTCATCCTGATCCTCTATTTCGCCTTTGCGGGACAGGCCTGGAATATCATGATGGGCTTTGCCGGGCAGCTTTCGCTCGGACACGCGCTTTACGTTGGCCTCGGCGCCTATACTGCAGCCGCGCTGTTTGTTCATTTCGGTATCGGGCCTTGGCTCGGGCTTCTCGTTGCGGTCCCAGTAGCTGCGGCGGCCGGCGCATTTATCGGGTTCCTTGCCTTCCGCTTTCGCGTCGCCGGCGCCTATTTCGCCATCCTGACCATCGCGGTCGCCGAATTTGCCCGCGTGGGCTTTGAGCACTTGAACTGGACCGGCGCAACGGCCGGCCTTTTTCTGCCGGTTACGCAATATCGCCACAACGACCTGTGGAATCTGCGCGGTCATCCGGTGATGTTCTACTATATTCTTCTTGGCGCCACGGTGCTCGCCTTCGTTGCCTGCAGAGCGCTGCTGCAAAGTCGCATGGGCTATTTTTGGCTGGCCATCCGCGAGGATGAGGAGGCGGCCCGCGCCGTCGGCATCGACACCTTTCGCTACAAGATGATAGCGGTGGTGATATCGGCGGGTATGACGGCGTTCGCCGGTGTGATCTTTGCATTCTACTATAACAATCTTTTTCCAGAGCAGGTCTTCAACATCTCGCAATCAATCCTGATCGTTCTCGCACCGTTTGTCGGCGGTCTCGGCACCCTGTTTGGACCGATCCTCGGCGCTTTTCTCCTCGAAACGATCGCCGAGGGGATGCGGATTTTACTGGCATTGTGCGGTATCGACTTGCCGGGCACAAATCAGCTTTTCTTCGGCGTAGTGCTATTGGCGGTCGTCGTTGCCGTACCCGAAGGCGTCTGGCCATGGCTTTGCAGTCGCATTGGCCTAGAGCAAAAGCCATGAGTGCGCTCCTTAGCATCTCCGCCGTCAGCAAGCGATTTCGCGGGTTGGTTGCAGTCGACCATGTCAGCTTTGACGTTCCGGAGCGCGGAATATTCGCTGTTATCGGCCCAAACGGAGCAGGCAAGACGACGCTCTTCAACACGATTGCCGGAGTATTTGCGCCCGACAGCGGCGCCGTGACTTTCGCTGGGACGCGGATCGACGGACTTTCATCGGACGAGATTTGCCGTCTTGGCGTTGGGCGCACCTTCCAAATCGTGCGACCGTTTCCAGCACTCAGCGTCGAAGAAAACGTGTTGGTCGGAGCGCTACTTCACCGTGATCTTTCGGCTGCTCGTGCGTATTCAGTTGAAATTCTGCGCCGGCTGGATCTCTCCTCAAAGCGCGCGCAGCGGGCCTCGTCGCTTACGCTCCCTGATCGAAAGCGGCTGGAGGTAGCCCGTGCACTGGCGACCAATCCGAAACTGCTCTTGCTCGATGAGGTGATGGCAGGCCTGCGGCCAACAGAGACGGATCGCCTGGTCGAAACTCTTAAGGAAATCAATCGTGAGAGCGGTCTCACCATCCTGTTGATCGAGCATGTGATGCGGGCGGTGATGGCCCTCGCGACGCATGTTTTGGTGATGCACCACGGTGCCGCCATCGCTGAAGGCCCGCCGAATGACGTAGTACGGAACCGCGCGGTAATCGACAGCTATCTCGGTGCGGAGGCGATCGCCTGATGCTCACGGTGGAGAACCTGGATGTGTTTTACGGTGATGCCCAGGCTCTGGATAGCGTTTCACTGCGCATCGCGGCGAGGGCGATCGTCGCGATTGTAGGTGCAAACGGCGCTGGCAAGACTTCACTCATTCGAACGATTGCGGGAATGCAGAGACCGAAACGCGGAAGCATTGTTTACCATGGCGTTGATATTACCGGATGGCCGAGCCACAAAATCTGTGACCTTGGCATCGGTCAGGTCGCCGAGGGCCGGCAGGTATTTCCCTCATTATCCGTGGCCGAAAATCTCATGATGGGAGCTATGCTTCCCCGTGCCCGCCACCGACGCGAACAAAATATCGCGAAAGTCTACGCAATGTTTCCGCTGCTGGCAGAGCGCCGTCATCAGTCTGCCGGCACCCTCTCCGGTGGCGAACAACAGATGCTTGCCATTGGTCGGTGCCTGATGGGCGAACCAGAATTGATTTTATTCGATGAGCCGTCGCTTGGCCTCGCGCCGGCTATTGTGCAGAACGTTCTGCGTTGCGTGCGCGATCTGAACCGTGACGGGCTTACCTGCGTATTGATCGAGCAGAACGTAGCCGTATCGCTCAAGCTTGCTACCCACGCCTATGTTCTCGAGAACGGCCGGATCACGATCAGCGGTCCCGGTGAGAAGCTTCTCGGCGATGATCGTGTACGGCAGGCCTATCTGGGACTTTAATATTACTTCAACGGCGGGCCGATAGTGACCGTCAACTTTCCGACGCCCTCTATTTCGCATTCGATCTTGTCACCCGCCACCGTGGCGGCGACGCCGGAGGGCGTACCGGTCATGATGATGTCCCCGGCTTCAAGCGCTACCATTTCGGACAGCTTTGAAATCGTCTCCGGAACGTTCCAGATCATCTGGTTGAGGTCGCCGTCCTGGCGCACCTGGCCATTCACCTTGAGTACGATCTTGCCTTTGGTCGGATGACCAATCTTGCTCGATGGTATCAGCGGGCCGCACGGCGCGGAGGAATCAAACGCCTTGCCGATTTCCCAAGGGCGCTTTACGTCACGCGACGCGATCTGTAGGTCGCGGCGGGTCAAATCGACTCCAACTGCGTACCCGAAAATGCAGTCATTTGCCTTGGCGACCGGGATACTGCGACCGCCGCTCTTCATCGCGACTACCAGCTCGACCTCGTGGTGCATATCCTTGGTCAGCGATGGATAAGGCACAGTGCCACCATCCGGCACGATCGCGTCCGCGGGCTTGGCAAAAAAGAAAGGCGGCGCGCGCTCGTCCTGCCCCATCTCGCGGATGTGTTCAATGTAGTTTCGGCCGACGCACCAGATTCTGCGTACCGGGAATACTTTATCCGTGCCTGCGACCGCAATTACGGCTTGTGGCGCGGGGGGAATGACGTAGCGACTATCGGTCATGATGGATTGGCCGTTAGATATTGTTATGGTTGGAGAATGCCCTGGTGCGAAATCACGTCCAGGAAAGATGGCTGTGCGTATCAGGTGTAATGTGCCGCCGTCAACCGTGGTGCCTCATCGCGATGCAAGCGCTGCAACCGGATCGCGGATTTCCTGCTCTTTGAGTTGCAAGCGGTAAAACGAGGCGTATCGGCCGCCCGTGCGCAATAAATCATCGTGCCGCCCGGATTCGACCACGCGCCCATCTTCGACAACATAAATGCAGTCTGCATGGGCCACCGTATGCAGCCGGTGCGCGATGACAAGAGTGGTGCGGCCGTGGCAGAGATGTTCCATCGCTTCGCGCACAAGCAATTCTGATTCGGAATCGAGGGCGGCTGTCGCTTCGTCCAGCAGGATAATTGGCGCATTCTTGATGAGGGCACGGGCGATAGCAACGCGTTGGCGCTGACCACCCGAGAGCTGTAAGCCATGCTCGCCGACCGGCGTGTCGTAGCCCCGTGGAAACGATGTGATGAAATCATGCGCATAGGCGGCCTTGGCGGCGGCGACGATCTCGTCCTCGCTTGCTCCAGGCTTGCCGAATTCGATGTTTTCGCGGACGGTGCCACGGAACAGAAAAACGTCCTGTCCGACATATGCAACCTGCCTGCGGAGCGATCGGCGTGACGCTTGAGTAATGTCCTGTTCGTCAACGGTTACCTTGCCCAACTTGGCGTCGTAGAAGCGCAAGATCAGGTTGAACACCGTTGACTTGCCACCGCCAGAGGGGCCGACCAGGGCGGTGAGCTTGCCGGGCTCGGCCGTGAAAGACATTCCGCGTAGCACCCGTTCGTCGCCGCGGTACCCAAAGTGCACATCGTCGAGTGCCAGGCGCCCTGTTTTGAGCTTGAGGTCGGGTTTGTCGGTATCGAGAGGCTCGGTCGGCGGGGTGTCAAGCACCTCGAACAGTATCCGTACCCCGACAAGCGCACTGTTGAGCTCGATATTGAGCCGGGCGAGCCGTTTCGCCGGCTCATACGCCAACAAAAAGGCAGCGATAAACGAGAAGAATTGACCGGGCGTAGCTCCGGTCTCGATCACACGATAGCCGCCGTAGGTAACGGCCATAGCGATCGCGCAACCGCCAAGCGTCTCCATCAAGGGACTGGCACGATTAGAAACACGCGCCATTTTGTTAGCTTCGTATTCCACCGCGGCGACGTTGCGGTCGAAGCGCTCGCGCATGATGTCTTCGAGGGTGAAGGCTTTGACAATACGAATTCCTTGCAAAGTTTCCTGCAATGTCTCGAGGATGCGGGTGCCCCCGTGGAATTGCGTGCGCGCAATTGAATAAATGCGTCGGACAAGCTTTCGCAGTACGAAGAACGCAGGTGGGACAACTACAAAGCTGAAGAATGACATCAGCGGGTCCTGCACCACCATCACGATAACCAGGCCAATAAGGGACAGCAGGTCGCGGCCGACCGACGTGACCAGTAGGTTGATGACCTGGGTCGCCGCTGCCGCGCCGGTCGAAAGACGGGCGACGAATTCAGTGGTGTGCCGGTCAGAGAAAAAACTCAGCCCTTCGTTCAGTAATTTGGCAAAGACAGCGCGCTGATTGTCGGCGACAATACGATTGCCGATGCGGGAGAGCATCACGCTGTGACCATAGGTGGCTAGGCCCTTTAAGGCGAACAACACGACGGTGACAAAGCCAAGCGTGATGATCCCTGGCATGCTGCGGTTGACATAAGCTTGGTTGATGACGTCGCCTATCAAATAGGCGCTGGCCGCGGTACACGCCGCTGCCATTGCCATAAACACAAACGCGGCAGCGTATTTACGCCAATGCGCCAGGCCTTGTTCGGTGAACAGGCGCCGGATTAGGGCAAATGTGCCGTTACGCTCGGCGGCGGTTGGCAAGCTGTGTTCGTTCATCCGCCCTCTGTGGGCTGTTGTAGGGCACTTCGGGGCAGGAATGCCTGTTTCCTTGCCTGCGGGAAACGAATTTTTCAAGCCAAAATCTGCGGCGGCGGGATGCCCCGAAAGGCATTGATTTTGCGCATCAAGCCACGCTGCTTTTGCGCCGGCCCGCCAACTGCCTTTCCCACGCAAGGGCGTGCGCGGCGATAGTGTCGAGGTTCTGAAATCGCGGTCGCCAGGGCAGCGCTGCGCGGATTCGGTCGACATTTGCCACCAATGCCGGTGCATCTCCCGGGCGGCGGCCGGATACCTCGACTGAGAAATCACGTCCGCTAGCGCGGCGCACCGCATCGATCACCTCGAGTACGGAAGCGCCACGGCCATAACCGCAATTGAAGGTCGCGTTGGGCCCGCCACTGCGCAAATAGTCGAGCGCTGCGGAATGCGCCTGAACCAGGTCGCTGACATGGATATAGTCGCGAATACATGTGCCGTCTGGCGTCGGGTAGTCGGTACCAAAGACCTGCATTTTTGAACGCTTACCGATGGCAGTCTCGCAGGCGACCTTGATCAGGTGGGTGGCGGCCGCCGACGCCTGCCCCGTTCGCATCTTGGGGTCGGCGCCAGCAACATTGAAGTAACGGAGAATTACGAAACGCAGATCATGCACCTTGCCAGCGTCGTGCAACATGATTTCCGACATCAGTTTCGACGTGCCGTAGGGCGAGATCGGCGCTGTGGCTGCATTCTCGCGAACCGGCGTCGCGTCCGTCGTTCCGTAAACTGCGGCGGTCGAGGAGAAGATGAATTGCCGGACACCTGCCTTGATCGCGGTATCAAGAAGGGCACACGTGTTCATGGTGTTGTTGCTGTAGTACCCGAGTGGATCGACAACAGATTCCGGTACTACAATCGACGCGGCAAAATGGATTATCGCAGTCACGTTCTGCCGTGCGATGATCTCCCCGACAAGCGTGCGGTCACCAATGCTGCCCGCAACAAAGTGCACGGAAGCCGGAATTAGGAAGCGGAATCCGGTAGAGAGATTGTCGAGCACGCTCACTGACTCGCCCGCATCGACGAGGTCATGCACCATGTGGCTGCCGATGTAGCCGGCGCCCCCGGTGACCAGAACCGTCATCTCAGTGCCCCTTCATGGCCAGCCAATGTGCCCAATTATTGTAAAACCTGCATTCTGACCACCCTGGGCTTGGCATGGTTATGGCGAGCATGCTTAACGACCGGTATATGAATGCGGCAATCATGCCATGACCGAAGTTCTGTTTATCAAAACCTCTTCTCTTGGCGATGTGGTTCATCACATGCCAGCCTTGACTGACGCTCGCAAGGCGCGGAGCGACGCAACTTTTACCTGGCTTGTGGAGGAGGCATTTGCGCCGCTAGTGCAGCTGCATCCGGCCGTCGATAAGGTTATCCCCGTGGCGTCGCGGCGCTGGCGTAAGTCGCTGTACTCGCCGACGACGATGACCGAAATTGCCACGAGTTTTCATGCTATTCGGGCGCACCGCTATGATGATGTCGTCGACAGTCAAGGTCTCCTGCGTACCGCCCTGATCGCGCGCATCGCACGTGGTCGCCGGCATGGTTATGACTCTTCGAGTGTGCGAGAATCTCTTGCTACGTATTTCTACCAAAACCGCTACCGCGTGGATCGGGGTCTGCACGCGGTCGAGCGCAACCGAGTCCTGACGGGCCTGGCGCTCGGCTATGAGCCGCCCGGACAACCCGACTATGGCCTCGACCGTGCTCGATTTGCGAATTCGGGCTCGCACTATGCGATGTTTTTGCATGGAACTGCACGGCCGGAAAAGCAATGGCCGCAGACGCACTGGATCAAGCTCGGCCAGGCGCTTGGTGGCGAAGTGGTGTTGCCTTGGGGGAGCGAACCTGAGCGCACGCGCAGTGAACGAATTGCAGCGGAGGTGAGAGACGCGCGTGTTCCCCGGCACGTACCCCTGGACCAAGTTGCCCAGATGGTCGCCGGTGCACGATACGTTGTTGGCGTCGATACAGGGCTGCTGCACCTCGCGGCCGCCTTTGGTGTGCCATTGGTCGCGATCTTTACCGGCAGCAATCCGAAATTGACAGCACCTATTGGCAGGGGACCGGTTCACGTCATTGGCGACGATGGCATAATGCCATCGGTCGATGACGTCGTCGATGCAGTAAAAAAAATTATGCGGTAAGTTCGGGTTACGCAGTGCCTGCCCGAAGGAGGTCATGCACGTGTACGATTCCGACCGGCTTGCCGCCTTCGACCGCAAACAGCGCGGTCACCTTCATCACGTTGAGTAGATCGAGCGTCTCGCTCAGCAATTGATCCGGCCTTACGGTCTTGGGTCTGCGTGTCATCACATCGTCGACGCGGGCATCGAGTAAATTGCTACGCATGTGGCGACGCAGATCGCCATCGGTGATAATTCCAACCAGGAGTCCGCGTGGATCGGTAATACCGACGCAGCCGAAACCTTTGGCGGTCATCTCTAGGATTGCATCCGACATGCGCGTGCCGAGCGGAGCGAGTGGCATTGTCACGTTTGTGTGCATGAGATCGCGCACAGTTTTCAGCAGGGTTCCGAGCTTTCCGCCCGGATGAAGCAGGCCGAAGTCGAGCGCCGTAAAGCCATGGCTTTCCAACAATGCGATGCACAGAGCGTCCCCGAGCGCAAGCTGCATCAACGAGGATGTCGTTGGCGCGAGATTGTGAGGGCATGCCTCACGCGCCTGCGGCAGCAGAAGCACCACATCTGCAATCTTCGCCAGAGCGCTTTCTGCGATCGCGGTCATCGCGATAAGCTTGATTGCGTGCCGGCGCGAATAGTCCGTGATATTTTTGAGTTCGGCCGTTTCGCCCGACCACGACAGAGCCAGTATGACATCATTGTTTGCGATCATTCCCAGATCGCCGTGGCTCGCCTCGCCCGGATGCACGAAAAATGCCGGGGTTCCGGTCGACGCCAGCGTCGAAGCAATTTTACGCGCGACATGACCCGATTTGCCCATACCGGTCACGATCACACGGCCTTCGGTCGCACGAATAATGTCTACGGCGGTTGCAAAGGACGTCCCGAGTCCGTTGCGCAATGCAGCTGCCAGCGCGTCAACGCCGCTGCCTTCCGCGTCCAAGGTGCGCAAAGCCGATGCGATCGCGGCTTGCATTCGGTCACTGGTGATTTGCGCAGATTTCGGTTTGGCCATGGCTGCCCGATAGCACAAATACGTTGTCACGTTAGGATCAGCTCGTCCAGTCGTTAATGCACGTTAGTAAAGTAATGCCTTCATGCTATTGGGCGCGAGGCTTCGTGTCCGCAAGGACGCGCCGCGCGGTGGCAAGCACGGTCTTGACTGCGACGTCTTCGGTGCGCCGATGCTGGACAGCCCTATTGCCCTCAGCGCGGGCTCTGGCTTTCGCTTCGTCGTTACCGTCCGGTTCAAGGATCGCAGCGATCGGATTGAGCGGTTTCCAATGCCACGGACTAGTCGGGCCAAAGATCGCGATCGTCGGCGTTCCGATAGCAGCGGATATATGCATCAAGCCGGAGTCGTTGGTGACCGCGAGATCCGCCGCCGTCAGTGCCATTATCGCGTTGCGGAGATCGTCGCTCGTCAGGTCACGCACGCGGCTGCCAGCAGTTGCCACGATTTGTTTCGCCAAAGGTGTTTCGGTCGGTCCACCCAGCACCCAAACGGATGCACCGTCTTTCACAAGAGCGGTCGCGAGCTGAGCATAGTGGCTCACAGGCCAGGCCTTGCCGGTGCCAACAGCGCCTGGTGAGAGGGTAACCACGGGATGTGGATCATTCGCGAGGCCTCGTTGCACACACCACGAATCCAGTTCCGGGAGCGGTACTTTCAATTCGGGCAGCGGCCACTCACTGGGGCATGCCGCATTCTTCGAGAGCGCCAAGGCACCCATCTGGTCGATCATGCGGGGCAACTTGCGTTCGCCGAATCGTACGTCATTCAACAGTCCAAAACGGAACTCGCCAGCAAAGCCTGTTCGTACCGGTATGCCAGCAAGCCAAGCCGCAAGGGCGGCCTTCCATTTGCGTGACATCACCAGCGCTTGTCCGTAGTGGCCTTTGCGCAGCCGGCCAGCGAGGTCCCGCTGTAATGCCATTCCAAGCCGGCGTCGCGGTAAATCGGCGATGATCGCCTGTCGAACGCCGGGCATATAGTCGGCGAGCGGCGCACAGAGCGTGTTGCTGACGATGTCGACCGGGCGGTCCGGAGCGTGCGCGCGCAGCAGTTTGACCACCGAATGACATCGGACAAAGTCGCCAATCCACACGAAAGGAACGATCAGGACCGGCGCAGCAGGTTGAGTGAAGTCATGCCTCATGGATATCGCGCGGCGTCCCCCGTTTTGTCCCGGTTCATGCGATAAGCAGGCGTTAGCCTGCGCTACCGTCGTCTGTCCAGTCTTCGATTTTTTGCTGTATTCCGGGCGATTTGCGTGGCCAAAGGGCGTGAGATTGCCTCCAGCGCCTGACTGGGGCAAAGGTTTGTCGCAGCGCCTTTTTGGGCGGCGAAGGGATAACATGTTTTTGGTGACAGGCGGAGCGGGCTTTATCGGATCGAACGTGGTTGCCAGCCTCAATGAGGGGGGGGCATCCGGGATTGCGGTCAGCGACAGGTTGGACAGTGATCACAAGTGGCGCAATCTCGCCAAGCATCAAATCGCGGACATGATCCCCCCGCCCGAGCTCAACCGCTGGCTGGACGGACGAAAGCTCGACGCCGTGATCCACATGGGCGCGATCTCCGATACGACCGCCGCCGATGGCGACCTGGTCATGGAGAATAACTTTCGCACGTCGCTTCGCCTTCTCGATTGGTGCACGGCGATGGGCACGCCCTTTATTTATGCCTCCTCGGCGGCAACCTACGGCGACGGCAGCCACGGTTTTGACGACGACTGGTCGCTTGCGACATTGCGCAAGCTTAAGCCTATGAATCTTTACGGCTGGAGCAAGCATCTATTCGACCTTGCAGTGGTCGATCGCCACATTAAGAAAGAAAAGTTGCCACCGCACTGGGTCGGCCTGAAGTTTTTCAATGTGTATGGGCCGAATGAATATCACAAGGGGCACATGGCTAGTGTCTTGGCCAAAGTTTTTGATAATGCCAAGTCGGGCCGGCCGGTGCGTCTGTTCAAATCGCATCGAGAGGGGATAGCTGATGGCGAGCAGCGTCGCGATTTTATCTATATCGACGACGCCATCTCCGTTCTACGCTGGTTGATGGATGCAACCGGCATAAACGGCATATTCAATGTAGGGACCGGAAAGGCCGAAAGCTTCCGCGACATGATCGGCGCGATGTTCGACGCGCTTCGCCAGCCTCTCAGTATCGAATATATTGATATGCCCGAAGCGATCCGAGGGCAGTATCAATATTTCACCGAAGCACGCATCGAACGATTGCGGCGTGCAGGCTACAATGCCGGCTTCATGCCGCTGAGAGCCGCCGTGACCCAATACGTCACCGGCTACCTCAATCGCGAGGACCGCTACCGGTAAAACGATGTACGATTTCGACAAACATCTTGGCGCGCTCTCCACGCAGACCGTCCTTTGCATTGGCGATCTGATGCTGGACGAATTCGTCTATGGAGACGTCTCGCGTATTTCACCCGAGGCGCCGACACCGGTTATCGCGGTTAAGCGCACGGAAGTGATGATCGGCGGGGCCGGCAATGTTGCCCGCAACCTGGTAGCGCTCGGTACGCGATGCATTTTTGTTGGCGCAGTTGGCGATGACGATGCGGGTGTTGCGCTCACGAAGGCTCTGGGCGCTCATCCGCTGATCGAGTTTCATTTGGTCGTCGACGGACTACGCCAAACCACGCGTAAGGTCCGGTTTGTGTCGGAGCACCATTCGACACACCTGCTGCGAGCTGACTGGGAAACTCCCTCAGCCGTTGATGCCGGCAGCGAAGACGCGCTGATCGGGCATGTGATCAGAGCGATGTCTCGCGTCGGCGCTGTAGTTTTATCCGACTATGCCAAGGGCGCGCTTACTCCGCGCGTAGTCCGCGCCGTGATTGACGCGGCAAATGAACGTGGCAAGCCGGTGGTTGTTGATCCAAAAGGTCGTGACTACAGCGTTTATCGTGGTGCGACGCTGATTACCCCCAACAGGCAGGAACTTGCTGACGCCACGCATCGCTCGGCTCGGACCGATGAAGAAATCGCCGAGGCCGCGGCGAGCCTTCGTGACTCGGTCGGGGCAAAAGCAGTCCTGGTGACGCGCAGCGAGGCAGGAATGAGTCTTGTAAGCCACCGTGCGCCAGTTCACATCCCCGCCTATCCGGTGCGTGTTCGCGATGTTTCGGGTGCCGGCGACACCGTTGTGGCTGTCCTTTCTGCGATGTTGGCCATGGGAGCGGATTTCGAATCCGCCATGCGAGCGGCAAATGCCGGCGCCGCAGTCGTGGTCGGAAAGCGCGGCACTGCGACATCTTCCGTCGCAGAATTGCGCACGCGCATCCTGCCGGCTTCGACGTTGGCGCCCGAAGAAAAGATTATTTTTGATTGGGCCGTCCTTGATGATCACCTCGTCGAATGGCGCAAGCAGGGTTTGCGAATTGGGTTCACCAATGGATGCTTCGATCTCCTGCATCCCGGTCACGTCAAGCTGTTAGCAGGCGCGCGGGGGGCATGCGACCGGTTGGTCGTTGGCCTCAACGGCGATGCGTCAGTCACGCGGCTGAAAGGCGCCGGCCGACCTGTGCAACCGGTACAGGCGCGCGCCGAAGTGCTGGCGGCCCTCGAGGCTGTCGACCTGGTTGCCGTGTTCGACGAAGATACCCCCGAAAATCTGATTAGCCGCGTGAAGCCGACCATCCTGGTCAAAGGAAGCGACTACAGCCGCGAGGAGGTGGTCGGGCGCGAGATCGTCGAAGCCCTCGGCGGAGAGATTATCTTGATCGAAATCGTGCCTGGCCATTCGACCACATCGGTGGTCGAGCGCACGCGCGCGTCGAAGGCTCGCTCGTCCCGGTGAAAGAGCCGCTCTTGCCGAAAGGAGGCTCCGATCACGAAATGCAGCTGATTGTTGCCTTTTTCGGCAATATCAAAGGCTATTTTGTCGAAGTCGGCGCCAACGAACCGCGAGAGCGATCACAAACCTGGCTCCTGGAGACGCTCGGATGGACCGGTGTCCTGATCGAACCGCAACCCGATCTGGCCGCCAAATTGCGCGCGAAGCGCAAAGCGAGAGTTTTCGACGTTGCCTGCTCTTCCCCCGAAAATGCCGGACGCGAACTCTCGCTACATGTCGCCGGTCCACTTTCATCCCTTGATCGCATTCGGATGGCGCCTGGAGCGATGCCCGAGCGCACTATCAAGGTGCCTGTGCGGACGCTGGACAGCATTTTGGGCGAAGCGGACGCCCCGGCCAATTTCGAATTTCTGTCGATCGATGTGGAGGGCCATGAAATCGAAGTGCTGCATGGTTTCGATATCGACCACTGGCGCCCGCGATTGATACTGCTCGAAGATCATGTCGCTGACCTGTCGAAGCATCGATACCTTTCTGCGGCCGGGTATCGCATAATCCGTCGGTATGAAAACAACGGCTGGTACGTACCCCGCGAGTCGTCGGTCTCAGGGCAATGGCGCGATCAGTGGGAGATCGTGCGCAAATATTATCTTGCCTTGCCGTTCCGGGTTCTGCGTAATTTATCCCGTCGCATTCGCAAGCCGGTCAAGTCTTGACCTCGCGCCGGATGGGCTTAGTGGCCGGCGGCCGCCACCCTTGCATTTCTTCGTAGCGCTTGGCGTAGCGATAGAAAGTGCCTTCGAAATTTCCGAACGCGATGACAAATCCGGCCCAGCCGTCGATGAAGCCCAGTTTGAAAATGTAATGCTTGATGAATGACCATGCACCGTGCCCGAACGCGCTTGCCATCGATACACGCTTGTTCGCAAGCTTCGGACCGCCAAGCGTAGAATAGCGGTTCATCTTGTTGATGACCTCTTCGAGGTTGCGGAATGGAAACTGCCATATTGCGTTCTGCAAGGCGCCCACTGAGCGCCCGCCGAGCACTTCGAAGCCCTCGTGCACAGGCTCAAGCGTGTAGCGGATGCTCCCCTTGCGGAAGAGTTGGGGCTGACGAAAATTCGGATACCAGCCCGAGCCGCGGATCCAACGGCCCATCATGTAGCTGCGCCGCGGCACCAAATAGATTTCATGCGGAGGCGAACCAGCTAAAAGTGCGAGAATTTCGTCGCGCACGGCCTCGGTGCAGCGCTCGTCGGCATCGAGACTGAATATCCAGTCGTAATCACAGGCCTCGATGGCGCGATTGCGGAGATCGCCGAAGCCCCTGAATGGCACTTCCACAACGCGCGCACCAAGCGAGCGGGCAATCTCCGCAGTGCGGTCGGTACTGAATGAATCGACGACGACGACTTCGTCGGCCCAAAGCACGCTGGACGCGGCCGCTTCGATTTTTGCCGCCTCGTTATAGGTGAGAATATAGACCGATATCTTCTGCATAACCCGATGAAGCCCGTTGAGGCATAAGAGTGGTCGTAAGCTAACATTGGGGGCCGCGCTCGCCCTAGGGGTTTGTCGATGCAAGCGACATCGGCTAAAGGCTGTGGGAGAGGGTACCCGTGGCCAAGCTGATTTCCGTTATCGTTACGACCTATAGCCGCGAAGATGCGCTTGAAGCTGTTTTGCGGTCGCTTTCGCGACAGAGCGACGACGATTTCGAAGTGGTTGTCGCCGATGACGGTTCAGGTGAGGCGACGGCAAAGTTGGTCAATGTCTGGAAAGCAAAAATCGGGCGACGTCTTGAACACGTCTGGCATGCTGACCGCGGCTTCCGCGCGGCGGAAATCCGCAATCGCGCAATACTAGTGGCTCGCGGTTCCTATTGCGTCTTTCTCGACGGCGATTGCGTCACGCGGCCGGATTTTGTCGCGTCCCACCGTCGGTTGGCCCAGCCTGGATGGTTTGTCACCGGTAATCGGGTTCTGCTTTCACCAGCGCTGACAGCGGACGTGCTGCGGGAAAAACTCACCCCGGAGAGCTGGGGTCTTGCGCGCTGGCTCGCTGAACGCCGGCGTGGCGGGGTCAATCGCATGTCGGCATTGCTGCATGTGCCGCTCGGGCCTTTGCGGCGCCTCCGTCGACGGGTTTGGCAGGGCGCGCGCTCATGCAACCTCGCCATCTGGCGGGTGGATCTCGATCGCGTTGATGGCTTTGATGCGGCCTATATCGGTTGGGGCAAGGAGGATTCGGATATTATCGTGCGCCTCTTGCATGCGGGCGTGCGGCGAAAGGATGGGACATTCGCAACCGGAGTGCTCCATCTCTGGCATAGAGAGGCTGATCGGTCTCAGCTTTCTGAGAATGAGCGGAAGCTTGCCGGAACGTCTGCCGACAATCGCATTCGCGCACGGCAGGGTCTTTCAGCTCTGCAAGGCGGGTCCTCAGCTGCTGTGGCTGCGAGCTAGGTCATGGCTGCGATTTGGGACGTAGCTCAAAAAAGGCTTGCCTTCGTTGCCGACGTACTGGTTACGGCGCTCGCCGTGACGCTGCCCTGGTCAACGTCGGCAACGGCGATTCTAGCGGTGCTTTGGGTGCTTGTGGTGTTTCCTACGCTTCGGTGGTCGGACATTCGCCGCGAGCTTGTAACGCCGGCCGGAGGGCTGCCCGTCTTGCTCGTCGTGCTTGGTGTCTTCGGAATGCTTTGGGCCGATGTCACCATGCTTGAACGGTGGCGAGGCCTCGACTCGTTTTTGAAGTTGTTGGCGATACCTCTGTTGCTGGCGCAATTTCGCCGCTCAGAACACGGGGAATGGGTTTTTGCCGGGTATCTTCTTTCGTGCCTCGTATTGCTGGTGCTGACAACGATCGTCATGATCACGCCTTCGGCGCCGCCTTTGCTCCATTTTGACAACGTCCTGGTCAAGAATGCCGCGACCCAAAGTGGCGAATTTGTCACCTGTATATTTGGCCTGCTCTATTTTGTGCGCGCCGCCATTGAGCGGCGTGAACGCTGGGTAGCGTTTGGCCTTTTGACGATCATCCTTTGCCTGCTTGCTAACATTTTATTTGTGTCTACCGGTCGGACGGCGCTCGTTGTTGCTTTGGTGTTGATCGGCCTCTTTGCCCTGAGAAACCTCCGTGCAAAGGGCATTGCGCTTCTGCTCACAGGCGTAGCCGTGCTGAGCGCGATCACGTGGACCTCATCACCCTACCTGCGGCTTCGTATAAGTACGATTTTGTTTGAAGTGCAGAAATATGAAGCAACCAACGAGAGGACGTCGTCCGGCGAGCGGATCGAGTTTTGGAAGAAATCGACTGGGTTTATACGGGAGGCGCCCGTGATCGGGCACGGCACCGGGACGATCCGTGCGCTCTTTGAAAAGTCCGCCATTGGGCAATCCGGTACGGCAGCCGTTGCCGCCGGCAACCCGCACAATCAGACCTTGGCCGTAGGGATACAGCTTGGGCTCGTCGGCGTAACCGTTCTCTGGGCGATGTGGATCACCCATTTACTTCTGTTCCGCGGCAATGGGTTGGCCGAATGGATTGGGCTTGTTGTCGTGGTCCAGAACATCGTTGGTTCGCTATTCAACTCGCATCTGTTCGATTTCGTACAAGGGTGGACCTATGTTATCGGGGTCGGCGTTGCCGGGGGAGCAGTCCTGACGGCTCGAGTAACCAGAAAAGCAGTTGGCAACGACCCGCAATCGGAATTTTCGGGAACCGCTAAGGAGTGAGAAGGTTGCTCTTCGAGAGTTCCCAAGCAAATCGATTTACTCTCGAGTCATTCAACAGATCCTCGCAACAACCCCGGCGTCCGCACATTCGATTTGGCCCGAGGGATAGGCCCAAAATAACGGAAGTTTTCGGGAAGGCGCAACAAAGCGGGGGTTCGGGGAAATAGAGCCAACCGAAGCGCGAAGCGGCGTTCCGCCGCGAACCTTGTTGGCAAGCGCCAGTCGCGGTGAAACTGGCGCCCCCTTTTCGCGAGACGGTAAGACGTGCTTTGGCGTTGTAGTAGTCGCTCTTTGCAAAAATATTACGCTGGAACTCATCTGTGAAAATATGCCAAAAGTGGCTCCGGCTATCTGTGGTTGCAGATTCCGCATACGTACGGGGGTCGATCATGAGTCGCCTGTCGGTTGCCGTTCTCGCTGCCGCCTTTGGTCGCGTCAACTAAATAGCCGAGGCGGCTGACATGCCTGCAAACGTACCCGTCGCCTGATGTCACAGCTGATCGTGGGCCTTCACGCGGGCTATCATGACTCGAGCGCGGTTGTGTTCGAGGACTATACGTTCAAGGCAGCCGTGCAACTTGAACGGCTGACGCGCATCAAGGGAGATGCTTCGAAATTTCCCTATGATTGTATCGAAGAGGTGCTCTCTATTGTCGGCGCGAAGCATAGCGATGTCGGCGCAGTCGCCATCAGCCGAATGTATTTTCCTAATGAAGTCTTCAAGCGCCGCTGGTGGTGGCGCGCTAATCGCGCTTACATTCGTCGAAAGACGGTCCGCGGGCTGGCAACTGAAATCCGCACTTCGCGCGCGCGCGCTCCGGAAGAGGTGATCGATTCACGGAAAGCCTTACAATTCGTTCGGTTACCAGAAGCGCAGGCGATCCATTTCTATGATCACCATGAAGCCCATGCGCTGCCGGCGCTGTTTTATACAGACTGGGACTGCGCCTTGCTGGTGACGGCTGACGGTGCAGGCGACAACATCAGCTACAGCCATCGTCATTTCAAAGACGGCAAGTTACACATCGTGTACGGTGGTGAGGATACTTGGCACACGCGGCTGCCACCTGGCGGCATGGCACATCTTTATCAGGCCGTCACCGGTGCGCTTGGCTTTCGGGAAAATCGTCACGAAGGCAAGATCACCGGACTTGCCGCATTCGGAAGGCCGGTACTCTACGACGAAATCGTTTCCCATTTTTGGGTAGACGACGAGGGCCTCATCCGCAGCAAATTTCCTCGAACTAAGACGCTTTTCAACTACATTCGTCGAGTCGCTCCTCAAGTGAAACGGGAAGACGCCGCGGCATCTGTGCAAAAGGTTGTCGAGGATTTAATGCTGACCTCGGCCCGTCGCTTGCTCGAACGATATCCAGCGCGGAAATTAGGACTCGCGGGCGGTCTGTTCGCCAACGTAAAGCTTAATCAGTTGCTTGCGGAGAAATTGCCAATCGACGAGATTTTTGTCTTCCCACCGATGGGCGATGAAGGGTTGCCGGTGGGTGGGGTCCTTGCTTATCTGTTGCGCCGCGACGGCATGGTGCAATGGCTCAAAGAGCGCCGCAGGCTGGAGAATGTCTACTTAGGGCGTGA
>Ga0066388_100000595_pt1 | contig 17702 bp, 12 predicted proteins | sample PanSoiMetaGPlot6_FD_64539 | JGI IMG/M metagenome (GOLD analysis project Ga0066388, IMG submission 64539) | Tropical forest soil microbial communities from Panama analyzed to predict greenhouse gas emissions - Panama Soil - Plot 6 (Hybrid Assembly) | ecosystem: Environmental > Terrestrial >... | reverse complement strand
CATGTTGGGATCTCCTTCGAAGACCCGCGTCTCACGAGCGCGGGAAACGGCGACCCACTCTGAGCAAGGTCGTCGATCGCATTCAGGCAGCAAAGGCGTGCCAACATTGCGGCCCCGGATCAGCGCAGCAGACCGCACGGCGTTCCCGTCTCACGGATGACGTGTCGAACTGGGGTACAGGTGCAAGTTGCTGAGCCCTGTATAGATGCGGCGGCACAGCTGTGATGCATGCCGGACCCAGAATTGCTGCATCGACGGTTGGTAGTTCGTAGTGCCGCCGTCATCGGGGGTGATATGGCGCAGTCATTCTTGCCCGACGTGCGTCGGGTCACGGGGTGGTCGATTGCACTGAGCGTGCTGATGATCATCGCTGGAATCCTGGCGATCGCGTCTCCGTTCGTGGCCGGTATGGCCATCACGCGTATTGTGGGATGGCTCTTGCTCTTCAGCGGCGTGCTGCATTTCGTGTACGCGTTCCGCGGCGGCGGCGTGACCGCAGTGATCTGGGAAATCCTGCTCGGAGTTGTGTACGCGCTCGTCGGGTTTTACATCCTGGCGAACCCGTTCATCGGTCTTGCCACGCTGACCATCGTGATCGCGTTCTACCTCTTCGTCGAGTCGATCCTCGAATTTGCGGCGTCGTACATGACGCGTCACGAAAAAGGGTCAGGCTGGCTCCTGTTTGACGCCATCATCACGCTGTTGCTGGCGTTCATCATCTGGAGCACCTGGCCGAACAGCAAGCTCTGGGCGATCGGCACGCTGGTTGGCGTGAGCATGCTCTTCAGCGGCATCACCCGCTTGATGATGTCGTCCGCGGTTCGACGGATTACGGCGTAGCCGTCCGCGGGTCCACCCGAGATGCGGCGAAAGCGCTTCGCCGCATCTCGTTCGCCGACGCCGGTTACGCTGCGTCGCTCGGCTCAACACCTCGTCGGCCTGCCCTGGGGAATTTGATGGTGACCGCGCAAGCCCCGCAGCGGGTCCGCCAGTTCGTGGGGTTGCTTCGGTCGGCGTGGGAGGCGTACGAGTACGACCATGCACGCTTCTTCGCAGCCGCGATGATCTACTACGCGTTCGTGTCGCTGGAGCCATTGCTCCTCCTTCTCGTGGCGGCGCTCGGACTACTGCTCGGCAACTTCGCGTTCGCGACCGGGGCAGAGCAGCGGGTACTGCGCTTCGTCGAATCCAGCTTGGGAAGTGATCTGACCGGGACGATCGAGAAAGGGCTGGACTCGCTGCAGCAGGCATCGGTCCTCGCAACCGTTGTCAGCCTCGTCGGCGTGATGGCGGCCGCGTCGGTGCTATTCCACGAGTTGCGAGAGAGCTTTCAGGAAATCTGGAATCACCCGCCGGAGGCCGTGTCCTGGTCGCCGGTGATCATGGCGAAGCGGTCGTTTCTGGAGCACGTCATCGCGTTCGTCACGATGGGCGCCGCCGGCATGCTGCTGATGGCCGCATTCGGCCTGTTCGCCGCGGTTCAGTGGCTCAGTGGGCTGTTCGGAAAAACGGCAGTCTTTCACATTACCGCCGGCTCGATGATCGCGCTGCTCGGTTCGCTGCTGGTATTCACGCTGACCTTCGCGCTCCTGTTCAAGTTCCTTCCCCCGGTCCGACTCCGCTGGCGCCATGTCTGGCTCTCGGCAATCCTGTGCGCCATTGCCTGGGTGATCGCGAGCGAGATTCTGGCGCTCTACGGCGCCTATTTCGGGGGCCTCAGTGTCCCCGGCATCATCGGAGGCCTGCTCGCCATCACGCTGTGGCTGAACCTCGTCAGCCAGATGCTGTTCTATGGAGCCGAGCTGTGCAAAGTTGTCGCGTCTCGCGACGGACAAGTCGTACGAAGCGCCGACGTCGTCGAAGCTCCCGAGGTCGCGCGAGCGCCGCGCGTGGAACGGCGCGTCGGGGCGCGCCGCCGGCGAGCGGGATAGCGTTGAACCGACTGATGAGGATGTCGCCGAGGCGAAGCGGCAGCCGCGCGAGCGCCGTCGACGCGCTGATACCGCGGTGCTGTGGTGTTCCGTGCTATGCTGAGTACTCGGATCTTGCCCCGTACTGCGCGTGCCTCAAGCGTATCGAGCCATTTCTGACTCGCTCCTCCTGAAGTTCAGCCTAGCTACGAGACGACATCCCACCAACGTCGAGTCCGATGCTTGGGCACGTTGTGATTGCGGAGAGAGGAGTCCGCGTTTTATGGGTCGAAAGCTGTATGTCGGGAATCTGCCGTACGAAGTTGGAGAGACCGAGCTTCAGGAATTGTTCACGCGCGCTGGATCCGTTGAATCTGTGACCGTCATGCGCGACCAGATGACCGGGCGCGCGCGCGGGTTTGCATTCGTCGAGATGAGCACAGACGAAGAGGCGCAGACCGCGATCCGCGAATTGAACGCGAGTCAGGTCGGCGGACGCAGCCTCACCGTCAACGAAGCCCGTCCGAAGGCCGCGCGCAGTGGCGGGTTTGGCGGCGGCCACTCTCATCGTCGGCGCTCTGAGCCGCGCTGGTAACCACATGGTCGCGCACCGTCGGGGCGCTGTCGGCAAGACGGCGCCTGCTCGCAAGGCGGCGATCGTTCGACCGCCGGAACGCCGTGGCGCGCCAAGCTCTGGACGCATTGTTGCGTTGTTCATCGGCCAGGGTCATGGGTTCATCCGGTTGACGAACGATCGTGAAGTCTTTTTCCATCGCAGCGACGTGCGCGAGGGGACGTCGTTCAACGATTTTGCCGTTGGCGACCCCGTGTCGTTCGAACTGCTCGAGGACCAGGTGAGCGGTCCCCGGGGGCTGCGGGTCGAGCGGCGGCGACCGCGTCGCTGAATCGGCGTATACTGACGCCTCCTGCTTTTCTGAGCCTTGGGCCATTCTGGTCCGAGCCCTCACCAAAGCCTTGGCGCTTGTGAGGGATGATGCCGCTCCAATCCGCTCCACGCTCGCTATCACGACAAGGACGCTCGTCATGGTGAAACGTCCAGATGGCATGAATGTGTTCGAGTTCGTGGTGCTGTCTGGCCTCCGTGCCGCGCAATTGCACCGGGGGTGTACACCCCGTGTCGACCGCTCACCCAAGGTCGCGGTGACTGCACAGCTCGAGGTTGCTGAACGCAAAGTGCTGCCGGTATGCGAGACGGAGGAACCGGTCGTCCAAGCGACCGAATAGAAGGGTACTAGGGTCTTCACTCAACTGACGTTCTACAGCGAGGCGACGATGGCGACAATGAACGGAACGATTAAGCGGCTGACGGACAAGGGATTTGGTTTCATCGCGGCCACTGACGGTACCGAGTACTTCTTTCACCAATCCGCCTGCACAGACACGCGCTTTGACGAACTGCGCGAAGGCCAGTCAGTCACCTTCGAACGCGGGCAGGGCCCGAAGGGCCCACGCGCCGAGAACGTTCGCGTCACCCAATAGCGGAGTCCTGTCAGGCGCCCAGTCTGCGCCGACGCCATCGTAAAAAGACCAGCGGGTCGCTCTGCGTTCGCTGGAGGTCGGCCGGCGGACCGGTTCGTCCGCTACGACCCTACCGTCGCCACGGAGAGGAACGCGCGCTCCGAGCCTTTGATGACGCGCGTCTTTCCTGTGATCGTAAACGTCCCCTTCGACCTGATGTCGCTCGAACTGCTCCCCGCACTCACCTCCACGGGACCAGGCTCCATGACGACGTCGCCAGAGATCCCCGTGTAGGCAAGCATGCTGATCGGCACGACGAACGCGACCGTCTTCGACGCACCCGGCTCCAGGTCGACGCGTGCGAACCCGATGAGCTGCTGCGCGGGCAGCGTGACGCCGGTGGCTGTGTCGGCGGCGTACAGCTGCACGACCTCGGTGCCGCGCCGTTTGCCGGTGTTCCTGATCGTGAGCCACACACGGAACTGGCCGCTCACGTCGATGGTGTCGCTCGCGAGCTTCAGCGGGCCGTACTCGAACGTCGTGTAGCTGAGACCGTGGCCGAACGCGTACAGCGGCGTGGACGGCATGTCCACGTACCCTTTGTGGATGTCGGCGGTCGTGCGCCGATAGCCGCTGCCGGCTCTCTGCCCGTGGTGAATCGGCACCTGCCCGACGTGACGCGGGATCGTGAACGGCAGCTTGCCTCCAGGGTTCGTGACGCCGAAGAGCGCATCGGCGAGCGCCGTTCCCTGGTGCGGCCCTCCGTAGTAGGCGGTGAGCACTGCCGGCAGTGCGTCGATGACCGCGGCGAGACCCTGCGGGCGCCCCATCGAGACGACGGCGACGGTTGGCTTGCCGACCGCGGTCACAGCGTGGACGAGTGCCGTTTGCTGTGGCGGCAGGTCGATGTTCGCAGAGTCGACGCCTTCACCCTCAGTGCGGTCGCGGCCGGCCCACGCCGACTTGCCGCCGACGTAGAGGATGACGACGTCGGCATTCTGCGCGGCGGTCACGGCCGCAGGGATGTCCGTTGGTTCGGACGGCATGACTCCAGTGCCCGCAACCGCTGAAACCGTCGCGTCGGGCAGGAGCGCGCGGATCGCCTCGGCCAGCGGCACGGCGGGGTAGTTGGACCTGACGTACTCCTCCAGGTCCACACCAATCGCGTCCCGCATCTCGGTCATGATCGCCGCCCTGGACTCTTGCGGCATGTTCGCGGGACCTGCGTCGGCCCCGGCCATCGACGTCTCGTTGCCAGTGAGCATCGCCCCGACCAGCGCCACACCGGCCGGATAGGAGTAGCAGGGGAACCCGACCACGGTGCTGTCGGCGTACGGCCCAATCACCGCGATCTTCTTGATGTCGCGGCTGAGGGGGAGCATGTCGTTCTCGTTCTTGAGCAGCGTGATCGACTGGGCCGCGAGACGCCGCGAGAGATCGTCGCCCTCGGCGGCGACCGTGCGGATTGCAATCGGATCCTCACGGACGTACGGGTTGTCGAACAGGCCGAGCGCGATCTTGTCGCGCAGGACGCGGCGCACAGCCTCGTCCAAGCGCGATTCCTGGACCTTGCCGCTTCGCACCGCCTTGCCGAGCGCGTGTCCGTAGCCATAGATAGTCGGTAATTCGACGTCCAGGCCGGCCGCAAGGGCGAGCGCGCCAACTTCCTCCGCCGAGGCAGCGGTCAGCTGCCGTGTCTGCGCCCAGTGGACGCCCGCGTAGTCGGAGACAACCGTCCCGGTGAACCCGATCCGCTGGCGCAGCAGCCTGGTCAGAATCTCGCGCGAGATGTGGATCGGCACACCGTCGAACTCCGCGTACGACGCCATCACCGACCCGAGCCCGGCGAGCCGGAAGGCCGCTTCGAAGGGGCGCGCACAGACGTCGTGGAGCTCGTGTGCGCTGACCGCGGTCGCGGCCATGTTCTGGCCACCCTCGGTCACCGCGTACCCGAGGAAGTGCTTCGCCGTGGCGATCACGCCTTCGCGCAGATCTTTGCCCTGCAGTCCGCGGGTGAAAGCCACGCTCATCGCGGTCACCAGGTACGGGTCCTCTCCAAACGTTTCGTGCACCCGTCCCCACCGCGCGTCGCGGGCGACGTCCATGACGGGCGCCAGCGCCTGGAGCAGACCAACGGCGCGCATCTGGCGCCGGAGGATGTCCGTCATCTCCTGCACGGCATCCGGATCCCACGTCGCGGCCAACCCGATCGGGGTGGGGAAGTGCGCGAAGTGGGGCGCCACCACACCGTTCGCCGCTTCGTTGTGGAAGATCGCCGGAATGCCGAAACGGGTCTCGGTGACCAGGTACCGCTGGATGGCGTTGACCGTCTTGGCCAGTGTCTCGGGCGTCTTGTGTCCGAACGTACCCAACGCGGAGACGTGTCCGATGCCATGCTTCAACTGGGCGTCGAGCTGGCTGCGGATCGGACCGTCGGGGCCGAGGAGCGCCACGGGCAAGACCGCCGAGAGCTGCATCGCCTTTTCCTCGACGGTCATCTGCAGCAGCAGCTCGTCCACGCGCTGCTTGTCCTGATTCGTGAGAGCTTCGGGTTGTGCGTACGTTGATGGCACCATGGCTCCTAGGAAGGACTCTCGCGAGAGCCTCAGGCTGTCCGCTCGAAGTCGCCGGGCCGCCACGACCCGGCGAACGCGGGTCCTTCGGGCGCGTAGATCCGGAAATAGGCGAACCAGCCTTTGCCGGGCAGCGTTCGAATCCATCGATTCGCCTCACCTGCAGGCGCGGTGGGCCCGAAGTGCAGGTCAACGGATGGACCCGTCACGTCCGTCAGCTCGAAGAGCGATCGAAGCGCGGCCTTTCTCTGGCCGGTCTGTATCTGTGAGCGTGTGTCGGCGTCGTAGACGGTCACCGACCAGAACAACTTGCCGGGAACCGGAAGAGGCACCGACAGCGTGTAGTGCTTCGCCCCGTCCAGATAAGCGCCGCGGCTATCGTGGAGCCCGAGCCAGTACAGGGAGCCGGCGCTCGTGTCTCGTCTGAACATGGCCGGCGAAGCGCCAACCGCCTGAAAGAACCACTTCTCACGCGCCTCGGTGTCGAGCCGAGACTTCGTGTTGAAGTCACCGTCTTCGAATCTGAGGCTCGCCCACTGCCAGCGTCGATCCTTCCAGACCGCGCGATCCGGCCGGCGATCGCCAAACGCCTGCACGCGCATCTGTGCGTTGGCGACGATGGCCGCCTCCTCCAGGATGCGTGTCAGGCGCGCGTCCGGCGCGAACGCCTTGCCCTTCTCGATGCCGAGCGCCGCGAGTTCGCCGTAGTAGTTGTTGTAACCCTCGAACGATGGTTCTCGGTCCACGGTCTTCGCCAGGACCTCCCAGAACTGGATGTTGTCTTCCCACTCGACCGGGGTGGTGTCCTGAACCTTGCCGGTGACGTCGAGCCACTGCGGCTCGGTCCAATCAGGTGTGGCGTGAAAGGGATAGACCGTGATCGTTTTCAGCCGCTCCTTGGCACCCTGCACATCGCCGTCCACGGGCAGCGATCGCGCGCCGACAATCTGGCGGTTGCTGCTCGCGCGGTGGATGTAGTAGCCGGACGCCGGCACCTCGCCTGCGTAGTTGGGCGGCAGCAGCAGATGCTTGCCACCGTTGCCCGTGTCTGGTCCCGGCAGCCCCATGTCGGCCACCCAGCGCTGGTTCACATCCATCGAGCAGACGATGAGCGGGCCTGGGGCGAGTTCGACGACGAGCGGCCCGACGCCAAGGTCGAGCAGCAGCGGCCCGTACGGTGTATCCGAGTTCGCGGTGAACACGAGCTGCTCCGGACCGCAGTCGAGGATGCCGAACACCTTGTTCGGCACAATGCCGATCTGCTCGTTGCCGCGCACGATCGCTGCGCCGGACACGGTCGGGTAGAAGAACTTGTAGGCCTGGATGGCGCGATTGAGATCGGAGTCGTCATAGGCCTGCTTCATCGTCTCGGCGGTCGGAAAGCCATGGTTGAACGCGTAGTGGCTCCTGTGCACCGCGTCGATCGTGCTGACGGCAGCTCGGGCCATGTTGGTTCCTCTTATCTCACTCCTCGAACCGCGTGGCGCGGTGCGCGGTGCGGACTGATTCCTTCCTTTCACGGTCCACCGTGACGCCTTGCCACGAAATGCCGTGGCCGAGGCGAACGAACCCTCGGACGGCGCGCAATTCCTTGGAACGCGCGTACGTACGTCGAGCGCCAGTAGGGCAAGGGCACGATTCGTACCGGCCCGGGGCGCACTCGAAAAGGTGCGTGAATCGCCGAAGTGCGTTGGATCTTCCGGACCGGAGCTCGGCTCACTACAATGAGTGCCTCTCGCAACAGCGAAGCTGCGCGTGGCCCTTTCAGCGGGAACTCGGCTCGGCCCGTACGAGGTGATCGCCGCGATCGGCAAGGGCGGTATGGGCGAGGTCTATCGGGCGACCGACACGCGCCTTGGACGCACGGTCGCGATCAAGATTCTTCCTCCAGATGTGGCGGCCACTCCCGACTTGCGGCGGCGGTTCGAGCAGGAAGCGCGAGCGGCGTCAGCACTCAATCACCCGCACATCTGCACGCTGCACGATATCGGCCACGATGGCGGCACCGACTATCTGATCCTCGAGTACGTTGAAGGCCAGACGCTGGCGGATGTGATCGCCGGCCGGCCGCTGCCGCTCGACAGCGCGCTGCAGTATGCGATCGATATCGCCGACGCCCTGGCCGAAGCGCACCGACATGGCATCGTTCATCGCGATCTGAAGCCGGCCAACATCATCATTGCCGCGAATGGGCCGAAGCTGCTCGATTTCGGTCTCGCCAAACAGGTCCCGATCGGACTCGGGGCCGGCGTCTCGGATGCGGTCACCGCGCCGCCAGCTGCGGTCAGCGCCTTGGGGATGATCGTTGGCACTCTGCAGTACATGGCGCCTGAGCAGCTCGAGGGAAAGGATGCCGACGCGCGCACCGACATCTTCGCGTTCGGCGCGGTTCTCTATGAGATGTTGACCGGCCGCCGTGCATTCGATGCGCCGAGCCAGCCCAGCGTGATCGCCGCGATCATGTCATCGCCGCCGCCGTCGGTGCTGTCAGCGCAATCCGGCGCGCCGCCCGCACTGGATCACCTCGTCAACCGGTGTCTGTCCAGTAAACCGATCGATCGGTGGCAATCGGCCGCAGATATCAAGATCGCCCTGAAATGGATCGCGGCAGCGCCTCACGGTTTTCCAGCGCCGGCAGCCACGCCACGGAAGTGGCAGCTTGCCGCGGCCGTCGCCTTGGCAGCGGCCGTTGGAGCGTTCATAACGGCGCTCGCGATGCGCGACACGTCCGTCTCGGGAGGCGTTGCGCGATTTGCGTTCGCGCCTGGGCACGCGGTCGCCGATGTCGCGGCTCCGATTGCCGTCTCCCGCGACGGCAGGGCGATCGCGTATGTGAGCAGCAACGACGACGACCAGCAGATCACCCTGCGCCGGATAGATCGGTTCGACGAGCAGGTGCTCGCCGGCACGACCGGCGCGACGTCGTCGTTTTTCTCCCCTGACGGCAACTCGCTGGGATTCGTCGCACACGGCAGCATCAAAATCGTTCCGCTGCACGGCGGATCGCCCGTCACGGTTGCCGAGGGCGCGAGCGACTTCGGCGCCGATTGGGCGCCGGATGACACTATCGTGTTCACCTCATCGAAGACCTGGGGCTTGGTGCGGGTGCCGGCGCGCGGCGGCGCGGCGGAGACGCTGACGATTCCCGATGTGGCCCACGGCGAGCTTCGGCACATTTTTCCGCAAACACTGCCCGGCGGCCGAGCGGTCCTCTTTTCTGTCGCCACGGGGTTGACGTTCGACGCCTCGCGAATCGCGGCGATCTCTCTGGATACGAAGCGTCAGAGTACGGTGCTCGATGACGCCCGGGCCGCACGGTACGTCAATTCCGGCCACGTCCTCTTCACACGAGCGCAGCGGCTGCTCGCAGCCCGGTTCGACATCTCCCGTCTGACCATCGGATCGGCGACGCCAGTCGCTGAATCGCTGCCGGCGACGTCTCACATCGGCACCATCCGGCCATTCAGCGTGTCGGACTCGGGCCATCTCGTCTACGTGGAAGAGGCGGGACCGCGACACGAAGTCGTCTCGGCGGCGCCCAATGGCACGACGACGACGCTGGGCGTTCCGCTGGGGCGCTACGCGTTTCCGGTGATATCGCCCGACGGACGCTACGCGACGCTCACGATACTCAGACCGGATGCCCGCCGCGCGGACATCGCCCTGTTGGACGTCGCGCGACGGACGCTGACGCCTCTCACCAACGACGGATTCAATCACATCGGCATCTGGACGCCGGATGGCGAGCGGATCATTTTCAGCTCAGCGCGCGCGAACACCGCGAACCTCTTCGTTCAACCGCGCGACGGCAGCCGCCCGGCCGAACAACTGGTCCGCAGCAGTCAGCATCAGGATCCCGGATCGTGCTCACCGGACGGTCGATTGGTCGCCTACGCGGAGGCCGATCCCGAGAACAAATGGGACCTCTGGACAGTTCCCCTGACGGAACCGCGCACACCGAAACCGTTTCGGCGGACGCCAGCCAGCGAGTTCAGCCCGATGTTCGCTCCCGACGGGAAATGGATCGCATATACGTCCGATGAAACGGGGCGGCAGGAGGTGTTCGTCGAACGATTCCCAGGCGGCGGGGAGCGGCAGCAGGTCTCGTCTGAAGGCGGGGATCAGGCACTCTGGGCACACGACGGCCGGTTCCTGTTTTACCGATCCGGAGAGCGTGTGTTGACGGTCGACGTGTCCTACGCCGGCGAACGACTCAATCTGGGCGTGCCACGTGTGCTGTTCGCGGGGAGGTTCGAGCCGGCCGCGGGGCAGGGCTGGCCCAATTACTCGATTGCCCAAGATGGAAGCCGGTTTCTGATGATCGCAGGGCTGCGGCCGGGTCCTTCGGCCACACCGGTACCGACCATCAACGTGGTTTTGAATTGGAGCGAAGAGCTGGAGCAGCTTGTGCCGAGAAGATAGCGCCCTTACTTATTCGCGGACAAACGGTCGCGGATCTCTTCCAGCCAGTTGAGCACGACCACCACGCTCACAGGCTGACCCGTTGCTCGCTCTCCCTCAGCGTCCTTGACGATGAGAAACCGCTGGCCGTCGTTGGAGACATCGAACGTACGCAGCGGCACCGCCGTCGCGTAGCGGAAATCGAAGAGCTTCGTGGAGTTGCCGTAGCGGAAGGCCGGAGTCGTTTCGATCGGCACGCTCATCATGGCGGTGTCGCGGCCTGCGGACGAGGCCAGGTAGAACAGTTCTCGTCCGTTGTGCGCCCAGACCGGCTGCCCGCCAGACGCCGTCGTCACCTGCCAGCGGCCCGCGTTCACGTCGGGAAATGGGCGGACGTACACCTGCAACTGGCCCGACTCGTTGGACTGATAGGCGATCCAGCGGCCGTCGGGCGAAACCTCGGCATTGCTCTGATTGCCGGGGCCGACGATGATCGGTGTCGGTTCGCTCGGTCCGTCCACCTTGATCGTGGCGATGTCAGCTCCCCCACCGATGCTGACGACAGCGCTCTTGCCGTCCGGAGTCGCGGCGTACGGCACGACCATCGTCTGACTCTTCGTCAGCTGCTCCGCAGAGCCGCTGTGATCGATGGACTGCGAATAGACATTCGGGATCCCACCTCTACTCGACGAAAAGAGCACCCGGCGGCCGTCAGCAGACCACGCCGGGTTCGTCTCAACTGAAGGGCCGAACGTCAGCCGGTCTAGGGTGCTGTGCGCGAAATCGAGCACCCAGATGTCCTGTTCCTGGTCGCTGATGGCCAGCGCCACCTTGCTGCCGTCCGGAGAAATGCGGGGATAGGCATAGGCGCGCGACGGCGCGTTAACCGGCTGCTCGCGGCCTTGACGATCGACCCACACGAGCGATCGGTTCTCGAAGTTGCCTTCCCCACCGATCGCATAGACGAGCGACCCCTCGCGCGACACGCTGAACTGCGCCGCCCCGGTCGCCTCCTTGCGTAGCTGCTCGATCACCACGACCGGATCGCCGATCGTCTGCAACGCCTCGGCGTCGAAGCGCACTCCCCGAAGGGAGCCGCCATACGCGTACAAGATGAGTCCAGCGTTCCGCCCAAGGGTCGAGACGGGCATGTATTCCGCCATCGTGCCGCCGCGAATCACGGTCTTGTGCTGTCCGGTGTCGAGGTCGAGCACGGCGATGTCCGCGCTGTCATTCGACCCGGTTTTCAAAATCGTGAATAGCACGGCGCGCCGCGTCGGCAAGAACGACGGGAAGACGTGATCGACTTCCTCGCGTGAGTTGTCGGGTTTGGTCAGCAGCTTCGACTCGCCGCCGCTCGCCGGAACGCTCCACAGGCCGGTGGACGCGTCGTTGGACGCGAAGACGATCGTATCGTCGGCTCCCCAGCTCGAGCCCCGCGTGCCGCCGACAACGCAGCGACAGATCGCAATCGAGGGACCACCCGCCATCGCGACTTTCCGCAGCTCGCCGCCAACGAAGTAGCCAATCCATTTGCTGTCCGGCGACACAAATGGCGATCGCACGCTCCCAACACCCGGCAGCGGCATCGCGTTCAGCTGTCGGATGTCGCGAACCACCAGTGTCCCGCCGCCGCCAACAACGGGCCCATTGCCGGCGACCGAGACGATGTGGGTCCCGTCCGGCGAGATTACGACCGTTCGATCCGGGCCGCCAGCGACGGGCAGCTCAGATGACGGCAAGGCGAGGCGGAAGCGTGCCGATCTCGCCGTCGCGCTCGGGGTGCGAACGGCTTGCCACGCGACGATCGCGGCCGCGGCGCCGGCCACGAAGGCAGCAACGGCGCCGACTACCACCGGGCGTCGCGTGGACGCGGCCGGCGCCGGCGGACTCGCCACCGCAACCGGACGCTCGGCGTCGCTCATCAAATAGCGGACGACCGACATGTCGGGGATCCGCTGCTGGCGATCCTTCTGCAAACAGCCTTCGAGAACCCAGCGCAGCGCGGGCGATGTCTCAGGCGGCAAGGCAGCCCAGTCCGGGTCGGCCCGGACGACGGCTGCGATGATGTCGGTCACATCCTCGCCGTCGAACACACGCCTGCCGGTCAGCATCTCGTAGAGCACGCAGCCGAACGCCCACACGTCGCTGCGCTTGTCGGCGGGTCGGCCGCGCGCCTGCTCGGGGCTCATGTAGGCGGCAGTACCGAGAATCACCCCGGCCTGCGTGGCCGCGAACGTGAGCGTCGGCGAATGCGTCAAGGCGGCCGGCCTCCCGGACGCGTTCGGCCCGTCTGACTCGGCGGCGTCGAGTTTCGCCAGGCCGAAGTCGAGCACCTTGACGGCGCCGTCTGGTCGGAGCTTGATGTTCGCTGGCTTCAAGTCGCGATGAACGATGCCCTGCTCGTGCGCCGTCTCGAGCGCCTCCGTGATCTGCTTGGCAATCAGCAGCGCCTCGTCGATTGGAAGCGCTCCCTGTGCGATCCGGTCGGCAAGCGTCGGCCCCTCGACCAGCTCCAGCACGAGCCCCTGAACACCGCTTGACTCCTCGAACCCGTAGATGGCGCCGATGTGCGGATGATTCAGGGAGGCCAGTACCTGCGCTTCCCGTTTGAACCGCGCCAGACGCTCGGCATCGAGCGCGAATTCGGTGGGCAGGACTTTCAGCGCGACAGCGCGATTGAGCTTGGTATCGTGCGCGCGATACACCTCGCCCATGCCACCGGCACCGAGCGGCGCGAGGATCTCGTAGGGGCCGAGGCGCGTGCCCGGCGTCAGGGCCATGTTGGTGAGGGCTGGATTATACGGCCGGGACGAAGATTCGACCGAACGCGCCTGGCACCCTTAAAGGAGCTGAGCTCGCTCGCGATGCGTGGCTATCTGAACCTGCCCTCGCGCGGACCGCGCGTGTTCTTGCTGATTTGGCGGATCGCACCGAGGTGGTAGGCAAGGTGGGCGATGCTCGCCAGCATGCCGGTGAACTCGACAGGCGTCACCGCGCGGGGCGCGCCCAGCGCGGCCAACCACTCGTGAGCCTCACGGCGCAGACCGTCCCGGATCTCGTTCCAGGCCCGTTGGTCGACGCGGGTTGTCTTCCATGCTGCGTCCCACGTGGCGTCGGCGAACGGGTTGCCGCCTTCGCGAGCCCACCGGTTCATCAACGACAGGCCGTACCGCAGGTGCTGCGCGTGCGCCGCAATGGTCGCGCCGCCATTGACCGATCGCGACGCCTCGTCCGCCGAGACGGCGTCCAGCGAGTGAAGCAGCCCCTGATCTCCCGAGTTGAGGACGAAAGCGTCGCCGTTGTGTGGCGCGCCATCGACGAGTTCGTGGAACAGCGCAGCGAGCGCATGGCTCGACTCGATCGTGTGCATGATGTCGCCTAGCGAGCATTATCCGTCCAGCCGGACGTGCGGCCCCGACCTATAATCCGCGCGCGACTCGTTCTGGAGAGAAGAGCTCATGAAGGTTACGATTCTCGACGATTACTTCGACACGCTGCGCACGTTGCCGTCGTTCGCAAAGCTGGAGGGGCACGACGTCGAGATCTTCACCGACCACGTCCAGGATGTCGACCGATTGGCCAACCGCCTGAAGGACACCGAGGCGCTCGTGCTGATTCGCGAGCGTACTGAAATTCGAAAGCCGTTGCTCGAACGGCTGCACAGGCTGCGTCTGATCAGCCAGCGCTCGGTTTACCCGCACATCGACATTGACGTCTGCACCGCCCGCGGCATCATTGTCTCGTCGGACCAGCATGCGGGCACGCCGTCGTACGCGGCCGCCGAGCTCACTTGGGGCCTGATCCTCGGCGCGGCGCGCCAGATTCCGCAGCAGATGCAGTCGCTCCAACGTGGCCACTGGCAAATGGGAGTGGGTGTGACGCTGCGCGGCAAGACCTTGGGCATTCACGGTTATGGGCGGATCGGCCGCGTCGTCGCCGGCTATGGGCACGCGTTCGGCATGCACGTCGTGATCTGGGCGCGGGAGGCAGCGCGTCAGCGCGCGCAGGCAGACGGGTTCGACGTCGCTGCCAGCCAGGAAGCCTTCTACAGCACTTGCGATGTCATCACGCTGCACATGCGCCTAGTCCCGGAAACTCGGGGCATCGTCACGGCCGCCGACTTGGCAAGGATGAAGCCGGCGTCGCTCCTCGTGAATACCAGTCGCGCCGGACTCGTCGAGCCAGGGGCGCTCGTCCGCGGACTCGAGGCCGGTCATCCTGGTGCTGCTGCGGTCGACGTGTTCGAGGAAGAACCGCTACGCGATCCGAACCATCCGCTGCTGCAGATGCGGAACGTCGTGTGTACACCGCATATCGGATATGTGACGAAGGATGAATACGAGCTGCAGTTTTCCGATGTCTTCGATCAGATTGTTGCCTACGCAGCCGGCTCTCCGATCAACGTCGTGAATCCGGCGGTTCTATAATCCGCGCCACAACCGAATCTGAGCCCTCATGACCGACCCAATGAAACCGGCGCTGTCGGGGAAGACGCTGTTCATCACCGGCTCGAGCCGCGGCATCGGCCTGGCGATCGCCCTGCGCGCCGCGCGCGATGGCGCGAACATCGCGATCGCCGCCAAAACCGCGGAACCGCATCGCCATTTGCCAGGCACGATCTACACCGCCGCGAAAGAGATTGAAGCCGCAGGCGGGCGAGCGCTCCCGATCGTCGTCGACGTGCGCGACGAAGCGGCCGTGCTGCGGGCCGTCGAGGCCGCGGTCGCGACCTTCGGCGGCATCGACGTGTGCGTGAATAACGCCTCCGCGATTCAGTTGACCGGCACTCTCGAGACGGAGATGAAGCGTTTCGATCTGATGCACCAGATCAACACGCGCGGCACGTTCCTGGCGTCGAAGGCATGCATCCCTCACCTGAGGCGCGCCGCGAACCCCCATGTGCTGATGATTTCGCCGCCGCTCGATATGTCGCCGCGCTGGTTCGCTCCTCACGCGGCCTACACGATGGCGAAGTTCGGCATGAGCCTGTGCGTTCTCGGCATGGCGGCTGAATTCAGGAACGACGGGATCGCGTTCAACGCGCTCTGGCCGCGGACGATTATTGCCACCGCGGCGATCCAATTTGCGGTCGGCGGACAGGAGGCGATGCGACAGTGCCGCACGCCGGCGATCGTGGCCGATGCCGCCTACGCCGTCCTGACGAAGCCGTCGCGCGAGTTCACCGGCCGCTTTCTGATCGACGACAGCGTGCTCTACGAGGAAGGGGAGCGCGATTTCGACCGTTACCGAGTGGACCCATCGAAGGTACCGGTCGCCGATTTCTTCGTGCCGGATTGGATGCCCCCTCCGCCGGGCGTGACGATCGCCGATCGCACCGGGCGCCTCCGGTAGCGGCCAGAAATCGGCGCTCGTTTGTCACGGCTGCGCGCCCCTCTTACTCGGCACGCATCACCTGCAGCGGATCGACGCGCGTCGCCTTCAATGCGGGCAGCAAGCTGCCGACAACGGTCATCGCGAACGCGAGCGCCACCGCTGCGCCGAAAGTGGTCGGATCGGTCGGACTTACACCGGCGAGCAGGGTCTGCAGCCACCGCCCGGCCGCGAGGGAGAGCGCGCCGCCCGTGACCACGCCGGCGCAGGCGAGGCCAATCCCGCGTTGCATCACCATGCGGAGGATGGTGCTCCGCTTCGCCCCGAGAGCCATGCGCACCCCGATGTCGCGTGCCCGGTGCGACACGTCGGCAGCGAGCACGCCATGCAGTCCGATGCCGGCGAGCAGGAACGCGATCAGCGCAAACGCGCCGAGCACGCGCACCTGCACCCGCCGCGGCGCGGTCTCACCGCTCACGATGTCGGCGAGCAGCTGCACATCCGAGATCGGCTGCTGTGGATCGGCGGCCGCGATAACGGCGCGAATCGTGGGAAGGAGTGTGTCGATGGGCCGATCGCTGCGGACGACGAGATCGCGGGGCACGTACGGCGACAGCCCGCGGTCGGGCATCTGTTGTTCCGGCAGATAGACCTGCGGCTCGCTGGTCTGTTCCAGGCCTCGGACACGAATGTCTCCGACGACGCCGACAATCGTCCAGTCGATGCCTCGCACCTTGAACTGTCGGCCCAGCGCATCTCGGCCCGGCCAATAGCGCATCGCAAACGATTCACTGACGACGGCCACGGGTTGCGACGCCTGCGTGTCGTTGTGCGCAACGTCGCGCCCGGCCCGCAATGGAATCCGGAGGGTCTCGAAGAATCGTGGCGTGAGGAACCGAAGGCTGGCCAGGCGCTGCTCGGGCGCCAACTCCTCATACCCCGGCACGTGGATCACCCAGATTCGGCCGCGGTCGACCAACGGCAGACCCGTGGTGTATGCGGCTGACGCGATGCCCGGGAGTGCCTGCACGCCGTCGAGCACGCGGCTGAAGAATTGGTGACGCACACTCACGCTTTCGTACCGCTTGACGGGCAGCGTGGTCCGCAGCGTGATGACGCTGTCCGTCACGAATCCGGGGTCGATGCTCTGCACCTTCAGCGTCGCCCTGATCAGCAGGCCGCTTGCCACGAGCAGCAGCACGGACGCGCTGACCTGTGCAGCGACCAGCGTCGCGCGCAGGTGCGCCGTCCTTCGGCCGGTTCCCGTGCGAGCGCCATCGTGCAGCGCCCAGGCGTCCGACGGCCGTGACATCCGCAACGCCGGAACCAGGCCGAATCCGATCGCGCTTGCGAAGGTCGTCGCGATCGCTGTCGCGAGCAGACGCACATCGATCGCAGGCACCTCGGCCGCCGGCAGCGTCGTCGGTACCAGTCGGACCAGGGTGGGAATGCCGGTCGCGGCGAGGCCCATGCCGGCGACGCCGCCTGTGATGGCCAGCAGCGCGTTCTCAGTGAACATCTGCCGCACCAGACGATGGCGGTCGGCGCCCAGCGCTGCGCGCACGGCCAGCTCTTTCTGCCGGCCGAGACCGCGGCTGAGGAGCAAATTGGCGAGGTTGGTGCAGGCGATCAACAAGAGGCTCGCGGCTGCGCCGACGAGAATCCAGAGCAGCAATCGGGCCTGACGCGTCAGATCGTCGCGGAGCGTCGTGGCTATCGCGCTGACCCGTGGGTTGGCCGCAGGATTCATGCGGGAGGCCGACCGCGCAATCTCCTGCACTTCGGCATGCGCCTGCTCGCGCGAGACGCCGGGTTTCAGGCGGGCGACGGTGTGGAGAAACGGGTTGCCGTAAATGTATTGGGCCGGCGCGAGCTGAATTGGGATCCAGAAGTCGACGAGACGAGAGGGAAACTCGAATGTCGCCGGCATCACGCCGATGACAAGATGGACCCTGTCGTCCAACGTCACCGCGCGCCCGATCACGGCGGGATCGGCGCCGAACCG
>Ga0066388_100000594_pt1 | contig 17709 bp, 14 predicted proteins | sample PanSoiMetaGPlot6_FD_64539 | JGI IMG/M metagenome (GOLD analysis project Ga0066388, IMG submission 64539) | Tropical forest soil microbial communities from Panama analyzed to predict greenhouse gas emissions - Panama Soil - Plot 6 (Hybrid Assembly) | ecosystem: Environmental > Terrestrial >... | reverse complement strand
CAGAAGCGAGAAACTCTGCGCGCCCGGTTTCGTATCGTCTGTAGGAAGACATCGAGTGCGGGTTGTGGCAGATCCTGGCGTTGACGCCGCGGACGCAGCCATGGAGCGTTACTCCCATGGCGAAGACGCTGCGTTCGCCGAACTGTACGACGCGATTGCGCCGCGTCTGCTGGGATTTCTGCGCAAAGCCACACGCGATGACTTCGCTGCGGAGGACTTGATGCAGCAGACGCTTCTACAGATCCACCGGGCGCGTGGAACATTCATCCCGGGTGCCCGCGTGATGCCGTGGGCCTTCGCCATCGCGCGGCGACTGATCATCGACGGCGCGCGGCGACGCCGCGTCGAGCGGCGCCTGTTCTCGGACACGTCAGTTGACGACGCCGAGACGTACGAGCCGGTCGGCGAGATGCCCACCGCCGACGACCTCGTGCACGCGCGCCGCCTGGAGCAGCGCGTGCGGGAGCGGCTCGACGCGCTCCCGGAGGTGCAGCGGACGGCGTACCTCCTCCTGCAACAGGAGGGACTCAGCCTCAAGGGCGCCGCGGAAATCTTGGGCACGTCGGTGAGCGCAGTGAAATTGCGAGCCCACCGCGCCTACGTGGCATTGCGCGCGGTGCTGCGGGAAACGGGAGAACAGTCGTGAACGCCGAGCTCAGGGCGCGGGTGCTGTCGGCGGCCGCGGCGGAAGAGTCGCCGACGCGCGCGCAGGTCACGCGCCGCAACATGTTCCTCAGCATGGTGGCCGCGGCGAGTGGCTTTGCCGCGTTCGTGGTCTTCGCCGTCTTCATGTCGGAGGGCGAGATGGTGCGGCTCGGCGGCGACGTCGCGGTGCAGCAGCACGTCGAGCGATCGATCTTGCTGGTGCTGATGACCGCCGGCGGTGCGCTGGCTGTCGCTGCCGCGGCGTTGTGGCTCGCGGTGTTGCGCGGCCAATCGATGCTCGGACGGCCGGGCCGCTGGCTGCTCCTCGGCTGTGTGCTGATCCCGATCGGTCTGTTCGCGTGGAAAGTGGGCTGGAGCTTCGTCTTCGGTGACCCCATGATGGCGTGGCCGGGACGGTCCGGGCTGCGGTGCCTCTCGGTGTCGCTCCTCGTCGCCCTCGGGCCGCTGTTGTCGTTCGTCGCCATGCGCCGCAGCGTCCCCCTGCATCCCGCCCTCAACGGCGCGGCCATGGGAGTTGCCGCCGGCGCGTGCGCGTGGGTGGCAACCGACCTCTGGTGTCCGGTTGCCTATGTGCCGCACCTGCTGCTCGGCCACGTCCTGCCGCTGGTGATTCTCGCCTGCCTCGGCGCGTTGCTCGGGCGGGCAATGCTCACGCTCCGTCGCGGCCTGCAACCGACCATCACGGGACGGCGGCGTAGCGGACCCGTCGCGGGATCGTCGCAGTAAGACCACCGTCGCGTCTTCCGCGGCCGTTGATTCTTGTCATCGGGCGGTTTCTCGCGGGTTCCAGGCGCGGTGTCGCCCGGAGCTCGTTGAACGGCCGAACGTCACGCCTACCTCTCCGCTGAATCAGTAGTGCCGCTGGCAACGCTTCGCGTTCTTCGGCACAGCGCGCGCCCGACCGCGGGCCGACGGGCCGCCCGAGCGTTCCCGCTTCGTGGAATCCGCGGCCCGATCCTTACCGCGATCCTTACCGAAACGGCGTGTCTCCTTACCCCTCTCGTTCGTAGCTCCCTTACGAATGATCGAGCCGGGACAGACGCTGCGTTGGACAATCGACGGGCGCCGCGCCGCCACGTGGTCCGCGCGCGGCGGCGCGCCGACACCCAACTCGCGCGCGCGATTGGCGTCGGCTCGAGGAGGGATTGCAACCATGTTGCGCAAGGCAGGCACCATTGTTCCGCTGTTGCTGATTCTCGTCGGCCACGTCGTCTTCCTGGTTCAGGGCGTGATGCTCGGCTGCAGTTTCCAGGCTTTCCCGAGCAGCCAGGTCGACGACGACAAGGACTCGCCGAACTCGTACTCCTGCAGCTGTCTCTGCAGAGCCCGCCCAACCCTGAACACGCGGGTGAGCGCCGCCCTGGACGACGCCGAGGGCTCGCAGGTCGTTGACGCCGACGGCGCCACCGACCTCGATCTCGGCGGCACGATTGCCGGCGTCCGCTTCACCTCCCTGGCGATCCCGCCGGGCTCTGTTATCACCGCCGCATCGGTTCAGTTTACGGCGGACCAGGCTTTCAGCGCCGACAACACGACGCCTCTGAACCTCGATGTCTTTGCCGAGGATGCCGACAACGCGCCGCCCTTCGCCGCCAACGTCGTCAACCTCGGCACACTGCCTCGCACCCTGCAGTCGACGGGCTGGAACGTGCCGCCGTGGGCGGTGTCGCAGTCCGGACCTGCACAACGCACCCCGGATCTGACTGCGATCATCCAGGAAGTGGTCAATCGGCCCGGCTGGCGATCCGGCAACGCGATCGTGGTGATCTTCGCCGGTAGCGGCGGGCGACGCGAAGCCGAGTCCTTTGACGGCGATCCGACCCGGGCGGCGGTATTGAGTGTGCAGTTCGAAGTATCGCCGAGCCAGGCGATCAATGCCTGCATGCCGGCAGAACTCAACCCGAACCTGAAGGACGCAAGCGGCCAGCAACATCCGACCCCTTCCGAGGAGCAGCTGGCGGCCGATTGCGAGGGCCGTGTTCAGAAGACGTTCTCCGACCTGGCGCAAGCGTGCGGGTATCCCGCCGCATGCGACTGCGCCTCGGTGCCGAAGTCGGAGCGGTTCAACGTCTCGTGCAACGATCCGTGCAACGAGGTGCCGCTCGATCCGAGCTGTGCGAACTTCAACCCCCCGCTCAACAAGGCGGGCGCGACCAACGTGCCCGGTGATGCGCCGGTCTGCGTCGTGTCGCTGTCTCCGCAAGAGAGCGTCGGCGGCCCATCGCCGATTGCGGCCGCGATGTTCGGCCAGCAGAGCGAGTGTCATGTCGAAGGGCCGGCGACGATCGAGATCGGCGACGAACATAAGACGACGCCGACGCAGGGCATCATCGGCTTTGCCGGCCAGCCCTGTCCACAGGCGCAGTGCTCTGTCGGCCTGAGCTACGACCTGACGATGGACCCGGTGACGTTCGAGGTGCGCTTCCATTCCGATCCGACCTTCGAGGACCTGGCGTCGACCGGAGCGAGCCTCGGGAACGCCGCCGTGATCGATCCGACGGGATCGGGCGAGGTCGGTGCGGAGCAGACCGACAGCTCGATACGCGGCCGGCGCGATTCTGACACCCGCGCGTTTGAAATGACCAACCCGGACACGCTCGGCGTGTTCGTGGGCTGGGATGACCACACCTGCGCCCTATTCGGCGACCTGGCCGGCACCGTCGATGGCGAAGAAGAGGGTGACCAGGATCTGACCGCTGCGGTCAGTCTCGAGGGCACGCTCGTCAACGAGCCGCCACACGCGAATGCGGGTCGGGCACAGCAGGTCGAGTGCACGTCGCCGGCCGGTGCGACGGTGGTGCTGGATGGCCGCGGCAGCGGCGATCCCGAGAACAATGCCGTCCTCTTCTCGTGGTTCCGCGACGGTCGCGCCGGCCAGCCGCTGGCGTTCGGCCAGACCGCCGAGGTGCAACAAGGGCTGGGCGGCACGGCGAGCTATGTGCTGCGGGTGATCGACGCCTTCGGCCAGTCGGATGAGAGCTCGACGGCGGTCGCCGTGCAGGATACGACGGCGCCCGCGCTGTCGCTGTCCGTCTCCCCGAGCGTCCTTGGGCCGCCCAATCACAAGCTCGTACCAGTGACGGTGACCGCGGCGCTCAGCGATGCGTGCGATCCGAGCCCGACGCTGCGTCTGGCGTCGATCAAGAGCAACGAGGGTGACCTGGCGAATGGCTCCGGCCACACCAGCCCCGACATTCAGGACGCGCAGTTCAATACGGACGACCGCGAGTTCCTGCTGCGCGACGAGCGCCGTGGCGGTGGCGGCGCGCGCATCTACACCATCACGTACGAGGCCGACGATGCGACCGGCAATGTCGCCGTGCGCCAGGTGACGGTCACGGTGCCGTAGAGCCGGTGATGTGCTGCGTTCAAATGTGACGATCCATGAACCGGCTCCGATTCGAGCCGGCGATCACGAGGAGAGAAAGGGAATGACGATGACACGGATGACGACACAAGGATTCTTCCAGATTGCTCTGACGACGGGGCTGCTGATCGGCGCGGCGAGCGCGGCACGCGCGGCTTTTCCCGCCAGCCCGGTGACGGCGTGCGCGCCGGACGCGGTGGTGGCGGGGTCGGTCTGCTTGGATCGGTACGAGGCAACCGTCTGGCGCGTGCCCAATCCGAGCACCACGAACGCACCCCTGGTGCGGAAGATCCAGCTGGGAATGGCGATCAGAGCCGACCTGACGGCGGCCGGGGCGACTCAGCTCGGCGTGACGGGCGCCGACTACGCGCCGTGTGCGCGCAACGGGCAGAACTGCGCCAACGACATTTACGCCGTGAGCCTGCCGTCGGAGACCCCCTCGACGTTCATCACGTGGTTTCAGGCGCAGGAGGCGTGCGCCAATTCCGGTAAGCGGCTGCCGACCAACGCCGAGTGGCAGGTGGGGGCGAACGGAACCCCCGATGCAGGGCCGGACAACGGAACGACGGACTGCAACACCAATAGCGGTGAAGGGGTGGCTCCCACCGGGTCGCGCGCCAGCTGCGTCTCGGCGCGTGGGGCATTCGACATGGTCGGCAATGTCCAGGAGATGGTGGCGGATTGGGTACCGGCCCCGACGAACTGCCCGGGTTGGGCCAGCTTCAGCGACGACGAGATGTGCATCGCCGGGGCGAGTACGACCACGCCCTTTCCCGCTGTACTGCGGCGCGGTGGCTGGTTCGCAAGCGGTACGCATGCCGGGCCGTTCGCCGTCGCTGCGTTTCCGCCAGCTCGCTCGAATGCAAGTTTCGTCGGCTTTCGTTGCGCCCGTTGATCAGCGCCGCGCTTTCACGCGCTGCGAGGAAAAGTCCGAAGAGTCGCTGCAACCATCAACTGAAGAGGAGGGGCTTCATGAATCGCTCACACAGGTCGCCGAAGTTGCCGAGAGTGTTTGCCAGCGTCATGCTGGTGCTGGGCCTGGCCGTGCGTTTGTCCGTCGGTCTCATGGCCGCCGCAGAGACCGCCAGCGGATGGCTCGCGACGTTCTGAAACGGGCTCGTTGATTTGCCGCACCGTTCTGCGGACGTAGCGGCGACCTTCAGGTCGCCGCTACGTCTCGTACGCGACGCGAGGATTCCGCACACAAGGACCCGCCGGCGGACGGCTCGCGATGCGCCGAACGGGTCAACCTTCGGCTCAGGTAGCGGCGACCTTCAGGTCGCCATGGCGCTGCGGAGCTGCGCCCAAGCGCGCATGGGGCGAGCTCCGCTCGCCATGGCGACCTGAAGGTCGCCGCTACGCCTCGCGCGCGATGCGAGGATTCCCGTCAGAAGGACCCGTGGCGGCGCAGGGCTCGATGACCGAGGAAGCCGACCCCTACGAGGACTGCGACGAGCAACACGAGGCCGTTCGGTCCCAGCGACGGCGCTGGTGCGACCCCTGGCGTCCCGGTCGGTGTGACCGTCGGCGTTTCCGTAATGGTCGGCGTTGCCGTGGGAGTCGCGGTCGGTGTGACCGTTGGAGTATCGGCCGTGACGCAAATTCCGTCGGAGTTGCACATCGCCGGGGAGCCATAATGGACTTGATTCGGATTGTTCGAGCAGGCGACGAACGTCACGTTCTCGGTACAAGCGGCCGGTTCGCTCGTCTGGCAGCAGCCGATGCAGACCCCGAGTATCTGGGTACATGTCGGGAGACCGGGCTGCTTTCCCCCCATAGCATTGCAGTCTGACAAGCTGAGATCCTGGCAGCTCCCATTCGCCAGACAGCACGCTTCCTGGGCCGCGCCTTGCCGCGCTGCCACGACGACCACAACCGCCAACGCCATCCAGATCGGTGCTCGCATGGGGCGCGCCGTATCATGAGCGGTCGTTCCAGGGCAAGCGTCGTCAACTGCAAACAGCCCGCATGTCAGCCAGAAGTGGCCTCTGATATGACATATGGCGAGACCGCAAGTATCCGCATATCAGAGACAACCAAACAATCCGGTGAACCGACGCCGATGGCGTGCCGGAATTGACGAGCGCGCCCGGCAGTTCGGCTCTGTTCGGCTGAGACCGCGGGCGGCTCGCCTGCCTGTCAGCGCGCCCGCTGTCAGCGGGCCGGCCGCCCGGTCCCACAGCCAACTGGCATCATGACTCTTCCATGCGCAACTCAGCCATAATCCCAGCGGGTTCTTTGAATTGAACCGCCGTTCTGTCACAAGTATCGAGATGGAGTATCGCGACGTGATCATCGTCGGCGCCGGCCTTTCGGGGATCGGCGCCGCCGTGCATCTGCAGCAGCACTGTCCCGGAAAGAGCTACGTCATCCTCGAAGGCCGTCCCGCCATGGGAGGGACCTGGGACCTCTTCCGCTATCCGGGTGTGCGCTCCGACAGCGACATGCACACGCTCGGCTATCGGTTCAAGCCGTGGCGTGAAGCCAAAGCGATCGCCGACGGCGCGTCAATCCTCAACTACATCCACGAGACCGCCGGCGAGCACGACGTGGAGCGGCACATTCGCTACGGCCACCAGGCGACGAGCGCGACGTGGTCGAGCGATGACGCGACCTGGGTCGTGGAGGCGCTGCGCAAGGACACCGGCGAAACCGTGCGCTTCCGCTGCAACTTCCTGTTCATGTGCTCGGGCTACTACAGCTATCGCGAAGGGCACACGCCGGAATTCGCCGGTCGCGAGCGCTTCCGCGGCACGATCGTGCATCCGCAGGCCTGGCCGAGCGATCTCGATTACAGCAACAAGAACGTCGTGGTCATCGGATCCGGCGCGACGGCTGTGACGCTCGTCCCGGCGATGGCGCCGGACGTAGCGCACATCGTGATGTTGCAGCGGTCGCCGACGTACATTGTGTCGGTTCCCGACCAGGACATCATCGCCAACACCCTGCGCAAGGTGCTGCCGGACCGATGGGCCTATGCCGCGACGCGCTGGAAGAACGTCGCACTGCAGCAGTTTCTCTATCGGCGCACGCGCACGCAGCCAGCGAAGGTCAAGAAGAGACTGCTCGACATGGTGCGCAAGGAGCTCGGCGCCGACTACGACGTCGAGACGCACTTCACGCCGCGCTACAATCCATGGGACCAACGGCTGTGCCTGGTTCCCAACAGCGACCTCTTCGTCGCGATCCGTTCCGGCAAGGCATCGGTCGTCACCGACCACATCGAGCATTTCACCGAGACCGGCATCCGCCTCGCATCCGGCCGCGAGCTGCCGGCCGACATCATCGTCACCGCAACCGGGCTCGAGCTCGTCGTGCTCGGCGAGCTGCGCTTCGTCGTCGACGGTGTGCCGGTCGATTTCTCCCAGCGCTGGACCTACAAGGGCATGATGTACTCCGGCGTGCCGAACCTCGTCAGCACGTTCGGCTACATCAACGCCTCGTGGACGCTGCGCGCCGATCTCACGTCGGAGTACGTCTGCCGGCTGCTCAACCACATGGACCAGACCGGCACGCGCCAGGTCGTGCCGCAGTTGCGCCCGACCGACCATGACATGCCGGCGCGCCCATGGATCGCGCAGTTCTCGTCGGGCTACATGACGCGCGCGATGCACCGCTTTCCCAAGCAGGGCGATCGCGAGCCGTGGATCAATCCGCAGAACTTCACGCGCGACAAGAAGATGATCCGCTTCGCCCCGCTCGAGGACGGGGCGCTGATCTTCAGCAATCCCGCCGCCAGCGAGGCGCCAGCTCCGTTGCCCCTGCGGGCCGTCGGCGGTTAGCTGGCCTGCGCGGGCGGCCGCTCGGAAGAGGGTGCGGCCGACATGACCGCGTCTGCCGCACCGGCGCCTCCGCGGACGCTCACCGTGCTCTTCATCGGCGGCATGGGACGCAGCGGCAGTACGCTGCTCCACCGCCTGCTCGGGGAACAGCCGGGCTTCGCTGCGGTTGGCGAGCTGGGTCTGCTGTGGCAGAGCGGGTTGTCCGAGAACCGGCTGTGTGGCTGCGGGGCTCGCTTCCGTGAGTGCGGCTTCTGGCAGGCGGTCGGCGATGCGGCTTTCGGCGGCTTTGACGCGCTCCCGGCGTCCACGCTCGCCGCGCTGCGGCGGTTCTGGGCGCATCGCCGGCGTTTTGCCGCGCGGCTGTTGCTACCGCTCGGAATGCGCTCGCGCACCGCACTGACGGAATACGCCCATCACCTGGGCCGGCTGCTGCACGGGGTCCAGCAGGTGTCGGGATGCGAGGTAATCGTCGATGCCTCGAAGACGCCGGCCCATCTCGCCGCGCTGCTGGCGATCCGGAGCCTCGATGTGCACGTGGTGCATCTCGTGCGCGACAGCCGTGCCGTGGTGTATTCATGGCAGCAGCGCCGGAGACGGCTCGATGCACCGGACCGGGAAGAGTACTTCGCGCCCGTGCCTGCTTGGCAGACGGGACTGCAATGGATGGCCATCAACGCCGCATTGTCGCGCCTGCGCGGCGCGGCGCGGAGCGCGCGTGTCGTGCGCTACGAGGACTTCGCTGCGGCGCCCGCAGCGCTGATCGAGCAGATCTGTACGCAGACCGGCCGCCGATTCGACGGCGCAGCGGTTTCTGCGCCTGGGCCCGGCATCCAACACACCGTCGCCGGCAATCCCGTACGGCTGCAGCCGCGGCCGGTCGTCGTGAAGCCGGATCGCGAGTGGATGGAACGCATGTCGGCGGCCAGCCGCTGGGTGGTGACAGCGTGCACGTGGCCGGGCCTCGTCGCCTACCACTACGCGATGCATCCGACGGTCGAGGCGAGTCCGCCTGACCTTCCCGAGTCGACATGATAAGGCGCCCCGACATGGAGCATTGGCGGGCGGTGCCGGCGTTTCTCTCGCGGCAGCACTGCATCGAGTTCGAAGCCCAGATCGCCGCACACCGCCACCGCTTCGTCTCGGTGGCGCGGCCGTTCGGTCTCGGCCCCACCTACCGGACGCTGCGCGGCGAGGACATTCACCGCTATCTGCCGGAGATCGTCGAGTTCGGCGCCAGCCACGTGCAGCCGGTCGTCGAAAGCTTCGCGGGTCGGGCGTTGCGCAGCGCGCTCAACCGCGGGCGCTCCGTGCGGGTGCAGCTGTTCGACGACCGGGCGCACGAGTTTCGTTGGCACTTCGACACCTCTTCGGTTGCGGCGCTGCTGACCTTGCACAACGCCAACGGTACCGAGACGCAGATCGTCGCCCCGGTCTGGAGCCGCAGGGTGCGGCCCGTCTACTACGCGCTGTACTGGGCGCCGGCGCTGTTCTCGCTCCTGCCGCGCGCGACGGTGTGCGCCAAGGCGGGCGATCTGCTGCTCATGCACGGCGCGCAGCTCCTGCATCGCGGCGTGCCGACGGGCGGCGGGGAGCGACTCCTGCTGGTGTTCGCCTACGAAGAGCTCGACCGGCGTGCGACGCCATGGCGCGATCGGGTCAACAAGTACCTCAACACCGGCTATGCGCAGTGAACGCCCCGGAGCCTGATCGTCGGACAGGTGTATGATGCCCGTACTGCGTCTCTCGCTCCTGCGCGGAGTCTGCCAAATGCCCGCCTATGTCGCGCAGGAGCGCGGCTACTTCCGCGAGGCCGATCTCGATGTGCGCGTGCAGATCGAACCCACGGCCTCGACCGTGCCGGACAAGTTGCGCACTGGCGAGTGCGATTTCGCCGTCATCCCGTGGACGCGCGTTGCCGTCGCGGAGCGGAACGGGCATCCGTTGGTGCTGGTGGCCGGGTCGGGCTGTGCGGAGGCGGCGCTGGTCGTTCGGCGCGGCGTGCATCCGGATGCGGTGGAGCGGGTGGCGGTGCCGCTGCGTGGCGGCATGAAGGATCTCACTGCGATGGGATTGGTTCGCGCGCTCGGCTGGCGCAACGTCGAGCTCCTCAGCTTGCCGTCCGGCGACGCGGCGATCCTCGCGCTGGTGGGGCAGGGCGTCGATGCGGCGTCGATGGTCGAGCCCTACGCGACCATGATGGAGCTCATCGGCGTCGGTCAGGTACACAGACGCACCGCTGACCTGTGGCCGGGGGTGCCCGGCTGCTCGTTGACGACCACCGCGTCGCGGATCGCCGCCGAACCCGCGGTCGTCCGGCGCGTCGTGCACGCCTTCGTGCGCGGCGCGCAGTTCGTGCAGGCGGCGCCCGCGCAGGCCGCGCGCATCGCGAGCCGGTACATCGGCGTGCACGAGCGCTTCATCGAAGCCGCGCTGCAGGTCAATCAACCGGATGTGCGCGCGATCTGCCATGTGCATTCCATGGACGCGGTGCTGCAATTCATGAACGACCTCGGCTACATCGAGGGCATGCCGGAGAACTACCGCGATCTGACGTTCCTCGAAGATGCCCTGGCGACAGTGGGCTGATTCGGGCCGGGCGAGCTGGCAGCTCGGCCGCTTGGCCTGGGAGCTGCCGCACTACCTGCGCGAGCCGATCGATGGCACCTATGCGACGACGGCGCTGCGCCAGCGCTTGGCCCAGCGCGAGGTCCGGTTTGTCGACGCGCTGCGCGGCCAGGTGGCGGCGCGTTCGGCCGGTCCGCTGGCGCGGCTCCTCACGTGGGCGGGGTGGACGATCGCCGACATCGAAGCGGCGGTGCGGCAGGACGGCCTCGAAGTAACGCTGGGTCGGCTGCGCGATGATGGGGTATTCTTCACGCACGCTGAGCTGACCGGTGCCGAGCCGCTGCGGCGGCCGGGTCTCGAGCTGCCGCTCCGTGCGAGCGATTTCGACAACGCGACGCGCAGCACGGCACGGCTCGGGGGCAGCACCAGCGGAAGCCGTTCGCATGGCATCCGGGTCTTCTATTCATGGGACTTCCTCGCCGAGGAAGCGGCCAACGAGTTGCTGCTCTTCTGTGCGCACGGTCTCGAGTCGGCGCCGTTGGCGTACTGGATGCCCGGTGTGCCGGCGTTGTCTGGCATCCACAACCTGCTGTTCGACCTGAAAAGCAGTCGCGCGCCACGTCGCTGGTTCGCCCAGGTCGATGCTGTTGCCGCTGGACCGCCGGCATCGACGCGCGCCGCCACCGGCGCGGTGCTGCGCGGCGCGTTCGGCTATGTGTTGTGGCGCTGCAGACAGTCGGTGCCGTGGACCGCGGGACCGGAGCCGACGCCGCTCGCCGCGGCTGACCGCGTCGCAGCGTGGCTGGTGGCCACAGTGCGCGATCACGGTCGCGCAGTCCTGAAGTGCTACGCCAGCGCCGCGGTGCGTGTGGCGGCGGCGGCGCAGGGCGCCGGAATGGATCTGAGCGGCAGCGTCGTATTCACCGGCGGCGAGCCGCTCACCGCCGCACGCCGGCGTTTCATCGAGGCAAGCGGCGCGCGCGTGTTCCCACGCTACGTCACGACCGAGATGGGCCTGATGGCCGGTGCGTGTCCACTGCAGCGCGACGGCGACGCGATGCACGTCTACCTGGACCGGCTGGCCGCCGTGCCGGCCGCCGATGGCGAGGGGCTGCTCTTCACCAGCATTTCGCCGCACGGCGGCAAGGTGCTGCTCAACGCCGACCTGGGCGATGCGGGCGTCTTGCAGCACCGCTCCTGTACCTGCTCGCTCGGGTACCTCGGACTGCACCTCTTCGTGTCGCAGGTGCGAAGTGACGCCAAGCTCGCCGGCGAGGGCGTGAAAATGATGGCCAGCGAAATGGACGCGTTGATCGCTCCGTTGATCGAGGCTGTCGGCGGCGGACCGGATGACTACCAATTCTGGGAGGAAGCGGACGACGCCGGCCGCACGCGCCTGATGATCGCCATCGACCCGTCGATTACCCGACTCGACGAGCCTGCCTTCGTCCGCGCGCTGATCGCGGCCCTGAAGCGCCAACCGCTGCGCGGTAACCTCACCGGCCAGCTCTGGGAACAGGGCGACACGCTCCACGTGGTGCGTCAGCGCCCGACGCTCTCGCGCGGCCACAAGCAACTGGTCCTGCGCCGGTAGGGGTTCACCACCAAGGCACCAAGGCGTCTTGCTGCCTTCGTGTCTTGGCGGTGAATCCCGCACGCGTTGGTCCCAAAGAGTTTTGACGCAACTCGGGCGTGCCGGTATGCAGAAGAGATGCACGGTCGTTCGGGTTCGAGGAAATCTGTCGGGACGCGTTCACGGTTCACGGCAGAGGCGGGAATTTCGCGCCGCGATCTGCTGCGCGGCGCCGGTCTGCTCGGTCTCGGCCTGACCTTCGGCCGGCTCGTCCCTCCTGCCTCAGCCGGTTTGATCAGGCCGCCGGGGACGCTGCCGTTTGCGGACCTGCCAGAAGGGACCGACACGCTGCCGCAGATTGAGAACATCATCATTTTAATGATGGAGAATCATTCCTTCGACAACTACTTCGGTTCACTCGGTCCGCCGGTCGGGCCGCCGCTGCAGCACGGGGTGCCGCGGGTGGCGAATCGCGACGGCAACGGCAATCTGATTCATGCCTTCCGGATGCCGTCGACCTGTCAGCTCGACGGGCATCCCGGCCAGAACTGGAATGCCAGTCACCTCTCGCTCAAGTTCCGGAACGGCGGCTTCGTGCTCGCCAGCGGACCCGTGGCGATGGGCTACTGGACCGCCGCGGACATCCCCTTCTACCACGGGCTGGCGCAGACCTTCCCACTGGCCAGTCGATGGTTCGGCTCGACGCTGTGCCAGACGTATCCGAATCGCCGCTTCCTCATGGCCGGTACCGCGGCCGGGATCATCAGCACCAGCATCGATTCATTGAAAGCCCCGCTGCCGCCCAACGGCAACATCTTCGACCGCTTGAACGCGCACGGCATCGCGTGGCGCAACTACTTCTCGGACCTGCCGTCGATCGGTGTGCTGTTCGCGTTCGCCCAGCAGAATGTCGACAAGGTGAGCCCCATCGACCAGTTCTTCTCCGACGCGGCGGCAGGGACGCTGCCGGCGGTGTCGCTGGTCGATCCGCTCTATCTGGCGCAAGGCTCGGAGGAGAATCCAGACGACATCCGCCTCGGAGAGCAGTTCGCCTCGCAGGTCATCAATGCGGTCATGAACGGTCCGCAATGGTCGAAGACGCTGCTGGTGTGGCTGTACGACGAGCACGGCGGGTACTACGACCATGTGCATCCGCCGCCGGCGATCGCGCCCGACGACATTCCTCCCAATCTGTCGCCGGGCGACGAACCGGGTGGCTACGATCGCTACGGGTTTCGCGTGCCGGCCGTGGTGGTGTCGCCGTATGCGCGGCCGAACCACGTGTCGAAGGTCGTCCGCGACCACACGGCGGTCCTCGCGTTCATCGAGCGCAAGTGGAACATCGGCGCGTTGACCTTCCGCGACGCCAACTCCGACGATCTGTTCGACTGCCTCGATTTCAACAACCCGCCGGCTTTTCTGGAGCCGCCGACACTGCCGGCGCCCGCCCTGGCCGCAGCCAATCCACCGCCGTGTACGCCCGGTGATCCGGGGCCCATTCCACCACCCGGCGCAGTGACGTCGCCACGCGGCGGACTGCTCGCGAGGAGTGCGTTGATGGCGCGCCGTCCGGAGGTCGACATTCCGATGGGCGAGCCGTTGGCCGAGGCCTGGGCGCCGTTCGGGATCGGACCACTGGCACCGATACGGTGAGGCGCGGTGAGTGCCGCGCGGTCCGCGCGCGGACGGCTGCCACTCCGGGTGCCGGGACATCTTCGAGCGGGCCGCGCCACGACCGGGACCGCGGGCGTGGCAGCCAGCATCATGACGCCTATCACGACAGGCCAGAAGCCCCTGAAGCATGAAGGCGGACGAGGAGCCGTTTGCTCTCGATCTGCGCGGTTCCCCCCTGCATCGCCGGCGCAGGGAAGGTCCACTACCTGTGGCCGATGGCTGGCGGTAGGCGGCCGGGAGACACAACGGCCAGCGGCAGCGAGAAGCGGAACGTCGCGCCGGCCTTCAGGTTCGTGGCCCACAGGCGACCACCGTGGTTCTCGACGATGGTGCGGCTGATCGCCAGCCCGAGGCCGAGGCCGCGCGCCTTGGTCGTGGCGAAGGGGGAAAAGAGCCGGTCCGTCATATCGGCGGCAATGCCGCGGCCGCTGTCGCTGACCTCCACCTCGATCGTGTTGCCGCTGCGCGTCGCGGCAACCACTACCTCGCGGTGCGCGCAGTCGTCGGTGGCGACCGCTTGCACGCCGTTGAGCATCAAGTTGACCAGCACCTGCTCGATCTGGATGGCGTTGCCTTGCACCGGTGGCAGCACCTCGCCGTCCTCCACGCGGACGGTCACGCCGTGCATGCGCGCCTCCGGCTCCAGCACGCGCAGCGCGTCGCCGGCCAACGCGCGCACGTCGACGGCCGTGTGCTCGCCGCCGTCGCGGCGGATCAAGCTCCGGATACCGCGCAGGATCTGCCCGGCACGCAGCCCTTCCGCGGCGATTTGGTCGAAGACCTCGAGCAGCTCGGCCGGCTCGAAGGTCCCGGCGCGCATGCGCCGCGCCCCGCCTTGCGCGTAGTTCGTGATCGCGCAGAGTGGCTGATGGATTTCGTGGGCAATTGCCGGGCCATCTCGTCGACGGTATGCAGCCGCAGCACGCGCGCGAGCTCGTCCTGATGGCGGCGCAACGTTTCCTGCAGCTGCTTCACCGCGCTGATGTCCGTCGACATGCTCCCGACGCCATAGGGCGCGCCGTCGGCCCCGTGCAGCGGAAACTTCACGCACATGTAGGAGCGCGGGCCGTCGTCGCCGACGGGAAGCTCCTGCTCGAAGGCCAGCGGGGCCCCACTTGCCAACACGTCGTCGTCGCGCGTCTGGAGCAGTGCGGCAAGGTCGGACGCGAAGACGTGCTCATCGCGGCGCCCGACGATCGCCGGGCGCTGCTGTCCGAACAAGCGCTCGAACTCCCGGTTGACGAGCAGGTAGCGCCCGCGGACGTCCTTCAGCGAGACGATGGCGGACGAATGGTCGACCGTGTCCGCCAGCAGCCGTTCGCTCGCCCGCAAGGCGTCGAGCACGCGCCGGCGCTCGGCGATCTCGGCGGCGAGGCGGTCGTTGACCGATTGGAGCGCCTGGGTGCGCTCCGCGACGCGTAGCTCGAGTGCGGCGTTGACCCGACGCACCTCGGCTTCCGCGCGCTGCCGCGCCAGGCGATGGCGCTCGAACTCACGCGCGATCACGGCCGAGAGCACGAAGCCCATCATCACCACCGAGGCTGGGTCGCTCGTCACTGCGGCGAGCGTTCCGTCCTTCCACAGGATCGCCGCCGCCAGCGACAGGGCACCCACCGCCACCGTGGCGCACTGCGGCCCCACGCCCCACGGCAGCACTGCGGCGGTGAACAGGGCTGCGCCGACGAACAGGATCGCTGTGGTCACGTACTCGCCGGTCGGACTCGCGAGGCCTGCTGCCGCGACGAACGGGTACGCGGCGGCGACGATGCCGATGGTCAGCGGCCACGCCCACGCCTCCGCCCAGCGCTGGCGCAGCACGAAGACGGTGATCAGGGGCAGCGCAACGCCGGAAGCGCGAAAGGCGAGGAACGCTCCAAACGGGTGGTCGGCCGTGAGCAGCTCGTCGACGACGAACAGCGCCGACATCGACGCGATAACGAGGAGAATGAAACGGAGCCGGTCGAGCAGCTGGCGCTGCAGCGACGGTTCGTCGGCCCACTGGTGGTTGTCGGTTGGCACGACCTCCTGGTGCTCCCCCAGCTTTCCTATCAGGGATGCCCGACGGCCGGAAGCGAGGCGGCGCTGTGTGGCGATTTTGGTGTGTTCGTCCGTAGCGGCGCAGCGCCGTGCCGGGCGATTTCGGCAGGTGCGTTGAGTCTTGCGGCTGCGGCATGTAGATCGCCATGCTGTCGGCCGTCGCCGAGAAGGACCCCATGAACGATACCGCGCCAGACCCTGCCACCCTTGGATTCGACCCGGACGCGCTGCGCGCGAAGTACCGCGCGGAGCGCGACAAACGCCTGCGCCTCGACGGCAACGATCAGTACATCGAGGTCAAAGGCGCTCTTGCGCGCTACGTCGAGGATCCATACGTCGCGCCCGGGTTCACGCGCACGCCGCTCACCGACGAGGTCGAGGTGGTGGTGATCGGCGGCGGCTTCGGCGGGTTGCTGGCGGGCGCGCGGCTGCGCGAGGCCGGCATCGAGGACATCCGCGTCATTGAGAAGGGCGGCGACTTCGGCGGTACCTGGTACTGGAACCGGTACCCGGGCGCGATGTGCGATGTGGAGTCGTACATCTACCTGCCGTTGCTCGAAGAGCTCGCCTACGTTCCCACCGAGAAATACGCCCGCGCGCCGGAGATCCTGACCCACAGTCAGGCGATCGGCCGCAAGTACGACCTGTACCGCAACGCGTGCTTCCAGACCGAAGTGACCGAGATGCGGTGGGACGACGACAGCGCCCGCTGGATCATCGCGACGAACCGCGGCGACTGGATGCGGGCCCACTACGTCGTCATGGCGAACGGGCCGCTCAACCGTCCCAAGCTCCCCGGCATTCCGGGAATCGAGTCGTTCGCGGGCCACTCATTTCACACCAGCCGCTGGGACTACGCGTATACCGGTGGCGATTCGAACGGGAATCTCACCGGCTTGCGCGGCAAGCGCGTCGGCATCATCGGCACCGGCGCCACCGCCGTACAGTGCGTGCCGCATCTCGGTGCGGCAGCCGACCATCTGTACGTGTTCCAGCGCACGCCGTCGTCGATCGACGTGCGCGGCAACCGCGCCACCGATCCCGAGTGGGCCAAGAGCCTCGCGCCCGGATGGCACCAGCAGCGGATGGACAACTTCAACATCCTGGTCTCCGGCGGGTTCCAGGACGAGGATTTGGTCAACGACGGCTGGACCGACATCATCCGCAAGTTGCTGATCATGGTGCGAGAGGACGAGGGCGGCGCCGTCTCCCGCGACGGGATCGTCAAGACGTTGGAGCTGGCCGACTTTCAGAAGATGGAGCAGATCCGCACGCGCGTCGACTCGATCGTGACGGACAAGAACACCGCCGAAGCACTCAAGCCCTACTACCGGCAGTTCTGCAAGCGGCCCTGCTTTCACGACGAGTATCTCGACACCTTCAATCGGCCCAACGTCACGCTGGTTGACACCAAGGGGAAGGGGGTCGAGCGGGTCACGCCGAAGGGCGTGGTCGTCAGCGGCGTCGAGTACGAGCTCGATTGCCTCGTCTACGCCACCGGCTTCGAGGTCGGTACCGATTACTCGCGGCGGGCGGGCTACGAGATCTATGGCCGCGACGGCGTGAGCCTGGCGCAGCGGTGGGCCGATGGCGTGCGCACGCTGCACGGCATGCACAGCCGCGGATTCCCGAACTGCTTCATCATGGGGCCGCAGCAGACCGGCTTCACGGTGAACTTCCCCCACATGTTGAACGAGCAGAGCAAGCATATCGCGCACATCATCCGCCACGCCGTCGACCGCGACGCCCGGACGGTCGAGGTGTCGGAAGCGGCCGAGGTGGAATGGGTCGATACGATCGTCCGCCTCGCAATCCTCGCCCAGCAGTTCCTCGAGGACTGCACGCCGGGCTACTACAACAACGAAGGCAAGCCGGGAGAACGGAGCGGCCAGAACGGGTTCTACGGCGGCGGCTCGGTGGAGTTCTTCCGCATCCTGCACGAGTGGCGCAGCGCCGGTGGATTGCCAGGCCTGGAGCTCGACGGTCGCTGCTCCATTTCGCCGCGGGGCTCAGAGCCTGAACCTCAGCCTCAGCCTTAGCCTCAA
>Ga0066388_100000593_pt1 | contig 17711 bp, 12 predicted proteins | sample PanSoiMetaGPlot6_FD_64539 | JGI IMG/M metagenome (GOLD analysis project Ga0066388, IMG submission 64539) | Tropical forest soil microbial communities from Panama analyzed to predict greenhouse gas emissions - Panama Soil - Plot 6 (Hybrid Assembly) | ecosystem: Environmental > Terrestrial >... | reverse complement strand
CGGCAAATGCCGGCGCCCCAGCGGTACAGGTCACTCCTATCCTGCTGCAGGCAATTCCGAACGGCACCAGTGCCAGCTTCGTGGAGTTCACCGGCAGCCAGACTTTCGTTACCCAGGCTGCTAATGGCTTCGCTACCGATCCCAGCGTCGTCGGCACTGGCAATTTCGTGTTCTCAGAAATACCAAATCTCACGGTCATGGTCCAAGCAAATGGCACGGCCGCATCCAAGAACACAAGCCAGTCAATTATTATCGACAATAATGCGCAAGTTCTTGCAACCAACAGCTTGACTCTTAAGAGCCTGAACATTGCCATGAATGGCACCGGTTTTGTAACAGCCAATCAGACCTTGAATTATGACTTCTATGACCCCAACCCGGCGGTTAACGGCAACGCGGTGATAACAGTAAACGGTAACTTCATCATCGACAACGGCCTGAACATAAATCAGTTCCAGTCGCTGGCTATAATCGCTACCGGCGATATCTTGTGGGACAGCACGCCGCGGCTTCGCAACACGACAAACGTGGTTCAATCCTCGCCGGCCAACTCTATTACCCTGGCCAATCCAACTGGCAATGCCGGCAATCTGACCCTAATTGCCGGTTTCGAGTTCGACTCGGTCCCCAACCCTACCAATGCCGGCGGCACAGTAACACCGCCGCAGGTGGTAATGGTCGGCGGACCTTCGGCCACGGGAGGCTCCATTCTGCTGCCCGGAATTAACATCAACACCAGCACAGGCGCTAGCGGATTTTCGGGAGGCAACGTGATTGCCATTGCCTACGGGAGTTCAGCCAGCACCGGCACAAACAACCGGAACACAGGCACCGGCATTGTGGAGCTGGGCAGCATCGACACCAGAAACACCTTCTCGGGACCCAGCCCCACAGGCCGGGGCGGCTTCGTGCAGATCATCGGCAGCTCGGTTGATGTGGGAAGCATCCAGACCAGCGGACCAATAGATACAATCACAGGCAAACCTGCAACCAACAGTACGGGTACTGTCAGCGTCGTCTCGGGGCTGCCACAGGCGACGTCAAACACGCAGATCGGTACTGGTGGTCCGAACGCTTCCTTCGTCGGCAATCCCAACAACTCGATAGTATATGGAGCATTCCAGGTCCAGCCCGGGACGCTGGGCGGCACCCTCTTTGGCAGCGGCAACATAGCGCTTAACGGGCCTATTGCCGCACCCAGCTCCACGGTCACCGTGGTAACAGGCGGAGCCGGGTCTGTCAGCGACCTTCCGGTCTCACCGATTACGGCGGCTCAACTGGTCGTTACCGCGGGCACCGGGGGAATTGGTACGCTCTCGGCAAATCTCCTGGCCAACGTACCGCTTCTGCTCGCCAATGCTACCGGCAACGTGTACATAAGTGACAGCGTAAGCAGCATCTTCCCGTCCACGGGGGTGACGCTGAATAGCTCATCGGGCGCCATATTCCAGTTAACAAACCCACAGGGCGACATTACCTTGGCTCAGCAATTGTCTGCCGACACCGTCGTCTTGACTGCTGGCAATACAGCAACGAGCACCGCTGGCAGCATCAACCTCTCGGCGCCGATTGCTGGGCAGCTTGTCGGCAACTCAAGGAGCGTGACCTTACATGCCAGCCTGGCCGGTTCAGTCAATGACCTCATCCAGGCAGCGCCCACCGTCTCGACAGATAGCCTGGCTATGACGTCCGGTACAGGCACCATCGGCTCAAATACACAACCGATTCAAACCAACGCCACCACGCTGCAAGCCAGCACCGACAACAACGTCTATATCAATGATGTCCAGGTGGCACCGGTGACCTTGAACGGTACGTCAGCGGGCACGGTATCAGATGGCCACACCTTCCAACTCACCACAGCCGGCGCTCTGACTGTGCAAGGTCAGGTGACGGCGACCACGGTAACGTTCAATGCCAATGGCGGCATAACACAGTTAGTTAACGCTGTGACTCAACACTTGACTCTCAATTCGATTAACGGAGACGTAAGCCTGCCGAGCGCAACCGTGACCGTGCAGCAGGATGCCTCGGGCAATGGTGGCTCCATGGTCATAAATGGAGACAACTTGCTTGTCTTGGGTCTGTTTCCAAGCACAAGCTCTCAGGCGATCTTCTTAAACGCAAATGGGATAAATGTCGGCGCCCATGGTGGCGATGGCGGCACTGTCTCGCTCACGCTGAGCGCGAGCAATCCCTTGACCGTCGGCGGGGCTGCAGGCAACGTAACCATAAACGCCAACTCCGGCTCGCTTGGAGGCAATGGAGGCAATGTCACCGTCAGCAACGGCGGCGACCTGACGGTCAATCCGAGCTTCCTGAGGGCAGCAGCAGTCAACGGCACCGGGCCGTCGATAACGCTTATCGCCGGCAACAACACCGGGCCCGGCAACCTGCTCGTAACCGGCGCGCTGAGCGCAAACGGCGCGGGCACGAACCAGAACGGCGGCAACATCACGCTCCAGAGCAATAGCACGACTGTGATGAATATCGGTTTAACCTCAACCACCAACATAAACGGTGTCAGAGGCACCTTAACGGTGACCGGCACCGGCAGCGGGACGAACGGCAACATTTCAATCACCAACGTGAATGGGGCTGTAACCAACGCAACGACGATGACTCTTGTGAAAACCATCAGCATGACCGCCGGCGGTACCGGGTCGGTTACTGTGGGTGCGGCAATCGGAAATAGTTTGACATCGACAACGGCGATTACCCTCAGCGCCCTGGGCAGCGGCAATGTCGTGGGCGGCGGCAAATCGAGCAAGAAAGGCCTGATCACTGGCGACACCGTGACATTGTTCTCATTGCTGGGGACAATCGGAACATCAACTGTACCGTTGACTTTCAATGCAAACAACGTAACGGCGAACGCTCCCGGAACGCTCGGCCTGGCCAATCTTGTCGATAGCAACACAACCACTAGCGCAACCGGCGTAACAATCGGTCCTGCCGGTGCGGCTTCGAGCGTTGGCGGCCCGTTCTTTTCCCTGTCGGCAGCCAGCAACATTACAGTTGCAGGGCCGATCACCGCCTCAAGCTCCACTGGTACAGTTACCCTCAAGACCACGGCCGCCAACGGTGGCATAACGGTCAGCAACCGGATCAACACTAATGCCAGCACAGGCACGGTGACCCTGACTGCGCTCGGCACCGGTAGTATTCTTTCCGGCAGTCAAGCTGAACAGATTACGGCCGGGACCCTGAATCTCAGCACCACCAGCGGTAACTTTGGCAGCCGGTTCACACCGCTGCAAATATCGGCCGCAAATCTTGCGGAAGGGACATCAGGATCTGTGTTTATCGACAACACTGAAAGCGCTAGCGCTCCCACCCTGAGTTTGATTGTCCCCACTTTGAGCAAGAGCAAAGTCGGAATCGGTCCGACCGGCACCTTCTTCCTGGAGTCGGGAACCGCTGCCACAGCGGGAGGGCCAGTTACACCTGGTGGCAACATCACCCAGCTGGTGTCTCTTGCCACCGGTTCCTACATAACGATTCAGACGCTTACCGGCGGCAACATAACGGTTGAAGCAGCTCTGGGGCTTGCCAGCACCACACCCTTGACCGGGACCCGGACGGTTACGCTGTTCACTGGCGGAGTGGCCAATTCCGGCTCGATCCTTCAGGCATTGCCAACCGGAGTGACGCTGGCGCCAGTGGTGGCAGGACAGGGCGTCGTTTTGACCAGCGCCGGCGGTTCTTCCATTCTCGGACCGAGCAGTGTGGCATTCCTGGTAGCCACACCATCGCTTGTGGCTAACGCCGGGCCGGGGACAACCGCTCCGGTAAATGTGCAGGACACAAGCGCGGTTCCGGTCACCGTTGGCAATTCCGGAGGTCAGAGTTTCACGCTAACTACCGCCGCGCCCACGACGCTTAACTACATTTCCGCCGCCAACGGGAACGTCAGTGTTCTGGACACCAGCGCTGTCACGACCGGTGCTTCCCTGCAGACAGCGGTGGGCACGCTCACGACGCCAGGTTCGGTAATCGCGGCAAACAATGGGAGCGTCACCTTGCAAAACGGTCTCACTAGCATCGGCAGTATCCTGCTTGGTGCTAACTCGGTCGTGAACACAACCGGCACAGGTGGCCCGGTAAACATCGTCCTTGGTCCGGTTCCTGGCTCCCCGGTGACCGGCACAACGCCCGCCAATGTGGTGGTGAATACGGTAACCACTGGCTCGGCTTTCTTTGGCACCAACTCGATTACTGCACTGGCTCCCCAGAACACCATTAACCTGGCAGGAGGCAACGTCGTCTTCAGCACGGGGACGCAGCCAGCAACCGGCATCACCCTGGGCGGCGGCGTCAGCATCACGGCTGATCCAATGCCATCAAGCGGAGCGCCTGCTTTTCAAACGACAGCGCTGTCGTTGCCGGCATCCAGCAGCGCCTCTGGACAGACCGGTGCCGCAACTGCTATGACGACGCCGCCGTCAGGCGGCCCGATCGCCGGTCTTCCTGGCAGCCCGACCGCTGCCAGCGCAAACCTGGGGGCACCGCTGGCCAGCCAACCGATATCCAGCGGTGCGCCGCTTCTTGTGGCCAGCCTGACCCTGCCGCTTATGAGTCAAGGAGCAGCCGGCGCCAGCAGTGCTGTCGCTCAACTCTCCTTGCAGGCTGCCAGAACAAACGCGCTGGTTGGTCTAATGGCTGGCAGCAGCCCCTGGATTAGCGACACGGAGCTCATGACCGGCCAAATTCCGGCCGTTGTCTCCTCCGATCAGGACCTGGGCCTCACCCTGGATGAGTCGACCGTGGTCGAGCTTGAAACCTCTGCTGCCCACGCCACTCAGCAGGCGGCAATCAGCCCTGCCAGCCAGGGAATGCCCCTTGCCGGCACCGTCAGCAAGACTGTTGGCTCCGGAAAACTCATGACGCTCAAGCGTGGCTCGGTGGTTTTTGCCGCTACTGTCGACACCACTATCGGCACGCAGTTTGGCAAGATCAAAGTCGATGCCAACTCGGTGGTGCTGGTGATGTCGTTCACTAACGGGGTTGCGGTGTACGACCTCGACGACCGGCACGCCGGAGCCGTTCAAATCACTGCTGCCGCTCGCACTCTGTCGCTTTGCCCTGGCCGACACGTGGTAATCAGCCCGGATTCGGTTAAGGGATTTGCCCAGGTCAACCCGGCTCAGCTGATCGGCTATCGCAACATAAAGAGCCAGCCGCTGGGAGGGGGCCTCCAGGCTTTCACCGCTGAGTTCTCGATGCTACACGCCATGTCTGCTGTCATGCCTCTCAAGCAACTGATGAGCAGCAATCATCCAAATGCTAGGAAAGTCGCCGGTCGCCTCCTCAAAACGGCGGCAGTGGTCCTGCAAATGAATGGTGCCAACGGCAGCTATCAGCAGGTGCTGCGTCCGGCTCTCACTGCCTGGAAAGACTGAAAGCGTTATTGGCCGCTCGAGAAGACGCGAGGCTGCCCCTAAATCTGGGCAGGCGGATCGTATTACCTTAATAACGGTTGTTAAACGGAGGCGGATATAGATCATGCCAGTAGCCGACAGCGCCACATCTTCGCCGGATGCTCCCGAGCCGGTACACGGTGAATCGTCCTTGGACCAGCCTTTGACCCTGAACGGTGTCGCCGCTTCCATCGACGACCTGCGGGCTCTGGAGGCACAGGCAAGGCGGGTGGTTGAGTCCGCCCGGCGCTACCTTCCTGACCTGCCGTTCCTGGGGGACAACAAGCCGCCAGCCGCGGAAAAACCGGCAGCGCCCCGGGACCCCCAGACCGAAAGACCGGCCAAGGCCCCGGTGGCCGATGCTCCCCAGGCGCCGGTCATTAAGGCAACTGCCTCAGACCTGGCCCGGCTGTTCGCCAACAACTTTGACAGACTTGACTCCGACGGTGACGGTTTCGTCAGCGAAGCGGAGATCGACCGGGCCATGGCCAGCTCCAAGTTCAAGGGCGTGGACGCCCTCCTGGTTGATGTCTTGAAGCGGCACCGCAGGGAGTTGCAATCGCTCAGCAATGATGAATGGGGTCCTGAAACTAACGGCGTTTCCCGAGCCGACATGAAAGAGTTTGAAGCGCTTTGCCGGTCCGGCAGCAAGGTCGAACTGGTGCAAGACGTCGACAAGACGCTTCAGCGCGCCCAGCAGTCCCTGGATCGGGCCACCTGTCGAGAGGCCTTTTCCAACCCGGCAAATCCGTTAGAGAGCATCAAACCGGAAGCGATCATCCAGGGACGAATTCAAGACAGCTCTTTTCTGGCTGCACTGGCCTCTCTGGCCAAGAACAATCCTCAGGCCGTCGCCGGCATGATTAAGGACAACGGCGTAAACGGAAGCGGCGATCGCACCTACACGGTCACCTTCCCCGGCGATCCTGACCATCCGCTAACCGTGACCGCGCCAACCGACGCTGAGCTCGGACGGTACGCGAGCGCAACCAAATACGGTGCCTGGCCGGCAATTCTGGAAAAGGCTTTCGGAGCCTATAGCGGTGATACCACTGTCCACCAGGATGCACTGGAGGAGAGCATACGCAGCAGGAAAGCGATGAGAGCGCTCAACACGGGCGGGGTTGACATCGACTTCATTAGCTTTACCAACGACGATGAGCTGGACCAGAAGATGTGGCAAGCCATGCTCGATAAGGTGCCGGTAACCGCCCGCATCAGCCATGAGTTTGGGAGCCTGTTCGGGCTTGCCGACGATCGAACGGACGATGCCGGACTGCCTTGCGGACAGGAGTACAGCGTACTTGCCTATGATTCCAAAACGAAGACGGTAACACTGCGCAATCCTCGTGGCTATGGTGAGCCGGTAAACAAAGACGGCACCGTCAGAGATGGCAAGAACGATGGAGTATTCACCATGACCCTGGACGAGTTTCAGAAGAACTTTACCGAAGTTGCCTATGGCCAGGTCTGAGAAGCGACAAAGAGCAGTCGGGGATGAGTGAGTTCCTTCGACTCGCCGCCTGCCGGCTCAACAAATGCTAGGCGAGACAACATCTTTGTTGTCAATTTAACATTCCCGACCGACAAGCTCTCCCCTAAGAAGCCACCACCCTTGGCTTTGCCAGGATTCAAACTTTTTGCGGAGCATTAACGTTACAACGAATATGTTGTGTCACCAAGCAAGATGCAGGTTACCCGACGACAATCAATCCGATTAGCGCCCATGATTACCAACGACCGCCAGTTCAAAAAGTCCGGGGTGGAGATGATCAAGCTCAAGGCACTGAGGCAGCGTCTTGAACGACGCCTCACCCGGGCTGACAATCCGACGCAAAAGACGCTTCAGATTGACCGGTTGAAAAAAGAGATTGATCAGCTCGGGCTGGAACTGGAGGAGTACCGCTACCTAAGGGCAGATTTCGCTTGTTTTCCCGAGCTTTTATCTTGCCAGAGCCTGCCGCTGAACTTAATCAGAGCGCGGGTAGCGCTCGGCTGGAGCCAGAAGGAGCTGGCAGACCGGTGCCGTTTGAAGCCTCAGCAGATACAGCGGTATGAAAAAACGCTTTACGCCTCGGCCAAACTCTCCCGGGTCCTGGAGATCAGCCAGAGCCTGTGCCAGGCGATCAAAGAACGGATGGACAGAAAGAGCTCGGCAAATCAAGGCTGATCGAGCGTCATGGTACAATTCCGGAGCACTGGCAGCGGGTAGTAGTTCATGCGGGCGCTCATTGGTTTGCTTCTGGCTGTGGCGGTTTCGCTCTGGTCTGCAGTTCAGGCGGCTACCAATCTCCAACCTGGGACTCTAAAGCAGCTCGTAGAGCTAGAGCGTAAGTACTTCGGGTCCAGTTTTGATGCCGATTCTGATCAGAGCAGGGCAGAGCGCATAGAAGAGCTCCTCTTTGGTAAAGCGGTTGCCGGTGATCCCGAGCAACGGATCAAGAACCTGGCTACCGATCCCTATCCACACATTACCGCCCTCGAAAATGCCATTCTCGGACAGAGCTTTTGCGGCCAACAGCTGTCTGTGCGCCTCTCCAGAATGGAGAACAAAGCGTTTGGCAGCCAGTCTGCCAATCCCGACATGAGTGAACGGACTGATGCTCTGGAGCAGTACGCTCAGAACACCCTGCACAAGAGCTCGATTGAAGTAGACTCGGAAGCTGATACTGGGAGTGTAGCCCAGACTCAAGCACAATCAGAACAGGCCGATTATCCCCGGATCAACACACTGGAGCAAGCGATTCTGGGCGAGAGCTTTCCCGGGCAGCCGCTTGCCGATCGGCTTGGGCGCATGGAGAGCAAGGCATTCGGAAGCTCTTCCAGCAATCCAGACTTGAGTGCGCGTACGGATGCGCTCGAGCAATACGCAGAGAAGAAGCTGCACAAGAAGCCTTTTGCAGAGGAGCAAAGGAGAGAGGCCGCAAACGCAGGCCCTCAGCAGGGATCGGGGCTTCCGAAACAGCTCCTTTCCATGGTCGGGAGCACACTGCTGGGCATGGGAGGGCTTGGACCAGCCTTCATACCCGCATTTGGTGGCGTGCGCATGCGCCCTCGCCAGGCTGAGCAGCAGCCGGATGCACCGGCCCCGGTCCGCCAGGAAGATCCATTAGTCTATGATTCAGCTCCGCCTCCGCCCGACGCCAAGCTACTTACAAAAGTGGGCTGGTGCGAAGTGCAGCTTTTCGGACATACGTTCCCAGACATGCACTTACCTGAGCGCCTGGAGCAGCTCAATCGGCAGCTAAACTTCAGCCAGGGGAAATCCGGCATTGGGCTCATGGATGATCTGTCTGCCCTCATCAAAGCTGTGCAGGCTCAAGGCCAGGCCGCTAGATCGATCGGCTCCAGATCACAGCCGGCGCCCCGTTAGCACCAGCGCCGTCGATCGCTCAGCGCATTCAGGGCGCTCACTCCTCACGTCGGGCTGCCTGCCGCCGCTTCTTCGCTGCCGCTATCGAAATCTTTCTTGAGATGCCAGCGAATACTGGATATCTCGGGGCTTGCTGATAGCAGCTCATGAATCTGGCGCGGTACCGCCGGGTCGATCGCTCTGTCTCGCCCCCCGAACAATGTAGCAAAAAATCCGGTCGGCCGTTCGACCCAGTTAACCCAAACGCCCGGGTCGTCTCCATCAGGCTGTCTAAACGCGCAGACGAGGCAGTACTTCGCGTCGCCCATCATGAAATTGAAGTACCAACCAAAGTCTTCTTGACCGGGTTCTGGATCACATTGAATGCCGGCTTCGCTCAGCCGTCCCATCATCCATTTGCAAAGGTCATCACCAAAGCAGCATGGGTTAATGAAATGCTCTTGCCGCTCTGTCGTGTTGAATTTGGTCGACTCGAAGGTTACGACCGTTCGCACTGGTAGGCTCATTTGCTCCTTAACTGCTCCCGGCGATTACTAAAAGCATTATTGTCACACACACCCTAATATCGACCTTCGTGATCCGTGAATATCCTTCATACCAGGATAAACCGCAACAATCAGCTCAGGGTCAATTCAGTCTTCAGTCATCGAGAAGCACGACGTTACTCTCAACCGGGGCGCGGCCAATGTGCAAGCGGCTGGTAGGGAAGTTGAAATCGGTGTACTATGCCGGGAAATGGAAAATTAAGAAGGTTACCGCCAGTGGAGGACTTCAGATGCTGACCATCAAAACGAATGTTCTGCAGAGCACCACTATGTTAAACGTTGCTGTTGGCAAGCGGCGAGCTACGCAAGGCTTCAAGCCTGACCCGATTCCCGACAATGTCTTGAAAGAGCTGTTGGAGTTGTCATTCTTGGCCCCTTCCGGCTATAACCTCCAGCCCTGGCGGTTTCTTGTCATTCGTGATCAGGCCAACAAGAAGCGGCTGCGCGAAGCGGCGATGGGCCAGCCGAAAGTGGAAGAGGCTCCTGTCGTTGTGATAGCTTCTGCCGATCCGACTGCCTGGCGCAGCGATCTCGATGCAATGCTGGAGATGGGCAAAAGGCTTGGCAGCATCCGCAGCGATGAGATTGCCAGTGCGATTCGCGCCGGTGCCACCTCCTATTTGGAATCGGTAGACAATAAAGTTTGGGCGACAAAGCAAACAATGATCGCCTTTACGCACCTCATGTTGCTGGCTGAAACCTACGGCCTCGATACGGCGCCTATGGAAGGATTTTGGGAAGACAAAGTCAAAGAGGCGTTCGGCATACCGGAGCATATGCTGGTTTTGGCGCTGCTTGCTATTGGATACGCGGGTAAGCCAGACCGCCCATTCGGCGGACGATTTGATCTTGAAACTGTGGTAAGTTCCGAAACATTCGGCAGACCTCTACGTCTATAGGCTCCCCATCAGTCAGTTTGGATCCTGCGGACGGTGAACGAAAACCTGCCAAAAGTTCCGTTCAACCCGCCTTACCAAGGACGAAAACCACCCATCTGTGCGTTCCCCGGAGTTTGACCTTCACGCCTCGGTTCGGCTCTGAATATTGCCACCCGGCGGGGGTTTGCGCTATCATTAGGACAGAATGGTTCTAGAGGCAAGCATGACATCAACTGTAGATACCACGATCGGCAGTCGGCAGAAGCTGGTTGAAGCGACCATCGAGCTCATGTCCTCCAGGGGCTTTGAGGCTATGGGGATCAACAGCATCCTGGAAGCTGCCGATGTGAGCAAGAGCAACTTCTATTACCACTTCAAGTCCAAGGAGGACCTCTGTCTGGCTGCCCTTGACGCGATGCAAGAGTACTTTTTCAGTCAGTGCCTGGAGCCGTTCCTGTCAGACAAGTCGTGGAGCCCCAGGCAGCGTCTCGAGAGGTTTCTGCAATCTGCGCGCGAAAGGATGGAGTCGGAGTGTTGCCAGAAAGGCTGCCCCTTCGTCAATTTAGCCACGGAAACCAGTGACTTCCTGCCTGCTTTCCGAGAGCGAATTTCGGCGTTCTTCGAGCGGTACCAGCAGAGGCTGGCCGACTGCATTAGGGAAGGCATCGCGCGGGGTGAATTTCGATCAGATATCTCGCCTGGTGTGGCTGCACAGGTTTTGCTTGCCAGCATGAGCGGGACGCTTGTCCTGGCGAAAGTCCACAAAGAGCCTCAAGTCATGAGGGACAGCATCGGCGCAGTCTTGACCATGTTGGCTCCGCCGTAGCTCGCGCATTTTGAATCTACGCCCGCTGTCGCTTCTCCGACCCGCGGAAAAGTGAATCCTGGACGCCTGCTTGAAGCAGCTTCGGGCAAAACATAAAACCTTTGCTTCGGGCCTTGCCCTAGGACCGACCGGTATGATTCAATAGTTAGTACAGACCGGTCCTATCTAAGCCATCTCTCACAGGAATTGGAAGGAGAAGTCATGAGCAATGCATGCGATGTTACAAAGGCAGCCTGCAGCGAAGCCGGCGAGCCTGCCGCGAGCTCGGAATGCTGTGAAATGCCTGAAAAGCTCCTTTGCCTCGCAGACGAGGCATGGAAGGAAGTCTTGAAGGAGAAGATCAAGCAGGAGATCGAGAAGGCATCAGGCCCGAAACTGAGCGCCCTTGCCAAGCTGGTAGCCGAAACGAACCACCGGCGCTGGTCCCACTTCATTGAAGGCAAGCAGAAGTGCGACGAGTACAAGGAGCAGGTCAAGGCGGCGCTGTTGTCGCTCTCGCAGTGACTCTGCGCGCCTAAGTTTTTCGCCGAGCCAACCAAGAGAGCGTCAACGGAAACGTCGACGCTCTCCGGCCGGCTGAAGGGCGGACAGTCCTTAACTGGCCGACCACCTCAACAGGGTTAATCGGCTGGAGGCAATGGAGGTGTTGGACAATGTTAAGCCAGGGACATTTGGTGATGATTCTTGTCGCCAGCGTCCTGGTCGGTTGGTCAAGTCCGGCATACGCCCAGGAGCGCGACTCCAGTGCACTCACACCATCAATCGGCCGCACCGTGGTCGCCAATCCCAAACGCGCGACGATCGCCCTCGCGCTCGGTGGTGGTGGAGTCCGAGGGGCCGCCCACCTCGGCGTTCTCAGAGTTTTCCAGCGGGAAGGCATACCGGTGGACTTCATCGCGGGAAACAGCATGGGGGCGGTAATTGGTGGCATGTATGCGGCCGGCGTATCGCTCGATTCCCTTGAGCAGATGTTTCGGGATCGCTCGCTGTTCAAGGCGTTCACCCCGGTTCCGGTTGCCTTGAAACTGATGACCGTTCCACCGCGGGCGCTGTTGCGATCCGTGAAGCACGCCATCGGCATGAAAACAGGCCTGGTCGGTCTCTATTCGACGAACAAACTCGCGGATTTTGTGAACGAACGGGTTTCTCCAAACTGGCAAAATATCGAGGAAACCACAATCCCCTTTGTTGCTGTCGCAACCAATCTGCTCGACGGGAAGACTTATGCGCTGGACTCGGGCAACATCGGAAAGGCACTACAGGCCAGCTCGGCCATTCCTTTCTACGTGAAGCCAATTGAATATGATGGCAAACTTTTAGTCGACGGCGGACTGCGGGCAAACGTGCCCACCCTGCAGGCCAGGCAAAGTGAAGCGGACATCGTGATATCGGTGAATGTGGACGAGAGCTTGCAGCAAATCAATCAGAAATCGCTCAGGAGCGTGAGGCGATTTGGAGATCTGGTGATAAGCATGATGCTGGCGCAGTTGGACGAGCACCAGGCCGAGAACGTTGATCTGGAAATAAGACCTTCCCTGGTTAACATTCCGCTGTACTCGTGCAAGGCAAACGATGCCTTGAAGGCAATGCAGGCTGGCGAAGAAGCGGCAATCCGAGCACTTCCGAAGATACGGGCCCTCATGAGCAGCAAACTGGCTGCACTTTAACCCATGACGCGGACACAGACAGGTCCCTGCTTCCCCAAAACGGTCCATTTCATGGGGTTCTGGCTGGCCTTTAGGCTTCTGAAGGAAACCTCTGGACCATTCATGCAAACTCCCTGCCTGATCTGCGACCTTGTCGAGCTTTCCGGGAGAGCCTGTGCCCGCATAATTTCAAGTGCGCCGGTAGCTACGAGCTCTGCTTGCTCTAACCAGTTCAAAAGCACTATAACCTGATTAGAGCACCGGAAGCGGTTAGCCCCTAGAAAGGAAGAAGCTCCATGACTACGATCAAGTATCGAACTGCCGGCGTAGACGGCTTTGGCATCTTCTATCGTGAAGCCGGTTCGTCGGATGCTCCCAGGTTGTTGTTGCTTCACGGCTTTCCGAGCGGGGGACATATGTTTCGCAACCTTATTCCGCTCCTTGCTCACCGGCTCCACATCGTTGCTCCCGACCTGCCGGGCTTCGGGAATTCCGAGATGCCGACTTTTAGCTGCACCTTCGACTGGATGGCCGCGAAGATCGACCGTTTCACCGAGATCATCGGTTTTGAACGCTATGCACTCTACGTGTTTGACTATGGTGCGCCAATAGGATTTCGGCTCGCCGTGAAGCATCCGGATCGGATCAAGGCAATCATTTCGCAGAACGGCAACGCCTACGAGGAGGGACTAAGCGACGGCTGGAATCCAATTCGGGCTTATTGGGAAAACGCATCCCAAGCCAACCGTGACAGACTCCGAACATTCCTCAAACCCGAGACGACTATTTGGCAGTACACCCACGGCGTTCCCGACCCGACGCAAGTTTCTCCGGACGGCTATTCGCTTGATAACTTTTACTTGGGCCGGCGTGGCGCCGATGAACTGCAGCTCGACCTGTTCGGTGATTACAAAAGCAACGTCGCACTGTATCCCACTTTCCAAAAGTATTTCCGCACTCACAAGCCGCCCTTTCTGGCCGTTTGGGGAAAGAACGATCCGTTTTTCCTTCCATCCGGTGCTGAGGCGTTCAAGCGCGATATCCCGGACGCGATGGTTCGCTTCTTCGATACCGGACACTTCGCGCTAGAGACCCACGCTGCGGAGATCGCAGCGAAAATCCTCGACTTCCTTCCGCTCTAACTTAACCGTCGCGCCTGCCCCTCGGTGCTCAGCGGGTAAGTACACTCATCGAGGGAGAACATCATGCGTGCAATCGTTCTCGAAAAATTTGGTGGTCTGGACAGCCTGGTCTACAAAGACATTCCGGAGCCGGAGCCCAAGACTGGATACGTAGTCATCCAGATCAAGGCATTTGGTATCAATCATGCCGAGATACATATGCGCCGGGGCGAATGGGCCGAGGCAGCACCGGTTAGCGGTATCGAATGCGTGGGGCTGGTAAAGTCCTGCCCCGGTAACGAGTTTCCGGTTGGCGCGAAAGTGGCCGCGCTGATGGGCGGACTTGGTCGCACGATAAACGGCAGCTACGCCGAATATACCCGGGCACCGGTTTCAAACGTCGCCCTCACCGAAGCGAACCTGCCTTGGGCCGAGCTCGCAGCAATTCCTGAAACCTATGCGACCGCTTGGACCTGCCTGTTCCGCAATCTGGAAATTCAAAAAGGGCAGTTGCTCGTAATCCGCGGTGCGACGTCCTCATTCGGTCAGGCGGCACTCAAGCTCGCGGTCAATGCCGCTGTCCGGGTAATTGCGACGACTCGCAAACACGAGCGCTTCTCCCTGCTGGAAGAGTTGGGAGCTGAGCGCTGCGAAATTGAGCGCCCGGATCTGTCACAGCACATCGCCGAGGCGAAGCAGATTGATGCCGTGCTCAACCTGGTTGGCAACAGCGTGGTGCTCGACTCCCTGGCTATGCTTCGGCGTGGCGGCTGCTCTTGTCTTGCAGGCTGGCTGGGCGGTCTTGATCCGATCCCTGACTTCAACCCGCTGTTACAAATGGCGAGCGGCGTCTATCTGACCTTCTTTGGCAGTTTCGTATTCGGCACGCCAGGATTTCCACTGTCAGACGTGCCGCTTAGCCAAATCGCCGAGGATGCAGCCGCCGGTCGGCTCAACGTGAAGCCAGCCAGGGTTTTTCGCTTCGAAGAGATCCGTGAGGCTCACCGCATCATGGAAGCCAGTGAGGCCGGCGGAAAAATGGTCGTAGTGCACGACTAGCCCCTCCTTCACTGCCTGGCGTCAAGAACCTAGCGCCTTGCTGTGAAGATCAAATCTTTCCTTCGCTTCAGCAATCTTGTCCGATTCCCCGCGCTCCTGGCGTTTTTTCAAGTACCTTCGGAGCGCCCTGGTAATGTTAGGGTGCTTGTAACCATGCTGGTATTGCATTCTAAAGATGCTGTCCTCGACCTCGGAAAGGAGTTGTTCTTCGCCCTTTGCTTCGGTGACATTGTAAATCATGCTGGCTCGAGCGTACTCCGGATTCCCAGGGCCCAGAGCAGCCTCAAGGATATCCATCGCAGAAAAAACGAGTTCTTTGGCGTCCTTCAAGTTTCCCTGAATGACGTACAGGGTTGCAAGATCGCTCAAAGTATAGGCCAACTGAACGCCGCCATCAGTCCCGAGTCCCTCAAGCGTTTGAATTGCTGCCTGTAGCTGATTCTCAGCCTCCGCGTAATCACCCGCTTCTATGAGAAGTTGACCCTGAAATCTGAGCGCCACTGCATACAGTTCTCTAAGTGCCGGTTCGCCGCTACCGGAAAGCGCATTCATTGCGGTCTCCAATTGTTCGCGCGCCCGATCGTGCTTTCCCGTTGCCAGGTAAAGAGCCCCGAGCCCCACATGACACGTATTAGTTGCGAATGTCCACTCCGTAAGAGTTTTTGCCTGTGCCATCGCTCTAAACAACAGGGATTCACATTGGCGGAAATCACCCACGCTATATGCGGCTTTGGCTGCAGCAAAGCGAGATTTCCACATTTTTGTTTTCGGGTCGCTAGACGCCATGGCGTCGGTAAGCTTATGTTGTGTCATAAGTCCTCCTTAGGACTCCGTCTCCGCTTGTAGCGCACTTACGGATAGCTGTGGCACGGTTGACAAAGGTGTTTGCGGGACTGCAATGTAATCACAGAGCGCGCGCTGATTAGAAACATATTGCCGCCGCAATTTGAGAAAGCGATCTTGGGCCTCGCGATCGCTTGCAGCGCAATAACCAGCCTTCTCCAACCGTTGATAGAGCTCGTCAATCTCTTCACCGCCAACTTCTGAGCTATTCGACGAACCGAGATTCCAGCCTGTGGTCAGCTCATTTATCAGGATCTTACCAGACTTGAACATTAACTTCGCCGACAAACACGCTCTATCTTGACCGGTGCTCAGAAGCAGAGCTGCCGAATCGAGAACCGCTCCGAGCGCCGTTAGCCACGACGTGACAGCCTCTGTGGATCGAAAGAATGCGAGAATTGGAAAGGCTCTATGGGTCTCTAATATGTCCGCGCACCAGACATGCCACTCGTGGTAGAAATCGCCCAGGGCTTCGTATTGGCCATTATCCGAATAGGTTTCGAGAATCGTAATTCCCGAAGGGGGCGAGCCAGCAATGTCACTCAGGACGGCGACCAGAACCTCCCTCCGTTGGATCGAACCCATCACAGTAAACAGAAGCGATATCACCGACGCAGTTATTATAAGCCCATTGAACTCCGCCACCATCAGGAGAAGTCTCACTGTTGTCGTCTTACCAACATACTCGCCAGCACCAACCGTCAAGACTGATGAGCCCGCAACGTATAACGCGCTTAAGAGTGAATCGATGGGTGGCACGATCTCCTTGGCTACGGCAAGCAGCATCAGGCCAAAGCCCAAAGCAAGCAGAGCAACCCAGATTAGGAGGAATAAAACGAACAACATTGGACCGAAGAGCGCCAGTATCTCGCCCTTCCAGACAGGAGAAGGAACTTTAGAGGCCATACAACGATACGCAGGCCAGAGACACTTATGAACAACAAACGGAGTGATGCGAAAGGCACGGAACTTACCGCGAGGCACCAGAACGGTTAGAAAAACTTCGCGCAGCGTCACAAATAATATTACGAAGCCTAGAAAGAACAAGATCATCCGGGGGCAGGCTCCTTTTGTGGTGATACTAAAGGCGCGGCGTAGCTGAAGAAGCCTAAAACAAATAGGCAGAATGTTGCACACAGCGCAATCAGAACAAACCCATCGCTTAGGGCCAGCATGCCGATTTGCTGTTTCAGCGATGTTGCGAGCACACCAATGGCGTTCAGCTTGGCATCATCCATTCCAGAGCCACCGGAGGACATATAAGGGAGAAGCAGTCTGAGCCGTTCTTCAGTCAGCCAGCCACCATCCAAATGCTGAGCCAAGATGGTGTAATGAAAAGTGGCCTGTACATGCAAGAATCGCAGCATCAAGGATTTGCCGATCTCGGCTCCAAACAGTCTGCACGTGTGAATCCAGCAAGAGAGGGACAACATATTCATGGGGGCCTTCAATGCTCCCAGTGCTACGCCGTTACGCAAAATCGTGAAGACCATTCCTGTCAGGCCGAACGCCAGGCCAATAGAGTTTAGCGCCTGTGCCACAACAAATGTTTCGCCGGTCCAACCCGGGTCAAGCTGAGAGCTGGCCAAGCAACTACAACCTACGATCGCAAATCCTAATCCGCAGACCAGTCTGGAGTCTATCTTGTAGATAAGAAAACCGGCAAGCGGAGAGGCAATTAATTCCAGGATCGCTGTCCAGGCTAATACCTGTCCGGTCTGGTCCGGTCGGTATCCATGCAGTAGCTCCAAAAATTGTGGCAGAAGGAGGGTTGGAGCAAGCAACAAAAAGCGGAAACAGATCATAACGATTCCTAATAACAAGAAGTTACGAGCCGTTAGAAACCGCAGGTTAACCAGTGGATGGGGCTGACGCAGCCGCCTGACGACTGTCACCAGCATGAGCCAGGCACCAGCAACCAACAAGCCATTGACCACCCCGGAATGGAACCAGTCAAGCCTTTCTCCCTGATCAAGACCACAATATATAAGCGTCAAACC
>Ga0066388_100000592_pt1 | contig 17731 bp, 10 predicted proteins | sample PanSoiMetaGPlot6_FD_64539 | JGI IMG/M metagenome (GOLD analysis project Ga0066388, IMG submission 64539) | Tropical forest soil microbial communities from Panama analyzed to predict greenhouse gas emissions - Panama Soil - Plot 6 (Hybrid Assembly) | ecosystem: Environmental > Terrestrial >... | reverse complement strand
GGCAGCGTGCTGGCCGCGATCGACCATTTCGAGGAGCTTTTTACAGCTTTCCCGGCGCGGGCGGCCGAACGAGAAAGGCTGATCGACGAGCTGGCGGAGGCGCTGCACGAGGTTGACCGGCTCAAGCTGCTCATCGTGATCCGCGACGACCATGTCGGTGATCTCGCCGACCAGGAGTACCGGCTCTCCCCGTACCGGATGGCCTGGTTCCGGCTCGCCCCGCTGCGCCCGGAAGCCGCCGAGGAGGCGGTCACCGAGCCGGCCAGAGTCGTCGGCGGCAGCCTGCCCGAGGAGGTCGCCGAACAGCTCGTCACGGATCTGCGCACGGTGCGCTACGTCGACCGGGTGGGTGGCTCGGTGGAGTTCCTGCAGGACTTGGTGGAGCCGCTGTCCCTGCAGATCACCTGCGAGCAGCTGTGGTCACGGCGGCGCGCCGAGGCCGAGGTGGAGGTCGAGGTCGAGGTCGGGGTCGACCAAGCCCTGGCGACGTTCTACGGCGACGCTGTGCACCGGGTTGCGGCTGACCACCAAGTGTCGGAGTCCAGGCTGCGGCAGTGGTTCGAGTCGGCGTTCGTCACCGAGATGGACACCCGGGCCACCGCGTACCGCGGGCTGACGATGACCGCGGGGCTGCCGAACGAGGTGGCCGACGCGCTGGTCGAGGCGCAAGTGCTCACCACCGCGGAGCGTTCGCTGGCGACCTGGTACGAGCTGAGCCAAGGCCGGCTCATCTCCGCCATCCAGCGGTCGAACCGTGCCTGGCGGGAGGCGCACGCCGAGGAGGCCGACGTCCCGGGCAGGGCCGAGGAGCGGCCGGCGGATCTGCGCGCCGCGGCGGAGGACGCCTGGGGGCGGGGAAACTATGCGACCGCGCACCGGTGGGTGGAGATCGCCGCCGACCGTTACCGCAAGCAGGGCGACGAGTGGGGGTACGCCGAGGCGCTGGTGTTGCAAGGGGCCATCGCCCGGACCGAAGGCGACCTGCCCCAGACGGTGGACTGCTACCGCCGGGCGCTGTCGGAGTTCGCTGTCGTCGCCGACCTGCCGAGGATGACCCGCGTGTACGGCGAGATCACAGACTTGCTGCTGGACATGGGCGACTATCGGGCGGCGGCGGACTTCAGCCGCCAGGCGCTGGAACGGGTCCCGGGTGACGCCGTCTCGCTGATCAATCTTGGGTACGCGCAGTGGTACCGAGGCGACCGGGCGGACGCCCTGACGACGTTCGCCAGGGCGCTGGCCACCCGCCGCGAGCCGCGCGCGCTCGGCGCCAGGGGCCAGATCCTGGCCGAGCTGGAGCAGGACGACAGCGCGCTGAGCGAGCTGAGCGAGGCGCTCGACCTCGGCCTCGAGCCCGCCGAGGAGGCCGACACCCGTTCCGCGCGGGCCGTCGTGCTGACCCGCATGGGCCGGCGTCCAGAGGCCGACGCGGATCTCGCCGCCGCCCGCGCGTTCGACGCGGCGCGGGGGCTCACCCGTCTGCGGGAGGCCAGGGTCAGCCACCTCCGTGGGGACAGCGGCGCCGCGCGCGAACACGCGCAGCAGGCGCTCGAGACCCGGCCGCCGCTGCCGCCCATGCACTCCTCCGAAGCGCTGACCCTGCTGGGTCAACTCGACACAGGCCGGGCGGCCGGGCCGGAGTAACAGCCCGACAACGGGACATCTCTACGCACATCACTGGTGACACTACGTATTCATCATGTCGAATCCGTAGTTTCGGCAATGTCCGCCGCCCAACGCCCTACGCTGTTGCCTGCTCTTTTCGTGCGCGAAGAGCACTGGCCCGGCAGGGGATGCCGGGGACGGCCATGCATGCCGGGTGGGGGGAAGACCAACCGGCAGGGGGGACTCGACGTGCGTTTCTTCACTGTGCGCGGAGCGCGGCTCGCAGCCGCGACGTTCGTGCTGGCCGCCCTCGTGGTGCCGAGTCAGGCCGGGCCCGCCTCGGCCGTCGACCCGTGCGCGCCTCCGGTGGTGAACCCGGTCGCCTGTGAGAACACGAAGCCTGGCAGCCCCAGCAGCAGCTGGGACATCTCCGGGTCGGGCAGCACGAGCATCCAGGGCTTCGCCACCCAAATGAGCGTGAACGTCGGCGAGACCGAGAGCTTCAAGGTCAAGACGTCGGCGTCGTCCTACCGTCTGGACATCTACCGGATGGGTTACTACGGCGGGAACGGCGCTCGGTTGGTCGCCAGCGTCAGCCACTCCGGGCGGCAGACGCAGCCGGCCTGCCTGACCAACAGCAGCACCGGGCTCATCGACTGCGGCAACTGGGCGCTGTCCGCGTCGTGGGCGGTCCCGACCGATGCCGTGTCCGGCATCTATTTCGCCAAGCTCGTGCGCACCGACGGGACGGCTGGCAGCAGCCATGTCTTCTTCGTGGTCCGGAACGACGCGAGCCACTCCGACCTGCTGGTCCAGACGTCCGACACGACCTGGCAGGCGTACAACCAGTACGGCGGGAACAGCCTCTACGTCGGGTCGCCGGCGGGCCGCGCATACAAGGTGAGCTACAACCGGCCGTTCACCACGCGCGGCACCGGCGCCGAGGATTTCGTCTTCAACGCCGAGTACCCGATGGTCCGGTTCCTCGAGGCGAACGGGTATGACGCCAGCTACTTCTCCGGGGCGGACACCGACGCGCGCGGCGGCCTGATCCGCAACCACAGGGTGTTCCTGGCGGTCGGCCACGACGAGTACTGGTCAGGCGGGCAGCGGGCCAACGTCGAGGCGGCCCGCGACGCGGGCGTGCACCTGGCGTTCTTCAGCGGCAACGAGGTCTTCTGGAAGACGCGCTGGGAAAACAGCATCGACGGCTCCGGCACGCCGTACCGCACGCTGGTCAGCTACAAGGAGACGCACGCCAACCAGGTCATCGACCCGCAGGACCCGCCGACCTGGACGGGCACGTGGCGCGACCCGCGGTTCAGCCCGCCGGCGGACGGCGGCCGTCCGGAGAACGGGCTGACCGGCACCATATTCAAGGTCAACTGCTGCACGACCCAGATGGACGTGGACGGCAGCTTCAAGGGGCTCCGATTCTGGCGCAACACCCGGGTGGCGACACTGGCCCCCGGAGCCAGCACCCAACTTGGCACCGACACCCTGGGCTACGAGTGGGACGAGGACGCCGACAATGGCGCCAGGCCACCCGGACTCGTCCGGCTGGGCACCACGTCGGTCGGCGGGATGCAGGTCCTGCTCGACTACGGGTCGACCTACGGCTCGGGCAGCGCGACGCACGCGCTGACGCTCTACCGCGCGCCCAGCGGGGCGCTGGTGTTCGGAGCCGGCACCGTCCAGTGGTCCTGGGGCCTGGACAGCAACCACGACCGCGGCTCCGGGGCCACCGACCCGGCCATGCAACAGGCCACTGTGAACCTGCTCGCCGACATGGGTGCGCAGCCGGCGACGATCCAGCCGGGCCTGGTCCCGGCCAGCCCGTCAGCGGACACCGCCGCGCCCACGACCGTGATCGGCTCGCCCGCCAGTGGCGCCACCGTGCAGGCGGGAGCGCCGGTCACCGTGTCCGGCACGGCGACGGACTCCGGCGGCGGCACGGTGGCCGGAGTCGAGGTTTCGACCGACGGCACGAGCTGGCATCCGGCGACCGGGCGCGGCAGCTGGAGCTATACCTGGACACCGAGCGTGGTGGGCCCGGCGGTGATCCGGGCTCGGGCGGTGGACGACAGCGCGAACATCGGCACTCCAGCGTCGGTGTCGGTGACGGTCGCCCCCCGAAGCTGCCCCTGCAGCATGTGGGACGCCACCGCGCCCGCATCCGGCCCGGACCCGGACACGTCCTCCACCGAGCTCGGGGTGAAGTTCCACGCCGACACCGACGGCCAGGTCACCGCGATCCGGTTCTACAAGCAGAGCGGCAACACCGGCACGCACATCGGTCACCTGTGGACGGCGGCCGGCCAGCAGCTGGCGAGCGTGACCTTCACCGGCGAGTCGGGCTCCGGCTGGCAGCAGGCCAACCTCGCCACCCCGGTGTCGCTCACCGCCGGCAGCACGTACGTGGTGTCCTACCTCGCGCCGAACGGGCACTACTCCGCGGACACCGGCTACTTCGCCACATCCGGCTATGACGCCTCGCCGCTGCACGCGCCGCGGGACGGGGCCGAAGGCCCGAACGGCGTCTACGGCTACTTCACCGGCGGCGGCGGCTTCCCGACGCTCGCCTGGATGTCCACCAACTACTACGTCGACGTGGTCTTCATGACGTCCGGTCCGGACACGACCCCGCCGACGGTGATCGGCCAGACCCCGGCGCCGGGTGCCACCGGCGTGCCGGTGTCCTCGCCGGTGACCGCGACCTTCAGCGAGCCGGTGCAGAGCAGCACGATCGCGTTCTCGGTCCGGGACGGCACCGGCGCCGCCGTCGCGGGCAGCCAGTCCTACGACGCCGCCGCCCGGCGAGCGACCTTCACGCCGACCGCGCCGCTGGCCGCCACGACGACCTACACGGCCACGGTGAGCGGCGCGGCGGACCTCAGCGGCAACGTCATGAGCACTGTCTCCTGGTCGTTCACGACCGGCGCACCGTCGTCCTGCCCCTGCACCATCTGGAGCAGCTCGTCGACGCCGGCGGTGGCCGCCGACCCTGACACCTCGGCGGTGGAGATCGGGGTGAGGTTCCGCGCCGACGCCGCCGGGCAGGTGTCGGGGATCCGGTTCTACAAGGGGACCACCAACACCGGGACGCACGTCGGGCACCTGTGGACCAACAGCGGTCAGCTGCTCGCGACCGTGACGTTCACCGGCGAGACCGGCAGCGGCTGGCAGCAGGCCTCGTTCGCGACCCCGGTGTCGGTCACCGCGGGGACCACCTACGTCGCCTCGTACTACGCCCCGAACGGGCACTACGCCGCCGACACCGGCTACTTCGCGACCTCGGGCGTGGACCGGCCGCCGCTGCACGCGCTGGCCGACGGCCAGGACGGCGCGAACGGCGTCTACCGCTACGGCACCGGTGGCGGGTTCCCGACCAGCACATTCCAGTCGAGCAACTACTGGGTCGACGTGTCGTTCACCCCGGCGAGCTGAGGAGGCCCTCGTGCGCACGACACTCCTGCGGTCAGGCGGCAGGCTGGCGCGCGGCAGGGTGGTCCGCATCCTCGTCGCGGTCGTGGCGGCGCTGGCCGTCCTCGTCCAGATCCCCGCGCTCGACCCGTTCGGCACCGTCGGCCGGGCCGCGGCGGCCCCCCCGTGCCCGTGCACGGTCTGGCCGAGCACCGCGACGCCGACCAACCCGTCCGACCCGGACACCGCGGCGGTCGAGGTCGGCGTGAAGTTCCGGTCTGATGTGGATGGTTTCGTGACCGGGGTTCGGTTCTACAAGGGAGCGGCGAACATAGGCACGCACGTCGGGCACCTGTGGACCCGCACCGGCGGCATCCTGGCCACCGCGACGTTCACCGGCGAGACGTCCAGCGGCTGGCAGCAGGTGCTGTTCGCGACCCCGGTCGCGGTCACCGCCGGCACCACGTACGTCGCGTCCTACTACGCCCCGAGCGGCCACTACGCCGGTGACAACGGCTTCTTCGCCTCCACCGGAGTCGACAACGCCCCGCTGCACGCTCTGCAGAACGGGGTGGACGGAGGGAACGGCGTCTACCGCTACGGCACCGGCGGCGGCTTCCCGTCCAACACCTTCCAGTCCTCGAACTACTGGGTCGACGTCGTCTTCGACACCACGGCCAGCGACACCACGCCGCCGACCGTGACCTCGACCTCGCCGGCGAACAACGCGACCGGCGTGCCGAACACGACCACGGTGAGCGCGACCTTCAGCGAGCCCGTCCAGGAAGCCACCATCGGCTTCACGCTGCGGGACCCCTCGGGCGGGACGGTCCAGGCGACGCAGAGCTACGACGCCCCCAGCCAGACGGCCACGCTGACACCCTCCTCCCCGCTGGCCAACTCGACGCAGTACACCGCGACCGTGAGCGGCGCGCGGGACATCGCCGGCAACACCATGGCGCAACCGTTCAGCTGGGTCTTCACGACATCCGCGTCGTCGGCCTGCCCGTGCAGCATCTGGCCGCCCACGGCCACCCCGGGCACGCCGAATGTCCAAGACGCGTCCGCCGTCGAGGTCGGCGTCAAGTTCCGCAGCAGCACCGCCGGAGTAATCACGGGAATCCGGTTCTACAAGGGCTCGCAGAACACCGGAACCCACGTCGGCACGCTGTGGAGCCGGACCGGCACCAACCTCGCCTCCGTGACGTTCACCGGCGAGACGGCCAGCGGCTGGCAGCAGGCGCTGTTCTCCGCGCCCGTGTCGATCACGGCCAACACGACCTACGTCGCCTCGTACCACACCAATACCGGCTTCTACTCGGCCAACAACACCGGCCTTGCCTCGGCCGTGACAAACGGGCCGCTGACCGCCCTCGCCAACGGCACCGACGGCGGCAACGGCGTCTACCTCTACGGCGGGGGCGGCTTCCCCGTCAACACCTTCCAGTCCTCGAACTACTGGGTCGACGTGGTATTCGACACGACCGGCGCGGACACCACACCGCCCACGGTGATCGCGCGGACCCCCGCACCAGGGGCGAGCGGCGTCCCGACCAGCACCACCGTGACGGCCACGTTCAGCGAGGACGTGCAGTCGGCATCGGTGGTCATGGGCCTCACCGGCCCCGGCGGCACGGTCGCGGGATCGGTGAGCTATGCGAGCGGGCCGCGGACCGCGACCTTCACCCCGTCCGCCGCGCTCGCCGCGTCGACGACGTACACCGCCTCGGTGTCCGGCGCGACCGACCTCGCCGGCAACGTGATGACGGGCCCCGTCACGTGGACGTTCACCACGGCGGCGCCGCCACCGCCACCACCCACGCAAGGCCCCGGTGGACCGATCCTCGTCATCGCGAACGCCGCGGCGCCGACCAGCCAGTTCAGCCTCTACACCGCGGAGATCCTGCGGGCCGAGGGCCTCAACGAGTTCGCCACGGCCGACCTCTCGACGGTCACCGCGACGACCCTGGCCTCCTACGACGTGGTGATCCTCGGGACGACCCCGCTGACCGCCAGCCAGGTCACGATGTTCACCACCTGGGTCAACGGCGGCGGGAAGCTCATCGCGTTCCGCCCCGACGCGCAGCTGGCAGGGCTGCTCGGCATCACCTCGACGCCGAACACCACCGCCGAGGGCTATGTCAAGGTCGACACCACGGCGGGGCCCGGCGCCGGCATCACCGACCAGACGATCCAGTACCACGGGACCGCCGACCAGTACACGCTCAGCGGGGCGACGTCGGTCGCCACGATCTACTCCAACGCCACGACCCCGACCTCCGGCCCCGCTGTCACGCTGCGGTCGGTCGGCGCCCTCGGCGGGCGTGCCGCGGCGTTCACCTACGACCTGCCCCGGTCGATCGTCTACACGCGACAGGGCAACCCCGCCTGGGCCGGCCAGGAGCGCGACCAGCAGGCCCCGATCCGGTCCGACGACCTCTACTTCGGACGGACGGTGACCGACTGGGTGAACCTCAACAAGGCCGCCATCCCGCAGGCCGACGAGCAGCAGCGGCTGCTGGCCAACCTCATCGGGTCGATGAACCTGGACCGCAAGCCGCTGCCGCGGTTCTGGTACTTCCCGCGCAGCGCGAAGGCGGTCGTGGTGGCGACCGGCGACGACCACGCCAACGGCGGCACGGCGGGCCGGTTCAACCAGTACGCGGCGAACAGCCCGGCCGGCTGCGTCGTCGCCGACTGGGCCTGCCTGCGGTTCAGCTCGTACATGTACCCGGGGACGCCGCTGACCGACGCCCAGGCCCAGTCCTACCAGGCGAGCGGCTTCGAGATGGGGCTGCACCCGCAGAACAACTGCTCGAACTTCACTCCCGCCTCGCTGGAGACCAGCTACGCGACACAGCTCGCCCAGTTCGCCCAGAGCTGGCCGAGCCTGCCGAACCCAGCCACCAGCCGCTTCCACTGCATCGTCTACAGTGACTGGGCCTCGCAGCCGAAGACCGAGTTCCAGCACGGCATCCGGCTGGACGCCAACTACTACTACTGGCCCGGCTCGTGGATCAACGACCGGCCCGGCTTCATGACCGGCTCCGGCATGCCGATGCGGTTCGCCGACACGAACGGGTCCTACGTCGACGTGTACCAGGCGATGACGCAGATGACGGACGAGTCCGGGCAGTCCTACCCGGCCACGCCGAACACCCTGCTCGACAACGCCCTCGGCCCGCTGGGCTACTACGGCGCGTTCACGGCCAACATGCACACCGACACCGCGACGACGTTCCAGGACGACCAACTGCTCGCCTCGGCGGTCTCGCACGGCGTTGCGATGGTGACCGGGCAGCAGATGCTGACCTGGGTCGACGGCCGCAACGCGTCCTCGTTCCAGAACCTGCAGTGGGCGGGGAACACGCTGACGTTCACGGTGGCCGTGGGCTCCGGCGCGAACGGCCTCACCGCCATGGTGCCGACCACAGCGGCCGGCGGGGCGACGCTGACCAGCCTCACCCGCGGGGGGACGGCCGTGCCGTTCACCGTGACGACCATCAAGGGGGTCGAGTACGCCACGTTCGCGGCCGCTGCCGGCGACTACACCGCCGGCTACGGGGGCACGCTCGCCGCGCCCACGGTGCTCCTGCAAGGCAGCCAGACGCTGGCCACCGGCGACACGGCGGTCCGGTGGAGCACCGACAAGGCGGCCACCTCGCAGGTCCACTATGGACGCTCACCGGAGGCGCTCACCGCGAAGGTCGCCGACGGCGCGCAGACGAGGTCGCACGAGGTCCGGCTGCACGGGCTGGCCGCCGGCGGCAGGTACTACTACCGGGTCGTGTCGAAGGATGCGAAGGGCCAGACGACCGTCGCGCCGGCACCGACCTCGCCGCCGGCCGTCCTCACCGTCGCGGCCGCGGACACCACGGCAGCAGCAATATCCGGGGTGTCGAGCTTCCCGCTGCCCGACGGCACCGCGTCGCTGACCTGGCGGACGTCCGAGGGCGCCGACTCCACCGTCGTCTACGGCACCGCGCCGACCGCCTTGGACCAGACCGGGTACGACCCGGCGTGGGTCGCCGCGCACGCCGTCGTGCTGACCGGCCTGGAGCCCGACCACACGTATTACTACCGGGTCGTGTCCACCGACCGCGCGGGCAACCGCACGGTGTGGCCGAGCGCCGAGGCGCCGCCCGCCTCGTTCGTCTCGGCCGCCGCCGGCGTCGCCGACCGGAGCCTCGCGCAGCTGCGGATGGCCAGTGGCAGCGGCACGTACCTGCAGCAGGACGCCTTCGGTGAGGTGACGCTGGCTCCCGAGGACGGCCAGGAGTTCGGCACGCCGTCGCTGTCCGCGTCGTGGCAGGCCGCGGTGGAGACGCCCGGCGGCACCGAGCAGGTGCTCGCCGGCGCGCTCTCGCTGGACGGCCAGCGTGCCCAGCGGCGCACCGCGGTCGGGCCGGGCCGGTCGCTGTCGTTCTCGGCCGCCTTCGACGCCCAGTCACCGCAGGTGGTGGGCTGGCGGTCGGGCACGCCGACGGAGCCAGCCGCGGTCGTGGCCGTCCGCAACGGAGCCCTCTATGCGGCCACGACGGCCACCGGAGGCCGCACCACCTGGCAGGCCCTGCCGGCCGGCCTCACCGGGGCCGCCCACACCTACCGGATCGACTGGTCGGCATCGGCGGTCAGCTACTACGTCGACGGCCAGCTGGCCGCCACCCAGCCGTTGTCGGCCTCGACCATGCGCCCGGTGGCCGTGGACGCCCGGACCGACGGCCTGCCGCTGGTCCTCGACTGGGTCCGCATGTCGTCAGGCGCCGCCAGCGGGACGCTGGTGTCCCGGGTGCTCGACGCCCGGGCGATGGTGACGTGGGACCGGGCGGCCTGGCAGGCCGACGTCCCAGCAGGGACCACGCTGGTCGTCCGGGTGCGCCTGGGCAGCACGCCCAGGCCGGACGCCACCTGGACTGGATGGCAGACGCTGTCCGGCCCCGGCAGCCGGGTGCTCGGCAGCTCCCGCTACCTGCAGTACGAGCTCTCCCTGACGAGAGGTGCCGCCGGCGCCAGTCCGGTCATGCGCGCCATCGGGTTCACGCACGGCGGCGGGCCGGCGCCGGCCGATCCCGGGGAGGCAGGGCGGTGACCGATCCGACCACTGTGGACACACGATCCTCGGGGTCCCCGGGCCGGCGCATGCCGACGGTCGATGTCGTCGTCCCCTGTTACAAGTACGGGCACCTGCTGCGCGGCTGCATCGACAGCGTGCTGGGCCAGGGCGGCGTCGATGCGCGCGTGCACGTCATCGACGACGCGTCCCCCGACGACTCGGGCGAGCAGGCCGAGCGGATCGCCCTTTCCGACCCGCGCGTGCGGGTGACCCGGCACCGCACCAACCAGGGACACATCGCCACGTACAACGAGGGCCTGGCGGCGGCCGAGGCGGACTACGTGGTCCTGCTCTCCGCCGATGACCTGCTTGCGCCGGGCTGCCTGCGCAGGGCCACGGCGGTGATGGAGGCGAACCCGAATGTCGGGTTCGTCTACGGATACTCGCGCTACTTCACCGACACTGACGGACCTCCGGCGTCGGGCGGGCGGTGGGCCCGCAGCCGCGTGGAACGCGGATCCCGGTGGATCGAACGCAGGCTGCGGTCGGCGACGAACGTCATCTCCAGCCCGGAAGTGGTCGTGCGGACCAGCATCCAGCACGAGGTCGGCGGCTACCGTGCAGACCTGCCGCACTCCGGGGACCTGGAGATGTGGCTGCGACTGGCCGCGCGTGCCGACGTGGGCATCGTCACCGGTGTCGACCAGGCGTACTACCGGATACACCCGGCCAGCATGTCGCGGACCTCCTTCGCCGCGGCCTTCGACGACCTGCGTCAGCGGTACGCGGCCTTCGACGCGTTCCTGTCCGACTCCGGCGACGTGCTCGCAGCCCCCGAGCAGGCGCGCCGCCGGATGGGGCGGGCGCTGGCCACGGAAGCGCTGTGGCGGGCCGCCCGACACCGTATGTCCGCCACCGGTGAATCGGCCGACCGAGCCGCCGTGATGGAGGAGTGGGTACAGTCCGTCGCACCGGACGCGTGCGAGAGCCCCGAGGGGCGCGCGCTGCGGCTGGCAGGCCGACTCGGCCCGCTGGCCGAGGCGCATCCCGCGGTCCTGCTGACCGCGCTGCGGCGGCGGGCCGTGGACCGGTGGCTGCGGGTCTCGCGACGCTGGCGATGCCTGTGACGGCACAGGCTACTGTGACAGTGCACGGGTCAACGATCGTGACCGTAACGCCACTCTGCATTACCGTTCATTGCCCCGACGTCAAGAATGTGAACGGGCGGAAAACTGATCGGACAGCTTCCAAACCCCCGACTTGGTGGATGGTCAGGGACGCCTGAGTATCCCTACTATATGGCTGTCATCAGAATAGATCGGACACGGGGAGTCCACGTGGTCAAAGTCGATCTATCCGGCTGGGCATGGTCGAGCTTCGGCCCAGACGCGGACGACACGCCGGAGCCTGTCCGGCCGAGTCCGGCCCGCCCGTCGTTGCCGCAGATCGACGTCGGCGGCGCACGGGTGGATTTGTGCTCGGCGCAGACGCTGCTCACGCTCGTCGGCGACCGACTGTGCGCTGAGGACCAGGCTCCGCTCTACGTGGCGTGGGCGACCCTCGACCACCTTTACCACTTCGGCCGGCGTGGGCGGCACCGTGGGCTGATCAGCGGAGCCGACTGGCTGGTGCTGCTCGACAGCATGCCGGTGGTCGCGACTGCCAGGCGGCTCACCGGACGGCGCTGGGAACAGCTGGCCGGCTCCGACCTGCTGCCCGAGTTGCTCGACGTCGCCGTCGAGGCGGGGGCCAGGATCGCCTTCTTGGGCGGCCGGCCGGAGATGCACGAGCGGCTCCGGGCGACGCTGGGAGAGGGCTGGCCCGCGTTGCAGATCGCAGGCTGGTGGGCGCCACTGCGGGCGGAGCTGAGCGATGCGGAGCAGGCGGAAGGGCTAGCCGAGCAAATCCGCCGCTCGCGGGCCGATCTCCTCGTCGTGTGCCTCAGCAAGCCGCTCCAGGAGCTGTTTCTGGCGCGCTACGGATGGTTGACCGGCGTTCGGGTGGCGCTGGCCTTCGGTGCCGCCGCCGACTTTCTCGCCGACGAGGTGCGGCAGGCGCCGGGGCTGTTGCGGCGACTCCGCCTGGAATGGTCGTCCCGGCTGGCCCTCGAGCCCCGCCGACTCGCCCGGCGCTACCTCCTCCAGAGACCGCGTGCCTTGCTCGACATGCGGATCCGCTCTCGCGTCGTTCCCAGGGACCCGACCCTTGGTCATCGTTGATCGAACCAACGGCAACGAATACTTGACCAATGAAAGGCACCGGCGGGGCAGGAGTCAACGTCGGCGGCGACCGTCGAGGGCGGCGCGGGTCAGGAGCCGGACAGCGTATGGAAGGTCGTCCACCAGATACCGGCGGGCCAGCCGGCGCGGCTCGGCGACCAGCCGGAACACCCATTCGATCCCGGCCCGCTGCATCCACACCGGCGCTCGAGCCACCTCGCCCGCGGCAAACTTTATGCTCGCCCCGGAGCCGATGAACCACGACCGGGGAAACTCCACCGCCAGCCGGTCCATCAGCCACTCCTGCTTCGGGAAGCCGAGGCCACAGAAGACGATGTCCGGGTCGGCCTCGGCCAGCGCGGCCGAGATGGCGGCGGACGCCGCCGGGTCGGCCTCGAACCCGAGCGGTGGGCAGTGCGTGCCGGCGATCTTCAGCCCAGGCGCCCGAGCGACCAGCGCGACCGCGGCCTGGTCGGCAACCCCGGGCGCACCCCCGAGCAGGAACACCGACCGCCCGGCCACCGCTGCAGCCTCGCAAAGACTCCAGATCAGCCTCGACCCGGGCACCCGCGGCGGCAGCGGATGACCGGCCAGCCGGGCCGCCCACTCCACCGGCGCACCGTCGGCCACCACCAGGCTGGCGCGGCGGACCAGAGCGCGCAGCTGCGGGTCCCGGTCGATCTGGCGCAGCACGTCGACGTTCGGGTTGACCAGCCAGCCGCCCCGGCCGTGCGCGAGCGCGGCCAGAAGGTAAGAGATGACCTGCTGCTCGTCCACTGCGTGGAATGCGACGCCGGCCAGCGTGGTGCTGGCCGGCTCGGTCGGACCGGTCACCCGGGCTCTCCTCTCACCGTCGCCGACCGCGGCGCGACCGGTGCCTTCGACACATGCGACCCGATTCTTACGTTCGCGTTGTCCATCCCCCGACCCGTCCACCCGAATGGGGTATATGACTGCCTATCTTCGCCGATTGTCGGGCGTTGGCGCAGCCATACCGGTACTTTTGTCGGTGGTCAGTGTACGCCGGGAAGCGGCGTGGCCAAGGGGGGGTAACTGTGGTAGTGAGGGCGAAGGCGCCGCTGCGCCTGAGTTTCGCCGGCGGTGGTACGGACGTCATGCCGTTCCCGGAAAGCGAGGGCGGCCTGGTCCTGTCCGCGACGATCGACCGGTACGCCTACGGCTCGCTGCGACCGCGAGCGGACCGGCGGGTCTCGGTCCACTCGGTGGACTTCGGAATATCCCTGGAGTTCGACGTCGCGGAAGGCCCGGAGTTCGACGGCAAGCTGGACCTGGTGAAGGCGGCGATCCGCCGGGTCACCGGCGACGCCGGCGGCTACGACCTGCTGTTGCAGTCGAACGCGCCACCCGGGTCCGGGCTCGGCTCGTCCTCGACCATGATGGTCGCGCTGATCGGGCTGCTCCGGGAGCACCGCGGGCTGCCGCTGTCGGAGTACGAGATCGCCCACCTCGCCTACCTCACCGAGCGGCAGGACCTCGAGATTCGGGGTGGCCTGCAAGATCACTACGCGGCCACGTTCGGTGGTTTCAATTTCATCGAGTTCGGCGAACGGGTGGTGGTCAACCCGCTGCGGATCAAGGACGCGACCGTCAACGAGCTGGAACTCAACCTGCTGCTCTGCTACACCGGCACCACCCGGCAGTCCTCTCGCATCATCGAGGACCAGACCGACCGGGTCCGCACCGGCGAGTCCGAGACGCTGGAGGGGCTGCGCGCGCAGAAGGAGCTCGCGGTCGCGATGAAGAGCGCGCTGCTGCGCGGCGAGCTGCGGGAGTTCGGCAGCCTGCTGGACGAGGCGTGGAAACAGAAGAAGCGGATGTCGCCGCTGATCGCCACCGACTTCATCGAAGAGGCGTACGACGTCGCGATGCAGGCCGGCGCCCTGGGTGGGAAGGTGACCGGAGCCGGAGGCGGCGGGTACATCTTGTTCTACTGCGACTTCACGCACAAGCATCGTCTCGCCGAGCGGCTGACCAAGATGGGCGCAGCGGTGACCGAGTTCGCCTTCGAGCCAAGGGGACTGATCACGTGGCGGGCCTGACCGAAGCCGAGTCACTGCTGCACGACCGGGTCGCGACCAGCATCGCCGGGCAGCAGCGACTGCTGGACTCCGCCGCGATCCGGGTCACCGCCGAGGCGGCCCGGCGGGTGGTGGACAGCCTGCGCTCTGGCGGCAAGGTGCTCTTCTTCGGCAACGGCGGGTCCTCCACCGACGCCGGCCACCTGGCCGCCGAGCTGCTCGGCCGCTTCTACGCCGACCGCCGCCCGCTGGCCGCGCTGGCCCTGGCCGACCACACCGCGGCGATGACCGCCATCGGCAACGACTACTCCTACGATGAGGTGTTCAGCCGGCAGGTGCGCGCACTCGGCAGCCGCGGCGATGTCGCGATCGGACTGTCCTCGAGCGGCAACTCGTCGAACGTGGTAAGGGCGGTGACGGAGGCGGCCGCTCTGGGCCTGGTCACCGTCGGGTTCACGGGGGCAGCCGGCGGCAAGCTTGCCGAGGTGGCCGAGTTGTGCGTGCGGGTGCCCAGCGACGACACGCCGCGGGTACAGGAGATGTGCATGCTGCTCGGCCACACGCTGTGCGAGATCGTAGAACGAGAGTTCCTCACCGAGTCGTGACGGCCCAGTCGTGACGGCCCAGTCGTGACAGCCCAGTCGTGACGCCGGGACCTGCTCTCGACGCGGTGTTCCTCGACCGCGACGGCACGCTCAACGTCAAGGCGCCGGAGGGGGCCTACGTCACGTGCCCCGAGGATGTCGTGCTGCTGCCGGGGGCCGCGGCGGCGCTCCGCCGGCTGAACCTGGCCGGGATACCGGCGCTGCTGGTGACCAACCAGCGCTGCATCGGCCGCGGCCTGCTCACCGACGCCGGATACGCCGCGGTGGCGGCCCGGCTGCGCGACCTGCTGGCCACCGCGGGCGCCCGGCTGGACGGCGAGTACGTCTGCCCGCACGAGGGCGGCTGCGCCTGCCGGAAACCGCTGCCCGGCATGCTGCACCGGGCCGCGGCCGACCGCCGGGGGCTTCGGCTGCACCGGTGCGTGCTGGTCGGCGACGCGGAGAGCGACGTCGCGGCGGCACATGCCGCCCGTGCCGCCGCGATCCGGTTGGGCACGCCGGGCACCAGCACGGCGGCCGAGGCCATGGTGGCCGACCTCGCCAGCGCGGTCGACCTCGTACTGGATCCGCTCCGGGAACTCTAGATCATGCCGCCCGGACCACGGGTGCCCCGGCCGCGTCCCGCGGAATGCCGCGGGACACCACCGGGTACGGCTCGGTCCACTGCGCCCGCTGCCGCCAGACCAGCGGCCACGACGACCGGGGAGCCGCCACGGCGCGCAGCAGCACACCAGCGCGGATCAGCAGCCGCCCGAGCCGGCGGGCCAGTCTCCCCCAGTGCCGGTCCATCAGGGTGAGCCGGCCACGCAACAGCATGACCGCCCGGTCGTCGTCCACAGAGGACGCTCCTCCCGAGTGCTGGGTCACTGCGGTCGGAGTGATCATCGGTCGCAGCCCGAGACGGCGCGCCCGCTCGGAGAAGTCGACGTCGTCTCCGTACATGAAGAAGGTGGGATCCAGGCCACCGAGCGCGTCCCAGTGGGCACGGCGGATCAGCATGAAGTACCCGGTGACCGTCCCCACCTCGCGCACCGAGTCCCGCCCCCAGACGCCGAGCGACTCCGGGTTGAACCGGGTCGACCGGCGCAGCGCGCTGCTGAGCCCGGTGGCGAAGCAGAACGTGCTCCACAGTGTCTGCCGTCCCCAGCAGGACCGGGGGTCGACGCTGCCGTCAGGCCGGAAGGTGCGGCCACCGATCGGCCCCGCATCGGGGTGCTGCTCGGCAAAGTCGACGAGCGCGTCCACCGCGCCAGGAGCAACGACAGCGTCGGGGTTGACCAGGAGCACCCACCTGCCGGTGGACTGCGCCACTCCCGCGTTCGCTCCGCTCGCGAACCCGAGGTTGAGGCTGGAGACATACAGCCGGCAGGCGGGCACGGACAGGGCCCGGACGACGGCGACCGTGTCATCGGTAGAAGCGTTGTCCAGCACGACGAACTCGCGGGTCCGGCGAGTGCCGTCATTCGCCATGGCCGTCAGGCAGCGGCCGATGTGCTCGGCGCTGTTGTACGTCACCAGCACCACCGATACCTGTGGTGGCTCGCCCAGCCCGGTCACGACAGATCCTCACTCATGGCAACCTTCTTCCGCCAGCCGACGACTTTCGCCGGCACACCGGCGGCGATGGCCCCAGCCGGCAAGGAGCGGGTCACCACGGCCCCGGCGCCCACCACCGTGCCGTCCCCGATGCTCACCCCCGCGGTCACGGTGACGTACGCACCCAACCAGACGTCGTCGCCGATGTGCACGTCGGCCTCCCGCTTCGGCTGGTCCAGGATGCGCCGGTCCGGCAGCAGGCCATAGTCCGACGCGGTGACGAACACGTACGGCGCCAACAGGCAGCCCCCGCCGATCACGATGCGGCCGGCGTCGTCACCGGCCCACAGGCTGCACCGCTCGCCGATCCGGGTGCCACTGCCGACCTCGATCCGCTCTGCGTTACGGAAGTCGGCCGTCGGCGATATGCGCACCGGGCCGGCCCGGCGCAGCCGGCCCCGCTGCGTAACGTGGAAGAGGTAGGTGTAGCGGGCGAGCCGGAGCCAGTGCAGCCAGGCTCGGGGGTCCAGGAGCGCGGCGACCAGCTCGAACCCGACCGCGACGAGGCGCCTCATGGCGCTGTGGGGGCCGTGGGGGCCGACAGCGGGTCGGCCGTCCTGGACGACTCGTCCCGCAACCATCCGGTGTCGCCACGGGCCAGCCGGCGGCGAGCCTGCACTCGGGCCAGGACGTGCACCGCCAGGTACAGCGGAACCGCCGGCCACACATGGGGATGGCCGGCCAGCGCGCCGATCCGCTGCACCGCCCAGGCCCGTCGGGACCGGTCCGCCCCGGGCAGCGGACCAGCCGGACCGCGGGCGCGGTGCAGCTCGCGCTTGCCGAGCTGAGCCCGGGTCTGGACCGCGACGAGGCTGCGCAGGTCCCGCGGCGGGTGCACCAGGAAGGTGGAGGACCCGACGCTGAGGCGCTCCTCGGGCCGGAAAAGGTTGCGGATGAACAGGTCGTCCGCCGTGAACGAGGGGAACCGGTCGAACTGGGCCCGCCCAGCCTCACTCAGCGCGTACACCCCGACGCCCACCAGCCCGTCCCGGGCGTAGGGAAGACGCCGCCAGACGGCATAGTAGGCCCGCACCCCGGCGGACCGGCCGGTCAGCCTGAGCGACAGCCGTGGGGCGCCAACCGGCGCCCCGGCGGCCGCCATACGGTCAGCGGTGTCCCGGATCGCCGGGTAGCCGATCTCGATGTCCGCGTCTACGTAGAAGCGAGGAAAGGTCCGCGCGGCGCCGTCTC